>Ga0310120_10000103_pt1 | contig 63016 bp, 65 predicted proteins | sample CB27_AW_983_MG_FD_203506 | JGI IMG/M metagenome (GOLD analysis project Ga0310120, IMG submission 203506) | Marine microbial communities from Western Arctic Ocean, Canada - CB27_AW_983 | ecosystem: Environmental > Aquatic > Marine > Oceanic | place: Canada: Western Arctic Ocean | collected...
ATCCTCGGCTATCCCTTGTGATCCCTGCCTATAACGAGGAGGCGTACCTTCCGGCGCTCCTCGACTCGGTCGACCTCGCCCGCGAGCGCTACCGCGGAGGTCCTGACGCGATCGAGGTCATTCTTGCCGACAACGCCTCCACCGATCGCACCGCCACGATCGCTCGCGAGCGCGGCTGTCGGGTCGTCTCCGTCGAGAAACGCGTCATCGCAGCCGTGCGAAACGGAGGCAGCAGTATCGCGCGGGGCGACATCCTCGCCTTCGTCGACGCGGATTCGCGCATTCACCCGGAGACGTTCAACGTGCTCGAAGATGTATTGGACGAGCGCACCGTCGGCGGTTCGACCGGCGTTCGCATGGAAAGGATGTCCGCAGGAATCCTCGCGACCTACGTAGTGATGCTGGCCTTCGTCTGGAGCACCGGCATGGATGCCGGCGTCGTGTTTTGCCGGCGCGAGGATTTCGAGGCGCTCGGTGGCTATCGCGAAGAGATGTTCTTCGCCGAAGACGTCCGTTTCTTGTGGGACCTCAGAAAGCTCGGCCGCGCGCGCGGGCAGAAGCTCGTGCGAGCCCGCGCTGCCAAAGTCATCACGTCGACGCGCAAATTCGACCGATACGGCGATTGGCACTATCTCGCTAATTTCTTCCGCACCGGCTATTGGTACTTGCGCGACCGTACGGCGCTCCACGAATGGGGTCAGGATTACTGGTATCGTGACCGAAGTCGCTAGCGGGGTACTGAAGCTCTGCATGAGAGAAAGGGTGTTACTTGTCGGCTGGGGCGCATCGGTTTAACACGTCGGACGCTATGTCCCTAACGCTCGGGCAATATTACGACTACGTGGGCATGCTGCCGCCATTCCAGGTGAGGCTCTTGCAAAATTCCTTTGGCTCGCGTTCTTTCCACAGCTCGTTTTGTGGGTCGGGTTCACCGTCGTCGCGGGCTCCATGACGGGAAGCCTAGCGGCGCCTGGTGCGCCGGCAAAAAGTTCAGTATTTGGCGCGTGAAGTCCGGCATCGAGCTCAGTGGGATTTCGTCGGCACTATTAATAGAACGATGGGCGACGCGCGGGCCGTGTCGTGATAGACGGGGTTCTCGGTGGCCGCCGCGCCGGAGAAAACTACACTCTTAAAGTGGCGGATCACCATCATGACAAGGGTGCCTCTAGAAATATTTTCCGTCAAAGGCCGTGTGAGTCCTTTACCCACTCCGTCATCAGCTTCTTGATTTGAGTCTGATACGGCACGTCGGAAAGCCGCGCTTTGGCTTTGAATGCATCGAGTAGGTCCTCCGGGACCTTTATGCTGATAAGCCGAGATTTCCTGCTGCGCCGATTTCCGTGGACCTTTCTGAAATCATCCAGGAACCGCACGATCTCGTCATGCGACATTTCGCGGCAGCGCTCGAGATATTCGTCCGAGAATTTCTGCGCGAGTCTCAACGTAGTTTCTCTAGTGCCTTGACATCCTCAACGTCCTGCGGTCTCGCGCTTAGTCGCTTCATGTCAATCAAGTCTTTGAGAGACAGAATCCGAACTGGCATCCCGGCGAGGTCTATGCGTTTCGTACGCTTATTTTTGAGATCGTAGGTGATGATGATGTCTACCTGCTCCGAGAGATCGTCGGGATTATAGAAGTTCCATGCGATGAGATTTCGGTTCTCGATGAATTCTTTTCTGAAGTCGAAGACATCATTTGCCGATATCGGTAACCGGGATATCAATCCGAGCTCAATCAGAGCTTTCTCTGCTGCGGCAACCGTCTTTCTGTTCCACGCAAGAACGATGTCAATATCGACAGTTCCTCGTACAGCACCATGCAAGGCCACCGCATGGCCACCGACGATGGCATAGCGCACGCGAGCTCGACTAAAAGCAGCGCAAATTCTCTCAAGGGCGGTCATCGTTCTCGTGAGTATATACTAATATATACCACGAAGGCGTAAGTCTCAATTCAGCTGTGCTGCTCACCCAGACCACATGAACGATTGCGAGCAGGTTTTTACCGCAGAGTCCGTCACTGAGCTCAGTGGGATTTCATGGACACGATGGGTAGAACGATGTGCGACGTGCGTGCGGCATCGTGATAGACGGAGTTCTCAGCGTTGACTTTGTGCCGATGCTTCCCGAGTGGCTCTCCGGTATTCGGGTTCACGTCGAAGCGCGGGAAGTTGCTGCTCGATATATCCACGCGAATCCGGTGCCCTTTCTTGAACCGATTCGCAGTGGGGAAGGGCTCGATCGTCAGTTCGTAGATCTCGCCCGGAGTCATCAAGACTTGCCGCTCCGGGGTCTCCCGATAGCGCGCGCGCAAGATGCCGTCGGTGAGGTTCATCTTGAATCCCGAAGGGTAGTCCTCGGAAGGGGGATAGACATCCACGAGCTTGACGGTAAAATCGGTATCGACGGCGCTCGACGAGACGAAGAGCTTCACGGTCACGCCGCCGACGATCTCCACCGCCTCTTCGAGCGGCTCCGTTTGGAAGACGACGACGTCCGAGCGCGCGTGAAGCGGGAGATAAGGCGGCTTCGAGCCGTAGAAGTCCTCTCGTTCCGATTGATCGTAGGCGCCGGGCTCGAAGACCGGGCTCGTGCTCGAAAAAGAGCCCCCAATCGTCGGAACGGGATCGTCTGGATCGAAAAGATAGCTCGTTGGCGCCACGTCTTGCTTCGGCGCTTCGAGGCGCAAGGTTCCGTCGGCGTGGAAGTAGTAGCGCTTCCATTCCGTGTCGGGTAACGGCCACGCGGGTTCGCTCCGCCAATAGCCGCCATGGAACATGCGTCCCTCCGAGTCCCGATGGCCGTCTCCGGTGCCCATCACGAATATCCGCACTGGGGCTTCTGGCTCGTCTTCATGTGGTTCGTCCGCGCTTCTGAGATAACGGTCGAACCAGCGAACGTGGAACTCGCGATAGAAATCGTCGAGGGCCGCCTCGGTGCCGAACTCCACCTCACCGGCATAGGATCGGGTGTTGCTTCCATGCGTCCAGGGGCCCATCAAAAGATGGATGGGCGAATCCAGGTAGCTCGATAGCCCGAGGTGATTTTGGACCGTGCCGCCCGCATAAGAATCGTACCAGCCCGAGACGAGCAGCATCGGAATGTCCGCGGTCTGCTCGTGATATCCGATCCAGTTCACGTCGGGATGCTTGAAATATTCCCCGTAATCCGAGTCCGTCAGCATGGTCAAAATGAAGTCTTCGAAGTTTGGCGCGGCAGATAAAGGATTGAGCCCTTTGCGCAACGGAAGCGCGGTGAGCCAATCCTCGATACGTTCCTGCTCGAGCATACTTCGGATGACGGGGTCCTTGGTTTCCGAGGCGAGATTTCGAAACGCCCACGTGAGCTGCTGCATCTCGAACGCTCCGTGGTTTCGGATCTTGTGGTCCCAGCCGTTTGAAAGGCCTCCCATGTTGACGACAATCGTCTCGAGGTGAGGCGGTCTCAACTTGGCGGCATTGGCTTGGGCGTGCGCCGCGTAGGACGTCCCGTACATCGCAACCTTGCCGTTCCCGTAAGGAAGCGTCGCGAGATACTCGACGGTGTCGTAACCGTCCTCGCCTTCACCGATATACTTGGTGAAGACGCCCTCGGAGGCGTAACGGCCGCGCGCGTCCTGTACGACTGAGACGTAGCCTCGGCGGGCGAAATACTCGGCTGACGCGACAGCGCTCGACCGCTTCTTGTCGTAAGGCGTGCGGTGCAGCACGATGGGGAGGCGCTCGTCGACGAGCTTCGCCTCTTGTGACGGTCGGTAGATATCGGTCGCGAGCCGCACGCCATCTCGCATCGGCACCATGAGATTCTCCTCATGGAGGACGACGTCGTAGGGCGCCGTGGCCAACAGAAACAAGAAAGGCAACGCTTGTTCGAGCAAGAACGACTCCAGGGTGGGATTCTGAACGTTTTGGCTCCCGACGTCAAGAGTGTTTCAGTCGGATTCCGGCCGCTACTGCGCGCGGTCTCTGAGCTACAATCCGGGGCGGTGAACCTGATCGAAGCGCGTGATCTCTGGAAGACCTATGTCATGGGGTCGGAAGAAGTTCATGCACTCGCTGGTGTGGACGTGACCGTTGCGAAAGGGGACTATGTTGCCATCATGGGCCCGTCGGGCTCGGGGAAGTCTGCGCTCATGAACTTGCTCGGGTGCCTCGACAACCCTTCCAAGGGTTCTTATCGCTTGAACGGGCGTGAGGTCAGCTCCATGACCGATGACGAGCTCTCTGCGATCCGTAATCAGGAAATCGGCTTTGTGTTCCAGATGTTTCACCTGCTCCCACGCGCTCCGGCGCTGCGGAACGTCGAGCTACCTCTCGTTTATCGCGGGATTGCGCCCGAAGAGCGCCGCCGTCGAGCGGAACGCGCGCTCGAGCGCGTCGATCTCGGAGATCGGTTCGACCATCGCCCAAGCGAGCTTTCCGGGGGACAACGCCAACGGGTCGCGATCGCGCGGGCGCTCGTGAACGACCCGTCGCTCGTCCTTGCGGACGAGCCCACGGGCAACCTCGATAGCAAGACAAGCGAGGAGATTCGTGGCCTTTTTCGATGCACTCCACCAGAAGGGCACAGCATCATTATCGTCACCCATGACGAGGAAGTGGCGTCGCACGCCAACCGCACGATTCGCGTCCGGGACGGGCGCGTCTGGAACTAGGCTCTAGAAGCTGATACGCCGCATCACGAATCTAGGCAGGTAGCGGATCACCATCATGAGGTAGCGCCAGATAGCCGGCGTGTAGACGAGAGGCGTGCCGCGCTCGATGGCTCTGAGGATATCGCGGGCGACCGGTTCGGGCTCGCCGGCGAAAGGCGGCGGGGCGAGTCCGGCGGTCATCCCCGTCTTGACGAAGCCGGGCTTGACGCAAATCGTCTTCAATCCCTTCGACCGAAACTTGTGGTCGAGCCCTTCGAGGTAAGCGGAGAGCCCCGCTTTCGAAGCGCTATAAAGAATGACAGGCTTGCGGCCGCGGTCGCCGGCTACGGAAGAGAGCACGCACAGCGTGCCGCCGCCGCGGTCGAGAAGCCGCCTCCGGGCCTCTTCACAAAAAGTTACGGTATGTGCGAAATTGACGATAAGAAGCTCCCGCGCGCGCTCGCGATCGGTTTCTAGCTCGGGCTGCGAGCCGAACTGCGCTGCCGTGACGATGACTGTGTCGAGTCCTTCGAGCTGCTCCTCGGCGGAGGCGAGAGCGGGAGCGAAGGTCTCGGGTTTGAGGAGGTCGCATATCGCGGTTCCCATCGTATGCAACGTGCCTCCGCGGATTCGCAAATCGTTGCTAGACGCCAGAAGCTCTTCCGGGTTGCGGCCGAGTAGACAGATTTTGTGGCCTTTCTCGGCGAGCAAGCGTCCGAGCGCTCGTCCGATGCCTTTCGTGCCCCCGAAGAGCGCGACCTTCACGCTGAATCTCCCAACATGCGCACAGACTGCGCGCTTTTGATACGAAGCTCGGGGTCCCATCGTTTGCGGACGTCGAGCCACGCGTCGAGGCGTGGCTCCATGCCGCGAAAATGTTCCTCCCGCGTGAAAGCATCCTTTGCTAGATAGACGCGCCCTCCTGGCGCGAGGACTGTCTCGTTGAGGCGGTCGACGAGCGTTTGCGTTCGCGCGTCGACAGCGAGGTCCAAAGCGATAGAGATCCCGGGAAGCGGAAAAGAGAGCATTCCTTGCCCCTCTTCTGCGCAGTCCTTGACTACGCACAAGAAGGCGGCGGCGCGTTGCTCGCCGAGCACATCGAGGAACCGCTGTGGGGCGTCGGGGCCCCCCGCCCAAGGGAGAACACATTGGTATTGGATGAAGCCTCGGCGCCCATAGATGCGGTTCCAGTGACGTACTTTGTCGAGCGGGTAGAAAAACGTCTCGGGGTGAACGATCTTCCCGCTGGAGCTTCCTTGCACGTAGTAGGTCATGATGTTGAAAACGCGCATCGACCAGCGGTTGAGAACCCAATTGGGAAGCTCGAAGGGCACGGTGACTGCCGATAGAGGCGGCGGCGGATCGGAGGGCGCCTTTTTGGCTTCGGCCCATCGTCCGCGAACCAGAATGCCTCGTCCTTTGCCGAGACAGTCGAGCCAGCCGACGGTGAACGGCCAGTCGGGGGCGGCGTCTTTCAGCGCCGCGGCGAGCGTTTCGATGTCCGGTACCGTTTCGCGCGCTTCGTAGATCCAAGGCGACGTGATGGCGAGCATCTGGAACGCGACTTCGAGGATGTGCCCGGTGAGCCCCATCCCGCCCACGCTTGCCCAGAAGAGCTCGGGCTCTTGGCTAGGCGAGCACTCGATCAACCGGCCGTCGGCTACGCGCAGCAGGATAGCGCGCACGTGTCGTCCGAACGTGCCTTCGACGTGGTGGTTCTTCCCGTGGATGTCCGCCGCGACCATGCCGCCGAGCGTCACGTCCTGGGTGCCCGGTGTTACTGGTGTGAACCAGCGTCTCGGAAGAAACAAGCGGTTCATCTCGCGAAGTGAAAGGCCTGCTTCGGCGCGGAGGATGCCAGACGTCTCGTCGAAGGAGAGTATGCGATCGGCGAGCGTGGTCGTCGCCACTTCGAGGTGGCCGGGCGGGGGGAGCGCCGAGTCGCCGTAGGAGCGGCCGAGTCCCCGGGAAAGTACGGCGTTCTGGCTCAGCGCCTTCAGGTCCTCGGAGAACACTTCCTTGCCGGGTCTCGAGAGGCGGCCCCATCCTGAGAGCATGGGTGTCGTTTGTCGGGCCATTTCTATTTACAATCCTAGTGCTCGAATCCGCTAATCCTGTCGGTAAATTCCGGGTCCTTTTCGGCGCTGGCTGCGTTGCTCCTCCTCGGAATATCTAGATGTGAAGTCGTCGGAGCGCCTTGCCAGCACCAAAATGACCTCGGAATTTAGCGACAGGACTAGCGGGTTCAAGCACTAGTGTAGTTCAGCTGGTGCTCTCGGGCCATCTTGCTCTCAGCCAACCCGTGCTGGTAGTCTTCGCCCTGATGCCCATCACAATGAAAACCACGCTTTGGCGTGCTGTTGGTTTCGGAGGCCTGATCATCCTTATGTCGAGCTCGAGTGCACCGGCTCAAGAAAAAAGGCTCAACAAGATCGTTGCGCTTCTCGATGCGGGAATGCCGGTCTTTGGGATTTTCTCCGGGGATAAGACACCCGAGAGTGCTATGGATGTCGTCACGACTGAAGCTGACTTCATCTTCTATTCGATGGAGCGCGGCCCGTTCGACGTTTCCGGCATGCAGGTCTATATGCAGTTTATGCTCGAGCGCGCAGATCTCGTCGACCGGAACAGCCTCTTCAACGAGCACCCCATCATCACGCGCATCCCTCCGATCCGCGATGGTCGTGTCGAACGCAAGATCGTACGCAGCGCATTCTCGACGCCGGCGTCCACGGCGTCGTCTATCCGCATGTCGAGAGCGCTGACGACGCGAAGCACGCGGTCCGGTCGATGCGCTATCGCCCGAAGGGGCTACGTCCAAACGGACAAGGGCTTGCGGCTCGCTATTGGGGCATCGGCCGAGAGGAATACTTGTCGCGGGCCGACATTTGGCCCGCGAATCCGGATGGTGAGTTCATCAACATGCTGCTCATCGAGGACAAGATCGGTATCGAGAATACGCGCGCCATCGTTTCGACAGAAGGGGTTAGCATCGTGATTCCCGGACCTGGCGATTTGCGGCGCGCCTATGAAGGCGACGATAGCGCGATCGAAAAGGCGATCCAGACCGTGCTCGCAGCGTGCAAAGAGTTCGATGTGGCTTGCGGTATTACCGCCGGTCCCGATGATATAGAGGCGCGACTGGAACAAGGCTTCCGCGTCTTCATTGTCACGTCCCGAGAGGCGCTCGCCGTGGGACGGCGGGCGTCCGGGCGTTCGGGCCGGTAGAAAAAAGAGATAGGATAGATGGATGGCTCGCTCAGAAGTTCAAACAAAAGGCGATCTTCTTGCGCGCGACCAAGCGCATCTCATCCATCCGCTCCACAATCCCGCGGTCCACGAAAACGGCCACGTCTGGGCACGTGGAGACGGAGCGTCTCTTTACGACTTGGACGGGAAGGAATATATCGACGGCCTCTCCGGCCTTTGGAACGTCTTCGTCGGACATGGGCGCAAGGAGCTCGCGGATACGGCTTCCGACCAAATGAGCACGCTCGCTTATTGCTCGGGATATGCAGGAAGCACGAACCGCCCAGCGATCGAGCTCGCCGAACGCTTATCGGAGTGGGCTTATCCGAACATCAACCATTTCTTTTTCACCTCGGGCGGCGGCGAGGCGAGCGATAGCTGTTTCAAGACCGCTCGTTATTACTGGAAGCTCAAGGGCAAGCCTAAAAAGACCAAAGTCATCTCGCGCCAATGGGGTTATCACGGGGTCACGCTCGCGGCGATGAGCGCGACGGGCATCAAGAGCTATTGGCAGATGTTCGAGCCGCGGGTGCCGGGCTTCATTCATATCCCCTCGCCATACCCCTATCGCTACGAAGCGCCGGAGGGCACGAGCCAAGGTGTCGCTGCGGCGAACGAGCTGAAAAAAGCGATTCTCGCAGAAGGCGCGGATACCGTCGGTATGTTTCTCGCGGAGCCGGTCCAAGGGGCCGGCGGTGTCATCGTGCCGCAGGACGACTATTTCGCGCGCATCCGCGAAATTTGCGACCAATATGACGTTCTTCTCGTGACGGACGAGGTCATCACGGGTTACGGCCGCACGGGAACAAAATTCGGCCTCGAGCATTGGGGCGTTACGCCAGACATGATCCAGTTCGCCAAGGGCGTCACGTCCGGCTACTTTCCGCTCGGCGGCATTGGGATTAGCGATGAAGTGTCGGATGTGTTGAATCAAGGTGATACGATCTGGATGCACGCCTACACGTACAGTGGCCATCCCGTAGGTTGCCGCATCGCTCTGGCCAATCTCGACATCATCGAGCGTGAAGGTCTCGTGGAGGCGGCGGGGGAGAAAGGCAAGAAGCTCCAGGCCGGCCTGCGCGGGGCGCTCGAGAGCCATCCTCACGTTGGCGAGGTCCGCGGGCTCGGGCTGATGTGCGCCATCGAGATCGTCGCGGACAAAGCTACCAAAGAGGAATTTCCCGCGTCCGACAAAGTCGGCCCGCAAATTCTCGCCGCTACCGACCAGCGGGGGCTTTTTTCGAGGGTTCGTGGTGATGTCTATTGCCTCGCGCCGCCGGCGGTCATCACAGACGCTGAAATCGACCGGGCGGTGGAAGCTATAGCTGAATCTGTTAAGGCGGTGCTTGGCTGATCAACGCCTTGTTTTTGAAGGGAGCTGGCAACGACTTTCGAGGGGGTGGGTCCGGCGGGTGGTTGTGCCGCTGCTGCAAGGACTTGCAGGCTGTGTTATTCTGAATAAACGCTGGAGGAGTGTAAACACTCATGGAACCCATCCGCGAATTTGAACCCCAAGAAGAGCACGTCGAGCACGAGGATAGCACCCAGCGAATTCTCCTCGAGATCGCTAAGGACGCACGCTCGCTCAAGGATCGCTACCTCAGCGAGACCATCGTGCCCGAGGGCGGCGAATAGCGCATCGCCACGCCACGTCGGTGCTATTCGCTTTTCTCCCGATTTCGCTCACCCAGGAAACGACAGAATCTACGAATCGTTGGCCCGTGCCATCGGTAAACAGGTTCGCACCGAGCCCGGCATGTACATTGATCGGCCCCAGACCTTTACCCAGAATGGCGCCGCTTTTCATTATGAGTATCTTCCGTACCGGATGGAAGGCGGTCTCATCGAGGGTGCCACGCCCGAGTGCCGCGGACCCGGCCAGGTGCTGCTCTACCAGAAAGCTCAGGAAGCGCTTCTCCGTAAAGCGGTACCCCAGGCTGAGCAGGAGCTCGGATCGAGCGGTTTTCCAGGTCGGCTCGGGTTTCTAAAAAACTGCCGCGATGCCGAAGGCCACGTATATGGCGTCCAAGAGAGCTTCGAGTGCCTGGTCGTCACCGGTTCCGAGCTTTGGTTTTACCGTCTGGGCCTCGCGCTCCTCGTGCCCCTTCTTGCCGTGACGGTGGTCCTCGGCTGGGTGGTTTTCGTCGCACTCCTGGTCGCGGCCATCGTCGTCGGAACAGCTGCGGCGATCGTGACGGCGTTTCCGCCGTTCAGACACGGCCGATGGTTCACTACGCCTGTTTGCATCGCTTGGGACTCCGCGCTCATTGGCGGGCGGATTCGGGGCAAGATCATTCGATTCCCCGGACCCGAGGCTTGAGTGCCCAAGTTGATGAGTCGGGAAGTCAGTAAATTTCTTTGCTATGTGTTGCGTCACCGTCCTGAAGAGATCGGGGTGAGCCTCGATCCCTCCGGCTATGTCGACGCTGCAGAGCTCGTGCTCGCCATGCGTCCTCGCTACCCAAACCTCACGATGGCAGCGCTTCAGGAAATCGTGGCCACCGACGACAAGAAACGCTACACGCTTCGGGATGGGCGGTTGCGGGCCAATCAAGGGCACAGCGTGCCAGGTGTGCTCGCCGCGTCTTCGAAACCACAGAAGGCCACCTGCGTGTTTGTTCCACGGCACGACGAGCGAGAAGTGGGCCAAGATTCAAGCGAGCGGCGGTTTGCGTCCGATGGGCCGGCACCACGTTCACCTCTCTCCTATGCCGAGACGGCTAGCCACGTTTCCGCCCGGCGCAAGGGCGTGACCGTCACCCTCGAGGTCGATGCTCAGGCAATGGCTGCGGACGGGCACCGGTTCTTGGTGTCCGATAACCGAGTGTGGCTTGCGGAAGCGGTGCCTCTTTCGTATCTTTGCGTTGCGTCTATCTTTCCGTCTCGAGCGTAGTAACATAGGTTCCTCATGCCCGGAAACAGTTTCGGCCAGTTTTTTCGGATCACGACGGCGGGCGAAAGCCACGGGCCAGGCTATGTCGTCATCATCGACGGTGTTCCGTCGGGGCTCGGGCTCTCGGAGGACGACCTCACACCGGATCTCGACCGGCGTCGTCCGGGCCAGTCTAAAGTGACCACGCAGCGCCGAGAGGCGGATGTCCCCGAGATTCTATCCGGAGTCTTCGAGGGCAAGACGACGGGTACGTCGATTGCGATAAGCATCCGCAATCGAGACCAACGGCCCAAAGACTACTCGGAGAATCGTGACAAGTATCGCCCCGGACACGCCGATCTGACCTTCGACGCGAAGTACGGGTTCCGTGACTATCGAGGCGGCGGCCGCTCGAGCGCCCGCGAAACCTCCGTGCGGGTTGCGGCCGGCGCGGTCGCGAAGAAGCTTCTTGGCGAGCTTTTCGGTGTTCGCATCGTGGGCTATGTGAAGCAGATCGGAGACCTGTTGGCAGAGGTGCCCGATCCGGAAGCCGTGACGCTCGAGGCCGTAGAGTCCAACATCGTGCGTTGTCCCGATGCCGCCGTCGCGGAGAAGATGATTGCGCTCATTGAAGAAGTGAGGCGCGCTCGCGATTCTGTCGGCGGTATCTCGGAGATCGTTGCGACGGGGGTCCCACCCGGTTGGGGCGAGCCCGTCTTTGACAAGCTGAAGGCCGATCTCGGCAAGGCCATGTTGAGCCTTCCCGCCGTTATGGGTGTTGAGTATGGCGCGGGCTTCGGCGTTGCGACGATGCGGGGAAGCGAAGCCAATGACGTGTTGACGCGCGACGGCGAACGCATCGTCACCCGCACCAATCGACATGGCGGGATGCTCGGCGGCATCTCGTCAGGCATGCCCATCGTGCTGCGGTGCGCGGTCAAACCGACGAGCAGCCTTCCCCGGGAACAAGATACGGTGAACCGCGAAGGTGAGGCCACGACGATCGCGACCAAAGGGCGCCACGACCCCTGCCTTTTGCCGCGGTTCGTCCCCATGGCCGAAGCGATGATGGCGCTGACCCTCGCCGATCACGCGCTCCGCCAGCGCGCGCAGCGCGGTTAGAAGTCGAGGCGGGAGCTACTTCCATGCGAAGTGCGGCTGTTCGAAATGGGCGACGCGCGTCGAACGGCCGTGAACGACCACCTCACGCGTTTAGTAGAGCAGCGCTGCCGTCGGCGCCCAGATCGTTGTGCCCAGCGATCAAGGGGTGCTCGCTCGTTGCACTTTTCCGGATGGTCGGAACACCGGGCGCCTCGAGGACGCTGAGCGGGACGACATAAGCGGCGTGGACTTCGGTGGGGTCCGGGCATAATGCCGGCTCGCTCGGTCCAAAGAAGACGACGGGCGTTATCAAGAAACCCGAGCGGGTCTGAAAGTCGTCGAGACGGTCGCCACACATAGACCACAATGGTACTTGCAATTGATACCCGATACTCGATAGCATCCGCGGCACTGGAGGAACCTAAATGAAAATTGTTTCTGTACTATGTGTGCTGGTGTTTCTGCTCGCTCCGAGCTTTGCGCTAGCGCACCCGCACTTTAGCAAGACCGTTACCGCGAAGCTCCAGAGTGGCGCCGAAGCCACCATCATCTACGGTACGACGCCGGCGAATCTCGGCCGTGCGGAAAGCGCGGAGGTAGGTGCCTTCGTGTCGCCGCGGGGTCCGAAACTGACGCTATCGGCGGCTGCCAGCTCTGGCGGCACAGAGATTCCAGCCGGGGAGTACACCATCGGCGTCATCAAGAACAGCGCAGTCGATTGGACGATGGCGCTCTACACGGACGGCCTCGCCCGTGGGGAAACCCCGGACGAAGCTAAGATCATCAAGCTCGACTCGATGTATTCCTCGGACAGCGGGACCGCGGAGCACATGCTCATCGACATCACGCCTGGCCACGGGAAGTTCGAAGGCAAGGCCGTGTTGACGCTGCACTTCGGCAACATGTTGTTGGCCGGAGCGATTTCGTAAGAAGTTCGATTTGTGAGGTCACCTCGCCCCGCGCAAGCGGGGTCGAGGTCACCTCGCTGAAATCAGTTTTAGTAGCGGTAGTGATCGGGCTTGTACGGCCCTTCTACCTTCACGCCGAGATACTCCGCCTGTTCCGCGCTGAGCTTCGTGAGCTTCGCCCCGAGCTTGCCAAGATGAAGCCGGGCGACTTCTTCGTCCAGCTCTTTCGGCAGCGTATAGACCTTGTTCTCGTATTTGTCAGGATTCGTGAAGAGCTCGATCTGAGCGGCCACCTGATTGCTGAAGCTATTACTCATGACGAAGCTTGGGTGACCCGTCGCGTTGCCGAGATTCAAGAGGCGCCCCTCGGAGAGCACGATGATCGAGTGCCCGTCGCTGAAGCGCCACTCGTCGACTTGCGGCTTGATGTTGATGTGCTCGACTCCTTCGACGGCGGCAAGACCCGCCATGTCGATCTCGTTATCGAAATGTCCGATATTGCCGACGATGGCGTTGTGCTTCATCCGCTTCATGTCATCGGCGGTGATGATGTTCAAATTACCGGTCGCGGTGATGAATAGGTCAGCGGTCTCGACGACATCGTCAAGCACCACGACTTGATAGCCGTCCATGCACGCCTGTAAGGCACAAATTGGGTCGACCTCGGTCACGACAACGCGGCACTTCTGGCCGGAAAGCGCCTGAGCACATCCTTTTCCGACATCGCCATAGCCGAAAATCACGGCCACTTTGCCGGAGAGCATCACGTCGGTGCCTCGGACAATCCCGTCCACGAGCGAATGACGGCATCCGTAGATGTTGTCGAACTTGCTCTTCGTCACCGAGTCGTTCACGTTGAACGCGGGGAAGAGAAGCGAGCCGTCTTTTTCCATGTGATAGAGACGATGAACGCCTGTCGTTGTCTCTTCGCTGACACCCTTCACCGATTCGGCGAGCGGCCCCCACATGGAAGCGTTGTCTTCGGCAACTTGGCCGAGCAGCGACAAAATGACCTTGTATTCTTTGCTATCCGCTGTATCGGGCGCGGGGATGCTTTGAGCTTTCGCGAACTCGACGCCTTTGTGAAGTACGAGTGTGGCGTCGCCGCCATCGTCGAGGATCATGTTGGGGCCTTTGCCGTGGGGCCAGTTGAAAGCCTGGAAGGTGCACCACCAATATTCGGAGAGCGACTCGCCTTTCCATGCGTAGACGGCGGGCCCCTTGGGATCTTCGGGAGTTCCGTCGCGGCCCACCACGACCGCTGCAGCGGCGTGATCCTGGGTCGAAAAAATATTGCAGCTCACCCAACGAACTTCCGCCCCGATATCGCGCAGCGTCTCGATGAGCACAGCCGTTTGGATCGTCATGTGGAGCGAGCCGAGAATGCGCGCGCCGGCGAGAGGTTGCTCGGCGCGATATTTCTCGCGAAACGCCATGAGGCCGGGCATTTCGTGCTCGGCAAGCTCGATTTCTTTTCGACCGAAAGCGACCGTCTCGGGTGAGAGGTCAGCGACTTTGTACGGCAGGTCGTTGAAAAGCGGGAGGCCCGTATCCATGAACGTGGCCTCTGAAACGGTTGCGGATTTCGTCAAAATTCTTACTCCTTCACTCGAAATCGTTCGATCAAAATAATATTACAGCTCTCCAATGAAGCCGTCAAATTCTCGTGGTTTTAGGCGTAGTTATGGCAATAGTTGTAGCCTGGTCAAAGACCGTTAGGCCTTTTTCCGAACCGGCTTACGCCCTGCGCCGCAGCCAAGCCGAGTCCGATGAGCGCGAGCGAGGCGAGTACTTGCGTGCTGCTCGGTGTGAAGTGCTCGGTTGGCCAGTCTTCAGCGTCGAAGCTGTCGGCGTTCTCCAAGGTGACGACCGTGCCTTTGATTGTTTGGCCGGGCACGGGCGCGACCGCTTGTTGGAAGGGCCAGATGCCGATGATGGCGCCGAGAAGGAGGCCCAGGAGAGCGCCAAGTGTTGGTTTTCGGTAGCGCTCGAGGAAATAGCGCAAGAGATTGCTGACGCCTACGACGCCGGCGACAACGCCGATGCCGACAGGGACGCCTGTTCTCATCGCTTCGATGACAAGATCCCAGTCGCGAGGGGAGCTCGTCAAGCCTTGTTTGAAATTGCTGACAGCGCTCAGGATCGGCACGTATTGTCCGAGGAGCAAGAGGAGGTAGCCGCCGCTCACGCCAGGGAGGATCATGGCGCTCGCACACGCGAGCCCGGCAAAGAAGAGAAGTCCAGAGGACGGTCCGGCAGAAGCGCTCGAGGCTGGCTGGCCAAGGGCCATGAGAAGCATGACGACGAAGCCGGCGGTGGCGCCCACAAGAAGACTGGAGCTCATCGGTTTGGCGAGCTTCCATACGATGGGGATGCCGCCGAGCGTGAGGCCGATGAACAAGCTGTACATGGTCCATCGGTGGTCGACGACCAGGTTTTTGACGGGGCCCGCGAAGAGCAAGATGGCGATGGCGGCGGTGGGGACGACGCTTCCAAGTAGGAGTATGGAGCGCAGCTTGAAGCGCAGGGTGGTGATTTCGGCGATCGCGCCGATGAACTGCGGGTAGACGCCGACGGAGAGCAACATCGTGCCGCCGCTAATGCCGGGAACGAGGTTGGCGAGGCCCATCAGGAGGCCGCCGATGGCGCCTCGGGCGATATGGATGGGTGTGGATTCTTCTTCCGCGGTCATCGGAGGCCGAGTATAGCTCAGTCAGCATTCAGCATATTCAGGGGGCAGGGCGTGATTCGCCGTTCGGTTCTTTTCGCGCGATAGGGGTGTGGTTACAGCTTGTTTCTTTCGGTCGAGGAGTATCTTGGCACGAGTTACCGTCCGGACCGGGAGTATGTCGACGGCGCACTCGTTCGGCGCAACTTGGGTACTCAAGACCACAGCAGATTTCAGATGGGCTTGAGCGCCTTTTTCTACAACCGGCGCGACGAGTACGGTATCCATGTGTTTCCGGAACAGCGGGTTCAAGTCAAACCGACGCGCTTCCGTGTTCCAGATGTCTGTGCTGTTGCCGGAGAGGAACCGAACGAGCAGATCCTCACCCGACCTCCGTTTCTTTGCAACGAGATTCTGTCGAAGGACGATCGAATGACGGAGACGCAAGAGCGCATCGACGATTATCTTTGCTTCGGGTCTCGTACGTATGGGTGCTCGACCTGCGAGCGAAGCGTACGTACACGTCCGAAGCGAGGCGGGAAGTGAAGGAGACCTTGACCACGCGGGGCCCGAAAATCATGGTTCCGGTGAGTGGGTTTTTTCCGAGTCGTAGGCCCGCGGAGTCACCGAAGAGCTCTTCTTCGATTCTGTCAGCCCTGCCGTAGATGTTCGTGAGCTCGCGGGGATAGGTACGCGAAAATCCTAATCAGTTGTCGGTTGGGAGCAGTCGCTCTAGCTCCGCGAACCAGTTTTGTATGACAGTGATTTCGGTAGGGGCTGGTGCCGATCCGCTCGCGTCAATCGTGACGAAGCATGATCCGTCGGAGGTTACGTCGTATCGCGTATGGCGGAGCTCGAAGAGTTTTTGGGGGCGGCCCGCGAATGGCAGCGATGCCAGGGTGATTCAGCAACGCGAGCACTTTAGCTTCGCGTTTGAATCGCGCTAGCCTCCCTTTGGTTTCGGCTAACCCATCGCGCAACACCTTAGTCGCGATATCCCACCGAGCTTGCCGTCCCGAGCACGATACCACCACGCCCATCCTACCTTTGCTATGGGGCTCTAAGATTCGCAATGCGCGAGTTTGGCGCCGGGCTCGAGTGCCATGGGCCGGATTGTACTCCAGTTTCGGTCCCGGCTCGTGGAAGGCCGTCGGGTATTTGGGTGTTCCGTAATCGATCGAGCGCGCTTTGCGGGCGGACAACCAGTTCATGGGTCCGGAGGAATTCGGATGTTCATTTGAGCTCGAGCGGTGGCGGCTGTTTCTTGCCTGGGGGAGGGATGGCTCATGTGAGGCATGCCCGTATCCGGTGTCTCTTTCCGTCCGCTCGCGCTACCCGCCGTGTTCCCGGGAGATGTACACATGCGCTCGAATCACGCGAGGCCTCGACAGGCCCAGCGCTCAGCCGTGAAATCGTTAGCGATGACTCACGTGGTCATGGGTTGGATCACAGTAATCTGGCGATGATTCTCTTGCTGACGGTGAGACCGGCCCCCATCGCTTGCTTCTTCGTAACGCGCGCCATCCGCGCTGACGTTCTCACTTGCGCAACCTCCGTCTCTCCGGAGTCTCATTCAGCCTCTCATATGCGATCGAGTCACGCGAGGCACCGACAGGCCCCGCGCTCACCTGTGGAATCGGCGGTGATGACTCACGTGAGTCATGGATCGGGTCACCGTATTGCGGCCACGATTCTGTTGCCAACGATGCGACAGCGCCCTCGCGCGTGTTTCTTCGTAACGTGCGCTACCCTCGTTTGCGCTACCGCCGTCTTTCCCGGAGAGCTCATTCAGCCTCACGCATGCGATCGAATCACGCGGGCCACCGAAAGGCCCCGCGCTCAACCCTGGAATTGATAGCGATGACTCACGTGAGTCATAGGTCGGGTCACAGTAGTCCGGCGAAGTCTCTCTTGCCAAAGGTGCGACCGGGTCCTCATCGATTGGTTCTTTGTACCGCGCGCCGCCGGAGCTGACGTTCCTGCTCGCGGCTTCGAGTGGCCATTCGATGATTCCCAAAGGCCCCTCCCACTGGATCTGATCTGGGGCGTGGCCGGTCGTCTTCAGCAGGCCCCGTTCGATTGTGGTGTGGCACACCATACAGAGAGTGAGAATATTCTCAGGCTCCTCGGAGCCACCGCGCCCGCGCGATTTCACGTGACTGCCAGTCAGCGCCGTCCGGTTGCTGCAGCCTGGTCGTTGGCAGCGGAATCCATCGCGCTCGATGACTTTGGCGACATACCCGCCGATCGGTGCCTCGGGGTCCCCCAGGGGCGGGGTGAGGTCGTGCGTGCAGAGCGTCTCTGCACACGAGAGATCGTGCACTTCGATGTTGGTGAGCGTCTTGCCCGCGAGTCTCTCCATCGCCTCGCGCGTTCGCTACCATGTCTCGATGCGCTCTTCGTCCAGAACGAGGACGAGGGTGCGCTTCTTTTCAGGCGGTAGCTCTTTTTTTACCGCTTGTTCGAGCTGCCGGTTGCTGAGGGTCATACATTGCTGGATCCACTCGTCCTCGTTCGCGGCGGTGGCGATTTTTACCGGCTCCCTGGCTTCGGTGTAGGGGATTTCGCCCCGGCCAAAGGCCTCGTTCATCTTCGGCAGCTCCTCGAAACGACGGGCCAAGTGAAGCAATGTTCGATCCTCGAAGCCAAGACACTCGCGCGCGTAGTCGACGGTGGCGGCATGCCCATAGTCGATATAGAGCTGCCGCTCATCGACCTCATAGAAGATAGAAACACAACGCTAATTCGACCCGTCGATCGAGACGAGCGAGAACGACGAGCCGGTCGTGAATCTCCAGGGCTTTCAAGCCTCGCTCCAATTCGAGCTCTTTTTTAGTGAGCAAACACTTTTCACCTGAGCTCATCGCTCGGCCTCCTTTGTTAACGCAATTGAATTTGAGTCCGTAATCCTTACGAATCAACATAGTGACATTGAGAGTAAGGAATATCGAGAATATGTCAAATTTCCTATGCGCTAAGTCCCTCTGTGAGTGTAAGATACAGACGAAATAGATGTGGAAGGGCTAAATAGCGTGCTCGTAACGTGCTTCTGAACGAGCACTTAGGGACGTGTGTTTTTCCATCTCGAACTTTTTCTTTCGAAATTAACGCCTCCGCCACATAATCTGTCTTTGTCATGCGGATCATCAGCTGGAATATCAACTCGGTGCGCCTTCGGATCCGGTCGGTTTCACGGGTTCTCAGCCAGCATCAGCCGGATGTCCTTTGCCTGCAGGAGATCAAATGTGTCAACGAGCTCTTTCCGTCGGAGGGTTTTCGCAAACTCGGCTACGTGCATCAGCTCATTTCGGGGCAGAAGGCCTATCACGGCGTCGCTATCGTGTCTCGAATCCCGCTCGGTGAGACCCGAGTGAAAGCGTGGTGCCAGCGCTCCGATTGCCGGCACGTCTTCGCGACGCTTCCGGGCGGCATCGAGCTTCATAACGTCTACGCGCCAGCCGGCGGAGACTTGCCCGATCCCGACAAGAACCCAAAGTTTGCGCACAAGCTTCAGTTCTTTCGCGAGATGACGCGGTGGTTTCGCCGGCGAGGTGTGAACGGCACCGGCGGTATCCTCGTTGGGGACCTCAACATCGCGCCGCTTCCGAATGACGTTTGGTCTCACAAACAGCTTTTGCGTGTCGTCACCCACACGCCGGTCGAGATTGCGGCGTTCGAGAAACTGCGTGCGTCGGCGGACTGGGTTGATGCGGGGCGGCTTTTCGTTCCCGCGTCCGAGAAACTTTATACGTGGTGGAGCTATCGCGCTCCCGATTGGAAGCGCGCTAACAAAGGCAGGCGGCTCGACCACGCCTGGGTGACGGCCAAGCTTCGGGAGCGCGTGCTCGCGGTGAACGTCCTCGACAGGGTTCGCGGATGGAAGCTACCCTCGGATCATGTACCGGTACAAATCGATTTAGATTTGTAGAATAGACCAGAGAGACTAAACATGACGAGTGAGTCGAAACCAAACCCCCTGTTGCAAGACGCCTCGACCGTCCCGCCCTTCGATGTCATCGAGCCCGCGCACATAGAGCCAGGTATCCGCGCGCTCTTGGCGGAGGTCGAGGCCATGCTCGCAGAGCTCGAAGCGAACGGGACGTCGAGCTGGGAGGGCATCGTCGAGCCGATCGAGCGGATGCATGACCGCCGCGGATTTGGCTGGGGCCTCGTCGAGCATTTGATGAGCGTCAAGAACAGCGACGCGTTGCGCGAAGCCTACGAAACCATGGAGCCGGAAGTAGTGAAGCTCTCGATGAAGATTGCTCAGAGCCAGGAGATCTACCGACGGCTCACAGGCCTTCGGGACATTCGAGACAAGAGCGAAGCCGGAAAGCTCGACGCGGCGCAAGAGCGCATCTTGGAAAAGCTCATCCAAGCGGCCGACCTCGCGGGTGTTGGCCTCGAAGGTAACGAGCGTGAGCGGTTTCAGGCGTTAAAGCTCGAGCTCGCGGAGCTTTCGACGCATTTCGGAAACCACCTTCTCGATGCGACCAAAGCGTTCCACTTGCTGCTTTTGACCCGAGAAGAGATCGAAGGCTTGCCGGAGAGCTACTTGAAGTTGGCGGCGCAAAGCGCACGCGACGCGGGCACACAAGACGCTACCGCGGAATCCGGACCGTGGCGGGTCTCGCTGGACGCGCCGAGCTTTCTCGGTTTCATGAACCACAGTGCGCGGCGGGACTTGCGCGAGACTCTCTACCGCGCTCTCGTGAGCCGTGCGAGCGAAGGCGAGCTCGATAACCTCCCTCTCATTGACGCGATCTTGAAACTTCGACGCGAAGAATCGAAGCTCCTGGGTTTTGAGACTTACGCGGAGCTTTCGCTTTCCCGAAAGATGGCGGGGTCGGTGGAGCGCGCGGAGAAGCTTCTCGAAGAGCTGCGGGTCGTTTCTTATGACGCCGCGCAGAACGATCTCGACGAGCTCTGTGACTTCATGCGGGAGCACGGTGCTGACGAAACGGCCGACGACACCAAGCCGTGGGATATCGCCTTTTGGAGCGAGCGTTTGCGAGAAGCGCGGTTCGACTTCAGCGAGGAAAAGCTCCGGCCGTACTTTCCGCTTCCGCACGTGCTCGACGGTCTGTTCGCGCTCGCGAAGAAACTCTTCGACATCGACGTTGTCGCCGCGGATGGCGAAGCGCCCGTGTGGCACGAAGACGTGCGCTTTTTCCGCGTGCGTGCGCAGGGCGGCGAGGATCTCGCGGCCTTCTACATGGACCCGTATAGCCGGCCGGCGGAAAAGCGCGGCGGCGCGTGGATGAACGAGGTCGTCGGCCGAAGCCGTCTTTTTCCCCGGGCGAGCGGCGACGCGCGGCTTCCCGTGGCCTATCTCGTATGTAACGGCTCGCCACCCGTCGACGGCAAGCCGTCTCTCATGACGTTCCGGGAAATAGAGACTCTCTTTCACGAGTTCGGCCACACGCTTCAGCACATGCTGACGCGCGTCGATTACGGGCTCGCCGCCGGTATCCGGAACGTGGAGTGGGACGCGGTGGAGCTTCCGAGCCAGTTCATGGAAAACTGGTGCTATCACCGCGAGACGTTGGTCGGTTTGTCGGAGAATGTCGAGACGAAGGAGAAACTACCCGATTGGTTGTTCGATAAGATTCTCGCAGCCCGCACGTTCCGATCCGCGAGTCACATGCTGCGTCAACTGAATTTTGGAGTCCTCGATTTAGAGCTGCATCACCGCTTCGATCCAAGTGGGCCGGACGCTGACGAAACGATCTTCGACGTTCAACGGCGGGTGGCCGACAAGACGACAGTGCTTCCGCCGATTCCCGAAGATCGTTTCTTGTGCGGCTTCTCGCACATTTTTCAAGGCGGCTATTCCGCGGGCTACTACTCCTACAAATGGGCGGAGGTGCTTTCGGCCGACGCCTTCGGTGCTTTCGAAGAGGCCGGGCTCGACGAGCCGGGCGCGATCGAACTCACGGGAAAGCGCTTCCGCGACACGATCCTTTCGCTCGGAGGGAGCGAGTCGCCGATGGAAGTCTTCAAGCGCTTTCGCGGACGGGAGCCTTCGACCGAAGCACTTCTACGTCACTCGGGGCTCGTCCGGGCCTAATGCTTATGCGTATAGTCTTGCTCATGAGCGCTCTCGTCTACGCGGCGGCGTGCAGTAATTCGGACGCACCCATTCTTCCGACGAGCGTGCCGACGGCCACGCCGTCCACCGCACGCGCCGAGTTCGAGCTCTCGGCGCGGGTGCTCGGTGAGGTATCGAGCGACGACGAGGCGGATTTGCGCATCACGCTGACGGAGTCGAACGGCGTGGCCTCGCGGCTGAATTTCTTGCGACTCACTTGCTCGAACAACGCCGTGCGGGAATGGGGCTCCGGAAACATCTCGGCCGAGCGTGGTTCGAACCGGGTCGCCGGCAACTCGGAGCTCGTGCTCGTGCGACACTATGTGTCTCCCAACTCTTCGAGACCCGCGCGGCTTCTCGCGGATTTGACGGATGATAACGGGTTCGCCTATCCAGTCACCGCGGTCCGGTACCATCCCGACTGGCCCGGCACCTGACTCCGTGCCCGAGTCTCTTGAGGAACTTCTTGTCGGAGCGATCGAGAGGCGCCGTGCGCTGCTCGAGCGGCTGCACGCGGAGGGGACCGACTGCTATCGTCTGTTTCACGGCGTGGCCGAAGGACAACCGGGCCTCACCATCGATCGCTATGGGCCGGTGCTCTTGCTGCAGACGTGGCGCGAGCCGCTCACGCCCGCGGAAGTCGAGTGCTGTGGCCGGACCGTTCGGGAGTCGTGTGGCCTCGACCTCACACCGACCTGGAACCATCGCGGTCGGGACCCTGTAGCGGAGCCTCCTTCCGAAGGCACCGGGCTCGAAGCCGAGCCCATCGGGCGTGAGCTCGTCCTGCGCTATCACGTTACGCCGCGTCATCGCGGGCAGGACCCGCTCTTGTTCCTCGACCTGCGTGCGGGGCGCCGGCGCGTGCGCGACTACGCCCGAGGGAAGAGCGTTCTCAATCTCTTCGCCTATACCGGCGGGGTCGGGCTTTGCGCTCTCAAAGGCGGCGCCGACGAGGTTTGGAACGTCGATTTTGCGCGCTCGTCGCTCGCATGGGCCGAGAAGAATCTCGTGTTGAACGGCCTCAGTGGGGACCGCGTCCGCATGGTTCGAGAAGACGTCGTACCGGTGCTCCGCCAGCTCGCCGGGCTTCAGGTGAAAGGCCGCGGCGTGCAAAAGCGCTCCTTTCAGAGCTTCGAGCCACGGCGGTTCGATCTCGTCGTTCTCGATCCGCCGCGCTGGGCGAAGGGGCCGTTCGGTGCGATCGATATCGTGCGCGACTACCCGAGTCTTCTGAAGCCCGCGCTTCTCGCCACGGCGCCAGGCGGAAGCCTTCTATTGACGCATAACGCGGCGCGTGTCGGTCGAGAGGACTGGGTTGCGATCCTGCGCCGGACCGCGGAGAAGTTTGGCCGTCCCTTTGCGTCACTCGAGCTCTTCGAGCCGGAAGAAGATTTTCCGTCGCGTGACGGAGAGCCACCTTTGAAGCTTGCTTGGGTCTCGCTTTGAGCGTTACTCCGGGCGGAGCGCTTCGAGCGGATCGATGCTGGTCGCCCGGCGCGCTGGGAGCCAACATGCAAGCGCGGCGACGGCGAGGAGGATGACCGAAACTGTGACGAGAGTAATAGGGTCGGTCGGCTCGATTTGAAAGAGAGGTTCTGTCAGCAAGCCGCTGAAAGCCACGGAGCCAACGATCCCGATGGCAAGGCCGGCCACGACCAGCTTCAGCCCTTCGAGCAGCACCCCGCGGGCGACGCCCGACGGGCTGGCGCCGAGTGCCATGCGGATTCCGATCTCGTTCGTCCTCTGGCTCACGGTCAACGCGAGCACGCCGCTCACTCCGGCGGCGGTGATCAGGAGCGCGAGCCCAGCGAAAAGCGAGAGCAGTGTGTTTGTCAGCCGCGGCGGAGCGAGTGATTCGCGCCGCGCCTGCTCGAGCGTTTGGATCTCCGCGACCGCTTGGTCCGGGTCGATGGCATAGACGGCCTCGACGAGCTCCCGTTCCATGCGCTCTGGCGCGATGGTTGTACGGACGAGAAGATTCGCCACACGTAGCGGGAACTGCGCGATCGTGACATAGGCCTCCGGCGTGGCCTCGGAGTCGAGCCGTACTGTCTCACGTCGCCGACCACGCCGACGATAGACACCGAAACGCCGTTGCTGCCTTTTATCGCGTGGCCGATGGGAGACTTGTCGGGCCAGTAGCGTTTCGCCGCCGAGAGGTTCACGAGTGCCACGGCGGGCGCGTCAGCGTTGTTCGCCGGCGATAAGTCACGGCCTTCGAAGATCGAGACGCCGATGGTGTGGAGGTAATCGCTGCTCACTGCGTGAAAGTCGAGAACGGGGGCGGCTCGACAATCCCGATCCGTCCTTCGATGCGGAAGCGTGCCTCGGAAGGAAGTTCGCCGCGCGCGAGCGGGAATGTTCGTCCAATTGCAGCTGTCGTCACGCCGGGATGGCGCTATAACTGCTCGAGCAGCGTTTTGTGAAAAGTACGTACTGGCTCCGATTCGTTGTACTTCGCCCAGTTGAGATCGAGCAGCATCGTCATGACCCGCTCGGTCTGAAAGCCTCCGTCCACTTGCTGAAGCCGATAGAGGCTCCGGATCATGAGGCCTGCGCCGACGAGCAAGATGAGCGATACAGCCATTTGGACGGTCACGAGCGCGTGGCGCATTTTGCGGCCGCCGATCGTGATGCCGTCACTCGCTCCGGGAACGAGCGTTCGGCTCGTGAGCGCGGCTGGTAGCGCACCGAAGACGAGTCCCGTCAGAACGGACAGCGCCAGAGTAAAGGGAAGCACATGCCCGTCGAGAGCGATCTACTGCGCGAGAGGGGTGAAACGTGCCGCGAAAGCGACAATGAGATCGAGAAGCCCCCAAGCGAGCACGAGCCCGAGGATGCCGCCGAGCATCGCGAGAAGCGTGCTATCGGTGAGGAGCTGGTGAACGAGGCGGCGTCGGCTCGCTCCGATGGCGGCGCGCAGGGCGAGCTCGCGTTGGCGTTTGACGAGGCGTGACAAGTTGATGTTCGCGACGTTGGCGCAGGCGATGAGAAACACGAAGCTCGCCCTCGCGAGCAGAAGCAGAAATGTCGGTCGGGCGTTTCGGGTGAGCGCGTTGCTCAAGAGCGCCGTCTCGACCGCGTAGCCGAGGCTGTCGGGATAAGAAGACGGGTTCGCCTGACGGACCGTTTCAGCGACCAGGTCGAGATCGCGCGCGGCTTCCTCGAGCGTGACGCCTTCTTTCATTTTCCCGAAGACGCTCATCATCCTCGCACTGCGATTCGCCATGAAGTCCGGGTCCGCATGAAACGGGCAAGACGAGATCGGCATGTAGACGTCGTTCTCGTCGGGGAATGCGGGAAGGGAGGCAAGACACCGACGACCCGGTGCGCGCGGTCGTTCATCTCAAGCATGGACCCCACCATGCTCGGATCCTTGCCGTGGTTCCGCTCCCAGTAGTCGTAGCTCAAAACGAGAACAGGTTTGGCGTCGAGAGTGTCCTCCCCGGGGAGAAAGGTGCGGCCGAGATGGGGCTCGACTTTGAAAACGGCGAAACAATCGGCAGAGACAACACCCGTCTGGACCCGCTCAGGCTCGTCATCCTTACCGCCGAGAAGGATGAACGGCATGCTCTGGTACTCGACAAGGGCTTCGAGCGTTTGATTGAGAGCGCGGTAATCCGCGATCTCTTTCATGGAGAACGCAATGTTATCGAGCTCGGCACGGGGCGCCTGTTGGGTAACGAGCACGAGGCGATTATCGTCTTCGTAGGGGAGTGGGCAGAGGAATACGCCATAGATCGCGCTGAAGATGGCTGTGTTCGCGCCGATGCCGAGCGCGAGCGTCAGGATGATTGCGGCCGTGAAGCCGGAGCGGTTCGTGAGAGAGCGCCACGGGTAGCGCGCGTCCTGGGAAATCGTGTCGATGACCTCGATCCCGCGAAGTTGCCGTACGTCCTCTTTCGTTTGGGAGAATCCACCGAAGGTGCGTCGCGCCTGATTGCGCGCTTTACGAGGAGACATACCGAGCTCGATATTTTTCTGCGACTCCATCTCCAGATGGAAGCGCAGCTCTTCCTCCAGATGGAAGCGCAGCTCTTCGTCGAGCTCTTGCCCGAAGCGACCGCGCTGGAAGAGAGAGCTCAGCCGGCCGACCACTCCGTCCCACATGGCGCTACGAAGTTTGCAATATGCGTATGACGGCGCCGGAGAGACGATCCCAGTTCTCGGTCTCTTCGCGAAGCTGCTTTTGGCCCGCCGCGGTCATCTCGTAGAACTTCGCGCGCCGATTGTTCTCCGAAGCTCCCCAGCTCGACCGGATCCAACCTTGGAGCTCCAAACGGTGCAGCGCGGGATAAAGCGAGCCTTGGTTGACTTGAAGCAGGTCCCTCGAGATCTGTCGAATCCGCTGCGAGATTCCCCAGCCGTGCATTTGCTCGAGCGAAACGGTCTTGAGGATCAGCATGCCGAGCGTCCCCTGAAGCAGGTCACTCTTGTCTTTATTCTTAGCTCTGGTCATATTACAGATCTATCCCACTTACCTGTAGAATGTCAAGGGGAGCGAGTTACGGCAAGGAAAATTCCGCATCAACCGATAGAGTGTGACGCGATCGACGCCGAGCCGCTCTGCAGCTTCGGCGCGCCGCCCGTTCGTTGCCGCGAGCGCCGCGCGGATATGGGCCTCCGTGGCATGGTCGAGAAACTCGCGGAGCTCGTCCCACCGCCGAAATCACGGACAGACAGTGGAGCTTCGGCTCGAGAGGCGATAAGATTACGCGCGCCCGAAGAGGGTGCAGAGAAACGCGGGTCACTTCTGGCTGGGCTCTCGTAAACGCCGCGGCGAAACGAAGGAGATTCAGAAAGAAACATGGCATCGTCCTATGGTATTAACCAGCTCCGTACCGGGCTCAAGATTCTTGTGGACAACGCTCCGTGCGTGATCATCGACTTAGACCTCGTGAAACCCGGCAAAGGCCAGGCATTCACGCGCGTGAAATTTCGAAATCTGAAAACCGGCCGGATGCTCGAGAAGACAGTGAAATCGGGCGAGAGCATCGAAGGGGCGGACGTCCTCGAGACCGAGATGCAATATCTCTATAGCGACGGCGAGTTTTGGCACTACATGGATCCGAACAGCTATGAGCAATATCAAGCCGACGCGGCGGCCGTGGGGGACGCGTCGAAGTGGTTGAAGGAAGAAATGCAGTGCTCTGTGACTCTCTACAACAACGTGATCATCCAGGTCACCCCGCCGATGTTCGTCGAGCTCGAGGTCATCGAGACCGAGCCCGGAATCCGCGGAGACACGGCCGGGACGGGTGGCAAGACCGCGAAGCTCGAGACTGGGACCGTCGTGCGCGTGCCGCTCTTCGTTCAACTGGGCGAAAAACTCAAGCTCGACACCCGAACCGGCGAGTATGTCGGGCGGGTCAAGGTTTAGCGGGTTCGAGCACTAGTCGGCGCCGATCCAAGAGCGGGTGTCGAGTAGATGACCTGGAAGCCGCAAGCCTCGCTCGAGGTTTTACGTCTGCGGGCGAGACTCCTCGCAAGGATCCGTAACTTTTTCGAAGCGCGGGGCGTGCTCGAAGTCGAGACGCCGGTCCTTGGCCACGCGGGGGTCACGGACCCGTTTATCGAAAGCCTCCGCAGCGGGGAGCTCTATCTGCAAACGTCGCCTGAGCTCGCGATGAAGCGTCTGCTTGCTGCTGGCTCGGGGCCCATCTTCCAGATCTGCAAAGCGTTTCGTGCCGGCGAAGCGGGGACGAGGCACAACCCCGAGTTCACTATGCTCGAGTGGTACCAGCCCGGATACGACCATCACGCGTTGATGGATGAAGTGGACCTTTTGATTCAGGAAGTCCTCGAAGCCGAGAGTGCGGAACGCGAAACTTTTGGGGCTCTTTTCCTACGTTATGTGGGGCTCGACCCTCACACCGCGGATCGGAATGCGCTCGAGCGCGTCGCAAGGGTAGTCGGGGAGGCACCTTTTGCCGCATCCGAGCTAGAGGTGGACGATTGGCTCAACCTGTTGATGGCGAGGGTGATAGAGCCGCAGCTCGGCCAAGATCGTCCGTTTTTCGTGTACGACTACCCGGTTTGTTTGAAAGCCCTCGCGCGCCTCCGTGACGAAACGCCGCCTGTGGCAGAGCGATTCGAGCTTTACTACCGCGGAATGGAACTTGCAAACGGATATCACGAGCTCACGGATCTCCGTGAGCAGCGTGCCCGCTTCGAGGACGACCGAAAACGGCGCGAGGCTTTGGGTCTCGCGGCCGTGCACGAGGACGGACCGTTTCTCGATGCCCTCGAGGCTGGCCTGCCTAAAAGCGCGGGCGTGGCGCTTGGCTTCGATCGTCTCGTCATGATTGCGGCGAGCGCGACGTCGATTCGTGATGTGCTGAGCTTTCCGTTGGATACGCCATGAAACCCACAACCCCGATGCTCCTGCTCCTTGCCGGTCTCGGCACCGCGACCGCCGAGACCGTTTTTCTCACCGATGGCGGCGCACTCGAAGTCATACGCTCCGAAGTGCACGACGACGTCGTGGTCTTCGTCACCCCTGACGGGAAGCTTTGGTCTCTGCCGCGCGCCTACGTGGATCTCGAAGCGACGCAGGAGCAGAGCCGCTTTTTGCTTTCCGAAACCTCGCGACTGCCGCCAGCGTAGCCATGGTCGCCGAAGCCGCCGAGCTCGTAGGACTTCGACGTCTCACCGCTGAGATTGCCACTTCCGCACAAGGAGTTCCGCGCGGCGTGAAGCACGCTTCCTTCTCGCGGGAGGTGCTTGCTTTGGCGACGTCGCAAGGGTTTCGTGCCGACCGACTCTACGAAGTCGCCGAGAAGGCGTTTCGCTCGAAAGTGTCTCGATTGCAGCTAAGCGACGCGCTCGTGTGGCTGCGCTCGCCGCTTGCGCGCCGAAAAAGAGTCTCCGAAGCTGAAGCGCGGGAGACGCGCGAGAGTTTCGAGGCGGCCACAATCAAGAACCCACCTTCGCGAGCGCGGCTCGAGCTCGTTCAGTGTCTCGACCTCGCCTCCGGCACGAGCGAGGCCGCGGTCGAGATCCAAGCGGCGATGATGGGGGCGCTTCTCGAAGGTTTGGAAACGCCGGCCTCGGTCGCCGCAACCGTGGTCGAGCAGGCGCGCCCACAATTTGCCGCGAAAACGTGCGATCGGATCCAGATGTCGCTTCTCTATGTTTATAAGGATGTGAGCGACGACGATCTCGCGGAGAATCTTCTTTATCTCAAGTCCGAGAACGCCGCTGGCTGAGCCGCGTTGTTTTGAAGTCGCTCTTTGCGGCGATGGAAGACGCCGCCCGGCGCACGGGTGCGACCATCGCCAGAGAGCTTCGCGAGCGTCAACAAATCTGAGCTTGAGAGCTCAGCACTAGCGATCTGCGCGCGTCAGGATTGTCACCACGGCCACGTTTGCGCTCACATTCCCCATGGTGATGAACATGTCCACGACCAGGTCGAGCGCGATCAGGATCCCAAGCCCCTGTACCGGTAATCCCACGGACACGAACACCGGCGCCATAATCATTAGGCCGCCGCTGGGGATGCCCGGCGAATAAAAGCTCAACAGCCCGACCGCGGCGGCGATCACTATGATCTCCGAGGGACAGAGCTCCATCCCGTATAGCCGCGCGACAAAATAAGCTCCTACCGTACGCCCGATTGCGGAGGCGAATTTGAATAACGATACGGCGATCGGCAACACCACGCCGGCAACGGACGGAGACAGCTCGAGGGTGTCGGTTGCCGTGAGTTGTGTTGGAAGCGCCGCAAGGGAAGAACGCGTGCTGAATCCGACCGCCTGAGTCGGCGCGCATGCCTTGGCAAAATCGGTCGCGGGTACGCGTCCGACGATGGCGACCAGTGGATACAGCAATCCTACGGCGATCGTGATGAGCGTTCCAGTGACGAACAAGTAGAAAGCGATGGCGCCGGCGGCGGACGCACCCATACCGGCCGCTAATGGAAAAACCAAGGCAAACACGCCGACTGGAGCAACGAACATGATCCACTCGATCAGGGTGAACATGGCATCTTTGATGGCCGTAAAAAATCGCAGGATGGTGCCCCGTCCTGGCTCGGGAATGCGCCTAATGGCAGCAGCAAACAACGCCGTAAAAATGATCAAGGGTAGAATGGCGCCGTCCGCCGCGGCCTTGATTGGGTTCACTGGAATTAGCGCTACCAGCCAGTCATGAAATGGCGGCAATTCCGTCACGCGACTCGCCTCGGAGCCCGTCATCGCTCTCAGCGCGGCGGCCGATTCCGGGTCGATGGGTAGCAGAGACAGAAGTGCCGGCGCCGTCAGCGCGGTATAAACGCAAGCAGCTGTGACAAACGCCACGAATAAACCAATTGTTTTGGCGCCGAGTGTCGCGACCAGACCGTCTTGCTGACCGCGGGCTATCGCCACGATCAACAGGGAAACGATGAGTGGCACCACTGTCATTCGGATCGCGTTCACCCACAGCGTGCCGACAGGCTCTACTATCGCCGCGATCCCGTCGAGGACTGGGATGTCCAAAATCGACACCAGAATTCCGGCGACCAGTCCAGAAACGAGGCTGACTAAAACGCGGGCAGTCGATGACATTGCGTGATCACCATTTGTCTATTTGAAAGTGGCTCAGGTTCGACGTCTTCCAAACGCCGCCGCCCGATGTGCCCATGTAGAAAGTGAAAAGATCCAAAAACGCCTCATCTACCAATCCTTTCGGTCCGGAATTATTGGTGGACGATTGTGCGAGCGGAGTTCGCCGCTTGGTGAGCCGCGCGAATGTAGGCCCATTGCATCACCGTGTCAACGGCTCCGGAGCCGTCTATGACAGTGCCGTTCTTGATAATGATGTCGGACCCGCTTGGGCGGAGAGGAGAAGCGGTAGAATGATGGCGAACATAGGGCATTCTCAACCCGTCGTGACAAGGAGTCAACCGATGAGATTCGCATGGGTTCTGCTCACCTGGCTGGCGCTTACGTGCACCGCCGCCGCGATCGACAACGTCATCGTGCTCGTGCGCCACGCGGAAAAAGTTGACGACAGCCGTGATGCAGAGCTTTCGGAGACAGGTCGCGCGCGCGCCGGGGTGCTCGCGGGGCTTCTCAAAGACATGAAGGTCGACAAGATTTACAGCTCTGATTACAACCGGACGCGAGATACGGCGGGCCCGCTTGCGGAGCTGCTCGGGCTTGAGCTCGAGCTCTACGATCTGGGAGATCTCGAGGCCCTCGCGACCAAGCTCCGGGCTGCGGAAGGTCGCATCCTCGTCGTCGGCCACAGCAACACGACGCCCCGACTCGTCGGTCTCATTGGCGGCGAGCCCGGCACGGACATCGCGGTCGACGAGCATGACCGCCTCTATATCGTGGTCACCGGCTCCGGCGCTCCGGTGACGTCGTTGCTACGCTTCTCGCCGTGAAATAGACTTCGGCTGGCCGAGGGGATTCGATCAAAATGGAGAGTACAAAATGAAACGATTGGTTTTTCTAACACTTTGCACGCTCGTCGCGAGCGTGGCGCTCGCCGTAGCGCAAGGTAGCTATAACGACTACGAAGAAAACGCGGAGAACGTCCAAGTGGACCATGCCCTTTTCGAAGGGATGGAGTTCCGAGCGGTGGGTTTCTCCCGCGGGGGACGATCGACCGCGGCGACGGGAGTTTCCGGACAGCCGCTCGTCTATTATTTTGGCGGCACCGGCGGCGGCGTGTTCAAGACGACCGATGCCGGGAATAACTGGACCAACGTGACGGATGGGTTTCTCGGCGTGGGCTCCGTGGGTGCTATTGCCGTCGCTCCGTCGGATCCGAACGTCGTCTATGTTGGGACGGGTTCCGCCTGTCCCCGAGGCAATATCTCCGCCGGTGACGGCATTTACCGCTCGACGGATACGGGAAAGACGTGGAAGCACATCGGCCTTCGCGACGCGGGACAAATTGGCAAGATCCGCGTCCATCCAGACGACCCCGATCATGTCTATGTCGCTGCGCTTGGCCATATGTTCGGCCCCAATGAAGAGCGGGGCGTCTTCCGCTCTACCGATGGCGGTGAGACATGGGAAAAGGTCCTCTTCATCGATGACCGGACGGGCGTCGTCGATCTCTCGATGGATGCCAACAACCCGCGCATTATCTACGCGGGTGCCTGGGCCGCCGAGCGCAAGCCGTGGTCGTTGATCTCTGGAAGCGAGGCCGGCGGTATCTATCGCACGACCGACGGCGGCGACACCTGGGACCATCTAAAGGGTGGGCTTCCCGAAGGCATGGTCGGCCGCACGAGCGTTGCCGTGTCGCCCGCGAACTCAGACCGCGTTTGGGTTCTTCTCGAGGCTGAAGGTGAGAAGGGCGGCGTCTACCGTTCGGACGATGCGGGCGATAGCTGGACGCGCATCAACGGAGACGCGAATCTCCGCCAGCGTCCGTGGTACTACATCCACATCTTCGCCGACCCGAAGGACGAGAACACGGTCTACGCGTTGAACACCGCCTTTTACAAATCGATCGATGGCGGCAAGACCTTCGAGCAACGCATCCGTGTCCCGCACGGTGACAACCACGACTTGTGGCTCAACCCTGACAACCCAAAGAACATCATCAACGCCAATGACGGCGGCGCGAACGTATCCTTCGACGGCGGTGGCTCGTGGTCGACGCAGCGGAATCAGGAAACGTCCGAGATCTACCGCGTCTTCGTCGACGACCAGTGGCCCTACCGCATCTATGGCTCCCAGCAGGACAACAGTACAATCTCTGTCCCGAGCCGCGGCGGCGCGGGCTTCCGCCAAATCGTTCCCGATTGGTACTCCGTCGGCGGGTGCGAGAGCGGCCACATTGCGGTGGACCCGCGCGAGCCCGATATTATTTATGCCGGCTGCTACGGCGGCAGCATTTCGAGAGTCAATCGCAAGACGGGAGAGTACCGCGAGATTCTCGCTTACCCACAGCTGCAGCTGGGAGCGGCGGCGCGCGACCTGTCCTACCGTTTTCAGTGGAACGCGCCTATCCTGCTATCGCCGCACGATCCCGACATCCTCTATCACGCCTCCCAGGTCGTCCACATGTCGCGCGATCATGGCCAGAGCTGGAGCGTCATCAGCCCCGACCTGACCACCAATAATCTCGAGCATCAAGACTATGCGGGCGGCCCGATCACTCATGACAGCACGGGTGTCGAAGTCTACAACACCGTCTTCGCGCTCTCAGAGTCGCCCCACATGTCGGGCGAGCTCTGGGCAGGCTCGGATGATGGTCGCGTGCACATCTCGCGTGACCGCGGGGGCAGCTGGGAAGAGATCACGCCGGGCGGGATGCCGGAAGGCGGCACCGTCAACGTTGTCGAGCTCTCGACGCAGGCGCCTGGACGCGCATTCATCGCGGTGTATCGTTACCGAGAGGACGATTTCAATCCCTACATCTTTCGAACGAACGATTACGGGAAGAAATGGGATCTGCTGACCGATGGCACCAACGGGATCCCGAGCACGCACTTTACGCGCGCGATACGCGAGGATCCGGATCGGAAAGGCCTGCTCTATGCGGGGACCGAGTTTGGCTTGTATCTCTCGGTCGATGACGGGGCGCATTGGCAGCGCTTCCAGCTCAACTTACCGGTGACACCCGTGACCGATCTTCGGGTTCACCGGAAAGACCTGGTCGTCTCGACACAAGGGCGCTCGTTCTGGGTGCTCGACAATGTGACCCCGCTCCATCAAATAACGGAGGAGGTCGAATCGGCCGGTATGTGGCTCTATGCGCCGCGGACGGCCTATCGTGGCGGATCCCTGAGTGGCGCTACCATTGACTACTACTTCAAGGACGTGCCCGAAGAAGAACTCACGCTCGAAGTTCTCGATAGCAGTGACAACGTTATCCAGACGTTCAAAGGCAAAGCCGACGACGAGGAGCCGAGCAACGAGGGAGGATTCTTCGCGCGTTTGTTCGGTGGGAAGAAAACGCGTCTTCCGGTGAAGAAAGGACTCAATCGCTTCAATTGGAGTCTCCGGGAGGAAGGCCCCGAGATCCCCAAAGGCGTCGTTCATTGGGGCGGAACCCCCGGCATGCAAGTCGTGCCGGGTACGTTTCAAGTGCGTCTGAGCGCAGCCGAATGGACCGAGACCCGCCCGCTCGAAGTACGCCTCAGTCCCAACGTCAGCACGACCGTGGCCGAGCTCGAAGAGCAGCACAAGTTGGCGACGGAAGTCGCTGCAGCGATCGAATCGTTGTTCGGAACGCTCGGAGATCTTCGCGACGTAAAAGCGCAGTCACAAGACATCGTCGCCCGTATGAAGAAAGCTGGCGAGGAGAACGAGGAGATTGCAGACGCCGCGGAAGCTCTTGACGAAAAGCTCACCGAGATCGAAGAACAAATCACGCAGGTGAAGAGCAAGTCGGGGCAGGATCCCATCAACTTTCCACCGATGATCGACAACCAGCTCACGACCCTCTACAGCTACGTCGTGATGGCGGACTACCCGCCGACCGCGGGGGCCTATGAGCGCTTCGACGACTTGAGGCCCGATCTCGCGAGCCTGAAGGCCCAGTTCGACGAAGTCGTCGCAGGTGACTTGATGGCGTTCAACCAGCTCGTTTCCGGGTTGAATCTTCCTCCGGTGATTCTCGCCGGCACGCCAGCGACGGAAGATCGTTAACGGTTGCCTCTGAATCGACGAGGCGCTGAGGGAAACCTCGGCGCCTCTTCCACTGTGATCCCAACCGCTTGTGATGGCGATGGCGAAAAACGTAGATGATGTGGCGCGGCGGTTCGACTCGCCCGACGGGATGGAAATCCTTGTGGGCAGAACCGCTTCGGATAACGACGTCTTGACCTTCAAGATCGCGGCGCAGAAAGATTTTTGGATGCACGTCGCGGGCGAGTCCGGCTCACACGTTGTGGTCCGGAACCCCGACGGACTCAAAGCACTTCCACGGGAAACACTCCGATATGCAGCTGCGCTCGCGGCCCGCTATTCCAAGGCCAAGAACGCGGGGAAGGTGGCTGTGCATGTGGCCCGGGTCAAGGACGTGAGCAAGCCGCGCGGGCTTCCGGCGGGTAAAGTGACGCTGTCACGCTACAAGAACGTCAAAGTCGAGCCGCTACAAGAGTGAGGCGCGCTCAGCGCGGAGGCTCGGTGAAGGCGGGCTCGGACCCTGCCTCATCCGCGAAGATCACGTCGATGCGGTAAGCGTCGGCGTCGTCGTAGGACGCCATGAGCCAGGTGCGGATGAACTCGGCGGTTTGCTTGCGCCCAAGCTCCCGGACGAGAGTTACATTCTCCCGAGCTCGCTGCTTCGACAGCTGGGAAAGCCCTTGTCGCAGATTCTCGAGCGCCTCTTCTTCGTCACGTAAGAAACTTCGTTTGGCCACTTCATAGCGGATATGGGAGACGTCTATCGCGGGTGTGTTGTAGCGGATCGCGGGCGCGCGCACGATGACGGCGTGCCCCTCGAGCACGAGCTCCCACGGCTTGTCGAGGTCGAGATAATACGTGTACTCGACTGGAGCTTCCGCGCGCACGACGATATCCGGTAGGGCGAGCTGACCCCACAAAACCGTGGCCGAATCTTTGCGCTCGAAAATCTCGATTTCTTTGAGGGTGGCGAACTGCAGATAGTTGCTGCCGCTCATCTCGTCGGCGTAGCTGATGAAGCGCGTCGTGACGGTGCCCTTCCTGAATCCCTCCGCCACCGAGCGGGCGTCGCCGAGGAGAGAGCGTGCCTGCTCGATGAAGTCTCCGGGCAGGCTGCGCATGCTCTGGAAAAAATAGCCGGCGAGACCGAGGACACCGAGTCCGAGCACCGTGAAGGCCAGCGGCCATCGCGAGTGCTTGGGGTATACGTTTGGGTGTTGAACCGGGGGCGACTCCATCGAGCCTATTGTAGCAATCGTCTGGACCGGATCGTCCCGATGGGCTACGCTAATCCTTATATGCCGGAACCGCGTGCCGAAGGTCCCCGTTGGTGGCCTGTTTATCTGATCGGAATTCTCGCCTTCGTGCTCGTCGCAGTGACGTGGATGGGGGCAACGGATTCCAGTGAGCGGATTCGACAGGACAAAGTCATCATGACCGCGGTCGTCCTCCTTCTGGCGTCCTTGCTCCTGCTCCTCTGGGGCGTCTTCTTTTCTCGGCTGCCGCGGCGCTCTCGTGTGCTACTTGTCGGAAGCCTTTTCTCTCTTCTAGTCGCCTTTTTTGGGCTTTTCGAGTACCGCGGCGTGACTGGCGATCTCGTCCCGCGATTCGAGCTACGATTTCGCTCGAGCGCCGCGAACCTCGCCGACGACAAGGCGTTGCTTCCTGGTGTTGCCGACTACCCGCAATTCCTTGGACCGGACCGTAACGGCGAGATCGAAGGCGTCCGTCTTTCCCGAGATTGGACGGCCGAGCCGCCAAAGCTCTTGTGGCGACGGCCCGTCGGACGCGGTTGGTCCGGGTTCGCCGTTTCGGGCAATGCGGCCGTCACGCAGGAACAACATAGCGCTGAAGAACGTGTCGTGCGCTACGAGCTGTCGACCGGAAGGGTAGAGTGGGCGACGCGCGAAGTCGCCCACTATCAAAACGCGCTTGCGGGCGAAGGACCTCGGGCGACCCCGACGATTCACGGCGGGCGCGTCTACGCGATGGGCGGGTCGGGATTGCTGACGGCTATCGATCTCGATTCGGGAAAGACGCTTTGGAAGCGAGACGTGATTCGAGACAGCGCTTCCGGCATTCAGGTTTGGGGAAAGAGCGACTCTCCGCTCGTTTTGGACGGACGCGTGATCGTCACCGGAGGCAAGTCCGCGACGATGGTCGCTTACGACGCGCAGAACGGGGAGCAGGTCTGGCGTGTCGGCGACGACGGCGCGGGCTACGCTTCACCCCTCGTTGCGACCCTCGCCGGCGTCGAGCAGATCGTTGCGTGGGGCGGCGCGAGCTTGACGGGGCACGACATTCGAACGGGGCACGTTTTGTGGACGCAGGCATGGCCCCGGCGACAACCCAACGTTGCCCAGCCGCTTCTACTTCCAGGAGACCGGCTCTTGGTATCGGCCGGATACGGCGTGGGCGCGAAGCTCTTCCACGTCGAACAGCGATCGGACGAGTCATTCGTGGCGGAAGTTGTTTGGGAGAGCCTGGGATTGAAATCCAAGTTCGCCAACTTCGTCTATTACGACGGATTCGTCTACGGAATCGACGACGGCATCATGGTTTGCATCGACCCGGAGCACGGGCGGCGGAAGTGGAAGAGAGGTCGATATGGGCACGGGCAACTTCTTCTCGTGCGGGCGCAGGCCGAAGATGATGGCTTAATCATCGTGCAAGGTGAGCACGGCGAGATCATGCTCGTCGAGCCATCGCCCGACGAGCTTCGGGAGCTTACGCGCTTTCGGGCCCTGGATGGGAAGATATGGAACCCCCCGACGCTTGCCGGGCGCTACCTTCTGGTGCGTAACGACGCCGAGGCGGCTCTTTTCGAGCTTCCCGTAAAGATGGAGCTGAGCTCGCGCTGAGCATGTGTTAGCATCTGGGCGTGTCCGGCGGCGTTAGTCCCTTCGCGCAGTTTCTCGACCTCTACTTTCTCGTGGTGCTCGTCGCGGTCATTACGGGTTGGATGCAGCTTCCGCCCGGAAACCCAATCGTGCACTATTCGAGGATGTTGACGGAGCCTTTCCTTGCGCCGATTCGGAAGCTTCTGCCCCCCATGGGCGGGCTCGATTTTTCGCCGCTGATTCTTCTCTTTCTGTTGCGCTTTATCCGCGGCATGGTTTGACGCCAAGTTATACTGGGGCATGGCCCAGTTGGAGCGCCGGCTAGAACATAACGCCTCGGGAGATTTCTTCGTCGATGCGGGCTGCATCGACTGTGATACCTGCCGGTGGATGGCGCCCGAAACGTTCACGCAGCGCGATGGGCAGGCGAGTGTTCATCGCCAGCCCGAGAGCCGCGAGGAACGGTTGCGGGCACTCATGGCTTTGCTGGCCTGTCCCACGGCCTCGATCGGTGCCGAGCAGAAGCACGACGTCACCGAACCCAGTGCGGCGCTTCCGGACCGCATCGCCGAGGGCGTCTATCACTGCGGCTACCATTCCGAGTCGAGTTACGGGGCCACGAGCTACCTTATCGTCCGCGAAGCGGGGAACATCCTCGTGGATTCTCCGCGCTTCAACCGTCCGCTCGTCCGCCGGATCGAAGCGCTCGGTGGCGTCCGCACGATGTCCTTGACACATAAAGACGACGTGGCGGACCACGCCAAGTTTCGCGAGCACTTCGGCTGTGAGCGTCTTGCACAAAGACGAGATAGGCCGGGACACGCGTGACATAGAACGGCCCATCTCCGGCTTCGAGCCGGTGCTCCTCAACGAGGATACGCTCGTCATACCCACGCCGGGCCACACGTCAGGCTCGTCTTGTTTGCTCTACCGGGACAAATTCTTTTTCACCGGAGACCACATCGCGTGGAGCGCCACGAGGGGCCATATCTATGCGTTCCGCAGCGTGTCCTGGTACGACTGGAGTGAGCTCGTGCGCTCTGCCGAGCTTCTGCGCGCCTATGATTTCGAGTGGATCCTTCCCGGACACGGTCGGCGGTGCCACTTCGAGCGTGAGCGCATGCGGGCGGAGATGGAAAAAGGCTTACGCTGGATGCAATCCGCGGCTTAGCCTTCAACGCTCGATAGTCACCGAGATCATCACGTCGCCCTCTTGTACTTTGTCGACGTTGTCGAGTCCTTCGACGACGCGTGCGAAGACCGTATAGTTGTGATCGAGCCGATAGTTGTCGACGAGGTTGATAAAGAGCTGGCTGTCTCCGGTGTCGCGCCCGCGTGTCGAGATGCCGAGCGTCCCGCGCTCGTGCGACAAACGGCCGACCTCGTCGCGAATGTAGCCGTCCGTTCCCACGAACTCGTTGGCGCCAGGGCTTCCGCCCTGAAGGACGAAGTTCGGCACGATGCGATGGAAGGTGAGACCGTCGTAGTAGCCGGCCTCGGCGAGCTTGACGAATTGCGCCACCGTGAACGGCGCGGCCTCGGGCAATAGCGCGACCACGAAGCTGCCTGCTTCCTTCATGCGGATGCGCGCTTTCGCCCCCGCGAGCTGTTGGAAGAAAGTCTCCGAAGGCGCAGGTGTGGGTGCGAAACCTGTCGTCTTCGGCGCAGCTGTTTCGCCGTTCTTGCTCATGATGCTCGCGGCGAGCTCGGCGATGAACGGATCGAAGTCCGAGAGAAGGGGTTCGAGCTCGTTCGCGACGCCTAGCTCGCCTAGCCGCTCGAGCATCAAGCGCCTCAGGTCGCGCGACGTCGCCCGGCCCTCGTTGGTGACTCGCTTCAACGCGGAGAGCAAGGTCGGGATGTCAGAGCGGGCGACGGTTCCTTCGAGAAGCGCGAGCGCTCTCACGAGAAGCCCATAATGGTCGCTTGCGAGCGCCACGAGCGCGTGCGCCGGCGTGACGAGCGCGGCGCCGACAACGTTTGGGTGGCTGTCGGCGCGAAGTGTTTCTAGCGTCGCCTCATCTTCGAGAATGCGGGCCGCCCGCGCCGTGTAGACGCGCGCCTGCCAGACATCGTGGCTTGCGAAGCGCTGCAAGTACGCTTTGGCTTCGTTGGGTCGTACACGCGCGAGCGAAACGAGGGTGCGTGACGCGCGGCGCCAATCACGCTCCAGCAAGCTCGCGGGGATGGAGCTGCAGTGCTCGCCGAGTAGATCGATAGCCAAAAGGGCCACGTGCTCGCTTGGGTCGTCAAGGGCCGCCTCGGCGCGCGCACAGGTCGGGGCCGCCTTCAGCCCCGCATAGCGGACGATATGAGACGGATCCTCTCGCCATTCTTCGAGCCCGAGTACGGCCAAGCGCCGGACGAGCGGGCTCGGGTCGCGCCACGCGATCTCCAAAGTCTCCGTGTCCCGGTCGCCCGCGCGTTTAAGCGCGAGAAGGGCGAGCTCCCGAATTTCAGCCGAGCGTGAATCCGCGACCGCCTTGCGGAGAGCGAGGACAGTTGCCGGGGTGGCGGGTTGGTCCACGGTTCGCAGGAGATGCTCGAGCCCTTTGACGGCACCGGCGCGTGCGCGCTCGTCTTCGCCGAGGCCGGCGACGAGTTGCTTTTGGGTGCTTTTGGGGATGCGTCCGAGCGCCTCGTAAAGCGCGGCGCGTACAGCCAGTACCCGCTCTTTCTCGAGCCGGTCTGTGAGCGGTAGTGCATCTGCCTTCATTTGCGCGAGCGCGTTCGCGGCTTCGCCCCGTGTTTCGGCCATACGAGCGTCGAGGAACGGGACGATGTGCTCGGCAAGGTCGGGACGCTCGAAGCGTCCGAGCGCGCGGATCGCCTGACGTTTGACGTCGGCATCACCCGTTTCGAGCGCCTCGACGAGTGCTTTGGCGTCGCCGCGTGCATCCTCGACGAGGAGAAGCTCGTAGCTCGAGTTCCATTGTAGAAGGAGCGTGAGAACAAGAATCATGGCGGGACACTAACATAAACTTTGACGGGTGCTGGGTTATGCTCGACGCCGACGGCGGTCGCCACTGACGTGAGCCCGTTACACTTTGCGAAGGTGGATGATGGCCTGGATACCCTGGATTGAGACCGAGAACGAGGAGTCAGACCGTGAGGAAGCTCGGCAATTTGTTCGCGAGACCCAGGGCTGAACGGCGACGTTTCGGTTCTTGTTCGAATCACGAGTCGCACGCCGGAAGTGGCCAAGCTGATCCATGACCTCGGTCGGGCAGTTAATTCGGCCAAGGGGTTGACGCTGCGGGAAAAAGAGATCGCGGCTCTCGTCACATCGGCGTTTATCGGCTGCGTTCACTGAACCGCTAGCCATCAGAAGGCCCTCGGTCGAGCGGCCCGGAACGAAGATTTGGCAGAGCAAGTGAAGGTGGACTACACGAAGGCCGACCTGTCGTCGCGGGAGAGAGCCATTGCGGACTTCGCTGTGAAAGTGACTCGATCCCCGAACGCGTGCAGTTCGAGGGACGTCGAGCTTCTGCGAGGGGAGGGATTGTCCGAGGAAAATGTGTTGAGTCTCAGCGAAATTGTTGCGTACCAGAACATGAGCACGCGGATCATGGAGTCGCTGTCCACGGTTACGTGAGAGAAAAGAAGCCGATGCGAACGGGAGGTAAGCGTTGACAAAAGACGAGCGAACTCTAAGATTTTGGGACCCCCGGTGGGTTCGCGTCTTACTCTATGGAGAAGAGGGAGAAGAACGGTCGATCGCGTCCTATTACACGCTTAGGAAGGTCGTCGGAGTTCTCGGCGTCGCGTTACCCCCTGTCTTGTGGCTCGGCGTCTCTTGGCAGACTCAAAGCCTCGTACCTCTGAAATCGATCAGCGACTACTACGGCATCTGCATGGGCGACGTGTTCGTCGGGGTCCTGTTCACGATCGGGTGGTTCTTGTTCTCCTACCGGGGACACGAAACGATGGATGACGTGGTAGGTGATGTGGCATGTCTCTGCGCCTTCGGAGTGGCCTTGTTTCCCGCGACCAAAACCGAGACAGACGTTGTACATTTCGTGTTCGCATTCGGAATGTTTGCGATGTTGGCTGTTTTTTGCCTCTGTGTCTTCCGGAAGACGAATGAGGAAGACCGGCCCGAAATACTCCGATTCAGGGAGCCAGAGAGGGGAGTAGGGATTAAGCAATCGCGGAACAGGGTCTACTACTGGTCCGGCGTTGCGATCGTCGTGAGCATATTGCTCATGGGCGTATGGGGGGGCGTCAACTGACTGTATCCGGATGACCGTCCCCAGCCCGGGTGGTTGGTCGCCATCTCCCGGTGAAAGCCTGTTCTCGCGCTCGAGACCCTCGCCCTTTGGGCGTTCGGCTGCTCCTGGTTCGTCAAAGGTCGGAAGCCCACTGCAGACAAGAAGAGCGGCTCCGCCGGCGGTTCAAGACAAGTGTCCTTGCGCGGGCCTCGGCATTCGGAGCGTAAGAACGAGAATCAACGCACCTAATGCGGCGGAGCCGGAACCAAAGAAGGGAATGGCCACGAGGCACAGAGAAAAGCGCCGGCCGGCGTTAAGTGCAGTGCATCAGGGCGGCTGCGTGTGCGCCGACCAGGAGGATGCTCGTCACGGGCCGTACTAGCATTACGCCAGTAACGGGAAAAAAGTTGGTAGATCGCCCGGGCAAGCAGCCCGACGGCTCGTCGAAGACGCGAGAGATCAAGCTCGTCAGGATCTGGAGCGCCGAGGAACGGGACAAAGAAAGCACGCCCGTGCGCGACGCGCCGGGCCGTTCTCGGCGATGGGGCCATCTGGATCTGGAACCTCGCCGCCGCGTACTTGCCCGATGCGGTTCAGATCGTCGACCGCTTCCACGCCAAAACAGCACCTCTCGGACGTGTCCAAGTCCAATCTATGACGCCGGGGCCGACTTCGCACAGCCGTGGGCGAGCGAACGCCATGACGAGTTGTCGCTGGCTTTGACGCGAGCATCGCTTTGCGCTGTTGCACGCTGAACCGACGCTTCGAGGGGTTCTGAAAAGGTCGCGCTTGGCGTACATTGACATTAACAAAAACACTAACAATGACACGCCGCGACCGAGCCGTGAGCTCTCGAGCTCCATCGCGCAGGATTTTCGTGAGGCGCTGGGTTCTTTCCGCTCGAACCCCGGGTTCAAGGCTATCGTCGTCCTGACGCTCGCGATGGGTATCGGCGCCAACAGCTCCATCTTCACCTTGATGGACCAGGTCTTGCTGCGTTACTTACCCGTGCGCGAGCCGGACCGGCTCTTTCAGCTGTCGCCGTGGGATCCTGTCACGTGGATAATCTCCTTCACCGTGCTGCTCACGGTCGCGATCGTGTCGGGCTACCTTCCTGTCGCGCACCTCGATATGCAGCGACGGACCGCCGTCATCGCGAGCAACAACCAAATTGCACGTTGCGCTTGCGCTCCCTAGCTTTGCGGTGATGGTCCCTGTTGCGCCGAGTTGGCGTCCTTCAAGGGCTACCTCGGCTACGTAGTACTCCAAACCGTCGTCAAACTTGAGCTCGAAGCTTCCCCCTCCGAGAACGACCACTTTGGTGTGTGTAGATGTGACGCTGTCTTGATACGGCGCAACCTACGTCGTTACAGCGGTTTAGGTGGTGCCCTCTTGACGGACCCAAATCAGAATGGTGTGCTGGCGGGGTGTCGGCCGGGGCTCTGGTGCCGAAGAAGCACTTCGTGGGCGATGAGGGGCCTGCCGGCCAGTAGGGCGATGTTCTTCATGGGGGTCGACTTGGACCCCCCGCGGGCCGGGATCAGGGCGACTACCTGCGGTTCAGATGCCATAGCATTCGCACCCTATAGCTTGCGGTATGCAGCATGGTAGCCGAGGGGAAACTGACTCACTTCCCTCTTGTGTTCAGGGTTCATGTTCAAGTCGTCGACGACCCCCATAGGTCGGGGGTCTCTGATCAGATAGGCTAGCGCCTTAGCCACAATGATTCGTCGGGTAAAGCGAGCGATAACCCTCGCGAGAGAATTCCTGATGCCACCACCGCGGGGTATGGATTTCTCCAGATTTGCGATCGCATTATAAACAACGGTAAATGGCTGATAGACGCCCTCCAGGCTGACCAGTTCGAGGCCGAATTTGCCGGCCATCGCGGCAAGCGCCCACTGTGTATAGCGGAAAAAGTCGCGGGGGACATAGTGCAGACCGCCCCATGGCACCATGATCAGCAGCAAGCCATTCGGTTTCAAGCCGATCACAACGTTGCGCAACAGCGTTTCGAACTCGAATACGTGCTCCAACAGGTTAGAAAGCAAGACCATGTCGAGGCTTGACGGTCTGATAGCCTGCTGCTCTGCAAGGTTGCAGGCGAAGTCCACGCTGTTGGTAAGCCGGAGATCCGTACCTATGTAGCTCCCAGGGAAAAGAGGCTTGTAGTATCCGCTGCCCGTACCCACCTCAAGCATAACCTGTTCCCCGGAGATATCACGTGAAAACCTTTCGGCGAATTCCCAATTCTGTTTGCGCCAGAAGCTCCCAGTACCCGTGGATTTGGGAGGATTGTCCGAGACCTGCTCACTAGGGATGGGGCAGAGAACCGGTTTGCCCTGTATCGTCTTGTACTTGCTGCCGCAGGCCGAACAACTCAGGTGATCGTCAGCGATGTCCAGTCGTTGCGAGTCTTCGCAATTGGGGCACGTGATGATATCCAACAATCTTTCATTCATGACATATTGCCCGCGGGCTGTCAGGTCTCCCCGAGCCTAGACAGGTAGCCGTTTCTATCCGGAAGGCCAACCGTCGGAGTTGGATTGAGCAAGATTTTCGTCTTGAGGTAGGCATTTAGAAAATCGGTCTGTTTCCGATTCCCGATCGCATCGGCGCTCTGAACGTAGAAGCAGGCTCGGGAAACCTCAAGACAAGCTGACGAGCTCGACATCGAAAACGAGAGTCGCGTTTGGTGGAATGGGGCCGGACCCTGTCGAGCCGTAGCCCAGTTCCGGGGTAATGATGAGACGCCGAAAGCCGCCGACACGCATGCCGTTTACGCCTTGATCCCATCCCGCGATGACCTGCCCAACGCCGAGCGTGAAAGTAAAACCCTGGCCGCTGTCGAACTGCTGCCCTTTGTTATCGGTTGCACTGGCGTCGTAGAGCCAGCCCGAATAATTGACGACGGGTCGACTTCCGGGCGTGGCTTGCGCACCGCTGCCAACAACAAGATCCGTGATCGTGAATGGGACGCCCGCGGATGGGGAGGCCGACATGCTCGTTGTGCTGTCGCCGCAAGCGGCTATCAATAAAACTCCCAGAAGCCAAATCGTCATCGAACGCAAAGTCGAACCTCCTGCCTAACCGTTAGTGTGCTCCGCCGCCTCATGGCGGATGATGAAAAGCTTATTCTAGCGCGACACGCTCAACTCAGAGCGCTAGAGTTAAATAGGCTCTGCTATAGACTGTTGATGAGCCGGGGGTCAGAATGGTAGAGGACGGGCCAGGGGATTGTAGGCTGGAAAGAATTTCACCCTGTGGCTAAATAACTATTTTTGGAGGCTATGATGGGCTCGGATAATAAACATTTATTGCTGGCGCTGGAACAATCGTTGCGGGGATATCAACTGCGAGACGGTCAATCCGGCATTTGAGAATTGAAGATTGGTGGTGTCAAACCGGTTATCAATTTAGTTGCTAGAGCGCGGGCAAGTTGTTTGAAGGTTTTGTTTGAGGTTGCCGACGAGTTCCCCGATCTCCTGCCATCAACGGAGCGGATTGCGGGGTTGAAAGAACAAAGGGTTCGCTACGAGGAGTTGGTGACTGCGTCTCAGGCGCTGGAGACGGCTATTGAACGTAACTACCTGGACGTGGCGGGTTAGACTGCGTCCGGACGCTTTTCCTTTAGAGCGCGAGAAGGCGGGCGGCGTTATCTCGATAGACTTTCTTCAAGATCCCGTCCTCTAGACCGAGACCGTCGATCCGCCATCGCCCCTGCGGAGGCACCGGCGCGGGCGCGTAGTCGAAATACTCGTGAAGTTCGGATTTACGGAAAGTGCTGCGATGTTGCTCGAGCTCGGTGCGGATCCGAGCGACGTAGGCGATTCCGTAGGCGATCCGAAGATAAGCGCCATCACCATTGCGGAGATCATGAACGAAGACCGACCCGGCAGCTATCAAGACATGGTGGACTTGCTGAAGAGCTACCGAGGTCAAAAGGCGAAGAGATAGTTGAGCTTCACGTTCAACGAGCGGTTCTTTACGCCGAACACCTGACCCCACTCGTCGAGCTCGTTATAGACGACGAAGAAATCCGAGCCCGGTTTCGGGATCCAGTTGAAGCGAACATTACTCGCGAGCTGCTGCGTCTCGTGGTTGTACTGCAAAAGCGCCATGAGGATCACGTCGGTGCGTAGGGCCAGTTGTATCCGAGACGAGACGAGGTGCGTCGTGAACTTGCCGGAGGGCAGGTCTACCCAGTTGACATCGTAGCTCCCGGAGATGTCAAAATGTTTGTTGATGCGGTAGTTGGCATTTAGTCCCAATGTGTCACGCGTGCCGTCCCAGAAGCCTCCCGTCGTATAGCCGATGCGCGCGCGCGCGTGGCGTCGACCGAAAGTATTCAGTTGGACCGTAATCGTCGAGAAGGAGTAGCTTTCCGGGTTGATGGTGATGTCGGGGCGCAAACGGAAACCTTGCTCCAAAAACTCGTAGGTGTCCACGTAGCGAAGCGTGATGGAGTCACCGGACTCGAACACCGTTTGGAGCTCGCCCGTCAACCATTTGGTCTCGAGAAGCCCTTGTTGGTTTGGGATGTAGTCGAGCGTGCCGGTGAAGTGGAGCTGCCGTAGGAGCGCCATCGAGGGTCTTGGGCTGAAGCGTAGAACGCCCCGGTTCTGATGACTGTTCGGTCGTCGGACGAAACCGATCCCGGGGATGAAATTCTCGCCGATACCGAGATAGCGATAAAGGGCACCGTAGCGGTCTGTCCGATATTCGAGTTTGGCGAAGCCTGACTGTGCGGTACCGGCGGTATCGGGCTCGTCGTTGTCCAGTACGGCAAAGTAGCTTTCGAACGACCACGCTCGGCCGAGGAACAAATTCAGGTCGGCGCCGTAAACTCGATTATATGTTCCACCCCCTTGGCGGTTCGTGAACACGACCCCCACGTTCGAGCGCTCGAAGAGATCGCGGCGGAAACGCATCACCGTGAAGTTCTCGGCGGCGACCGTTCCAGCGAGAACATCGTCGGTCTGCATGTTCATGATGCCTAGGTTGTAGCGTCCCTGACGCCCAGAGAGGCGGGCTCCACCGAGGATCGGGATGATTCCGCCGCTCGACGACAGGCCGATACGCCGCGTAAAAATGAGGTCCGCTTCGCGTTTCACGCCAAAGATGAAGCTCCGCTCGCTTTCGAGGAAAATCTGACGCTTCTCGGGAAAGAACAGCGAGAAACGCGTGAGGTTGATTTGTTGGACGTCGGCTTCCTCCTGGGCAAAGTCTGTGTTAACGGTGAAATCGGCGGTTAGTCCGGTCGTCACGCCCCATTTCGCGTCGGCGCCGATCTCTTGCCGCGACGACGTTTCGTTGAGCTCGACCGCCCGGTCGACGCCACCGAGGACGTAGGGCCGGAGCTCCAGCGAGCGTCCAGGACGGATGTTCTTCAGACCGCGGAGCGTCCCTAACTCCGCGGGTCTGTACCATGTCGAGTCGTTCCCGACGAAGGGCCAATAGGTTTCTTCGTTTTTTCGAGGAAGGTTGCGTTTGAAGCCGATGCCGAACAGGACCTCGCGGCCGTCTTCGGGCGGGGCGAACCGCAGAGATTTGAACGGGACGACGATCTCGGCTTCCCAACCCGTCTCGGTCTGGCTTCCACGGGAGTGCCAAACCGTGTCCCAGTTCAGATTCCGCGAACGGCTATCCTCGCCATTTTGTACCATGTCGAAAACGATCCCGTTGGCATTGGTCGCGAGAAAGACCCCGCTTCGGCGATCGTTGTAAGCGTCGATCATGATGCCGACGGCGTCGTCGGAGCCAATGCCCTCGTCGCGGAACATCCCTCGAGCCAATGGGCGGGTGGGATCGCTGTCGAAGCAGCGCAATCCGATGTAGAGGTTCGTTTCGTCGAAAAGAACCCACACGTGCGTCGGCTCAGTCGCGGGAAGACCCTCAAAAGTCTCGCGTTGGTACAGACTCTGGATCGGCTCCGCCCAGCTCCACGCCTCGTCCGAGACGCGCCCGTCGATGACGAGCTCGCCTTCGACCGGCGCCGCCGTGATCTCCCATCTCTGCGAGTTGAGAATCGCGACTCTCTCGGCTTGAGGAAGCTTCTTGAGAGCTTCATCGTCGACACGTTGACCAGCGTGCGCGAACGTGGCGCATAGCAACAATGCGCCGAGTAGCGTACCCGTGTTCAGAATGTTCCTCTTGAAGCTATGGTTGCTCGGTGGAAGCGGCCTCCGTGACCTTGAAGCGTTCGAACCAGTTCCTCAGATAGAGCTGGACCCTCATGAAGTTGGTCGGCGGGAGGCTTCGGCTGTGCCACCCGTCGGTGAGCCGGATCATGGCGGTGGGTATCTTGCGCATCTTGAGCGCCCGATAATATTGCTCGGTCTGCTCCATGGGCGTCCTCAGGTCTTTCTCGCCCGTGATAAGAAGGGTCGGCGTGGTGACGTTGCCGACATACATCAGTGGGGAGCGTCTCAAGTGCTCGCTCGGATCGTCCCACGGCATTGCGTCGAAGTTGTGGTACCACGATGAGCCGTCCGTCGTTCCGACAAAGCTGAGCCAATTTGTCACGGGCGCTTTGGCGACCGCCGCGGTGAACCGGCTCGTGTGACCGACGATCCAGGAAGTGAGGACACCGCCACCGCTTCCGCCGTAAACGAAAAGGTTGCGCTCGTCGATGTAGCCACGGCTGAGGATCTCGTCGACGCCGGCCATCAGGTCGTCATAGTCCTTGTCGGGATAAGCGTTCTCGATGGCATTGCCGAACGGGCTGCCGTAGCCGGAGCTTCCACGGGGATTGGTATAGAGCACGACGTAGCCGTTGGCCGCGTGGTTCTGATTCTTGAAATCGAAGCCCGCGTGGTACATGGAGTGCGGGCCGCCATGGATGCGAAGGATGAGCGGGTACTTCTTGTTCGGATCGAAATCGGGCGGTTTGACAATCCATCCCTGGATCCGAAGTCCGTCGACCGAGTCATACCAGAGCTCTTTGACTTCTCCGAGCTTCACTTCAGCGAGCGCGCCGCGATTCGTCACGTGAAGTGTCGTGAGCTCGGCGGGGCTCTCGAGCTCGAATGTGATGAGGTTCTTGGGCACGGTGTAGCTGCTCAGCGTTCCTACAGCGCGGCCGGCCTCGATGTCGGTCACGCTCATCATGTGGTTGCCGCTCGTGATTTCTCGCGGTGTTCCGTCGAGAGACGCGAAATACAAATTCGACGTCCCTTGAACCTGGGCAGTGAAATAGATACCGCTTCCGTCTTCTGCCCATTCGAGATTGCCCGGACGCCGCCCCATCTCGGACGCGATGACGTGAGGCCCGGACCCATCCGAAGCCATGACATAGAGGCCTTCCTCGGTATATGTGTCGTCCGACATGTCGTACCCGAGATAGGCGATGTGCTTGCCGTCCGGTGAGGGCACAGGGTCGCGATCGGGTCCGGCGCGTCGCGTCAGTTGCTGGATTGCACCCGTCGCGATGTCAGCCGTGTATATTTCGGACTCGCGCCACTGATGCTCGGCATCCTCGACGCGCAGCGAGCGGAAGACGAGCGATCGTCCGTCCGGCATGAAGCGATAGTCGTCGTGATGCCAGTTGCCGCTGGTGACGGCGTGTGGCGTGCCGCCATCGGCGTCGACAACAAAGAGGTGCCGGAACCCGGCAGGGAAGTAGCCGATGCGGTCGCGACGGTAATCGAGCCGCTCGACTATCTTGGGAGGACCCGTCCACTCGGCGTCCTCGGGCGGCGACGGCATGTCGATGTCCCACCGGCCGTCCTTCGCGGGGGGCACGACCATCTGGAACGCGAGGGAGCTTCCGTCGGGCGACCACGAAATGTTGGATGGTGTCTCGCGCACGCGGGTCACCTGGCTCACCGCGCCTTCGGCATCCATCCAGCGCACGTAAATCTGCGTGCCCTCGGGCTTGTCTTCTGCCAGAAAGGCGATGCGTGTCCCGTCGGGCGACCAGCGTGGGGACGCGCCTTTGATAAGGAAGCGATTCCGCGAACCGTCGGCGTCCATGATCCAAAGCGACGATTCCCAGCGGTCGTAAACAGCGTCGACCCAACGTCGTTCGTAGAGGATTTGGGCGCCGTCGGGCGAAAGTGCTGGACGCGCCACGTCTTCCCAATTGAGATAGCGATCGACGGTAAGGCGGTTCGTCTCGGACGCGGCAAAGGCGGCGCTCCCGATGGCGAGGAGCGACAAGGTGGTCAGAATTCGAACGTTCATGGGTGACCTCCGTGCATAAGTGTATGGATTACAGGACGCCGTGCAAGCTTCTTCCCGGCGCCGCGAGCTCGTCAACGCGTTTCGTGACCTTGGGGTCCTCGAGCAAAGGCGGGGCGTGATGCGGCTTCAATCGCGCGTCGATGATCAACGACTTCTTACAGCCCCAATGTTTGTGCGCGGTGAAGCTCTCGACGCCGTGCACATCGTGCGACGGGTTCGATCGTGTAAAGGTCACCCACAAGAAATTTCTCGAATTAGCCGCGGTGAAGGCGGCGTCGTCGACGAGCACGATGAGCGGAAGCTCGTCGAGCGGCTGGTATGCAAGATGGGCGGCGAGCTTCGTCATCTCGCGTGCGATCGCGTCGTAGCCTGGGAACGGAGCCACCTCGAGCGCGAGTACGCCAGGCAGGACCAAGGCCGCGTCACGAACTGAGGCCGGCAACGAAAGCTCGGGCAGCTTGCGCGCAAGGCTTCGCTTTTTCGCACCTGCGGCGGCAATGACGAGCTTGGAGCCCACGTTGAGGTCCGTCCCGGAATAGTCGAGGGTATCGATCGTCGTGCGCGTCTGGAAATGCAGATCACGCCGGAAATCGACGCGTTCCAAAAGGTGAATCAGAAACCGCTCGATGTCATCCACGTCCAATTCCGGATCGTCCTCTTTCGCGACGACCATCAAATATTTGGCGAGCGATGCTTGGCCAAAACCAAGAATGGAGTTGGCGTTCGTGAGAATCTCCTGAGGGACGCGCTCGCCGTACGGAACGTAGCGCTCGCTCCCAATGGCGAGCAGAAGGGGATGGACACCCGTGGCGTCCACGGCGTGTATGGCCTTCACACCTGGAAGCTCGACGGGCACCATGGGTGCGGTGATCTCGTGGATGAGCTGGCCAAAGGTCGTGTCTTCTTGCGGTGGCCGTCCCACGACGGTGAACGGCCAGACGGCGTCTTTGCGGTGATAGACGGACGCCACGTCGAGAACAGGGAAGTTGTGGGTGAGGCTGTAATAACCGAGGTGATCTCCGAATGGGCCTTCGGGCAGCGTATGCTCCGGATTGATTCCGACGCGCCCAGTGATGACGAAGTCCGCTTCGGTCGAAATCGCAAAGCCATCACGTCGCGCGATCCTGAAACGCCGCCCGTTCAACATGCCCCCGAAGAGAAGCTCGCTCAAGCCTTCGGGGAGGGGCATGACGGCCGCGAGCGTATGCGCCGGGGGCCCTCCGACGAAGATGCTGACGTCGAGCGGCTCGCCGCGACGAAGCGCGGCCGCGTGGTGAACACCGATGCCGCGATGGATTTGATAGTGAAGGCCGACTTCTTTTTGCGGCTCGTAGTCGTTGCCGGCAAGTTGCACGCGATACATACCGATATTCGAGCGCATCACGCCTCGGCTGTCCGGATCCTCCGTGTAGACCTGGGGGAGTGTTACGAACGGACCTCCGTCATCCGGCCAACTTTGAATGGCTGGAAGCGACGCGATGTCGGTGCGGTTTTGCAGAACGGGGCCGCTCGACACCGATTTCGGCAGAGAAGAGAGCCCGGTCAGTGGTGCGGACGCGTAGGCGAAGGGGTGGCGCAACGCCTGCGTCGGATCGGCTTTGAGCTGGATGACTTTCTGGACGCGCGCAAGCGTGTCTCGGAACAAGAATCGAGCGCGCTCGAGAGTGCCGAAAAGATTGGACACAGCTTGGAAGGGCGAGCCCTTCACGTTCTCGAAGAGGATGGCGGGTGCTTCAGCAACGTAGGCGCGTCTTTGGACCTCGGCCATCTCCAGGTACGAGTCGACCTCCTCCTTGACTCGGACGAGCCGGCCGTGTCGTTCGAGGTCGTCGAGCGCGTCGCGTAAGCTCTTGTAACTCATCGTGCAGCGAGATTGTTTGTCTCTAAGCCTTTGGAGTCAAGGCCGCAATTCGGTAGGACGCTCCGATATAATACCTATAGTTGAACTTATATGACAACTATAGGTATTGTCTACTGGGCGATATGAGCACATCGTGTGGCGTCGGTTCGACGAGGAAGAGCTCATTGCCGATATCTGGACGATGAAGCCGGACGGTACCGAGCTGCAACAGATCACGAGCTTCAGCTCGATGAGCTGGGCACCCTATACCCATCCGTCCGGTGAGTACATCCTCTTAGCGACCAACAAGCTCGGCTTTGCGAATTTCGAGTTCTTCATGGTCGATTTTGAAGGAACGAAAGAGCCCGTTCGAATCACTTTACCGACGGCTTCGATGGGCTTCCCGTGCCTTCGCCGGACGGGACCCGGCTCGCATGGACGTCAAACCGCGATGGTGGTGGCGGCGGGCAGATCTATCTTGCAAGCTGGAACCACGAAAAGGCGCTCGATGCGTTAAAGGCGGCACCTCCTCGCGCCTCGAAGGACGACTGATTAATGATGAGACCAATCGTTATCGCTTTGTGTTTGCTGACCGCGTCGGCATCCACCGCCGAGGACATCAAGACCCACGTGATGACCCTCGCTTCCGAGGCCATGGGCGGACGGCTCACGGGCTCGGACGGCGCCCGGATGGCGGCCGACTACATTATTAAAGAACTCGAGCGTCTCGGTGCTTTGCCACTACCTGGCCAAAGCTCGTTCCAACTGCCTTTCGAGTTCACTGCCGGTGTGCGCGACACAGGCTCGTCGCTTTCCTTAGCCTTGGCCCTGGGCGAGTGGCCCGCTCCCGGAGACGCGCTTCGCGGGCTCTCGTTCTCGGAGACGGGCGAAGTCGAAGGTCCGGTGGTTTTTGCCGGATACGGCATCACCGTTCCCGAGAGCCAGGACTTCGGTTACGACAGTTATTTCGGCCTCGACGTCGAAGACAAGTTAGTGCTGGTGCTCCGCTATTTTCCAGAAGATGCTTCGGCGGAGGTCAAGACTGTCCTTGCCCGCTATTCGGGGCTTCGTTACAAAGCGCTCAACGCGCGCGAGCGCGGGGCGAAAGGCCTTCTGGTGGTTACGGGGCCGCGGTCGCCGAACGCGGGGGAGCTCGCGCCTCTGAACTTCGATAGCGCTGCCGCCGGGTCCGGGATCGTGGCTGCGAGCATCACGGGTGAGGTAGCCGCCAAATTGTTCGAGAATGTCGCCGACAAGACGTTCGAGCAAGCACAAGCCGACCTCGACACTGCCAAGCCTCACGTTGCGGGGTTCGCGATCCCGGACGTGACCTTGCGCCTGAACGTCCAGCTCGAGCGCAAGACAGGGACGGGCTACAACGCGGCCGGCTACTTTCCTCCGAGTGACGATGAAGGCGACGCGGGGGCGTTTGTGCTTCTCGGGGCGCATTACGATCATCTGGGACGAGGCCGGCAAGGAAACTCCCTCGCGGGCAAACACGAAACAGGCGAGACGCATGGTGGCGCCGACGATAACGCGTCGGGTGTCGCGGCCGTCCTCGCCGCCGCGCAACGTCTGAGGACGCGCGCGCGGAAAGCATCCATCGCCTTCGCGTTCTGGTCCGGCGAGGAGATGGGCCTCCTCGGCTCCGGTGCTTTCGTCGCGTCGAAAGCGATCGCTCCCGAGGCGCTCATCGCTTATGTGAACTACGACATGGTAGGCAGGATGCGCGACAATAAGCTCGTCCTCCAAGCCATTGGAACGAGCTCGATCTGGCCTCACCTCATCGAGCAGACCAACGTGCCTGTGGGCTTTGATATTAAGGCGAGTGACGATCCTTATTTACCCACGGACGTGATGAGCTTCAACCAGGCCGAGGTCCCGAGCATCAACTTCTTTACCGGCTCTCACAAGGAATATCACCGGCCAGCGGACCGCGCGGAGCTCATCAATTTCGAAGATTTGGAAAGGGTCGCGCAGTTTGGCGCGATTCTCACCGAGAAGCTTGCCAATCTCGACGAGCGCCCCGTGTTCGTCAAGGTCACCCGCACACAGCAAGAGGGCGGTAGCCGCGACACCGTGCGTGCCTTCACGGGAACCATTCCCGACTACGCCACCGAAGTGCAGGGATTGCTCTTGAGCGGCGTGATCGAAGGCGGGCCCGCCGAGGAAGCGGGGCTTCGCGCCGGTGATGTCATCATCGAGTTCGCAGAACAAACGATCACGAATATTTACGATTACACCTTCGCTCTCGACGTGGTGAAAATCGGCGAGCGGATCAAGGTTGTTTACCAGCGAGACGGAGAACGTAAGGAAATAACGCTAACCCCGCGAGCGCGCAAGTAGACTCTCTTGCTCTGCCAAACCTCCGCGTTGCGCGGATCTTGCTATGCGTGTTCGGTCGTGGGGTCGATCATTTTACGGATTTCCGTAATCTTTGTCGCTGGGAATCCACTTCGGCGCGCATGTTCGAGGATGACCTCCTCGTCCTCGGCCATGTACACGCAAAACGTCTTGTCACTCGCCACGTAGGACTCGATCCACTGGATGTTGGGAGCGAGCTCGGCTAGAGCGCGGTTCGATTTTTTGGCCGCTTCGCGTAGCGCGTCGCGATCGGCACTGCCTATGTCTGGAATGTCGCGCTCGATTACATATCGCTTCATTAATACCTCCGGCGGGTACTATCTACGCTTCAGGCGTCCCCGTCAAAAGCGGTCTTCAACCACTTTTTCGCTTCGGCGTTGAAGTCCGACTTCTTCTCGAGAGCAATCCGGTGCGTGACCCGCCCGCCGCCGACGTTCTTGCTCGCTAGGAGGGCGCCCTTGGCTGGGACGCCCGGGAGTACGAGCCCTAAATTCAGGCGCGATTTCGTCGACAGTTGAAGCGCGGCAAATTGCCGCTTTCGCGCCACCGTGACGTAACCTTTGCGTGCCATGAGTCCGACGTCCTTCCCCAGTTTTTTTACGGATTTCGCGACGATGTCGTAGATCGGACGGAGGTTCTCCTTGCCTTGGTACATGGCGTCGACGACGCCGTCGTGATCGTCGTAGAGCGCGGCCAGGTTTTTTCCTTCGGTCTCGGACGCAATCACCATGGCGGTAGGAAGGCCAATCCCGTGGGTCGAGCGAAGCCAGGCTATCCGTTCCTTGCGCGTCTTGGGTCCCTTGGATTTCACGATCCGGATCCATTGCGCGATAGACTTACCTGTCCGAGAGGGCATGCTCTGGATCAAAGCGGCGACCATCTCCTGGGGGGGGCTTGCTTTTCCTTGCCATCGGTTTCCTCTCCCTTGGTGAGTGCAGCTATCCGACCGTAATGTACTAGAGCAACGACGCGGTTTCATCAGTAGACTGTCGCTCTCATGTCGCCGAGCTGGATCTCCGTCCTCCCCCCTGTTCTGGCCGTGGGCTTGGCGTTCATCACGCGCGACGCCGCGACGAGCCTTGCCATGGCTGTTTTGCCGGCACGCTCCTGATGGGCCTCGGATTGCAGGGCTTTCCAGGGCTCGTGACCCGCGCACTCGGGACCGAAGGCTTCATTTGGGTCTGTGCCATCGAGTTCTGCATTGGCGTCCTCGTCGCGTTTTTCCAAAGGAGCGGCGCCGTCGGGATATTCACCGCACGCTCCGGGCAGTGGGTGAGGACGCGCAAGCAGGTGAGTGTTCTCGGCTGGGGGTTGGGGCTCTTTATATTTTTCAGCGACTATTTCAGCCAGTTATTCGTCGGACCCGTGATGCGTGACCTGACAACAAGTACCGCATCTCGCGTGAGAAGCTGGCCTATATCGCAGATTCAACGTCAGCCCCGTTGATCGTCTTGATGTCGTTCAGCGGCTGGGCCGCTTATCTCACGGGCATCGCGGCGGGCGTAGCCGCGGTCGGCGACAAACAAGAAGCGATGGCTCTTTTTATCCGGGCCATCCCGTACAACTTCTTCGCGTTCCTCGCGGTTTTTATGGTCCTCTTCGTGTCTATCGGGCTCGTACCGGAAGTCGGTCCCATGAAAAAAGCGGAGCGCCGGGCTCTCGAGACCGGGCGCGTGATGCAGGAAGGTGCGGTGCCAATGATGGGGCGCGAGCTCACGGAGCTCGAGCCGGTCGTATCGGCGCGAACGGGGCTATTTTGGAATTTCTTGCTGCCCGTGATGCTCATCGTTGGGACGAATATCGGCTCCTTCGTCTTCCGCGGAAGCGCCGCGGTGCTCGAAAGCTTCATGCTAGCGGTGAGCGTACTTGCAGTCGTTCTCTGGATTCAGAAGGTCGATGATTGGAACGGGATTATGGCGAGCGTCTATGTGGGGATGGAAGGCGTGATGCCCGCGGTCATTATTCTGGCGCTCGCTTACTGCATCAACACGGTAACCAGGGAGATGGGGACGGCGCAGTACATCATTTCTGTTACGGAGAGCTGGATGTCACCCGTTATGCTGCCGTTCTCATGTTTCTGGTCTCTGCCGTTGTCAGCTTCGCGACGGGAACGTCTTGGGGGACCTACGCCATCATGGTGCCGATTGCGCTTCCCTTGGCCTATCAAATGAGCGGGGACGTGATGAGCACGCTCGTGGTGGCGTCGTTTGCCGCGGTGGCCGGCGGAGGCGTCTTCGGGGACCATGTCTCGCCGCTTTCGGATACGACGGTGCTTTCGTCGCTCGGGGCGGCCTGCGATCACATCGATCATGTCGAGACGCAGCTTCCCTATGCGCTCGTTGTGGCCGTGGTCGCCTCGGTGCTCTATTTGATCGTTGGATTCATAGCCGCATCATGACGTCATGACAAGGCGATATGCCGTGTTCGGCGCAGGGATGATGGGACGCGTGGTCGCGAACGATTTGATCGGCTCGGAGCCGGACGCTCACGTCACACTCCTCGACTTCAGCGAGGAGCTCTTGGTAGAAGCTTCCGCCGCGATCGGGAGTGACCGCCCTCGCGTCGCGCGCGTCGACGCCACGGATCGTGAAGCGACGAAGCGTGCGATGGCAGGACACGACGCCGCCGTGGGGGCACTGCCGCATGCGCTGAGTTTGCTCCTCGTCAAGCCGCGGTGGCCTCCGGAACGTCACTCGTCGATCTCGTAGGGGAGGCTTGCGAAAAGAGACGCGCTCTCGACGAGACCGATCGCGCCGTCATCTTTGTCGGAGGCATACCGCGCGAGCCGCGACCGCCGCTCTACTACGAGACGGTGTATCTACTCGAAAGTGTTCGCGGCGTTTACCAGCGCCCGGCGACCATCCGTCTTGGTGGCGAACACGTTGAAGTCGAGGCTCTGACCGGTCTCGAGGAGCTCGAGTTCCCGGAACCCGTCGGCGTGCTCGAGGCTTTCTACATGGACGGTCTCGGCTCGCTTCCCATCACGGTCGGGGACCGCGTGCAGGGCGATTTCTACGAGAAGACCCTCCGCTATTCGGGGCATGCCGCGGCTATCCAGCTGCTTCGGGCATGCGGCCTTTTCGAGCGCCGCCCCATCGACGTGGGCGGCGCGAGCGTTCCTCCCGTCGTGCTCTTGCAAAAAGTGCTCGAGGAGCGTTTGAAGCTCAGGCCAGCAGCTGACATTCTTGTCTTGAAGCTGCTCGTTCAGGGTCAGAAGGATAGGGAGAGGCGGGCCCATACTTTCGAACTCGTCGATTTCTTCGATCCCGCGATGGGAAATACGGCGATGGCGCGCACGACGGGGTTCACCGCCGCTTGCGCGTCGCGAAGCATTGCGTCGGGCTCGATAACGACGCGCGGCGTGTTGTTCCCCGAGGAGATCTTTCTCGGGGACCGCTTTGCCGCGATCGTCTCAGAGCTATAGGAGAAAGGTGTGACGATTACGCATAGGGAGGCCGGCCTATCGGACGCTTGATGCTTATTAAGACCGGCCTCGTCAGCATAGGGGTCAAGCCGTGGCGGATGCTTCCTCCGGCTTTTTCGAAGTCCCGTATACCGCGTCGATGCAGAACATCCCGGCGCCGTGGGCGGCGATATACAAGAAAAGGAAAGCGTAGATCACTGCGGACTCGCCGCGGTTCTCGATGGGCATGAGGGCTCGCGACGCATGCTACATAAAGTAAGCAACGGCCATTTCACCGCTCGCGAAAAACGCGACCCAGCTCGTTTTGAAGCCCACCGCGACCAAGAGACCTCCAACGAGCTCGATGAGGCCCGCGAAGAACATGAGACCGAAGAGAGGCGCTGTGCCGCCGTCCTGGCCCATACCACCGAACATCCCGAGGATCTTTTGGGCGCCGTGCTGAGCGAACATCAGCCCGCTCACAATCCGAAGTGCTGCGTAAATAATCCCCTAGAATTTACCGAAAACTATCCACTGATGCCTCCCATTTTCAGAAAATAAGTGCAACGCCTGACTTTGTTTAGTACGGGAAGACAGCTTTCGTCAAGGGTAAAGACTTATCCGTGCTAAAATAAAGGGTTTAGCCGACCATGTCACTCATACAAGTACGCAATCTCTGCATCATCGCGCATATCGACCACGGAAAGTCGACCCTCGCCGATCGGCTCATTCAGCGCTGCGGGGGCGTCTCAGAACGTGAGTTCCGGGACCAGATTCTCGACTCGATGGATATCGAGCGCGAGCGGGGCATCACCATCAAGAGCAACACCGTCACGCTCATGTATGACGCCAAGGATGGCCAGCAGTACCAGCTCAATCTCATCGATACTCCCGGTCACGTGGACTTCTCGCACGAAGTCCGGCGCTCTCTCATGTCGTGTGAAGGCGCGCTCATCCTGGTCGATGCCTCACAGGGCGTGGAAGCGCAAACGGTCGCGAATCTCTACTTGGCCATGGAGTACGAGCTAAAAATACTTCCAGTCATCAATAAGATCGACCTGCCGGCTGCTGATATCGACCGCGCGCGTGAAGAGATTGATGCGGATTTGGGGCTGGACCCTTTCGAGGCCGTTTCGGTCTCTGCCAAGCTAGGGCAGGGGATCGACGAGCTTCTCGAAGCCATCGTGGAGAAGCTCCCAGCACCCTCGGGGGACTCGGAAACCCCGACGCAAGCGTTGATCTTCGACGCTCAATATGACGCTTATCGCGGCGTCGTTGTGCTGTGCCGTGTCAAAGAAGGCACGCTCGCACCAAAACAGACCATCCGCTTGATGCACACAGGAAAGGAGTACGACATCGAAGAAGTCGGCTTGTTGCAGCTCAAACGGGTCAAGACGAAGGAGCTCGCAGCGGGCGCGGTGGGCTATGTGATCGCCAATATCAAGACCATCCGCGACATCGCGATTGGAGATACCATCACCGACGCTAAAAACCCAGCCGCGGATCCGCTGCCGGGCTACAAAGAAGCGCAGCCCGTCGTTTTCTCGTCGATCTATCCGATGTCGACGGACGACTACGCAGACTTGACGAAAGCGCTCGACAAGCTCGCGCTGAACGATCCCGCGTTGACTTTCGAGAAAGACTCCTCGGCGGCCCTCGGGTTCGGCTTTCGCTGCGGTTTTTTGGGTCTCTTGCATCTCGACGTCATCCAGGAGCGCTTGCGGCGAGAATACGACCTGTCGCTTCTGCTCTCGGCGCCCTCGGTCCGCTATCGCATCACGCTTGAGGATGGCGCGACGATCATGATCGATAACCCGAGCGATTATCCTGACCCGATGAAGATTTCCCGGACCGAAGAACCTTTCATCAAAGCTTCGATCATGATGCCAGAGCGCTATGTCGGCGTTATCATGGAGCTCTGCCGCGATCGGCGTGGCACGAGCTCGACGTTCAACTATCTATCCGTCGGGCGGGTCGAGCTCACCTCCGAGCTTCCGCTCGCGGAAGTGCTCTTCGATTTCTACGATCGTCTCAAGACCGTCACTCAGGGCTATGGCTCGTTCGACTACGAGTTGCTCGACTATCGCGAGACCAATATTGTGAAAGTCGACATCCTTGTCAATAGCGAGAAGGTCGACGCTTTGTCGCAGCTCGTGCACGAAGACAAGGCGCGTGCGCGTGCGCTCCGCTATTGCGAGCGCCTTGCTGAGACGATCCCCAGGCAGCAGTTCAAAATCGCCATCCAAGGTGCGATTGGCGGCAAGATCATCGCGCGCAAGACGATCAACGCCTATCGCAAAGACGTCACCGCGAAATGCTATGGCGGTGACATCACTCGAAAGAGAAAGCTGATCGAGAAGCAAAAAGAGGGAAAGAAGCGCATGAAGATGGTGGGCGCGGTCGAGATCCCCCAATTGGCCTTCGTCGCTGTGCTCAAGTCGGATGAGTGAGCCCGGGCTCTACGTACACATTCCGTTTTGCTCGGCCATCTGCCCCTATTGTGACTTTGCCGTCGTGACGGATACCACCCCGAACCGGCGCGAGCGCTACACGAAAAGCCTTCTGCGGGAGCTCGAGACGCGGCAAGGGCCCGCTGTCTATGACACGCTTTATTTTGGAGGCGGAACGCCTTCGCTTTTGGAGCCCGATGGGCTCGGCGCGATCCTGAGCGCAGCACAGCTCACTTCGGGGGCGCGGGTGTTTCTCGAGGCCAATCCTGAGGACGTTGACGATGATGCGGTTGCGGGGTGGAAGGAGCTCGGTGTCGATACGCTCGCGCTCGGGATCCAGTCCTTTCAGGACAAGGTGCTCGACCTGCTCGGACGACGCCATTCCGCGGATGCGTCGCGCCGTGCGCTCGAGGTCGCGAAGGCGGCTTCTTTTGATACCGTCTCGATCGACTTGATTTTTGGATGGCCCGGGCAGAGGCTCTCTGATTGGCAGCGGGAGCTCGAAGACACGGTCGCGCTCGAGCCCGATCATGTCAGCTGCTACCAGCTTACGTTCCACGCAAAGACCATGTTCGGGCGCCGAAAGAGAGAGGGCCGCCTCGTCGAGTTGGATGACACGATGCAAGGGGAGCTCTTTCGCGAATCCCATCATGTGCTTGGTGCTGCGGGTTATAACGGCTACGAGGTGTCGAGCTTCGCGCGTGGCCCCGAGCATCGCTCGCGTCACAACGAGAAGTACTGGAACCACACGCCCTATCTCGGCGTAGGGCCGTCGGCGCACGCGTTCGACGGGCGGAGGAGCCGTTCGTGGAACGTGCGCTCGTTCTTCGCATGGGAGAAGCATCTCGACCGAGACGAAAGCCCGGTCGAGGGGAGGGAAGTGCTCGGTGAAGAAGACCTTCTCCTCGAGGTACTCATGCTCCGCTTCCGGACGCGGGAGGGTGTCGATTTAGAGACCCTCGAGACGAGGTTCGGCGTCGACCTCCTCGAGACGAATCGCGAGCTCGTGAGCCGGCTCTCGGATGAAGGTCTCGTGGAGATCGAGGGCCGCCGTCTCTCGCCTACCATCGATGGTCTCGCGGTTGCAGACAGCCTCGCGAGCGCGTTCGAGCTCCAGCTCCCCCACGACCGATGCCAGCACCCATCCCTCTAACGTACGAAAGAATTTTTCGTCTCTGGGTGCCGCTCGCAGCCACCTGGTTGATGATGGCGGCGGAAGGACCGTTCCTTGCCGCGGTGATCGCGCGCCTGGACGAGCCCACCTTCAATCTCGCGGCTTATGGCGTCGCCTTTGCGCTCGCCATCGTCGTCGAAGCGCCGATCATCATGATCCTGAGCGCGGCGACGGCGCTCGTCAAGGACTGGGACTCGTTCCGAAAGCTGCGGAACTTCACCTATGTGCTCAATCTTCTGATCACGCTTCTCATGTTCGTCGTGATTTGGCCGCCGGTGTTCGACTGGCTCGCGGTCGACGTCCTTGTGCTCCCGACCGAGGTTCGGGTCTTGACGCATCAGTCTCTGGTGCTCCTGCTTCCGTGGCCCGCTGCGATCGGCTATAGGCGCTTCTACCAGGGGCTTCTCATCCGTCACGAGATGACGCGGCGAGTCGCCTATGGCACGGCGGTTCGGGTCGTCACCATGGCCACGACGGCCGTCGTGCTCTACGTTCAATTCCGACTTCCGGGAGCGCTCGTGGGCGCAGCGTCGCTCTCCTCGGGGGTCGTCTTCGAGTCGGTGGCGACGAGGTTCATGGCGCTCAGCATTCCCGACCGCATCCGAGCGCTCGAACCTAGCCGGGACGTTTTGACCTATCGGCGTATCGCTGACTTCTATTGGCCTTTGGCCTTGACGTCCGTGATCTCGCTCGTCGTACATCCGATGGTGACGTTCTCCCTCGGACAGAGCCGGTTGCCGCTCGAATCGCTCGCCGTCTATCCGGTGGTCACCGCCCTCACCTTCATCTTTCGCAGCATGGCGCTTTCGTATCAGGAAGTGGCGATCACTTTGCTCGACGGCACGCGCGAGAACTATCGCCTCATCGCGCGCTTCGCGTTCGTGCTTGGGGTGTCCGCGACAGTGGGCCTTGTCGTCATCGCGTTTACGCCGCTCGCAGGCGTCTGGTTCCAAACGGTTTCGGGCCTCTCGAAAGAGCTCGTCGAGCTGTCGGTGCGCCCATTGCGATTGTTCTGTTTGGTCCCGTTCTTCTCGGTGCTGCTGGCGTTCCAACGTTCCATCCTGGTCTTCGGCCGCTATACGCGCCCGGTCACCATGGCGACCCTCATCGAGGTCACCGCCATCGTGGGCCTCTTGTTCCTCACCATCCGCGTGCTGGATATGGTCGGTGTTGTTGGTGCCGTTTTGGCTCTTTTCGGCGGTCGATTGGTGGGGAACACTTCCATGATGTTTCCCGCATATCGGGTTCTGGTCGCGAACGGAATCTATCCCCGGTGAGTTGCACGTTTTGGCCCTGCCCCGCATACCGATCGGATAGAAAAAATCTGTTTTATCGCGTCAATTAGAGGGAGGTTTCCCAATGCTTGACCTGAACGAACCGCGGGGAGATGTGCTCGACCTAGTTGGAAAAAAGCAAGAGTCCGACCGGAGCGCCGAAAGCCGCCACCGCTCCCGAGGCGCCTGCCGCCACGAAGCACGGCCTGGCAGTCGACGGCTTTGTTTAGCCTGTGCGTGCGCTTTGTTGCGGCGATCGGTCTGGCGTTCTACGCCTTCCAGCGCGCCATCGTTCTCGAAGATCGTCTGCGGGACAGCGTCGGAGAGATGCAAGCGGGTTTGCAGGAGCTCAAGGCCAGCATTCATTTCGACTCGACGCGCCAACAGCTTCTACTCGGGATTCGCGACGAGATCTTGCGCGTGAACGAAGAGATCAGTCTTGGCTAAGCCTATAACTACGCGGAGCTCTTGCTCGCGGCTACGGAAAAATATCCGTCCGTGGGTCCGGTGCTTCTTCTCTCGCTGGGCGTTGTAGAGAGTCGGTTTCAGACGGATGCTCGCAGTCACACCGATGCGCGTGGCCCTACCAGATTTTGGCCGTCAACGGTCGGATGCTGGCGGGCATGCTTGGCTGAGTATACCGACGAGATGCTGCACGACTCCCGCCGAAATACCGAGATGGCGGCGCTCTATCTAGACGTGCTCATGACGACCTACAACGATGTAGGAATGGCGCGCGCGGAATATAACGGAGGCCCCGTCAATGCCCGCTTCTATCGTGCCCGCAGCCATCGGGCGTCGGCGGAGACGCGGGACTATGTGCCGAAGGTGCTCGAGGAGTACGAGCGCATGGTCCGGAAGCTCCCGACACCGCCCGGTATGAACTACGACATCATGTACCGAGATGCGTTGCGTCCCGGGAAGAAGCTCGAGCCCGCAAAAACCGACTGATGCCTCTATCGCAGTCTATTTTTTGGTTTGGATGCGGATAGGTCGAAGACGTTGCGCTTGCCGCTCTCGCGGTCATTGTTAGACGCGCCCAAACCGTGCACGTGATTCCACGCCTGGATCTCCGAGGTCGCGGAGTTCTCGAACCAATTGTCAATGTAAGGAGTTTCTGCCCTCTCTATCCAGGAGAGCAGCTCGTTCCACAGCTTCGTTCGGATTTCGAGCGTCGGCA
>Ga0310120_10000104_pt1 | contig 62940 bp, 38 predicted proteins | sample CB27_AW_983_MG_FD_203506 | JGI IMG/M metagenome (GOLD analysis project Ga0310120, IMG submission 203506) | Marine microbial communities from Western Arctic Ocean, Canada - CB27_AW_983 | ecosystem: Environmental > Aquatic > Marine > Oceanic | place: Canada: Western Arctic Ocean | collected...
ATGGTGCGACGGTTTGCCACGGGATGGGTTGTTTTCACGCTGCTGCTGCCGATGGGTGGTTGTGACGGAAATCCCGCGGTGACCCGGTTCAACAAGGGCGAACGACTTTTGACTCGCGGAGAGATGGACACCGCGATTTCCTGCTACTCGCAGGCCATTGACCTGAAACCCGACTACGCGGCCGCCTACTCGCAGCGGGGTTTCGCGTATGCCTTTCAGTGCAAGTACGACGATGCGATCGCAGATTTCACCGAAGCCATCCGATTGAACCCCGGCGACGGGAAAGTCTACGTTCGCCGCGGGGGGGCCTACCGCCACAAAGGCGAGTACGACAAGGCCATCGACGACTTCACGGAAGTCATCCGCCTGGAACCTGACGACCCGGACGGCTTCAGCCTCCGCGGACTCACCTACCGACAGAGAGGTGACCAGGTCAAAGCCGACGCCGATCTCGCCAAGGCGGAGACGCTGAAGGCAAACAAGTAGCCGGGATCGGAACCCCCGTGTCACGCGGCTCCTGAGGTCATCAAAACGACCTGGAGCCATCCTTGAGTTTCCCGATGTCCCGGCCCACTTCCTTTAGTACTCCGAGGACCGCACGGGGAATCGTTCCGTCAGGGGAAACCGGAACATCCAGGGTGACAACGCCGCCCTGGGAATCGATGCGGTCAATCCGATCCTTCAGCGTCTCCACGTCAAACCGGGATTTCACACCCGCTCCCCAGCCTTTGCTGACCGGCAACAGCAGGTGCCAGATCACGCCATCGGGTGCAGGGAAGTTCCGGGGGGTCAGAAGTTTCCCACGTCCTTTCTTGGTTCGTTGGTAGAAATCTCGGTTCTCACCCGCCGTGAAAGTCTGGTGTGGACACAGTCTCCCGCGTGTGCACAGCGAGAGTATCGGGTGTGCACCGGCATTGAACGCCAACTCGGCATCCGGATTCCCGGAACGCACCGCCGTGATCCAAGTGTCGATGTTGTACTTCTGCTGTTTCAGCGGCAGATAGGCGTTCTTCATCTCCATCTTGTAACCGTCAAACCACCACCCGGAGACCAGGCTGCCATAACGCCTGGACCACTCGCCACATACGGCACCCCAGTTCTTGAGAAACGTCGGGGGCGGGGCCTGGTTCTCGCTACGGCGGAAGCCCTTCACCTTCCGTGGGTGAGACATCGTATTCACTCCGGGACCGGCCGGCTTGCCGTTGATGGTGGGGAGTGCATCGCCCATCGCCTTGATGATCTTGTAGTGCCGCATGGGTGCCCGGGCTGTCATGTAGAGAATGAGCCTGATGTCCCGTCGTTTCAGCTCCTTGCCGATCTCCATGATCAGGTCGCGTCTCGAGGTCCAGACCCCCGCCTCAACCCCGAGCAGGCGTTCGTAGGCGGTGTTCGGTGCACAGAATTTCCCCCAATGCTGACCGACGGTGAAGATCACGTAACTCGCCTTCGTGCTTTCGACCGCATCGGCAAACGGAGCCACCTTGAAGGAATCGACAACCTTGTTGTAGGACGCAGAATTGTGATTCGAGAACACTTCATAATGGAACATCAGCCCGTACCCGGAATTCCTGAGCCAGCGTTTCTTTTCACTGGCCTCTGCACCCGGGTGGGGGTTCCGCGTCGCCTGGCGAGCATCGGAAACCACCGGGCATTCGGCGTCCCGGGAACGGTCTGCGGCAGCAACGGCTGACGGAATCACTGAAAGCAACACGCCTGCCAAGAGGGTTGAAGATTCCACGACCTTCATCAGGATCCTCGCTCTCTTCGTCACGATCATCGGGCACACTCCCCAGCCCAGGAACAACCAGTTGGTGCCGAAGGCCGTGAGGGTAACGGATCTGTATGGAGAAGGTGGCCTGACCAAACCGATCGACACCAGCGTTTCGACTGGCCCGTCATTTCCACTGGTAGGCGGCGATGGCGTTTCGCTCGCGGATGTAGACGTGCTGCCCGGCGATGGCGAGATGGCCCCAGGTTTCCGCCGTCGAGATCTTTCGGGAATCGGCGAGTACGAATCGTTTCGGATCGGCGTGAATCAACAACAATTGGCCGTCGTTGGTCAGCGCCAGGATGCGGTCCTTCCGCCAGACCATGCTGCAGTACTTGCCGAACGTCCGGTTGGAGATCCAGTTGATCTTGCCGTTTCTCAGATCGACGCACGCGAACCGACCGTTCTTCAAGTGGGCGTAGACGAAGTCTCCGACAACCACCGGCGAGGACATGTAGATGACCAGCTTGTTTTTCCACCCATCCGAAATGCTGAACTGCTTCTTGCGGTAGGTCAGCGGGTAGTGACCGGTCCGACTGGCCCGCGTACTCGTAAAAATTCCGCCGCCGTAAACGATGGGGGCCAGGATGCACCCCTGGTCGTAGCTGTCGAGCACTCGCTGCCAGAGCACCTTCCCCCTGGCGGGGTCGACTCCCGCGATGGCATCGATGTTGGCGACCAGCAGCTGTGGCCGCCCGTGGATCACGGCAAAGTCGGGAGACGAGTACGACCCCTGGCCCATCTTCTTGCTCCCTTTTCCCTTGCGGACCAGGCATCGCCACAGGCTCTTTCCGGTCTTCTTGTCGACCTTGACGAACGAGTCGGCGGTCTGTGAGTAGACCGCGTCCTCGACAACCAGTGGGGAACTGACGAACCCCAATTCGGGCAGGAGAGTCCCGTACCGGGCGCGAAAATCGGCACGCCATCGCTCGGTCCCCGATTTGGGGTCGAGACAGACCAGGAGGTCCGGCATTCCGGCGACGTACAGCCGCTTGTCGTCCAGGGCAGGCGTGGCGCGAATCCAGCTCCCCATGCTGGTGCCCAACCCGGCAACCGTCATGGCCCCCTTCCACTCGGCCTGCCAGGCCTCCCTGCCGGTCTGCCGATCCAGGGCGCGAACACCCTCGTGTTCCTTGCCCCGGGAATACGTGACGAACACCCTGTCGGCTGAAACAACCGGACCTGAGTAGCTGGGGGGCATTTCGACCCGCCACCGCTGGGACAGGTGCGGTTCTTTCAGGCTCGACGGCCACGTTCCAGTGCTCACGTGTCCGTTTCGCTCGGGACCACGCCATTGCGGCCAGGTCGGTTTGTCGGCGGCCCGAAGCAGATCTCCGGTTGCACAGATCCAGAGGGCCCAGGCCAGGAGTACCGACAATGTGAACCGCGAGACCGACATCTGCGTTCTCCGAGGTTGATGCAATCAGGATGACACGGATGATCCTGTCCGGTCCGCCGGAAGATGTCCACTGAATCGGTTCATCTGCAGACACACCGGCCGTCTCGTCCCCGATCCTGCCGTCGCGAGAATCTTCCGGCCGGAACGGTTGACCCGGCTGGCCCCCTCATTTCCACTGGTACCGTTCCAGTGGAGACAGGATCTCGTTTTCCGGAATCGCCACATGAAATTCTTCATCATCCTGGCCACTGCCATCCTGTCACAAGCTGTCGCATCGGCGGCCGACTACACGGTCAAAGACGGTCCGCAGCAGATCACCATCACCACACCGCATCTCGAAGCGGCGATCCGCAAGACGGGGTACGTCAGCGGGGTCTACCGGCAGACGTTCCTTGACCGAAAAACCGGATTCCGTGACGCGGGATACGGGCTGGACATTGCCGACTGGATCATGGAACCCGGCAGCGACAAGGCCTACCGGGACCGGCTCGACAAGGAACTCATTTACCGCTTCGAGAACTCCTACCACGGGAAAACTCCCAAGCGGAGCATCGAGGGACCACAGATCTGCACCCAGGCGAAGACGCTCGACCCGCGTGTGATTCGTGGCAAGGACTTCGTGGCGATCGAGCAGACGTTCCGTTACAGGACCGCCGCGCCGGGCAGAAAGACCGGGTCACTGTGGACTCAACGGATTGTCTTTCCCGCCGACACGCGGTACTTCGTTTCGATGGACCGCATCGATGCAGTGAACTCCAGTGACGCAATGTTCCTGCGGCTCGACATGCCCGGACACATCAACCACAACAAGGGCGACTCGTTCAGCGAGATCTATCTCAGTTATCACGGTCGCATCCCCGCTCGGGAGTTCTTCCGGAACTTCGCACCCGACGAAAAATTCAACTACCGACGCGACAAGAACAAACCGCCAAAGCGATTCATCCGGGCCTACCGTCTCCGCGACCGTTCGACCGGCAAACCCGGCCCCTGGCTGGCAGGGATGACGCTTGATCCTTCGGTCGTCCACGAGGCATGGTGCCACCAGAGAAACTACGTCTGCATGATCCACGAATTCGGCGGACGCCCGGTCAAGGCCGGCGGACATTTCCAGGCGGCATTCATCGTCGGCTATTTCGACTCCATCGCCGAAATGGAGAAGGTCTACGACCGCTATGCCGGCCACACCGGACTGGAAGTCAGTCCGACGGGTTGGAAACTGACACGCTGAATGACACCGTCTCCACCGCAGCAACACGAGAGTGACCCACCACGGCTGCGAGAATTCCGAACGGCTCATGCCGAGCCGGCGGTGCTCAGGGCCACTGGTACCGCCCCTCGACGAGACATGACATGAAACGCCGGCGACTGACAACCTCTCTCCTGGCACTCTCGGCCGGAATCGTGACGAGTGCTGCTGTTCAGGCGGCCGAGACTGTCACGGTGGGAACGACTCCCGAGTTGTTCGTGGACAACTACCTGATCGAAACACTGGACGGATTGAAACGGGTCGTTCAACAACCACGCCGCGTTTCTCGCCACCCGATTCTCACGGCCGAACACCCGTGGGAAGGACGGGCTCTGCAGATGCCCTGCGTGCTCTGGGATCCGCTGCAGAAGATCTTCCACATGTATTACTGGGCTGCCGGCAAGGACGACATCTACACCTGCTACGCACGGTCGAAGGATGGTACCAGCTGGAAGAAGCCAATCCTGGGACTGCACGCCGGACCAGGTGGATCGAAACAGAACAACATCGTTCTTCGCGGGACCGGCAAAGTGGCACGCACGCGTTACGTGGTGCTCAACCCCCGGACCGATGACCCCCAGCGGCGGTTCCTGGCGCTCTACATCGACAACGTGCCTGGACTGACAGAATTTGCCGCATCATCCCCGGATGGCCTGCACTGGACGACCGAGAAGAAAATCGGCGACCTGCGGCACGTGCGTGGCGGCCACACGAGTAAGAACCCGCCGTTTTTCCTGATCGAACAGCAGTGGGGCAGGGACCCCGGAGACGGGCACCGTTACCGGGCCATCTGGAGGACGGAAAGCCGAGACATGAAGACGTGGACCGGTGGCCGACTGGTGATCGAGCGGCTGGCCGACGACGACCCCAACCTGGAGTTCTACCACGCCTGCTCTCACTTTCTTGGGGCGAAGACCTACCGGGGCATGCACCTGGGTTACCTGTACCTCTTTCACTCGAGCCCGACCAAGGGCGTCCGGCCCGATGGTGTCCGGCTGGAGGGAACCGTCGACACGTCGCTGATGAGCAGTCGTGACACGGTCCACTGGACACGAGTCGATCGCCGGCGACGCTTTCTTCCGCTTGGCCCGGCCGGATCGTGGGAGGCCGGCATGAATTACGTCGCCCCCGAAGTGATCGTCGGCCGGCGGATGCACTTCTACTACTCGGGATGGAAATTCACCCACGGAGTCAACGACAACCCGGCCGGAATCGGATTGGCAACGCTGCCGCTGGATCGGATCGTCTCGATCGAACCCGAGTCCACACGGGGCACGCTGACAACCCGCTTGATGAGATTCCAGGGAGAACGACTCGAGGTCAACGTCGATGCCGACGATGGCCGCCTGAACGTGGAAGTCCTTGACGAGGCCGGGCAGGTCGTCCCGGGCTTCGACGCCGGCGCGTGTCGGACCATCTCGAGCGACTCACGACACCGGCGAGTGCGGTGGCGCCGGCAGAAACTGAAGCAACTGGCCGGCCAGCGGGTCCGACTGCGATTCCACCTGGCAGAAGACTGCAGGCTGTTTGGCTTTCGCTGCCGATGATCTTGTCCCGCTCAGTCCAGCGACGACATTTCCTTTTGTGTCTGGACCCAAAACGCGATCTTTGATCGGGTCGGGAAGCTGGCAAGCATCAAGATCATCAGGAGAATGGCGGCTGCCAGCGACCACCAGTTGTGCTCCATGTGTAACGCAATGATGTTGAAGAAGGCGGCGGCTTCAAGCAACGCGAGCTTGACTATCAGACGTGTCTGGCAAACCGCCATGAGTGCGGTTGGCGAACCGCCCTCACTCACCTTGCCGATCGTCCCCGGGACGATGAAGCTCACCACGATCGTAACGGCCGCAAAGCCAATGGCCATCATCCCCGTCTGGCCCAGGGAGTCGTTGGCACCCTCGAAGGACAGCACGGTGATCGCCGCATACGTCGCAGGTCCGACAACAAGCGCACCGGCAATGATCTGCATGGTCCGCAGCTGTCCCCGCCACTCTGCCCCCATTTCGGGGCCATAGTCGTGTGCGTCCATTCCGCGTTCTCCGTGCATTGATTCCACAGGCGCGCCGTGACGATAACACGCTTCGGCATCGACACCAGCAGGTTTGTTGACATCCAGCCCGCCATGCTGCGGACAGGGAATTCAGTTCACCGGGTAGATCTCAGTTCGAGGTTCAAACCGAACCTCGCCGTCGAGCGGAAACATCGGTCGCGGAGCCAGGGTGTGGCCGAGACTGCTCAGGTTGGCACTGGTCGCTCCGGGCGCATCCACGTTCAACAGCAGGCCGCACCAGTCAGCAAACATGTGGGGTTCGCAGTGCGGTGATTTGACAACCACCGCATCAAATCGCCGGGGATCACAACCATGGGCATAAAACAGCGACCGGTCAAACAGGCTGACCGGCCGCGTGGTGACGATCCAGGTGACATTGCCCGACTCGATGACGGCCGAATCACCGGCACGCCAATGCTGACCGAACGTCTCGCTGCGGAAGTTGCCGTCGGAGAGCATGCGAACGGTGCCGTTGACTGCCAGCGGCGTAAACCGATCGGCGTCCTGGTTCCCTCCCAGCGTGATGTCGATGACACCGCCGATTCCGGCTGACCGGGCGGCCTGGACGGCAGGGGGATCGACGACCGGTGTCAGCACGGTTCCCGTGTAACCGGCTGCCAGCAGCGCGGCCACGATGGCGTTGCTGTCGCCGGAGGCTCCTGAACTCGTCGCGTCGGCCGCATCGGTCATGATGACGGTGCCATCGGCTCCGATGGCCTGCCGGACCGATTCATCCAGCGACAGCAACGGAACCTGCATCGTCTCATGATGCTGCCAGAACAATTCGGCCAGCTCGCGGGCCAGTTTCTCGGCCATTTCCGCGTCACCGTCGGTGACAACGAGACTGTTGGTTCTCAGGTCGGGCACATCCGTGAAGGGATTGCCGATCATCATTCCGGCGGCCAGGCCCGCTGGAGACGATTCGATCTCCTGGCAGACACGGATGCATTCGCCGAACAGTCCGGATTCAGTGATCAACTCATCTCCGCGCACCAGGGCCGGTATCTTGATGCGGGCCGTCACCGGGTTCACCTCGTCACGAAGAATCTGCAGCAACAGGCGGGTGGCACGCTTGCCGGTGGAACCCATGTCGACGTGTGGGTACGTGTGGTAGAGCACGATGGCGTCGCTGTGGGTGATCATGCGATCGGTCAGGATGCCATGGAGGTCGAGAGAAACGACCAGCGGGATGTCATCGCCGAGAATCCGCCTGGCCTCTTCAAGCAAGTGGCCTTCCGGGTCCGGTTCCCCCTCGGCCGACATGGCTCCGTGGAGACAGAAATAGGCGGCGGCGACCTGCGAGTTGGCCTCTAGAGACTCGATCAGATCATCTCGCAGCGATTCCCAGTCAGCGGCCCGCAGTGTGCCGCCGGAGGTGATCGCCTTGGCACCCATCGTGGGCACTATCTCGACATCCTCCTCGGCCTCCAGGACCGAGAGTGCCCCGCCAATCTCATCGTTGATTGACCGTCGGTCATCGAGCCACTGCTGACCGCGGCCAATGTTGAAATCCTCAATCGTGCTGGGGACAGGATTGAACGACGACACTTCCTGCATGCAGGAGAAAATCAGGATCCGGCGCCTTGGTCCGCCCATCTTCATCTCACCTTGGGGAATGATCTCACCACGGACTTGTACTTCTCCCTGATGATGTCGCGGCGACCGCGGTTCAGGTAGAGAATCTCAAATCTCGCCAGGCCGGGAATCCTGACGACAACATGGCCACCCGGCTTCCTGTTGAAATCCAACTGGACCGCTTCGTCGAAGTCCGGCGAGACAAGGTACACCGCGTTGACATTGTCGGCCTTCACTCGCAGCCGCATCTCCTGGCCTTTTGCCACGCGGTCCAGAACCGATGGATAGGACGTGCTGTAATCAGCGGGTATCTCGGTACGCGCCCGTGTCAGACGCCCACCGATGCAGTTCATCAGGGTCACGAATGTCCCTGGCTGAGTTCCCGCAGAATGGGTGTAACCCTGCACCACGACACCTGGAGGAATGTTCTCGGCCACGATTGCCAGGCTGTCGCACTCACTTTTCACCAGGTCCGTCAGCAATCGTGAACACTCGGGAACCCGCGGATCCGTGAATGCCTTTCCCGGATGAGCCCCTCCGCCGACGCTGCTGACTGCCGACTTCACGTCGGGCTGGAAACCGATATAAATCGCGCGACCGCGTCCATGGTGATTGACGGTAACGCTTGGACTGAGATTCCCCGCAGCGTCTCGAACCTGTGCCAGCACTCGGAGCGACCCGGAAGTGGCCCGAACCTTAACGTGCCTGGTTTCATTCACGAACGACTCGCCCAAACTCTGCCCAACACGGCTCTTGGCAGGACTCACGATCGTATTGGGTGAAGACACATCACTCACGTACCTGACGCCGAGAGTTTCTGAGAGACCGAAGTCAGACCGCCTTGCTCCGGTTTCGTCATAAAGCGACGTCTGGCCAGTGGCAATGAGTGTTCCACCGGCATTCACGAACCGCCTGATCTGGCGAGTCTGGGCGTTGGACAATGCGCCGGTATTGGGCAGCACCAGGACGTCATATCCCGCAAGCCGCTCCGGAGTGAGATCTCTCTCCATGAGTACGTTGTAGGAGATCTGTCCGTCGGTCAGCGCATTGCACCACCCGAAGTAATTCATGTACACCTGCGAATTGCTCACGGTTCGGGTCGTTGAGGGATACAGGATTCCCACGTTTGCCAGTGGCTTCAGGCCAGTGCGCAGGTCACCCAGTTTCTTTTCCCACAGGGAGAGTGCCGTCAGCTGGGGACTGAAGCGGTCCACGCCCATCTGGTAGAAGTAGCCGCTCCCTTGGGACATCCCCAGCAGCCAGGTGAAGGCCTCGGCGTCAGGAGACTGGTTGTAGAACAGCGTGAAGAAGCTGGTGTCCTGGTGTCCCGCGGCAGCCAACGCGTACTTCATGTCGGCTATGACCGACAGGTAATTGTAGAAGTAGAGCATGTGCGGAGATCCGGGCTGGCTCTCGGTAAACATCAGGTTCCAGCTCCGAGACATGGACTCCAGTTCCAGGTCGTTGCCGAACTGCGACGGCATGGAAAAGCACCCGAACAGGATCTTGTCCCGGCCTCCGTGTTCATCCAGCACCCGTCTCAACAGCGCATAGAAGTCTCCGTTTTGCTTGATCCTCCACTTGAACCAAGCCCTGAAAATCGCGTTGTTGCGGTCCCCGAGGATGGCATTCGCCGCCACCCCACCGGGCAGGACATACCCGGAATCTCTCGTGAACTCAGCCCGGCAATGCGTGCACCCGCAGGTCCAGCGATCGACCGCGCTGGAGATGAACTGCACCTCGTCGACCATGAAGCCGTCGACGCCGGTTTGCGCCAGGAGTCGCTTCAGGGACTTCCGGTACGCGTCCTGAAAATCCGGGTTGTTGTAACAGACGGTAGCCGCGTTCTTCCAGAAGCCGGTGTCTGGATAGCCGGCGGCCGGCTTGCCTGTGACGACATTCCATTGCCTTTGGTCGGGGTGTCTCGCCGCGTAGTCATCAGAGGCGATGTACACGGTGAGATGACTGATGACTTTCAGTCCGTGGCGGTGGACGATGTCGACGTACTTCCGGATCCTGGGAATCATCTCGCCAAGCGGAGGACATGCCCAGAAGTCTCGATCGCCCGGTTCCCCAAGGATGTACCTGGTCTCCAGAATGATCGTGTTGATGCCCTTCGACACGCACGCATCCGCCTCGGATTCAATGGCCGCGGCCATCTCTTTCGGGTTCTTGATACCCCACCACGCGGTGTAGCCGTGTCCCGAGCGGCATGACTTCACATCCCATCGCCAGTCGGACGGACGTTGCTGAGCCGGGCGAGGGTCGGCGGCAGTGGCCGGCTGCAGCAAAGCCGCGGTGCCGCCCCGTGGGGCCACAGGCCCGACAGAAATCGCAAAGCCCGCGCACAACCCGGCAAACACGACAACCAGAGACAGGAGCGTTCGGTTCATTGAGCGTGACATCCGAGGTCTTGGTGGCCACCCGGTTGCGGACCGTCCACAGTATCGCGAACGGCATCCAGTGACACGAGCCACCGACCGCTTGACGTCCGTGACATCCGGCTTCCGTTGAGCGATGATCAAACCCGGTTCACCTTCCTGACGTCCATTTCCCTCGCACCAAGGCACCCCAATGTCCGCCCTGCGATTGGCTGTGATTGGCGCGGGAGTGGTCGGGCGATCCCATGCACAGAGGATCGTCGCAGCACCGTTCTGCTCGCTGGTCGCCATCTGTGACAGCGACCGGAAATGCCAGGACGTGGCAACCGAATTCAACAGCTGCTTCTACACCGACACCGAAAACCTGCTCCAGCAACAGGAACTGGACGGTGTGATCATCGCCACTCCGAACGCTTCTCACGGCAAACTGGCATCGGCTTGCCTGGCTCGCGGAGTGCCCGTCCTGATCGAGAAGCCGATTTCCGACACGCTCGACGGGGCTCACGCCATCGCCAAAGCCGCCGAAAAGACGGGGGTTCCGGTCCTGGTTGGACACCATCGTCGACACAGCACAGCGATCCGCCAGGCGCAGCAGTTGCTGAATGATCACGCCATCGGTGACCTGATCGCCGTCTCGCTGCTGTGGGCCTTGAAGAAACCCGACGAGTACTTCGAAGTCGACTGGCGCTCTCACCGGCCGGGCGGCGGCCCGGTGCTGATCAACCTGATCCATGAACTCGACACGCTTCGTTTTCTCTGCGGCGAGATCCACCGGGTCTACGCCCAGGCCAGTTCACGGACGCGACAGCTTGATGTTGAAGACTCGGTCAGCATCTCGCTTTCACTCCAATCCGGCGCGATCGCCACACTTTTGGCCTGTGACACCACGCCGGCCCCGTGGTCCTACGAAGCCACCACCCACGAAAACCCGCTCTACTTCGAGTCTCCGGAAAACTGCTATTTCTTCCTGGGGACCGAGGGCGGGCTGGCCTTTCCGCGGATGGACATCTGGCGGCACGACGATCCGAACGCCATCGGCTGGCAGCATCCCCTGACTCGGCACTCCCGGGCCGCTGCCCCGGGCGATCCACTCGACACACAACTAGAGCACTTCTGTGACGTCATCCGGGGTGTCGACCAACCGCTCGTCGACGCCCACGATGCGACCCGAACCCTCGCCGTCGCCCACGCCGTGCTCGAATCGATCCAGACCCAGCAGCCTGTCGAACTGACACCACTACCTCTCTCTGGCTGACGCGGCGACCAGGCATGCCACTGACAGAGTCACAACTGGACGAGTTCCACGACCGTGGATTTCTGTTCTTCCCGGATTTTCTCGACGCAAAACAAACCTGCGAACTCCAGGAGTCACTCATTTCGGTGCTCGAGCATCAGGGCCCGGAAGTCATCCGCGAGGAATCCGGCGGACCGGCAGCACGATTGGTGTTCGGCGCCCACCGGTATTCCGAGCCCTTCGGCCGCCTGTCGGTGTTGCCGGATCTCGTTCTGCCCGTTTGCCAGCTTCTCGACGACGAGATCTACCTGCACCAGAGCCGCATCAACCCCAAGATGGGAATGGGGCAGGGGGGGGCCTGGACCTGGCACCAGGACTATCCTCCCTGGAAGACCATCGACGGGATGCCTCAACCTCGCTGCATCGTGGCCGCCGTCTTCCTGGACGACTGCACCCCGGTCAATTCCCCGTTGCTGCTGATTCCCGGGTCACACCATCACGGCCTACTGGAATCACAACCGCTGACCGACTCGTCCAATCACGGATACGACCTTCACCGAATCACCTCCACGGACGTCGAGCGACTGGCCGCCGAACACGGCATCGAACCCCTCGTCGGGCCGGCCGGATCGGTCGCCCTGATTCACTGTAACCTGGTTCATGGATCGGCCGACAACATCTCGCCGTGGCGGCGAGCCATCCTCTACCTGGTCTACAACGCCGTCAGCAACGCCTGCACGGGCACATCACGGCCGTGGTATCAGAACAACCGCGACTTCACGCCGTTGTCGCCAACTGGCAGGCCTGAGTAGATTGCTTTGAATCGACCGTTCCCATCAGGATGCACCCCGGACACCCGCCCACTCGTTCAAGTCGCCGCAAAACACAAAGCCGCGACAGGGCAGGAACGTTCAACAGATCTCCGCAGTGTTTGAAGGATAGAACCATGCGCATCGTCATGCTGTCCGTGTTGACCGCAATTGGAATCCAGTCGATCTCCCCGGCCGGAGAAGTTGATCGTCAGGCCACCAGGCGGGGGTTCTTTTATCCCGGCTATCAACAACTCGAACATCCGTTCCAGAAACCGGGCAAACAGCACTGGGTGGCCACCAACGGCGACGATGCCGGCCCGGGAACCATGGAGGCTCCCTGGAAAACTCTCGGACACGCTGCCAAGACGATCCAGGGTGGCGACGTGGTCAACATCCGCCCGGGGCTCTACCTGTTCAACGGCGGATTTGGCCCGGCCGGACCCAACGAGGACAAGAAGACACTCTATCGCGCGGCCGACCCCTCATTCCGCAGCGGACGGGTGGTGATTTCGGCCGACAAGACCTTTGCCAGCCCCAACTGGAGTTTGTCGGACAACCTCAGCATCCAGGGACTGTGGATCGGCGGAAGTTTTGCGAACGCTCACAAGAAGGGCGGCGGCAGCTACAGTTCGCGCAACAGCGAGATCATCGGCTGCACGTTCTTCAACGCGGTGGGATTCGCCGGGGGACCGGCCTACAACTGGCTGTTCCAGGACAACCGCATGATCCACCAGGGAAAGGGCACTCACGGGCACAGCATGTACATGGCCGGTGGCATACGCCACGACCTGCCGTGGAACAGTCGCAACCTGCGGGTGCTGGGCAACACGTTGGTGGCCGGCGAAGGTTATGCGTTTCACTGCTGGCATTCGCCGGTCAGTGCCACAATCGCCGGCAATTTCAGCTCGGGAAGCTACTGGAGCATCGTCTTGCAGGGCCCCAACCACTCGTGCCACCACAACGTGTTCTGGCGGCCACGTGGGAACGTCGGCGGTGGTGACAAGGCCATCGTGGGATTCAACGGCTGGCTGCCGGCCCGGCTGCGACGGTTCGATCATCTCGTGTTCGGTTCACCGCACCCGATCTGGCAGGTCGGCTACCCACCGATTCGGTCCAAGCGAACAGTCGAGAAGATCTATCTGCAGTACGACGCGAGGATTCTCGGCGTGCCCGACAACCAGCACTTCCTGCTCAGTGGCAAGACCTGGACCGGCAAACTGGAACTTCCCAAGACACGCGGTGCGGCGGCAGCAATCCCTGAGCCTGCCGCCGGGACCGTCCGGCCGGACTTCTTCCCTCGCACCGCCAAGGAAATCGACGCGGCCGTGGCGGCGATCAGCAAGTACTTCCGTGAAAACGACCCGCTGCAGGTCAGCCGGGACAAGAGCGACCGCCTGGAGACACTCTTCGATGTCCTGAAAGTCCGGTACCACACGACGCCCGAGGACTACGCCACGTTTCCGCCCATGGCGCAGGACAAGGATGACGGAACCTACGGGAAGCACTGAGCGGCGGCCGCTTTTCAGGCGGATCACTGGAGGATGAGCCGTACATCACGTGATGCCGGTGATCCGCCCGACCGAAAGGTCGCTTCTGTTATGGTGGCTTGAGACTCCGACGCTTTTTCCGGCAGGGACCGACGTTGCGAACCCTCGTACTACTCCAGGTACTGTTGATCACCACGTTTGCCTGGCAGCAGGCAGAGGTGATCTCCGCAGAGCTCCGGTCCGAGCGTGTTTCTGGCGTCGCCGCCGCTGGTGACTGGCCGGCGTATGGCCGAGACGGTGGACTGACGGGATTCTCGCCACTGGTCGGAAGCCTCGCAAAACCGCCTCAACAACTCTGGACAGCCGACCTGGGCGGGCGGATGACCAATGTGGAAACGGTTCGATTGGCCGATGTCGATGGTGACGGCCGAGACGAACTTCTCAGGGTCCTGCCGGATCGGATTCTCTGCCAAAGCGTCCAGGGAAAACGGTTGTGGGAGACATCGGTTCTGTCACGACCACGGGTGACCCAGATCCGCGACTTTGCCGGGGACGGGACCCGCGGCCTGCTCGTCGATGTCAATACGGGTGTCGAACACCGGCGGTACATGGTCAGTGGCGTGACGGGACACGCGTCGCTACTTTATTCGAGCCGCAACGTGTTCGGACGTTACGAACGCTTCGGCAAGATCCTCGAGAACGTGGCCGGCGAGCAACTCTGCGCCTGGTGGAGCGGTGATCCGATCGCTCGATTCGGAGGCGGTTCGACGCGGTGCGAAGGGTACCTCTGGAGTTTCGAGGACGGTCTCGAAAAACCGCGACTCCGCTTCCAGGCCAAAGAAACGGGCATGATCTACGCCCCGCTCCATCTCTTTGCGGACATGAATGGAGACGGTCGTCGTGACATGGTCATGATCTCACACGAAAAGGTCTGGGTGTTCGACCTGGAAACCGGCCGAAAGACAATGCAATCGCACTGGGGACCTCGCATCCGCACCTACTGGGCAGCAACCGCAGCCGAGCCGCTGAAGAAAGGCGAACCCCCGTCGTTGCTGATGATCAACCCAATGATCCCCGGCGTGCAGGTGGTCACCCAGGACGGCACGAAGACGCTCCGCAAGTGGAAGCGGGTTGTCGGCCGTGTCGAGGACCAGTACCAGAACAAGGTGAAGATCACCAGGGGCGCTCCGGACCCGTTCGTCGATCTGGATGGGGACGGAAAGCTGGAAATCCTGGCAGCGGTCACGAACGAGCACGGTGACGAGCGAACCAACCTGGTGATCTTTGCTGCGGACGACGGCCAGCGACTGTATGACGTGCCGGACCAGGTGGTCCTGACCGTCGACCAACTCGACGACAAGCCGCCGATCGAAGTGCTGTTGCGAGAAGGAAAGAATACCCTGCGGATCTGCCACTGGAATGGCCGGCAATTCGTCGACTGCTGCCAAGAGACGGATGTCGAGCCGTTGATCCGGCCTGCACCTCCGGAAGGACATCTTGCCCGTGCCGTCGGAGCAAGGAACACCGGACGAAACATGCCGCTCTGGCGAGACATGAAGGGTTCGAAGCGGTTCCTGCTGCGTTTTTCGGATGGCGTGTACAGTTGCCGATTGGCCGACTCGTCAATCGAACGCATCCAAAAAATCAAGACACACGCGGCACTGGGCAACGCGACCGTTTCATCCGACAAGGGCTACAACTGGGATGGCAACACGCTCTCGGTCAAGAAAGACGGCCGGCGTGTCGTCACCTTTCGCGTTCCTCGCCGTGCGTCGTACCTGTCGGAGCCGCCGCTGGCCGGACACCTCGGTAAAAACCGCCGTGTGGTTGTGCGAGATTTCCAGGGGAACTTCATCCGGCTGGAACACGACGGGACAGGCCGCCATGTGCTGGTCAAAAACACTCCGTCCGCAAAGGGCGGATGCCTCGTGGATCTTGATGGCGATGGACAGAACGAGTTACTCACCCTGGTGATCACCGAGAACGGCCCACCTGTTGTCGTCGCCGTCGACGCCTCGGGACGCCGGCGACTGCAACTCACAAGTCCACCCGGGACGACCGAGGCCTCGCTGGGCCCGACCGGTCGGCTTGGCAAGGGGCAAGGACGCTGGTTCGTGGTCCGTTACCGGGTTCGTTCGGCGAACACGCGGGTCGTCGCCTATGACGGCAGGACGGGAAAGCCGATCTGGAACCGCGATTTCCTGGGACCGAACCGCACACCGGCCACCAGCTTTGTCCTTCACCTGCCGACGGCAGTTCACGATATGGATGGTGACGGTGCCGACGACCTGATCGCGTCATCGGAGAACTGGTACGAGGTGATCAGCGTGAAAGACAATCGCACGCTGGCCCCCAACCGCGCAATTACGGCCGCGGTGCCCGGTCACTGGGGCGCGTACGCGACGCCGATCGTTTTCGACCCTTTCGGGAACGGAACGCCGTGCGTGTTCCATAACAACGCCTACGCGTTGACGCTGCTGACCCGACTCGACGGCGCTCCGATCTGGCACTATGGACTGACTCGCGATTCCACCCACGCCAGCAAATCCGGCCTGGCCGACCTGGATGGGGACAAGAAGATCGAGGTGGTGACGTCACAGAAAGACGGACTGCTCCGCGCCTTCAGTTCTTCTCCAGGCCACGAAAAGTGTCCGCACTGTCCCGCCGGCCAGAAACTCACCGACGCCAACCACGGTGGTCACGTTCGCTGGACGTTTCGACTCCGACCTCCCCTGAGCGACTTCGCGACACTGGACGTCGATGGCGACGGACGAACCGAACTCCTCTGCGGATCAGGAGACGGCAAGTTGTATGCACTCAAGGAGACCGGCAATAAGTGCAGGATTCTGTGGTCCCTTGAACTCGGCACACGGGTCCTGTCACCGGTGATTGCGGATCTTGACGGCGATGGAAAGCCGGAAATCCTCGTGGCGACTTCCGATGGAAGACTTCACTGCCTCGGCCGCAGGAAGAACTAGCACAACGAAGTCAGCATTCGGCAACGACGGCCAACGTGGTTCATGGCCGCATCGCATCTCTGTGATCAACGGTTTGACAGTTCCGGCCAACTGCCCACAAAGAATCGAAGCACGAGAGCGTTTCCGCTTCGCAACCGGATCTCAAGAGTGTCGCTCAGCCCGAGCGTGTGATCAGTCGCCGGGCAGCGATCGACTCGGTCATCGTGGCGTGTGATTCCTTTTGTTTCACTCTTCCAATTGCGTTACGCTAGGAACGGCGCTGATGAGGGCCAATTGATCCAGCTGGATGTCGATCACGCCGATGAGCGAAACACGGACGGACGCTGAACAGCGCCGCCCTGGCCGCCCCCACACGGCGACCGGGCCCGATGCTGATCGCGGTTGCAGGGACGGCCGATCTCGGTCGACCGATCTGTCGCGGCGACGAATGATGAGTGGGTTGGGCTTCGGAATGTTCGGGCTGGGACTACCTGGTCTTCTGCAGGCACAAGCCAGAGCGTCCAACCGACCGTCGCCTCTGCCGGACATCTCCAGTTTGGCCAGGAACAAGTCAGACCGATTCATCGTCGATCTGGACATTGTCAGGACCGGTCACCCGTACAAGGGAACCGACGCCAAGCGGCCGCATACCGGCGCACACGTCTATTTCCGGATTCCCGACAAGCCGATTCCGGCCGGCAATGTCCGGGCGTTCCCGGCAATCTATGCGGTAGCCGACGGTTTCGTCTCTCGAATCGACGAGTACTTCAAGCTGCGGCCGATCTTCAATCGGGCCCTGGGAAAGCGGATCGCCAATCACCGCTACGGAGTGACACTCGCCATCGCCCGCAAGGACGGGGCGGCGGTCAATTTCCACTACAGCATCGAACCGATGATCGACCCCGGTGATCCCGATTTCTACAAACCGTTCATCCTCGTCAAGCGGGGGCAGCGGGTGAAGAAAGGGGACGTCATCGCCCGGATGTACATTCCTCCGCGGCGGGAATTCGCTCAGAACACGCACATTCACTTCAACCTGATGGACACCGGCAAACGTCAGTTCATGGCTCCGACGATCTTCGGGAACAAGATCGTGAGACAATTTCACCGTGTCTGGGGAAAACGCGGACTGGACGGCAAGACCCGCATTCCACCGTGCATGGGATATCGCCTCTCCGGACCCGAGAACCCGTTCGGCACCGGCGCCATGGAGCAACTCTGAGCAACGTCCCCGGGGACGCCCGATGTGGCACACCGTGGTCTCCTACGTCACCGTCCGCAGACGTCACAGCAGGTCGGCGATCGGACGGCCATCGCTGATGATCGGCACGGGCCGTGCCGCCGTTGTCGGCGAACTGCAGCCGCAGGTCGACCCCCAGGACGTGATACCGCATGGCCAGCAAGTCCTGGGCATGAAATGCCGACGGCACGAGAAACTCGCCCTTCGCCGGGGACTTCCCGACGACCTGGCCCATCCTGAGTCCCCCGCCGGCCAACGTGGCGAACATGACCCGTGGCCAGTGGTCATCCAAAGAGCCCCAGCAGGGGGCGAGCGGTTGTCAACGGGAAGGGCCTCCCCAACTGGTCGACCAACTCGAAAGCGGTCGGGACACCCAGCGCGTGATAAATCGTAGCCGCCACTTCTTCGGGGCTCACGGCGTCGCGGATGGGGTAGGCCGCCATGCTGTCCGAAGCCCCGTGGACCAGCCCGCCCCGAATCCCGGCCCCCGCCAGCGTGATCGAGAAACAGCCGGGCCAGTGGTCGCGACCGGCGTTCTTGTTGATCTTGGGTGTCCGGCCGAATTCTCCGATCACCACGACCAGTGTCTCGTCCAGCAGTCCTCGCGACTCCAGGTCATCGAGCAACGCCGTGTAGCCCTGGTCGAACACGGGCAACAGTTTCTTGTGTTTACCGAAGTTGTCCTGGTGCGTGTCCCAATGGTCAGCCACTCGCGGCTCGTAGTCACGAGCCCAGTTGACCGTCACCAACCGGACGCCGGATTCCACCAGGCGGCGGGCAAGCAGACAGCCCTGGCCGAAGGGTGTCATGCCGTACCGTTCGCGCAACGTGGTGTTCTCGCGGGTCAACTCGAAGGCACTCAACGCCTCCGGCGAGTTGACCACCTGGATCGCCTTGTCCTGGAAACTGGTCACGCTCCGCACAGACTGAACGTGATCGAGCCGACGACGCAACTGGTCCAGTCGGCCCAGCAACGCCGTCCGTTCATCAAAACGTCTGCCGACGTTGGTGCCACCGGTGGGGAACGGGTTGAAATCCGGCTGTGAGGGATCGTCGGTCACAAACATCGGATCGAGATGATTTCCGATGAATCCCGCGAAGAACCCCGGGAAGATATGACCAAGAGGGATCTCGTTGCCGGGGGCGTTGAGGCTGATGCCTGCCGGCAACACGGAGGACTGACGATGAATCAGGTTCATCGTCGCACCGAAACAGGGGAAATCGTCCGGCAGGTTCATTGGGTTGGTGTTGGGCCGCCGGTGTCTCACGCCCGTCTGCATGTAGTGCATCGCAACGGTGTGGGTGCTGTCGGGATGCGTGACGCTGCGGATCAACGCAAACCGGTCGGCCATCTCGGCTGTTTTCGGGATGTGCTCACCGAATTGCGTTCCCGGAACGCTGGTGCTGATCGGGTTGAACGGTCCGCGAATCTCCGCACCGGCATCGGGTTTCAGGTCCCAGATGTCCTGGTGCGCCGGGGCCCCGAACATGAAACAGAAGATGCAGGACTTCGCCCGACCGAATGTGCTCGACGATTCCCTGTTGGCCTGTTCAGCCTGTTCAGCCCTGAGCAGGTCCGGAAGCATCAGTCCCATCGAGGACAGCCCGCCGGCCCGCAACCACTCCCGTCGAGTGACGCCTTCGCACAATCGGGCTGGATTCATTTCGAACGAGAGCACGGCAGCGCCCCGATCGGGTGATAGTTTGGCTCGGACCGGTGCATTGTCTGAATCTTCACCCGACCGTGTCAACCAGGGATTTCCCGGAGTCATTGACGACGGCCGTCCAGAGTTCAACCGCCCCCTCCCGGATGCCGGGATCATCCCGGCTGGTCTGGAGAGAGTCCTTTTCAGTCCAGCACCGGCTCGCCGAACCCACCATCGTAGAAATCGCTGTCGCGGCCGCCCGTCTCCACCGCACGACAGATTTTGAGGCGAGCGTTCAAATCAGTCGTAGGACTGCAGGTAGATGTTCCGCCGGATCTTCGGCTCAAAAGCGTACAGCTTCGCCTTCTTGATATGAAATCGCAGCTGGATCGGCCGGGCTTGCAGAAGGTGGCAGTCAGGATTGCCCTTCCAGGTCACGATGTGCCGGACACTGTCGGTGGTGATTGGCTTGCAGTCGCTCGCGGCGAATCCCGCGATGACTTTTCCCTTCACATCGAGAGCTTCCACGACCAGCGACCCGCCCTTGGCGTTGGCATTCACGACGAGCGTATCACCCAGGAACACCAGCGGTTTGGTCGTAAGCGTCCCCGCGTCACTCCCGGCATCGATCGAGACGAAACCATCGACTCGCAACTTGGCGAGGCCGATCCCGGCGTTCGGTTGTTTCGGATTCGGGTCACGCTTGGGTGGATCTCCAGACCACGTCCACCAGTTTTTCGCGTCAATCCCGACGTAGTAGAACCAGATTTCGTCGTTCACGACAATCGGCTCGGGCGTGAAGATCGGTGAGACCGTTCCCCAGTCCCATTGCTTGTCTCTTTTGCCGTAAGGGAGAAACACCGCGTCCAACGCGATCTGTTTCCAGTCCTTGTCCTTGTTCAATTCACGAGCCGGGATGGCACCGTTTTTCCCCACGCGCGACCAGGTGAGACCGTTGCGACTGTAGATGAGGTGCAGGTTCTTGCGGTCGGTCCAAGGAGCCTCTTTGGTGATCAGTTTCAGTGATTCGTTGTGGTAGGCGACCATGAGGCCGAAGTAATAATTGCCGTAGGCGAAGGGAGCGGTCTGGTAGAACTGGGTGTTCAGTGGGACGTCCATCTTGGACTTCCGCACGATGGTGACCTTGGGCGACCAGGTGAGAAAATCCTCGCTCTCGATGCGGCTGACCATTCGCGTGTTCGGCGGGCCGAAGCGAAGAATCGCCACATAACGCTGATGCTTGGCGTCCCAGAACGGACAGGCCTGGGTGTCGCTGAACGGGATGATCGGCAACTTGGGGTAAGCCTTCCAGTGAATCCCGTCTGCGGAGTAAGCCGCGCTGGTCATCAACGATTTTGGCGTCCCATCGGGCAGGCAGCTGAACAGCATCTTGTAGCGTTTGGCCGGGTCCACTTCGAGGTGGTCTTTCATGATGCCTTCGGCCTGGATGCCATGAATTTTCGGATGCGCAACCAGGTTTGTCCGCTTCTCCTTGTCGATGAGTTCTTTCCGCCAATCGACACCATTCAGCGACGTCGCGTACAGCAGAGAGAAGCTGGATTCTTCATCCTGATTCCAGTTCTCGTACCAGGCCTTGAACAGTTTCTCTTCCGCATCGTAGATAATCGTCCCATAACCGGGTCCTGACGCTTCCCACGGCTTGTCTCGTTTCAGCACGGGATTTTTCCCGTACTTGACCGGTTGATTGAGTTGCTTGCGAACGCCCTGCATCTCGGCAATCACATGGTCATCAATGAACAACTGCTTGCCGCGAACAATCAGCGCGTCGCCGAGAATCTCGTCGTCGAGATCCTTGAACGTACCGGGCGGCGCCTTGCGGGCCTGGGCCTGCGCCGGAACACAGCACAAGCCGATCACGAGTGAAGAGAGGCAGGCTAATCGAAAAAGCATGGTGCGTCGCCGGTTGGTTGCGGATGGTCTGTTCTTCAACTGGTTGCTTCGCTGGTCAATGATATCCAACGTCGATCTCGTTGTGCAGATCGCCATCCCGGCCCGTTGCAGCTGACGTTTCTCGCGGATTGGATCTTGCTCTAGAATGCTCCCGGTGAGCCAATACCGGCATCGGCTCAGCAAGTCCTCCAACCGGAGCTAACGGATGTTCAGCCAGATCACCGGGTTCGTTCTGAGTGCTGTCGGCATGATTCTTTGCTGTGCAACCATCGACTACGACAAAGACGACTTGGGACAGGATGTCGCCGCGGCCGCGTGTGTCCTTGCCGGGGCAATCGTTTTCAACAGGGCATCTGCCAAAACCGAACTCGCACATGCCGTCGAACTGGTGTCGAAGTTGCAGCACTCGCATCGCAACTTGCAGGACGAAGTGACTCGACCGCAGTTTTCCGGACAGGACCCGGCTGCCAATCAACCGGCAGATGACGAGCAGGTGTGATTCAGCCCTGGCGGTCAACTCGCACTCACGGCTGGACCCAGATCTCGACTTCGTCGATCACAATCGATGCGTTGACCATCGGGTCGCTGCGGGTCAACGTGATCGAAAGACGGTTGACCCCTCGTCGAATCGGCAGTCCCTTCAGATCGAACCACCTGGTGGAAAACACCGGATCGGGACGGTTGATCAACGCTCCCTTGGATGCTCTCCGGAACTCGATTCGCCCCTCTTCGGGAGCCAACCCGTACGTCCTGCCGTCACTGCTGACACTCCGCTGATCGCGAGACGCGCCGGTCGAAGCCGTTCGGCCAATCGCCTTGTCGCCGACGGCGTGGCCATTGAGGGTCACGGCAACTTTGTCGTTGGCCGTCAGATGGAATCCCCGAAACGTCAGCGTCGCCTGGCAGTCCGACAGGTCGTCGAACAGTCGAAACTCGTAGGTTCCCCGGGCTTTCGATTTCTTCCGATCCAGGACAACCCGTTGCGCCTTAACGAAACCAGTCGACGGCTTGTCCAGTCCGAACCCCTCGGAGTCGGCCCACGTCGGTTCGAAGATGTAGTGTCGCGTGCCAGCCGCAATCCGCTTCGGGTCACGGAGTTCGCGGAAGAATCTCAGGGACTGGGGATAGAACGGTGGGTGCCACATCGTGGTGAAGTGATTGTAGATCGCAACTCCGTCGGCACCGGCCCCGTACATCGTGGCCGCCAGCGCCCGCTGGTTGGACTGGGTAAGAGGCTGCTGGTTCAAACGGATACGCGCCCGCAAACTGCTCCACGGCAACATCGCCGGGTAGAGCATGCACTTCGAGTCGCGGGTCAGTGCCGCAAACTCCTCGAAGGGCACGTTGAAGTCGGCGTACATGACGTCCTGGGGACTGACATAATCCAGCAGTCCCTCGGAGATCCAGGTGGCGACGTCCAACCCCAGGAACAAGCACTCTTCGAGCGTGGGAAATACTCGCGCCCCGATCAGCAGCCGCTTGCCCTTGGACTCGCCGGCCTTGTTCACCGTCGCGCGAATTCGTCGGACCAGCCCGGTCATCAGCTTCTTCCGCGAACGTCCGGTGCCGTGCTTGAAATAGCCGTGGTCCCGAAAACAGAGCTCGATCCCGTCCACATCAAACCGCGTCACGACCTCCTCGATCACCGAGTGAAAAAAGTCTCGCGGCCCCTGAAACGAGAAATCGAGCGGCGCGCTCAGCCTGTAGTACGCTTCGTCGGGAAACCCTTTCAGACGCCACTCGGGGTGCTCTTCGATGAACTTGGCCAGACGCACGCCCTGCTTCTTCGCCAGGTAAGCGTGATTGTCATTGACACGGAACCCGGCAATGAAGGTCATCCCTCGCTTGTGGCTCTGATCAATCAGCACCTCCACCGGCTGCGTGCCGGATTCGATCATCGGCAGGAAACGACGATGCTGGGTGCGCTGGTCGTAATCGAAAGACCTGGACTTCCAGTATTCCGTCCAGCCCTGCGAGTAGATCTCCTGGTTGAACAAATCCACCCCGCTGTCGGCGAGCATGTTCACCCAGCGTCGCAGGTGCTGTTCTTCGACCGGATCGGGCAGCAACCCGATCGCGACGCTGGACGGATCGCTGACAAACAGGATGCGATTGTGTCCGCGAGGGCTGGGTGTCGATTTTGCTTTGCCCTGGTTCGCAGGTTCCTCGAGGGATGTGGCAACGAGACGATTGTCTTCCTGTCCCGGCAAGGGGCTGACCAGGCCCAGCGACAAAACACCGCTTCCAAACCCCGCGATCCCGACCAGCAGCAAACCTGACAGCAGAACTCTCATCGCATCTCCTCAGGATCGGGCCCAACGAACCAGACCAGTCTCCCCGTGCCAGCCGCTGCGTTCAAGCCCCCAATTTGGGTCGCGGATTCCCGGCGATTTGACAGGGCACCGTCACCGACCGGCCCGAGACGTCAACGGGCTTGTGCTGACCGGATCGCGAGACCGTCGCTTGCGAGGATCCCAGGAAGGAGCGGGAAACGCATCACCTGGTTGCCGGGGCCTGTTCCGCCAAACGGTCAAGCGAAACAAGACTTCTGCCGGCCAAAGCCGCTCTCACGGCAAAGCAATACAGCAGGACGATTGCGGCAACTCCGAGATAACCGGTCATGGAATACCAGTGCTCGGTGTTCGCGGTGGCCACGACATTCAACACGGTGCTGCAGAACGCCATGGTCGTAATCAGGAGCGCACCAAAACGAAGGACGCAATAGGCAATGCCGCCGACCAACAGGACGTGAACAACCAACTCCAGCACGGCCATGTCACTGCGAACACTGAAAACGTTCAGCAACAGGACCAACACCAGCCACACGATCAGGCCCCTTTTCAACAGGATTTTGATCAACACCATGATTGTTGTGAGCATCAGAACGGTGAAGGTGAACGCACTCATGGCCGCATCAAGCAGGTACGCCAGGAAGTAAATGGCACGTGCCTAGATTTCGATCGATGATGCGATCAACGGTTTGACGATGGCGCCGGGAACAACGCCCAGCACCAGGGCCTGTTTGACCAGGAACAGAGTGATCGACAGGTGGATCCCAATGACAATGTCCCGGCCGACGGCCGCATCGCGAAATTCGCCCTTCAGCAGGCGAGTGCTCGAAATCAGGTACTGGGGCCAGAATCGACGGGCGAACGGCTCGGTCTCGGGAACGACGGTGACCGCGGTTTCCGAGTCGGCAGGAACCGGGTGGGGCACCGGTGCCCCACAGTTCGCGCAGAACCTGGCGTCGCCGGAAATGTCAGCTGAACAACCGGGACAGATGGTCATGACGGAATTCCGGAGCGAATTCCGCTTCGCACAATCATTGATCGAGGGAACCACGCCCCCCGGCGCCGCTTTGCGCGGGCACCTGGTCAGCGACGGACCAGACCGTCACCGGCGAGTCAGCGGTGCCGACGACGATCCGCACCGCGCGACGCGTTCGGTCATCGGCGGCGTTTCAACAGTTCATCCAGCGACAGTCTCTCGAAAACAAGGTGCGCCTGGCTCCCTTCGTAAACGATGCCGACATGTGCGTCGTCGACACGGGTCATGCTGGGGTAGCCATTCCCGCGACCCACATCCAACAGCAAGCGGTATTTTTTCGGCCAACTGCGGCCGTCGTCAAAGCTGACTTGGATCGTGTGATGGTCTCGTCCTGTCTGTGAATGGGGGTTGGCGAACAACAGAACGTGCTTTCGCTTCCCGTCCTCTTCGTAGTCGAATCGGCACAGCGAACCGTTGCAGTTGGGTTCGATCATTGTCTTCCGGTGCGTCTCGTGCGGACGCCACGTCTGACCCAGGTCATCGGTCAACCAGACTGATCGAAACTTGGTGGGTCGGGCCGTGCGGGCGTTGAGCAGAATCGAGCCATTGTCCAGTTGCACGGCCTGGCATTCCCCGTTGCCGGAAGCGGCCGTGGAACCAACGGTCCAGGTCGCTCCGTGATCACGGCTCACGATCAATGTCGAAAACATCCGGTCTTTTTCGTCCCGTCCCTCGCCAAGCATCACCAGCGTGCCATCGCGCAACGTGATCCCCTGTTGTGGGACCGGTGCCAGAAGAATCCATTCGCGTTTCTTCAACTTCCGCGTCATGTTCTCCGGCTTTGACCAGGTGAGGCCATCATCCTTGGAACGCACCATCAGGAATTGGGCCGTCTTTCCAATCTCAAATCCGGGTTCGGATCCGTCTTTGGTCCACTGGTGTTTCCCCGGTTTGCCCCACATCCAGACGCCGGCACAGAATATCTCACCGGTCTTTTGATCCACCACGATTCCCGGATCGCTGCACCCGTTTTGCTCCTGTGGCAGGCCGCCATATTCTCCCATGTCCATGATGACACGGACCGGCTCCCAGGTTTGACCGCCGTCGGTGCTGCGATTCAGGCCGATGTCGATGTGCTCTTGGAGGTCGCGGCGCTTCCGCCGCCTCATGTCGTACACGCACAACAACGTCCCCTTCGGGGTCGTGGCCAGGACCGGGATCCGCGAGGTGTGCACCCCGTCGTCATAGTGCTTGCGGAGTGAGAATCCGATTCGCTTTCGGATTTCGGGAGTCGCGTCGCGCGGAGTGACTTTGCCTTCGCTGGTTGCAATCGCCGTGCAACGGGCGTCCACCTTGTGAGACAAACTGGCACCGGCTCGCAGCGTACAGGACAGCCAAAAGACATTTGCCCCCTTGCTCAACACCTGGTCGCCATCAAACGTCAGTTTCCTCCTCGGCTTGGCCAGCCGACCGAACGACTTGCCGGCCAGCCCCGCCAATACCGCCTGCCGATCCCCAAGGAAGTTGATTCCGCTGCGAATCTGGTCGAGTCCCTCAGGCCGTTTGTCGCCCGAGTAGTAGAGCCGCAGCGAGTCGATGTCGTTCAGGTCGTCGGTCTCACGAAGGGAAAAGGTGAACCGGGTCGCGTGCATCCCAGGTTGCGTTGCAACCACGACGACCTGGATCAATGGATTGTGCTCGTTGCGAATGAGCACCGGATGCACCCGCTGGCTCGAAGTCGCCGTTATGGCTGCCGGTGTTTCAGCGGCAACGACCATCCCGCCACAGACCACCGCCCATACCAGCGTTGCGCGAACGACTACAAGAGATGTGATCCTGGACACCAGAAACCTCCTGAGATTAACCATGACGCCTGTCACCGCATTCTGACATTTTCCATCCGACTTCTCGACAGCCCAGCCCCGGCATTCAACCCACCGGAACCAAGTCACGCCCCCCGGCCGCCAGGTGGGCCTCGTGAACATGACCACGAGACGACACGGTGGCGCGGACGTTGCGTCGTGAAGTGTTCATCGCCCGGGCTTTCGCGGAAGGCAAAATCAGCTGCCGTCGATCAGTTGTAGGAGCGAATGTAGTGCACCTTCTGTGTGCGGGGAGTCAGCGAGAACATCCGGGCGTTCTTCAGGTGAAATCGCAACCGGATCGGCTTGCCCTGCAACTGGTGCAGGTCCTTGTGACCTTTCCAGGACAGGGCGTGGCGGACGTTGTCACTGGTCAACGGTCGGCTTGTGGCCAGGCCGAAGCCCTCGAGCGGTTTGCCGGCGGCATCGAGTGCTTCGACGGTGATCTGTCCGCCCCGGGCATCGGCGTTGAGGATCAATCCATCACCGAGAAACAGGAACGGCCGGGTGGTCATCGTCCCGCCCTTGGACCCAGCCTCGATCGACACGAACCCGTCAACCCGCAGCGTCGCCAGGCCGACACCCTTGTCCGGTTCACGTGCGTCCGGGTCCTTGCGCGGCGGGTCGCCGGTGTAGTTCCACCAGTTTCGTCCGTTCTGACCGATATAGTAGAAGTGAATTCTGTCCTTGATCACGATCGGCTCGGGCGTGAAGTAGGGCGAAACGGTGCCCCAGTCCCAATCTCGGTCCTTCTTCCCGTACGGCAGGAACGCGGCTTCGCGGGCGACCCTCGCCCAATCGGCCGGCTGGTTCAATTTGCTGTGCGGAATGGCCCCGTCACGGCCGACGCGTGACCAGGCGATGCTGTTGCGGCTGTACACCAGTTGGAGATTCTTGCGGTCGGTCCAGGGCCGCCCGGGGGGGATCGGTTTGAGCGTCTCGGTGTGGTAGGCGGCGACCAACCCGATGTAGACATCACCGTATGGCATCGGAGCCATCTGGTAGAACTGCGTCTGTTGCGGCGCGTCCATCTTCGTCCGGCGGATCACGGTGATCTTCGGTGACCAGTGCAGGAAATCCTCGCTCTCGATCCGGCTGACCAGCCGGGTGTTGGGCGGACCGAAACGGAGGATCGCGATGTACCGGCGACTGCGGTAGTCCCAGAACGGACAGATCTGCGTGTCGCTGAAGGGGATCAGGGGAAGCGTCTTCGCAGCAGTCCAGTGGATGCCGTCGGGCGAGTACCCGACACTGGTCATCCAGGTCTTGTCGGTGCCGTCGGGGGCACAGCTGAAGAGCATCTTGTAACGGCGGGACGGGTCTTTCTCGGCGGGGTCGCGGAAGATTCCCGCACACTGGAAACCCGGCACCTTGGGGGCCTGGACCCTATTAGTACCAGTCTTCTTGTTGATGACCGGCTTGCACCAGGTGACGCCGTCGCGGGAGGTCGCCAGCCAGAGGTTGCCTTCCGAGACGGCCCCCTTGGGGACTTTCTTCCAGGTCTGATACCACATCCTGAACAGCTTGGCCTCGGGGTCGTAATGCACGGTTCCGTAGCCCGGCCCGCCCTGTTCCCAGGGCTTGTCCTTGACCAGCACGGGGTTTCGCTTGTGCTTGACCGGCTGGTTCAACTTCCGCCGGACTCCCTCGAGAGACTCGATCAGCCAGTCATCGATGAACAACTGTGTTCCACGGACCAGCCGGGCCTTGCCGATCGTGGTGTCGTTGACGTCCTTGAAGAGCCCGGCCGGCACCTTCACCGGAGCAGCGGGGGCTTGCTGCCAGAAGACAAGGAGCGCGAGCGTGACGGTGAACAGGCAAAAACGGAACACGGTGGATCTCCTGAAAGCGAATGTCGCGACTACGTTGGATCAGGCCAGGCTAAATGCAGTCGGCAAGGCTGTCTTGATGATCAATCGTCCCTGGTGAGACTCCCAACCGCCCCAGTCTCCTCACACCAGCGTCGGCGTTCAACCCGTCGGATCCGAACCACGCCGCGCCCGGCGTCGATTTGCGACGCCGAGCATCCTGGAACGTTCCAGGCTGTCTGATCGCTGACCCACGGCCACGCTAGGTCGGGCCTCTATCCACTGAACTTCGCGTTTCGAAGGCATCGACATACTTGCCGAGCCACCTGCAAAACAACGTGAGCAGAACAATGGCCAAGACCAACTCGACCGCCGCTTGCAGAGTCAAACCGACAAACAAGTGTGTGAGCCCGAGGATATACAGGACAACACTGGCGGTTCCCAAGGCGGAAAGCGCGAATCCTTTGCCGATCATCTTCCAGTCGCGTTCCCCAGCCAGACCGTCGTCGGAATCGTGGTTCTCCAGGGAATCGACGCTTGCCAGCACAGGTGCCCACGATCCAAACGGTCGTGCTCGCCCGTAGAATCTCCTCAGGCCTTCGATCGGATCGGGTTTGGTCAGGAGTGCCACGGTGACCCACAGGATAGTGGTCGCGACCATCACGACGAACGTCTGCCACCACCACGGAAGCAACACGACCTCGGCCTGTTCGATGCCCAGTTCAATCAAGAGCTTCGGCACCAGCACGACCAGGATGAAGATGGCACCGCCGCCAAAGGACGCCGCGATGCGAGCCTTGCCGTTGAAACGCCACCACCACCATTGTGCCCAATTGGCCGGCAACTCCGCGGCGCTCATCTGCAACATGAAGACGGCGACGTCGTAGAGGAAGTTCGTCGTGTAAACGACACTCAGCGCCAGGCCGAGGATCAGCAGCATCCCCAGTTTGCCGGCGATCACGTAGTGACGCTCGGATGCGTCGCGCACGATCCAGCGGCGATACACGTCGTTGACGAGAACCTGGCCGCCAAAATTCAAATTGTCGGCAACGGTCGACATCACACCGGCCAGCATCGCGGCCGCGACCAAACCGAGTGCCCCCGGCGGCAACAGTTCCTTCATCAGCAGACCGTAGGCCAACTCGCGGTCGTAATCGGGCTGCAGCAACTCCGGCCACAAGATCGGCGCTGCGACGCACGGCAGCGACACCAGCAGTACCATCGTGAACGTCACGAACGCCGTGACGACAAACATCAACACCGCTTCTCGCGGGGTCTTCGAAGACAGGATCCGCTGACCTTCCATGGCTCCACCCATCGGCGCCGCATCGCCACCGTAGCCGATCGTCTGTCCGATCAACCAAGCGACTGCGGCGATCAACGGGAACACGGCGTGATCCGTCGGCGGCACGGCGCTCAACGCCGTTTCGCCCGAGGGGCCGGTCCGAACGGCATCGGCAAATCCCTGCGGTCCACCGAAATGGACGAGCGTCAAAACCGCCAGCAGCAACGCACCGACGAAAAAGACAGTCATCTGCACGAAGTTCGAGACGACCACGCCCTTGTATCCCGAAAGGAATACGAACGCGAAGGAAACCGGCACCACCAGCAGCATGCTCTCCGTCTTACTCAGGCCCAGCGTCGCCTCGAGCAGTTTGGCGGCCGCCAGGAGCGTGATTCCGGTCCAGGCGGGCATCGCCACCAGGGACGTGCGAGCGCCGACCCAAAGTCGCATCAACCGTGCGGGTCGGCCCGCGAATCGCAGTTCATAGAACTCCATGCTGGTAAACAGATCCAGACGTCTCCAGAACACGGCGAACAGCACCGCCGCGATGAAGAATGCCAGGGCAAATCGACTCAGGTACCACCAGCAGATGAAGATACCGGTCACCGCCGCGAGACCGCCGTAAGCCGTCGCGGCATCCGCACTGACCATCGCCGCCGCGTAGGAGACACCATTGAGCCAGCCGGGCACCCGACGCCCTGCGAGAAAGAAGTGCTCCAGCCCCCTTGTCGCGTATCGCCGGTAGTAAAGGGCAATCGCCAACATCACCACCAGGTAGGCGCCGATGATCCCAAGGTCCAGTTTTGTCACGAGCGCGGTCGGCCCTTTCGATGTGTTCCACAGGCTGTGCCGGATCCAGAACGTGTGACGTCGAGGTTGCCGGTTCGGCCTCAGATCTTCTCGCCCATGGTGGGCCGATCCGCAGCGCAAGTGCTCGCCCAACCGGATCCTGCAGGCTCAGTCAAACACCCCGGACACGAGCAGGCAACGGAGCGACCAGGGCGTGATGAGTGACGTTGCAGTTCGGACCCGGGGCTGCGATCACTCTTGCTTGAAACTCAAGGTCTACGGCAGGCTGTTGTGCCGCCCCTGGAAGTTGCAGAATGCGGACTGCCGACACGCCCTCTTTGGGGCTGATCGGAAAAACCACCGGGAGATGGAGCCAGGATGTCGTTGACGCGTGTATTCGTTATGACATCGTTCGCGATGGTTGCCTTCGCGGGGAATTCGTTGCTGTGCCGGTTGGCACTCAAGGACTCTCAGATCGACGCTGCGAGTTTCACGTCGATCCGCATCATCTCCGGTGCACTGGTGCTGTACCTGATTGTCCGGACACGTCGTGAAGCAACTCGCAGTTCCGGAGATTGGCCGTCGGCACTGGCACTCTTTGGCTACGCCGCTGGGTTCTCGTATGCCTATATCGACTTGCCCGCGGCGATCGGCGCCTTGCTCCTTTTTGGAGCGGTACAAGTCACGATGATCGGCTACGGGCTCTCCACAGGAGAGCGCCTGGCACTTCGACAGTCGGCCGGCCTGGTCCTGGCATTCGGTGGTCTGGTGTGCCTGCTGCTACCCGGTCTGTCTGCACCACCCCCCGGGGGTGCCGCGTTGATGCTCGGAGCCGGAGTCGCCTGGGGTATCTACTCCATTCGCGGCAAGGCCGCGGGAGATGCGACCTCTACAACGGCCGGGAACTTCCTGCGGGCGACCCCGTTGGCGGTGGGCCTGAACCTGGCAATGCTCCCCGCGAGCCAGCCGGCAGCTCTCGGCATCGCGTGCGCGATGGCGTCAGGAGCGGTAACATCCGGAATCGGATACGCGATCTGGTATTCGGCGCTTCGGGGACTCAAAGCGACTCATGCGGCAACGGTCCAATTGAGCGTACCGGTCATTGCGGCAGCCGGCGGAATCATCTTTCTCGGTGAAACCATCTCGGCACGCCTTGTGATCGCTTCGGCGGCAATTCTCGGAGGCGTCGCATTCGTCGTGATCGAGAAGCCATCCCCCCGTTGATGCCCCTGTCGATTCGCTCTTCCTGAAACGGACAACGGAACGATCACCCCCGACCTGGCCGGCGTGGTCGACGCCTGGGACTCGCTGCCGCCGGACACCCGCACGGCGATCCTGGCCATCGTCGAGGCCACTGGGGAAGGTTGACCCGCGGCCGGATCACCAACACGATGGACACAGGAAAAACACCATGGCCCGCGTCACCGCCTGCTCCACGTTGACCTTCGCCCTCTCTTCGCTTCAGACGGCCCTCGAGCACATCGCCCGCTACGGATTCGACCGAGTCGAGATCGCGGACATGCTCACTCACACGAAGCACTTCTCGGCCCACAGTTCCCGAACGGTCGATCCGGTCGCGGTTCGAGAACTTCTGAAGCGAAACGGACTCACCGCGATCGCCGCCAACTGCGTGCTGGCCACGATCTACGAGGAGGGGCTTGGCTACGAGAAGGTGGCCGCGCCGAGGCAGTCAGCTGCGGAGCGAGAGGACGTGCGGAACGCCAAGGAGAACGTCGTCTTCTACAAGCTGCACGAGCCACGGCAGGCCGAGGCGTACAAGGCCCAGGCACGCGCACATCTCGACAACCTGTCCGCCGTCGGCGTGCCGATGGTCTGTCTCAACGTCGGCCGCCGGGCACAGATGAAGGACCCTGATGGGGAGTTGCAGGCGGCCGCAGCGGTGATCGACGAGGTCGCCGAGGACGCCCGAAGACGAGGCATCCGGGTGGTCCTGGAGCTGCCCCACGTGTGGCAGCTCTACTACGACGTGGACCGGTCCCGACAGATGCTGTCCCTCGTGAAATCCGACAACGTGGGCGTGGTGCTGGATGCGACCCACTGGCACACAAGCGGGTACGACCTCGACGACTACGTGAGTTTCCTGGGGGATCGCCTGTGGAATGTGCATCTGCGCGACGCGGCGGGCAAGGACTCACCCGGGGGGGACTTCCTGCTCGAAGCCACACCGGGCAAAGGCGAGGTGGACTTCGGTCTGCTCGGGCGAACCCTGGACAAGCACGACTACCGCGGCAACGTGACACTGGAGACCGAGTACAAGAACTACCGGGAAGAGGCCGAGGTGGACGCCGAAAACGCGTCTGCCCTGGCTCATCTCGAAAGCGTTGGGTGGGAGGTTCCGAAGAGCCACTGACCGCCCCACCCTCGGGCGTTCAACCCGCCAGACCCGCACCAGGATCGCCGGCGTCGGGTGGAGGGCGAGGAGAAAGATGACCACTCCGACTCGGATGGACTCGCCTAAACGGCTACGGGTATGATCGATCGCAAAGCTGAAGAGCACACCAGGAACGGACGCGATGCCAAGCGAGCCTGTGATGGATTCGTGTGGCGGTACGGCCCCCATCCATCATCGCGGCAAGCCGATCGAGGCGATCCTGGCATGGCTGACGTGTCTGTCGACAGAACGCAAACCTCGACCAACGGCAAACGGTCACCACGCAACACTCAATTGGGCCGCCCACATGTTCAGACCAGGACCAGGTGAATCGCGAAGGCGATTCGTTGCAGGCGGGCCCAGAGCGTGAGCGACAGCCAAAACGACAAGGTCAACCTCGCCGGGAAACTCCAGCAGTTCACTGAACATTGGAGCCCCCGTATCGTCGGCGAACTCAACGGCCAGCACGTCAAGCTCGCCAAGCTCGAAGGCGAGTTCGTCTGGCACCATCACGAGCACGAGGACGAGCTCTTCCTGGTCCTCCACGGCCACCTGTCGATACATCTTCGCGATCGGATCGTCGAACTCGACGAAGGCGAGTTCTTCATCGTTCCCCGGGGAGTGGAACACAAGCCTGTCGCCGAAGCCGAGACCCACGTGCTGCTCCTCGAGCCAACCTCAACCCTCAACACCGGCAACGTTCGGAATGAGCGAACAGTCGACGCGCCGAGACGGCTGTAGCGCGAAGATTGGCGTCGAAAACGACTGGTCATTCAGATTCCGGAACGGTCGCTTACGACCTCTGGACCACCAACTTCCTCGAACAGCGGCTTCACCTGCTGAAAACAGGTCACCCGTAGGAGAATCTCCGTGTCTTTTCATCGGCCAACCCGATCGATTCTGCCCCTGGCCGCAACAGCAATATCGTTGCTCGGTTTGTCCTCCGTATTCGCACAGGTTCCGGTCCAACTGCCCGACCCGGACAACAAGCCGCCCGCAGCCGACAAGCCGGTCAAGGTCTACATCCTGTCCGGTCAATCCAACATGGTCGGGATGGGCGATATCAACGGCAGATTCTCCCGCTGGGGAAAGCAGTTCCTTGATTCGGTGGTTTCCATCTATCCGGGGGAATACTCACCGACGACCGATTACGACAAGACGCCGCCGATCGCGACGAAGAAGCTGAAGGCAATCGGCGGAACCAGGCCCACCCCGTTCCCCAAGGGTGGAACCGCGGTCGTCAGGGGGTTCATCAGGATGGAAGCCGACGGCATCTACGAATTCAATCCGGGATACCAGGCGTCGTCTCACAACATCATGGAGATCGCCGGCAAGGAGATCTTTCGAAGAGAACCCGGCAAGGAAGTGGTGCGGACCGGGTTTGAGTTTGCCGGCGGGAAGAAATACCCCTTCAAGGTCACGTTTCTCACGAAGAATGCCAACGGCCTGGGTTGGTTCGGGCGGACGGACATTCGCGGGACCCTGGCCACCGTGGTGAAAAAGGATAAGAAGTTTCCCCACCTCATCGACGATGAGGGTCGGTGGACCGTGCGAAACGACGTGACCTACAAGGGCGTGATCTCCGCGGTGGGGCAGGGGACACTGACGGTGGGACTGCAAGGCAACACCATCGGTCCGGAACTGCAGTTCGGGCACGTCCTGGGCCATTACCACGATGAACCAGTCCTCCTGATCAAGGCCTCCATCGGCAACCGGAGCCTGGGCTGGGACATCCTGCCGCCTGGGAGTGAACGCTTCACCCACAAGGGCAGGACCTATGCCGGGTACAAGGACACCCCGTCCTCGTGGGTCGCAGGGCAGCCCAAGAAGAAAGTGAACTGGTACGCGGGCAAGCAATACGATGAGTACGTCAAGGCGGTCCATGGCGTCCTCGACAAGTTCGGCACCCTCTTCCCCGCATACAGGGACCAGGGGTATGAGATCGCCGGCTTCGTGTGGTGGCAGGGGCACAAGGATGGCAATCCGGCCCACGCCGGCCGCTACGAACAGAACCTGGTGCGGCTCATCAAGGCATGGCGGACTGAATTCAAGGCACCGAAAGCCCCGTTCGTGCTGGCCACCATCGGCTTCGGCGGCTGGGCGATGGCCGGTCCGCACCTGACCGTGGCCAATGCGCAACTGGCTGTCAGTGGTGAGAAGGGCAAGTACCCGGAATTTGCCGGCAACGTGAAGACCGTGGAGATCCGAAAATTCTGGCGGGCGGTCGAAGTGTCTCCCCGGAACCAGGGCTACCACTACAACCGCAACGCCGAGACCTACATGCTGGTCGGCGACGCGCTGGGGCGAGGAATGGTCGACCTGCTAGAGAACGAGAAGTGATGGTCAGCGGGGGGGCATTGTCGAGCAGCTTGTCGATGAGTCCACCCGGCGACCCGATTCCGGAACTCGATCCGGTTGGCTGATCATCCTCGTGGAAGACTGCGGCAACGCTGACCCATCGCTCGCCAGTCTTCCCAGCCCCGGCGTTCAACCCGCCAGGTCCGAACCACACCCCCGGCGAGGCTCATCGATGTCACGTGGTCCCGGTCACGCCGTTTTGTCATCCCATCGGCGCAACGATACTCTGGGAGGCCGCGTTACCGCTCCCCTGGCTCTGCGGAGATCTCGACAGTGCACCTTCCGTCACACATCGTGTTGCCAGTTGTCGCTTGACCCTCAATGACCGCAACATACGAAAACCAGGTCCGCACCGAATACGTCCGCGTCCCCATGCGTGACGGCGTCGAACTGTGCGCCAAGATCACTCGCCCTGACACCGCCGGATCTTCTCCGGCAATCATGGAATACAACCCGTATCGGCGGCTGCGAAAACCGTTGCCCGACTACCGCGACGAATACCCGCCGGTCGTGCCTTACCTGGCCGAGCAGGGATACGCGGTCGTGCAGTTTGATGTGCGCGGCACGGGGAATTCGGGTGGCTTCACGACCGACATCTACAACGACGAGGAACGGCTGGACGCTTTCGACATGGTCGGTTGGATCGCCGATCAGCCGTGGTGCAGCGGCAACGTCGGCATGATCGGCAAGTCGTACGGCGCGGTCGTTCAATGGCAGGTCGCGGTGGAAAATCCCCCCGCACTCAAGGCGATCATCGTCCGATCGGCGAACGACGACGTCTACACCGAGTGGGTTTACCCCGGTGGCTGCCTGCGGCCTTACATGTTCGACAGCTACTCCGCCAACATGAACACGTTCAACTTCGCGCCGCCGGATCCGGATGTTGTCGGAGAGCAATGGGAGACGTTGTGGCAAGAGCGGCTTGAGAACAGCGCACCGTGGGGGATCGGCTACATCTCGAATCCGCTGCAAGGTCCGTATTGGCAAGACCGCTCGTTGTCTGCGGATTTTGAACGAGTGAAGTGCGCGGTGATGGTGATCGGCGGATGGTCCGACTGTTATCCCACCGCGCTGTTGCGAGCTTTCGAGAACTTGCAGTGCCCCAAAAAGGCGATGGTCGGACCCTGGGGCCACTGGTATGGCGAGGAACCGATCGCGGTGCCCGGACCGCGAGTGGACACACGTCCGATTTATCTTCGTTGGTTTGATCATTGGTTGAAGGAGATCGACAACGGCGTCATGAATGAACCGCCCGTCACACTGTTCGTTCGCCGATACAGCCCACCCGCCGCCCGCATGCCGCTCGAAGAGCCGGGTGAGTGGCGAAGCGAAAACGAATGGCCTCTTGCCCGTCGCGAAGACCGCCTGCTGTATCTGGACGAGGCGCGGCTCGATGAGTCGGCCGCAGAAACAGGTGACCGGGATGAATTCCCCTTCCTCGCGGGTTCCGGAGTCTCATCGGGGATTCACTGGGGCGGTGGAATCATGCCGTGGGGAATGCCGCTGGACCAGCGACTCGACGACGCCAACTGTGTGGCCTACACTTCCGCTCCGCTTGAGGAAGAAATCGAAGTCACTGGCACTCCGATCGCAAAACTGTTCGTTTCGTCAACCGCTCGCGTGGCCTACTTCCGCGTGAAGTTGATTGACGTCGCACCCGATGGAACGGCAAAGCTCGTGCGTTACGGCGGTTTGAATGCCACGCATCGCCAGTCACACGTTCAGCCAGCACCCCTGGTGCCGGGGGACGTCTACGACCTCGAAGTCCCCCTGAAAACGATGTCGTACGTCTTCGAGCGGGGACATCGGTTGCGGGTCAGCATCGCCGGAGCCGATTTTCAGAACGCCTGGCCCGTTGCCGAACCAGGAGTTCATTCCATCCATCGCGGCGGCGACCATGCATCACACATCGTCTTGCCCGTCATCCCGCGACAATCACCCCCACTGCCACTTCCCGACCTGCAACAACTCCCACCCGCCGATCCAGAGAAGTTGCCGAAATCAACCGAGTACTCAGTCACCAGAGACATGGTTGAACAAACAGCGACGCTGCACCTGGGCGTGGAGTCGGGCGACGCGAACAACCGGTTGGAGTTGAAGTCGGCTTTCACGGTAAACGATCGATCCCCTGCGACCGCCGTACTCGAAGCCGAGGGCAATTGCCGTGTCCGACGCCCTCAATTCGACGTGGAAATCCATTCCGAAGAACAGACACGCAGCGATGCCGAGTCGTTTCATCACGCCGTCCACGTCCGCATCACTCGCGACGGCAAGCTGTATTTTGAAAAGGACTGGTCTGTCGTCATCCCCCGCGAACTGAATTGATCTGAAAGACGGGGACGTCGAACAAGAAGAAAGCGAAGTGCCGGGGAGCGAATTCACCATGCAACAAACTGCGGACGCGGTCGTGATCGGCGGCGGGATTCTCGGCGCGAGCACGGCTCATTTTCTGGCCAAGAAGGGCTTCGGGCAGGTCGTCCTGCTGGAACAGCGGACACTCGCCGCGGTAAGCACCGGTCATTCGGCAGCAGCGATACGGACGTTTTATTCGAATCCGGTGACCGTGCAGCTCGCCCGACGCGCCGTGGAGATGTTTTCGCACGGAGCGGAAGAACTTGGCGGCGACTGCGACTTTCGACAAATCGGTTATCTGGCTTTGCTCGACGAGGCCGGAATCGAGGCGGGAAAGGGCGTGGTCGAGTTGCAACGCGAGCATGGGATTCGGATTGAGGAGTTGACGCCGGGTGATCTGTCCGACCGATTGCCGATGGTCAACTTCGACGACATCTCGTACGCGATACTCGAACCGGATTCTGGATTCGCCGACCCGAAGAAGACGACGCGGAACCTGGTCGAGAGCGCGAGTGCCTGGGGGCTCACGGCGCACGAAGGTGTCGGTGCCCGATCGATCACACTGCAGAACGGTCGCGTGTCGGCCGTCGAAACCGACAACGGACCAATTGAAACGCCGGTCGTCGTCAACGCTGCCGGAGGGTGGGGTCGGCAACTGGGATTGACCGTCGGCCTCAACTACTCGTTTCGGTGGAGTCGCGAGTACGACATCGTCATGAACGTCCCGTTCGAGACCGCCGATTACCCCTGGCTGACCGATCCGCAACTTTGCGTTTACAGCCGGCCGGCCGGACCGCGGCAATTACTTGTCGGCCTCGGTTTTCCCAAGGAAATCGAACCACTGGACATCGACAATTACGACCCGAAGGTCGACGACAAATCACGACATCGCATCGAACAGAAGATCTTCCAGCGAGTCCCGTCGACGCGCGAAGGCAGCTTCGATCACGGCTGGGCGTCGATGTACACGATCACTGACGATTGGCATCCGCTGGTCGGACCGGAACCGGAAGTGCCTGGTTACTTCGCCTGCCTGGCGGGCAACGGTCATTGCTTCAAACTCGGTCCGCCGCTCGGTGAAGCGTTGGCCGATGTGATCTCGGGCGAAACGAGTGACATCGACATCACCGGATTGCGGCCGAGTCGATTCATCGAGGGCGAGTATTTCACATCTGCCTGGGGTTCGGGAAATCGGGCATGAGCGGCATTGATCCCATCAAGTTCGAAGTGATTCGCAACGCGTTCGTCGAAGTGACCGAAGAAATGTCGGCCGCGCTGCGTCGCAGTGCCTACTCGACGAACATCAAGACTCGCTGCGACTTCTCGTGTGCGATCTTCGATCGCAATTTGAACGTGCTGGCCCAGTCATTCGCGCAGGCAAACCATCTCGGCTCGCTGGTTCGCATGGTTCCCCTGGCGGTCGAGGCGTACGGAGCAGACAACTTCAAGCCGGGCGATGGGATCGTTCTGAATGATCCGTTTCTCGGCGGCGTGCATTTGAACGACATCACGGTCATCTCGCCGGTGTACTTTGACGGCGAGGTCTTTGGATACGTGGCCAGCCTGGCCCATCACGTCGACGTTGGTGGCGGGGCACCGGCCAGCATTGGTGCATTCCAGGAAGTTTACCAGGAAGGCGTGATCATCCCGCCGGTCAAGCTCGTCGACAACGGGACGATCTGCGACGACGTGTTTCGCCTGATTCTGTCGCAGGTCCGAGCAAAACGGGAAACTGCCGGTGACTTTCGGGCTCAGATCGCGTCAAACAACACGGGCATCCGCCGGCTGACCACGTTGTTGGAGCGACACGGATCGAGCGTCGTCTCGAAATACGTTGCCGAGTTGATCGAATACACCGATCGGTTGACGCGGGCGGAAATCGCCAAGCTGCCGCACGGCACGTTTTCCGCCGAAGGAGTTGTCGACAACGACGGGTTTACCGACGAGCCGGTCAAACTGGCGTGCTCAATCGTCATTGACGAGGACGGCGTGCTGTTTGATTTCACGGGCAGCGACGTTCAGCGACCGGCGCCGGTCAACATGACCTTGTCGATGGCGTACGCGGGCGCGGCGTATGTGCTGCGGTGCATTGTCGACATCGACGTGGCGATCAACGCGGGCTTTTATCGCTCGGTGCGAATGGTCGCACCGGAAGGCACCGTCGTGAACTGCACACCGCCCGCACCGGTTGTCGGTGGCTGGGAAACGCATACGCGGATGATCGACGTGATGTTCAAGGCGTTGTCGCCGGCCATTCCCGACAAAGTTCCCGCCGGGACGAAGGCGATGATCTGTCATGCGGGCTTCGGCGGTGTCGATCCACGGAGCGGCGAATTCTATTGCTTCCTGGAGACGCTCGGCGGCGGCTACGGCGGCCGGATTGCCAGCGACGGGCCGGATGCCGTTCAGGCTCACGGACAGAACACCGAAAACGCTCCGATCGAAGAGACCGAGATGAGCTATCCGGTGCGGATCACTCGCTACGAACTGGTCGATGACTCCGAGGGACCGGGAAAGTTTCGCGGTGGCCTGGGACTCCGGCGCGACTACGAATTCCTGGATCACGAGGCGTCATTCACGGTTCTCTCCGACCGCGATCGCTGGGGACCGTGGGGCTTGTTCGGCGGCGACGCCGGTCAACGAGCGTCATACATTCTGAATCCGGACGGCGAAGCGAAAGAACTCGGATCGAAGGTCACGGTCTCGCTGAAGCCCGGTGACGTCGTGAGTTACCGCACGTGCGGCGGCGGCGGTTACGGCAGTCCACTCGAACGTGATCCGAAACGTGTCCTGCAAGATGTTCGCGAGGGCAAGGTCGCCGCCGAGCGTGCCGCCGAGGTCTATCGAGTCGCCATCGATACCCGGACGTGGACTGTCGATGAAACCAAGACGGCCGAGTTGCGATCAACATGAGTTTTTCACACCGACTGGGCGTCGACATCGGCGGGACGTTTACCGACGCCACGTTGATCGACGAAGCGACCGGCGAAGTCCGCATCTGCAAAGTCTCGTCGACGCCCGACGATCCGTCTCGCGGATTCCTGGAAGCAGTCGAACGCATTCTGCAGGAAGCCGATTTGCCATACGCCGACGTCGGTTACGTCGTGCACGGCACGACCGTTGCCACCAACGCCATCATCGAAGGCAACCTCGCTCCAACCGGATTCGTCACGACCGACGGCTTCCAGGACATGCTGGAGATCGCCCGGCAGATCCGGCCCTCGCTGTACGACATTCACTTCGAAAAGCCCAAGCCGTTGGTGCCACGACACCGTTGCTTCGGCATCCCGGAACGGCTCGACGCTCGCGGCGACGTGGTCGTTCCGCTCGATGAGGACGCGTTGCGGAGTACGGCCGAAGAGTTGAGGGACGAAAACGTCGAATCGCTGGCGGTTTGCTTTCTGCATTCCTACGTCAATGCCGATCACGAGCAACGCGCCGGCGAGATTCTCCGCGAAGTTCTGCCCAACGTTCGCGTCTCGCTTTCCTCTGACATCGCGCCGGAGTTCCGCGAGTACTTCCGGGCCAGCACGACCATCATCAACGCCGGCATTCAACCGATCGTCGCTCGATACCTCGATCGGATTGAACGCCGGTTGCGGGAAAACGGGCTGTCCGCCGAGTTGCTGATCATGCAGAGCAGCGGCGGCGTGTTCACGTTCGCAGCCGCTGCCGACAAGCCGGTTTACATGGTCGAATCAGGGCCCGCCGCCGGAGTGATCGCGACGAGTTTTCTCGGCGAGAAGCTGGGACACAAGAACCTGATTTCTTTCGACATGGGCGGCACGACTGCCAAGACCGGCTTGATCCAGGACGGCACGCCCGGCGTGACGAAAGACTACGAAGTCGGCTCGGCCGCGAGTTCTTCCGGACACGGTGCGAAGGCAGGCGGATACCCGATTCGCACACCGGTGATCGACCTTGTCGAAATCGGAGCCGGTGGCGGATCGATCGCGTGGATCGATGGCGGCGGCGTGTTGCGAGTCGGCCCACAAAGCGCCGGAGCTGATCCAGGCCCGGCCGCCTACGGCAAGGGCGGACGCGAACCCACGATCACCGACGCCAACCTGGTCCTGGGTCGAATCGACCCGCAGAATTTCCTCGGCGGAGAACTGGAACTCGACGTCGAATCAGCGCGAACGGCCATCGAAGAAAGGTGCGCCAGCCGCCTGGGCATGGACGTTGTCGAAGTTGCCCACGGAATTGTCGAGATCGCAAACGCAGCCATGACCGGCGCGTTGAGGAGAATCTCTGTCCAACGCGGCTACGATCCTCGCGATTTTGTGCTGGTGGGATTCGGCGGTGCCGGGCCGTTGCACGCAAATCGGCTCGCAGACGAGCTGGAGATTCCACAGACGCTGATTCCCATGAGTCCAGGAATCTTCTCGGCCATGGGATTGCTGTCCACTGACTTGAAGCACGACTACAGCTCCACATTCGTGACGCGACTTGATGACACCGTGCCAACGGACTTGCTGCAGGAATTCGAGGGGCTTGAAGCCCAGGGACGCGCCGCACTCGATCAAGATCAGGTCGACGAGCAGCGGATGCACTTTGTGCGTCAACTAGATCTGCGCTACCTCGGTCAAAGCTACGAACTGACGCTGTCGATCGACGATCCCGACTTCCGCTCGGACGAAATGCAACGCCTGGCCGAACGGTTCCACCGCGAACACGAACGCGTTTATGGCTTCAGCGCCCCCGACGAGCAAATCGAACTGGTGAACCTTCGACTGAGCGCCATCGGCACCATCGCCAAACCCAGCCTTCGGCAGATCGCGGACGGCGACCAGGACGCGAGCTCCGCGGTGCTGACAACCCGATCTGTCTACTTCGCAGAAAGTGGCGGGTTCGTCGATTGCCTTATCTACGACCGGTATCAGTTCCGCGCCGACACCAGGATTGACGGCCCGGCCATCGTCGCGGAAATGGACTCCACGACGCTGATTCACCCAGGCTACAAGGCCTCAGTCGATGACATCGGCAACCTGCTGATCGGGAAGATGGATTGACGAGATTCAAGGCGGCGTCGGGGCAGGGGAGATGACGGCTACTTGCGGATCCTGCACTTGGGCAACGCCTTCCCGGGGCTGCGGTGGGAAGACTGGGGGCAGTGACAACGAGAGGGAAACGGATGGAAGACCGGAACCAACCGAACACTCGCCAATTACCGAAATGGGTGCGGGCTCCCAGAACACGCCGAATACTGAAGTGGGTTCTAGTAATTCTGATTTCGTTGGCGATGGTGTACCCGGTTTTTATTGGTTTGATGCTCTTTCTATACACTGTCCAATATTATCTGGTCGTCCCCCTCTTATTTTTGTCGCAGTTATTTCGTCTCGAAGATTGGATTGTTTTGTTCAGCATTGCGTGCCTGTTGCTCGCTGGCCTTATCGCGGTGAAGCGAAGACGCGGCAAACAGCCGGAAGATGTAGTGTCCGAACAGCCTGCTGCTCCTGACGACATCTCCGGAGAGTGAACCAGAGATGATCCACGCGCCAGCTCAACCGGGGGGCGGTCTCCCACAGCCTTTCCGTGACCACGCGATAACGCCCCCTGGCCGTGCGGAGGTCTCCATCGTGCACCGTGTGACCGCTCGCTGCTGCTTCCTGCTGGTTGCCGCGTTCTGTCCGCTTTCGTTCTCCTCGGCCGTTGCTGCTGACGACGACCCGACTGCGAGCAGTCGCACCGTCGTCTACCGAGCCCTGGAGTCGATTAGTCCGGATACGATCAACCACGATCTGAAAGTTGCCGTTCCCACAGTGAATGTTGCCATTTACCTGGGGGAAACGGACGGCAAGCCGCATGGTTACGTCGCCTCGCCCGACGAGCTGACCGAGTCCTTCAAGCGTGCCAAAGACATCTTTGCCAAGGCGGGTGTCCAGCTGAAACTGCTCTGGGTCAAGCGAGCCATTGTTCCCTCATCATGGCTCGCCGTGCAGGCCAACGACGTAACGGGATTTCCTTCGCCTCCACAGATCAACACTTACGTGGGCTTTCGCTCCGCCCGCTGGAGATTGACGACGGAAGCAAAGAACGCCTTTGGGGGCATCATTGAACGTCAGGCCGAGAACCATCGAACGATCTACTTGCTCTACCTGAAACAGGTGCGGATGGCCTACTACGATCGGACGGTCGAAGATCGGCCGCAGATCAAGTCCATTCCAACCGGCGGCCTGTCCCTTCCTGCCTATTTGTTCGAAGCACGGATTCCCCGTCGAATTCGCGGCGTCATCACCATATGTCGGCAGAGTGGGAAGGGCGGTCGAACGATCGCTCATGAACTGGGTCATAAGCTCATCAATGTGAGTCACGAGTACCGGAAGATCAGCCCACAATTCGAAGTCCGGGGGGAGGGCGGTTTGATGATCTACGGCCGCGGTACAGAGATTCCATCGGGTAAGACCGGGCGATGGCACAGGGAGCGGTTGCATCTCTCGCCATTCATCTACCGGACAAAAGAAGACGGCACTCGCCAGTGGAACGCCGATTACTGCGAAAGCGGCCACTACTATGATCCGCTATACGCTGACAAGGTGATCCGTTTTGGAGTCATGAAACCTCCAAAACGACCGAAACAAGATCAGCCGTCGAGCGAGTGATGTTGGTTGCGTCTCGACAGGCGAGCGGCACGCTCAGATCATTGAACGGCGACAGCTTTTCATGCCTGGCCCGGAGTTCTCCCTGGAGTGTGGCCGCGACCTCACTCCCGCACCCCGCGTGGGGCCGAGGGGTTATTGCCCCTTGATCTTGCAGTTTGGCAATGCCCGCCCCAGTTCGGCGATGCCCGCGCCGGTGATCCGGGTGTAGTAGAGCCTGAGTTCCTCCAGGGTGGTCATCCCCTTGAGATGCACCAGTCCCGCGTCGGTGACCTGGGTGCCGTTGAGGTCGACTTCAACAACTTCGCCCTGTTGATTCCACTCGATTTTGGCACCGAGCCCCAATGCAGCAACAGCATCGGCGTCAGCAACTCGAGCAGGCGGCTTGTCCACCTTTGCCCGAGAGCTTTCTGGTGACGGCGAGAAACCGTCACCACATCCAGCGATCCCGACCAACAGCAACGAGAACGACAACAGAACTCGCATCACCTCTTCCCAGGCTCGGACACGTCAACCAAGTCTCCCCACCCCAGCCCCGGCGTTCAACCCGCCAGATCCGAACCCCGCCCCCCGGCGTCGGGAGGTCGGGCCGACCGTCAGTTCTTCGACGACAGCGCCTGCGTGTGGACCATGTTGGCCGCATAGATCGATTGCTTTCCGTCTTCGGCAATCGCACGGGCACGGAAAATCACCGTCTTGCCAGGTTCGGCGGAGAACTTGGCGGAGTAGGGAACTGTCGCGTCGACGCGAGTCTGCCAGGTGCCTCCGCCGTCAGCGCTCTTTCCGAAGACGACCTTGGAGATCGTTCCCGAGTCCGAGACGGCCTGCGCGGTAAGCGTGAACTCACCGGCCGAGTAGGTGCCGCGGTCTGTGAAGGGGCTCCCGTTGTTGGTCAGTGTGACAGCCGGCCAACCGTGCGAGCGACGGAGGTCGTGTGCGGCGTCACTGAAACCCCTGCGAATGCCGTACTGACCGTTTCCGTGGCGATCGACCAGGGAGACCGCCCGGTGCTGGTTGTACATGTACGGCTGAAAACCGCTCGCGCCGTAGCAATACGCGGTCACCATTTGTTCGTAGGCGTCTTGCGCGTTGGTCCTTTTCGCGAGCCAGCCAAAGACATCGGGCGTTGCCGGCCGGATGTTCCAGTACTCGACGTTGCCGACCCTGCCGCCGGCCCAGTCCGACATCCGTCCGAGCAAGGCGACCACGGTAAAGTCCTTCAGACCGATGGCCTGTGACTCCCGGATGCGATCGCTGATCCGCCGGCTGTTGACGGCTATCGTGGGCGCGGCACTGCAGGTTGCGTGCTTTTCGTTCAAGTCATACCACTTGGGATTGCAGTGGTTGACGTAGATTTTGCGGTTGGGGTTGTGTTGATGATAGGCATCTGCCCACGCCCGCAAGAATCGGCGTTTGTCTTCGGACAGGCCAGGTGGGCACTCGGGTTCATCCGTCATGATGTGGCCGACGCAGGCGTCGCCAACGTGCTCGTCCTTCCAGATACAGGTCCGGAGAAACTCACGCTTCTCCTTGATCCCCTTGGCAAAGTCGGACGGCTTCCATTTGCCCGGCCCGGGATAACCGTTTAGCTCGCCGTAGCTGGTCACGCCACGCATACCCCAGTGCTTGATCGCGGCCCATTGATCCGCCCAACAATTTCCGCTGATGACGACAAAGTTGCAGCCGGATCGAGCCATGTCCATGAACGCGTAGTCCCAGGAGAAGTTGTCCTTGGGATTCAGCCACGGCATCGCATAATAGACACCGATCGTGAACTTCGATCCGACCGGCCGATGGATGTTCGTCGAGCCGGGGCGTGTCGGTTTTGCTGGCCGTCGACTGCGAGGGTTGATTGGTGTCAGTGTCAGCGACTCGATCCCGAAGGTGTTGTCCCTGCCCGGGCTCATGTCGCGCACACGCACATAGAAGTCTTCCTTCCCCACCCCCGAGACGGTGATAGAACCTGCCACCGGAGTGTTGGGAAACATCGAGAAGCCGACCGGACGGGGACCTGCCAGGTCATGGGCAAACCACCGATCGTTGTCCACGGCGGCAAGACCCGGATAGAAGTAGTGCCACCCACCTTTTCCGACATCGTTTTCCACAACACTCCCCACGCCTGCGCCGAGCAAAAATGCCCAGGGCGTGCCGTTCATGCGGCCCGTCCGCCAGCGTATTGCGAGGCAATAAGTGCCGTCCGGGATGGGTTGCGGGAAATGAATCTTGAAGTCGCCCACAGCGTGAGCCGGATTCCCATGGGAATCACTCGCGAGTTGAACCAACTTCCCGTTGCGGGAGTCGACCTTTGTGTAATGACCGTCGATCGCGGTGATCCGGCAGTTTTCCGCGCGGGCAGTGAGTGACCGCTGGGGATTCTCTGACGCCGGCAAGACGCCGGCACCCAGGAGGACACACGCGATCGTCAGCCAACCACCGAACGGTCGTGGAAATCGCAGTTCAGTCATCGGCTCGACTCCTGGCAGCTTCAAGAAAACGCCCAGCCCGGACAAAGAACCTCAGTCTCCCCATCCCAGCCCCGGCGATCAACCCGCCAGATCCGAACCACAGTCCCCGGTGTCGCTCAGCAGGGCCGCCAGCGATATCGCGCGATCGCCGGCCAGGGACACGCTGCCGATGCGGTTCCTCGAGGAGCCGTTGGAGACAAGTGATTGTGGTGAGGTACGGTTGGAGGAGTCGCGGCTGGCCGAACAGGTTCGCGGTTACAATCTCGCCCGCGGATCGGTGGCCGACGGGTACGTGTCGAACAAGCGGATGACCGCGATGGGGTTGACGGGCATGCGGAGCATCAAGAAAGATCGCGACTAAAACAAACCCGCGAAAGTGACTGCCGAGCCGAACGTACGGACAGATCGGCTGGCCGGGATCGCCGTAATTCTTTGCGAAGACACCGCACCGAGGATCGAACCATGAAAATGCAACTCAAGACGTTTCCAGTCATGTTCACTATCACCTTGATCTGGGGACTGGCCGCTCCTATCGCGACTTGGGCGTGGCTGACAAATGCATCGCCCGCAGTGGAAGCCACCAATCCGGAACGCGTCGGCAGGACAGAGCAGGACCGGAACCGCAACTCCTCTTTGCTGGCCGGTTACGAGTACGACAAGTATGTCGTGGCAATCACCGGGTACAACGGGCAGGATCGCCAACAGGTGGTGTTTTGGGATCGGCAGCATGCCGTGCGTACACGTGTCGGGCCGCGCGGGAACTACAAGTGTGGGATGACGCTGCTCAAGGACGGCAAACTGTTATTGGCGACTTGCAAGAACAACAACGACGACGATCCAACCAAAAAGATATTTGACATCTTCGTCTACGCATCAACGGACAACGGCGAGTCGTGGAAGATGATCGGCGAGACTCCACTATCGGGAAAAGAGCCGAGCCTGACGGCATTGCCGGACGGGTCGGTCGTGTTGTCGGCCCAGAAAGGTTACTTCGGTCCGGGAACGAAATACAAAGAAGAAATCAATCTGGCCCGTTCGACGGATGGTGGCCGGACGTGGGAAAGATCGGTCCTACGGGGCAGTGATCTTCCACGCAACATGATCGTCGAGCAGGATGGCTCGCTGTTGTTCGTGCGAGCCGCGAAGTTCGACTGGAGCCAGGCGAACGTGGGAAGCCCGAATTTCCAGCTTTGCCGATCACGCGATGGCGGCAAGACCTGGTCGTTCACCGAGGGCGTCATCAACTGGGATAAGAAGCGTCGTTTTGGAGAGGTCTCGGCCATCCGTCTGCGTGACGGTCGAATGTTGGCCACAATCCGCAGTCTCCAGAAAGGCGCACCCAAGGGAGACATGCATGGTTTCGGAATCACACTGCTGACCGAGTCACGTGACGATGGAAAGACGTGGTCTCTTCCGCGGGCGATTTCCCGGACCGCAGAGGTGCATGCCTATCTCACCGAACTCAAGGACGGTCGGATCCTGGCCACATACTCGAACTATCACCTGCCGTTCGGAGTTTACGCCATCGTGAGTCGCGACGGCGGACGGACCTGGGACCGAGACCATCCCATTCAATTGGCACTCTCGGCCCATAACCAAGTCGGGTGGCCGGTCACGGTGCAACTCGATGACGGCAGCTTGCTGACAGGATATGCGTTGACGGCGTACCTGAAACAACCCCCAGACAAATTCGTAACCGAGACGGTGCGTTGGCGATTGCCGTGACCTCCAACGCGTCGCTGGCCCCCCGGTCTCCCCACCCCAGCCCCGGCGTTCAACCCGCCGGATCCGAACCACGCCCCCCGGCAGCCCGGCCCACGGGCCGGTGATGGTCTGGTGATTCAATGCCCTGCTGGCATCGCGCGATCCAGAACCCATCAACCTTGCTTCACTGGTACCTTCGCGTATTGGAGATCCGGATTTCACCAATCTGGCCAAAGAAATTTCCGAAACCCAGGAAATTGAAGGCGCCTCCGTAACGCGAGTACCCGGTGAGCCGTGTACTGACGCTGAACTGAGCTTTGTGCCGGCGGTTGTTGACCAGTTTGCGTCCGTCCGGACTCTTCATCCGCCAGACCAGTTGACCGTCCAGGAACAGTTCGTGCAGGTCCTGGGCATAGTTGTATTGCCAGGCCACGTGATGCCACTCGGTGTCCCGAATCCCCGCGTCTTTGGGAGCCCCCACGATCCCCCTGGGCCGTTTCCAAGGATGAAGATCCATCAACGCCTCTTCTGGCCGGGCGCCCAGGAAATGGACACCCGGTGCCATGCTGCCATCGGGCGAATCGTGGTCCGAGAGGTAGAGTTCCCAGACGCCTCGTTTCGAATTGTCGTAACTGCCACAGATGTGTCCATAGTCAAACAACTGGTGGGTGCGGTCCACCTTTGTGCCATGTCCCTGGATCGGTCCGGCCCGTCGCACCCAGGCTTCCACTGTCCATTCCTTCGTGCATGTCTTCAGGTCCAGCTTCGCGTTGCCCTGACCCTTGATCCCCCAGCCGTGTTCGCCGTGCCCCATGTTGTCGTAGGGAAACCGACCCACTCGCCCGGGCCACGACATCCGCATGTCCCCGCCCATGTTGGTCCAGGTCAAGGTAAGTTGCTTGTCGCCCATCCGGTCCTGGATCAACTTCCCATTGGGGCCCTGCCAGTCGTAAAGCACGACGGTATGCTTGTCGGGCCCGATTACGCGGAGGTGACTCGGAAGCACTCGAAGAACCAGGTCCACACTGTGCCGGAACCCGTTGGCGTCTGTGACCTGGATCGACGGACGCATTCGCCCCCTCGCGACCGGCACGCCCTGCAATCGACCGGTCTTGCCGTCGAGCGTGACACCGTCGGGCAAAGTCCCATCGACCAACTCCCACCGCAGCGGTTTGGCCATGTGAGTTGTTTGCAGGATGGCCTGGTAGGACGAGCCGACAAACGCCGGCGCGAGCGATGTGGTGATCAAACGGCCTTTCAAAACGCTCAACGAGAACGTGTGCGTGTCGGTCTGCCCGGCTGAATCTGTCGCACTGATCGTGACGGTCCGATCCTCGGCCGTCTCGAGCGGTTTTCCGCCGATGACACCAGACGTGTCGTCAAAATCGAGTCCTTTGGGAAGCGTTCCGGCCAACAACTTCCAGGCGACATCGCCGTGAGCGGCATCGGTGGCCAGGTGGACCGAGTAGGGGATCTTCAACGAGGCGTTGGGCAGCTTCTGGCCGACGATGGCCATCGTCTGTGCGACCGGATACCGCATGATGCTCGAGATCCGCAACTCGTCGATTTCACCCTGGAAGTTCCCCGACTTGATGAAGAAGGGGGGATCCTGCGAGTGGATCCAGCCGCCGACGATGAACGGAGTGACAACATCCTTGACGTTGTTGACAATGATGCCCGGTGCAGCGGGGTCATGGAGAGTGATCCGGGCGACGCGTTTTCCGTCGAGGAAAAAGGTGTTGAGCTGATCTCTGTAGCGGAACTGCCAAGCCACATGGTGCCATTGGTGATCGGCGATGTGCTGCCCCTTGGTCTTGTTGGGCCAACGTTCCGGGAACAGAAAGTTGCTGGTCCCGAAGTTCTTTGTCGAACTGGACGCAGCGATGAAACGTGCGGCGGGCAGCAGTCCGTCCTTGAGGTTCCCGACGCCACCTCGGCCGAGGTTGAGCGTGAAGCTGAAACCGCCGCGTCGCCCCACCGGAAGGCCAAACCCCTCGTCATCGGTGCTGCAGATCACCGCATAGGTCCGGCCACCTTTTTCCTGACCGCCCGGGCCGGTGTAGCGGATCCAGGCCTCAATGGTCCATTCGCGGGTACAGGTCCGCAGATGCAGTTTGTCGTTGTCGGCTGGCCCCACTCGCAAGTCGGCGTCGTCGGCTCGACGGGCAAAGCGTGCCGTGGTCCCAAACCCGGGTCGTGAACCCCAGAGCGCTGTCTTGTGAGCCCGCAGTGTCAGTGCCCGGTCGCCACACGCGTCGTGAGCCTCGTCACCTCGGCCCTCGTCAAAATGGTAGAGCACGACGGTGTGCTGATCGGGCCGAAACGGTCTTTTCCAGTCCGACCCGCCATTGTCTTCAGCCCGACACGGGTCCGACGAGAAGACGAGAACGACTGCCACAACGACACACGTCAGGGCGGCACATAGACGACGACCAAACACGCAATGCTCCATTGCCAATTCCAAACCCGGACTCGGTCCGCGCCGCATCGCACCTCCGGGGCTCGGACACGCAACCCCCAGTCTCCCCACCCCAGCCCCGGCGTTCAACCCGCCAGGTTCGGATCACGCCCCCTGGCGGCGGGCGGGGCGCAGGGAAACTGACGGCTACTTGTCGATTGCAGTGCGAAATTCGAACGAGTAAAGCCGTGGAGACTCGCGACCATTCACGAGATGAAAGTGGATCTGGAAAGACGCATTCGGGACATCGGCGAGGTTCCGTTTGCCCCAGCGGACCCGGTGAGCAAGGGAGTCGCTGATAATGGAAGTGCAGTCTTCGCGAGAGAATCCAGGAACCGCCTGGCCGGATCTGAAGTCGATCAACTCAACCTCAATTCGGCTGCCTTCTGCACAAGACGCGTTGACGTGCAGTTCGGCAGCACCGCCTCGGACGGTGGGAATCGTCGTGACGCTTCCCTGGTCCCGTCCGTCCTCCAGGGTCAGGTGCGTGAATCCGTCGAGACGCAATGTCGCCAAACCGCAGGCCCGTTCTCCTTCAATCCGTTTCGTTCTGCTGAACCGGTAGCCTGAGTAATAGAGCTTGATTTCGTCCTCGTCGACGAGTGGCACGGACGGTGCGATCGAGTCCGAGTCCCATTGGCCGGGAGCGCCTCGTCGAATCACCTCAGTTCCGGGTTCGATGTAGCTGAAGTTTTCGCCGTCCCGGCTCATCGCCAGTTCGATGGTCATCTCTTCGCCGCTGCGCTGGTACTGGTAAAGAGCCAGGTAGTACTGGTGATACTTCCAAACGACCACGTCGTGAATCTGCTCGACCTTGCCGTTTCTCACGACAGGACGGGCTCGGGCCCATGCATCGAAGACGGGGTTGTGCGGATCGGCAGTCCACTCGATTGCGTCAGCACTGTAGCCGTAGCCCCCGCCGCGCCGGTCGTTGTTGAGGCCGAGGAAACCATAAGCCTTGTACTTCCTGGCGGGGTCCGATTCATCCGGATCATGAAACATCGCCTGGGGCGAGAATGATGACGGCATCCCGCCCGGGTATCGGATACCGCCACGGTTCGCCTCGCGCCAGCGAAGTCCGTCGGGGGACGTCCAGAGCGTCCAGGTTTGCTCGTCGACGACTTGGGCAGCGTCCCCCCGCTTCCGAACGGGCCGACCACCGGTCCACGTCAGGAACTTGTACCGACGGCTCGGGTCCGGATCGGCGGCATCGATGTGCATTCCCGTGGGGACAATGGGACGGAAGATGGGCGTTGCCGGGAGCCCAGCCACGATGTTCGTATGGTTGTTCGCTCCGAAGGACGACAGGCCCAGCGGTTTCTTCTTGAAGTGAATGCCGTCGGCGCTTTCCGCGTATCCCACTCGAACGTACGGAATGGGCCCGCTCTTCGGCCATTCCGAACCAGGTTTGCGATACAGGCCGGAATACCATGCCCGGTAAACGCCGTCCTGCTTGACCACCGCGACGTTTGCGGCACCCTGCGAGTCGAAGTCGTTCCGACGTCCGCCGGCAATCACCGGAGCGGCCAGCTTCCGCGCCGTGTTGACTTTCAGTTTGACGCCATCGATGTGCTGGACCTCCTTCAAATCCAGGAAGAGAACCTTGTTGCCAGCGTCGGACGTGAGCGAAGGGACAGGAAGCACGTGAAACCTGGCGTCGGGAAACTGACTGCGATGTCCGATTGCGAGTCCAATCGAGGACTTGTCTGTGCCGAGCCCGTGTTCCACGCTAAGCCAGTCGATCGACAAGTGGTTGTCTTCAAACCGAGCGGTGTTTCGCGTCAGCCAGTAGCCATTGAGGATCGGGCTCCATCGTGTGCCCAGCCAGCGCGAGTAAAAGACGTGCTGGCGTGTCGAATCGATGAAGAACATCCAGGGCACGCCATGCTGATCAACGACCAGCCGCGGCGAGTGGACTGTGTCCCAGACCAGCCGGCTGTCGAGGTCCGTCAGTGGGTGTGACCGGCGGACCTTTTCTTCTGTGTTCAGGAAGGTGTACTTCAGGGAATCCCCCGATTCGTGAACGGCGAGAACCCCCCTGGCACTCATCTCGGCGAGAGCCGGCCTGTTCCCGGAGTGACTCCGTTCAAGCCGCCATTCTCTTTCAGTGTCCAACTCGGCAACTCTGCCCCGCAGGTAGTGCGTGCCTCCAGTGGTGTCGCCGCACGCCACGTGGAAGAAAGCCCCGTCTCGGGAAATGAGCAGCGAAGGCGGATACAACTTCTTTCCACGCCCGAGCACGAACGACTGCCAGGCTCCATCACGGAGTGTCCCCAGATGCACGGTCACGTCCGAGTCCTTCGCGCCATCGGTCGTCCAGGTAAGCCAGACCCGACCGTCGGCCGCTCGGCAGATATCTCCCGCCCACGATCGGGCGGCGGCGAGTACCAGCGATCCCTCCTGCCCATTCGCAGGATTCAACCACTTCGGTCTGGCTCGCCCACTCCGCAACAGCTGCACGTCCACAACGCTGTAGGCGGTCTGCCCCCGGTCGGTCGTGAAGACCAAATGGAGTTGATCCTGAGTATCGACGGCAAGGCCTGCAGAGAAGAATGATGCGTCCGCTGCATCAGAAAGCGCGGACGCAGGCAACATCACCGTCGTCGACAAATCGGAAATCGACTCTGGATGCGGTTTCCGCGAGACCTTCAAGGTGAATCTCGGCCCGTCCTCAAGTCCAGGTGTGGGCAGCAGCACGTAGCAAAACCCCTCACTGTCGCGAGCCAGATGTCTACCGATGCCCCGCTTGAATTCCAGCTGCAGGAGCTTGTTGTGTTCCGCCTGAAGTCCGGCCGTCGCAAAGAGAACGTAGAGAATCGCCACAATGGCTTGAAGCGAAAAGGCGCAAGCCAGCCGGTCAAAGCACGTTTGGTTGAAAGGACCGGGCGGCTTATCCCGCTCCACTACAATGTCCGTTCTGGTTTGATTCATTCGTAATTCGCCTTCAACCGGCTGAAGTTTTAGACTTACCGGATCGTCAGTACCATCGGCAGTGGCTGAATCTCGGATCTCATGGCGGGCCGCAATCTCGACAACCTCGTGCTGCTCGTCATCGAGGTCGACGACAACCGTGTCGAGGTCAGACGCCGACGAGCCCATGTCACCGGTCGTGGACTGGTCGCCGGGACTCTGCGAGGAGTCGTCGGAAGGAGGAACCATCTTCGGTCTCAGGGAACCAGAGACTCACTGGTCGTCGCACGACATATCGTGCCCCGGAACGAACAGGTTCTCAAGAGTGCCCCCTTAGCCCCGGCGTTCAAACCGCCGGATCCACGGCCGACGATCACTTCACCAAAGCGCTGCAGCAACCTGCCGTGTTTACTCGCACGGGGACGCAGGCCGCGTTGCCTCCGCACCAACAAACGCCTGTTTTGCAGGGGTTTGCAGCCGGGCGCGAGGTGGTGCACACCGATCGAATGCAGAATAGGGGTCCCGCATGTGGGGAGTCTTCCTGCAGGAATACGCATGTTTCAGGCCAAGGCGGTACAGAATCCAGTGCAGAGCAAGCCGGTTTCGTTAGTGCGGCCGAAGCCTGGCTCTCATTGTCGCGCGACACCCACAGGGCGATCCTTGCCATCGTCGAGGCTGTTCAGGGGCGGTAACGGCCAGAACCGAACTACGCCCCCCCGGCGTCGAGCGGTGGGAGCGTCAGTTTTGCAGATGATTGATCGCGACGACGAAGGATTGGAAGCAAAGAAAGGCCCTGCAGGGTCGACCGCCGCAAGATAAGATACTGTTGGGCCTTTCAGCGAAAACGTTGTTGGCACGACACCTTGGGACCATTTGAGACCGCGAACTATACAAATGGCGAAGGCGAACGGCCGACCCGGTGCTCCAGATTCAAATCGCTTCATGCGGCGCGATATATGAAGCCTGCCGCAGCAAGTAATCGTTGATTTGCGCCACACATAACGTGTTGAACCTGTGGCGCCGGAAGGTCCTGTATTTCGTGACCCGTGTTTGATGACCAGGCCGAATGCGTTTTGGGCCAAACGGACAAGAAAGACAGAGCAGTTGTGATTGAGCCTGAGTACGTGTTGAGGTGTAAGTCCTTACTAACAGCGAAGGCGAACCTTGTAATGAAGACATTTCTACCATTGGTATCATCGATCGCAGTTTTGCTGGGCGGTTTTGATTCCGCACGCGCGGAACCGGACGTAGCTAATAAGCACGTGTTATCTTTGCTCGCAACCGTGGAGAAGGAAAAGGATGCACGTCTCCGTAAGACAGCCGTCGACGCTCTAGTGAAACTTGATAATACGTTCACACCGTTGATAATAGACGCACTCACCACTTCTGACAGCACCCCCGCGAAAGAGGCTTTGGTCTATGTACTGTCCCACAAGAACGACGAACGAACGAAGAAGGTGTTGTTCGAGGTGTTGAAGGACACCACTTTCAACCAGAAAGCCAAAGGGTTGGCTATATATGGCCTGAGACAGTTGACACGGGTTGTGAATCGCTCATCCGCCGAACCGCTGAAGCGGATATACAAACTCCAAACAAGCGAACAGGTCAAAACCCAGCTCAAAGCCCTGTTAGCCGGCCTGGAGCCGTTCCCGATCAAGGACAACCCATTCGCCAAGGATCCGTCATCCGTACAGATGCACAAAGGGCTTCAAGGCTGGGCCAGGGTCCATCCAGAGATCATGGATGTCGAGGTGCGCGGAAAGAGTGTCCTGGGAAAGCCACTTCTCCTGGTGAAGATCACAGACGAAAACATCTCTGACGACAACAAGTCCATCGTGTTGTTCACGTCAACACACTGTGGGGGCGAGGAGATTGGGGCGACGAGCCTCCTCCACCTGACAAAGTGGCTCCTTGGAGAGGGTGAGGGCGTCAAGCGGATCAGGGAACGGATCATCGTTCTCATCATGCCCTGCGTGAACCCCGATGGCTGGGATGCTCGGAGGAGAAGCGGCAGGCCTTACCATTCTGTCCGAGGGAAAACGAACACTGCCTGGAATGTGTTCGGCATCAACATCTATGACACGAAGTTCTGGTTCGGTGCTGCAGCGGCCAAGGAGAACCCCGAGGGCCTGGCGATTCTGGGTGTCGCCGAGGAGTATCACCCGGACGCCTCGATGGATATTCATGCCACGCAAAGAGGCGGGACCATGCCCGACAGCACGGGCTTTTCGTGGGGCGACTTCAACGCTCACAGCTTCCAGCCACTGATCGTTGAAGAGATGAACCGGGCCATGGAGAAAGCGGGCTGCCTGGCCGAAAGGCCTGCAATGGACGCCGGACGGATCAAGATCGGGTCCCGAATCCCGGGCCGGGAGCACAACTACTACCGGATTAACGACAAGCAGACGATCATGAGCCATTTGTATCTGCGATATCACACCCTGGCATACAACTGCGAGGCGGCTTTTGACTTTGCGGTGGTTGCCCGGGCGCGGAGGCTTCTGGAGATAGGGACAGAAACCTGGCGGAATGAGTTTTTTCCCGGCTATCCGAGCAGGCAGGTTGGAAGATGGGGGTCGATGAGCATTTCGGCCTGGGGAGACACGGCAAAAAAACGAAGAAAAAGCCGTGTCGAATTGTGGCGTAAAATGAACCAGATTCATTTTAGTAGCGTCACCAACATTCGGTCTCCCGGCCTGGCAGACCACAAGATATTGAGCATTTGTGCGACAACAACGGCCGCGTCTGAAAAGTGGATCGGCTACGGGACCAAGGCGGACATCATGGCGAACCTGGCCAAGCACAACAGGATCAAGTTCGACTACATAGAGGACTTTGTCAGGGGGCTGCCGGTGAGCATTCGGACACCCCCTCATTATTCACTGGGGTACAAATCCGGTGAGGTGACGGATGCGCCGATTCTCAACGGCCTGGCGATGCGTCTGTTCATACCCTATGCGGGTGCGGAGGTATATGACGCACGGATTGACGGGTTCAAGGTGGAGCGGTCGGAGGTGGACGGGTACATCGTGCAGCGCGGTCCGGGTACCATTGTCCAGTTCAATATTCCTCCAAATAAGGTGAGCGGGTTGCATCTGGTCAGCCTCAAGTACAAGGTCGCGCGACTGCACAGGCAGGGTTTCGACCAGGCGAGTGACTGGGACCTCAAGGTGAACTGAACCACGGTGTGAACTCGCGTTCCTCTCGCGGAACAGGCAAGAGGACGCCGGCGCATCTTCATTGACACCGGCCACCTCACAACCGGGCTGCAGGACGGTTTCGTCTGACGCGAATGCGAGACACGCCGTGAGAGTGCGTGCCCGGGAGAATCGAGATCAAGCATGCGATACATCCTGGTGACGATGCTCTTCGGGTTGGCCCTCGGCACACCGGCTCGCGGCGAGAGTGAACCGTGTCCTGACGAAAAGGTCGCATCCGACGGACTCCTGCTCCATTACGATTTCGGGCGTGGCAGCCTGCCGGACACGAAGGGACGAATCAGGGACCTGTCGCCGAGTGGTATTCATGGGGTGATCCGGCCGACGACAACAACGCCTGTGCCCGCGAAACGTACGGGTTGGCTCGAACACCACGTGTTGCAGGGAGACGGTCGTGGGGGTTGGGTTTCACGCCCGGCAAAGATCCAGGCGGTTCGGCACCCCACCGCAAAAATGACCATGCCGTTTGGTCTCGTGCGTATGGACAACGGTGAGCTCGCGTTGCAATGCAGTGCCGAGGGCAAATCGACCAAGCCGGTGATGGCCTTCAGTCGCGACGATGGCGACACGTGGACCAGCTTTGTCGAGATTCCCGGCGCCAACGGTCGGCCGATGCTGCTGACCTACCATGGCGGCGGCAAGTTGTCGTTCGTCGCGGGCCACAGGTTCTTCAGTCACGACTATGGCCGCACGTGGACCGACAGCGTCGTGCATCCGCCGACGCGCCAGGGTCGGCCGTTTCATCTCGAGGGAAACGCGTGGGTTGATTTCGATAAAGCCGGCAAGGCCAAGGGCATTCTTGAGCTGGGCTGGCATTATGCCCCTGGCAAGAAGCACCCACGCGACGATGCCAACGTCGTGTTTCGCCGATCTGTCGATGGAGGCCGTTCATGGATCGACGAACTGAGCCCGCCGCAATGGAAGTTCACCATGCGACATGGCCGCAAGTCCTGGCTGCGTGGTGTGAGTGAAGGCGCGATTGTCCGCGCCGCTAACGGTGATCTGGTTGCCGCCCTCCGCAGCGACATGCCGCCGGTATTCTTCGACGGGCCACACGACGACAGCCTGGAAGGAACGGCCATCAGCATCTCCAGGGACGACGGCAAGACGTGGTCGAAGATGAACATGTTGTTCTACGCCGGGCGGCATCACGCCAATCTGCAGCGACTGCCGAACAACGACCTGGTTTGCACCGTGATCGTGCGTGCCGACTTCGACGGCCTGAAACGCGCCAGCGACCGCCGTGGTTGCGATGCATTGATTAGTCGTGACAACGGGCAAACCTGGAACATCGATCGTCGCTACGAACTCGACGCCTGGCGTTACGATCGCGGAGACGGTTACTGGGTTGACGGAAAATGCGGGCACATTGCCGCGGTAGCACTTCGCGATGGGAGCGTTGTCTCTGCCTATGGCCACTACCTGCAGGGTGCCGCCGTGCTGGTCAAGTGGCACCCGGATGCTCGTCCGGCGACGCCTGTGAAACGCGAATTGGAGCGTCTGAAACGATTTGCCTCGTCTGCCATTTTGGGGCAGGTTGCTCGTCCCAACGTCGACTACCAGGTGAAGCGGGACTCACTGGTGCTGACGGGCCAGGCTTGGATCCAGATCCCACTCGACAAGCGACTGGCGGCTCTGGACAAGAATGGCACAATCGAGCTTGTCTTCAAGCCGAAGCAACAAGGCGGCATGCCGGTCCTCGTCGCGTGCGCGGCACGGGGCGTCGAGGGGTTTCGCATCGCGTTCGACCAGCGCAACAATATCACTTCGTCCAAACAGGTGCTCTACAGTGATCAACGAGTGAAGTTGGATCGCATGGAGTACTCAGTCCAAGTCGATCACCAGAGTGATCCACGTCCTTTCACCACAGATCTCCAACAGATCGCGTACGTGATGAACTCTGGGCACGGCGTCTTCTATCGCGACGGTCGCCGCTTCAGCAAGCAAACGGAAACCGGCGACGGCGGATCGCTGTTTCAATACACGGTCAAGAGGGGCGGCGCGAAGGACAAGCTGTTTATCAGCATTGGCGCTCTTGTCCGAAATGCCGAAGTCAGCGGGGCGGTCCAAGGCGAGTTGCACGCGATCCGGATTTACGATCGGCCAATGACTGTGGATGAACTGCGCCGGAACCGTTTTGCGACGGACTAGTTTGTCCGCGCATGAAACAACCCCTGTTTTGCAGGGGTTTGCGGCCGGGTGCGAAGTGGTGCAATCCGGCCGAGTGGAGGATAGGGGACTTGAACCAAGGCCTTCTTCCTCGGGAAAAACGCCGCCTTCTCAACATGGTAACGCAGAATTCAACGCATTCTCTGGCGATAACCCGAAGTTGCAGTTGCTCATCGAGCGCTGGCAGACGCTGAGCCACCAGGTCCAGCAGCAGATCATGCTGCTGGGGGCGGGGGGGGGGGGGAGTTACTCGCCCTGGGGGGAGTGCCGGATCGGCTGGTTCAGGATCGGACGTGGTCTCAGGTTCGGCGTCCGTCGACGGATTGGTGGCGTCTACGAATGGAACTGGCTTTCTTGCGGAATCTTTTGAGGCCGATAATCAACAAACAAACAAGCAGAGGAAAAAGCGAGAAAACCGAAACGGCTGTTGTTGCCTACGTCTCTTGCCACCTCAATAACACTCCAAGGGATCACGTAGGCAAGGCCGGATATCAGACCAGGGATCAGCACGAGGGGGATCCGTTTGGTGACCGAGGAAATCAGACCGAACAGGACAGGTACGAGCGACATTGATACGAAGATCAGCTTGCGGCCCGGTGGAAGGAATCGCCTGAAGGTGGCACGTACAAAGCTGACTTTTCCCGGGATTATGAGATGAGTCAGAAGAAATTCGACCAACTCCTTGACCGCGTGGACGGTCGCTAAAAAGCTCGTGACAAGGCCCCAGGCCGCTAATAAATATCCGCAACGGACAACGCCAATCCAAACCTAAGCTAAGAAAAGTGAAAGCTGTATCGCCGCAAGGTGGAATCGACCCCCAGAGCGAAACATGTGTCACTTGGAAAGCGGCCGGTTTCAGGAAACAAATCTACATTTGGCTCCTTGGGTCTTAGATTTGCGGTTTTGACTTGACAGGTGAAGTCTGATATGCCTTAGGTTCCGCAGAAGGTTTTCCGCACGACTTCAGCGGGCGTCGGTGTGGCTTCATACTCAGTGAATTTCGCCTGTTCCGTGAACGGGTTTTGTAAGATCTGATGGAGTCGGCGAAAGAGTGTAAAGTCGCCACTGTTGCCGGCCTTGATCGCCTCCTCGATACGATGGTTGCGCGGGATGAACACTGGGTTCGTTCGCCGCATTAAGGCAAGTGCCTGGTTGCGGTCGAGTTGGTGCAGACGCGCTCGCCAGGTGCTTAGCCACGCGACGATCGTTTCGGGTTGGTTGAAAAGACCAGCGACGACGTGGTCGTTGCCACTTTCGAGCGATTCGGGTAGATGGCGGAACACCTGCGTGAAGTCGGCCTCGCCATCTGCCATCGCTGCGAGCAATTTTTCCACCATACTCCAGTCGCTGGTGTCGCCGCTTTCGATGCCGATTTTCGCGGTGAACCGTTTTTGCAGTGCGTTTTGATAGAGACCAGGGAAGTGGCCGAGGGAGGCCTCGGCTGCGGCGATGGATCTTTTCGGATTGTTGTCCAACAGTGGCAGTAAGGTTTCGGCAAAACGTGTCAGGTTCCAGTGGCCGATCGGGCCCTGATTGCCAAAGGCATAACGACCTTGCTGATCGATGGAGCTGAATGTTTTCGCTGCTTCATAGTTGTCCAGAAAAGCGCACGGACCATAGTCGATGGTTTCTCCAGAAACGGTCATGTTGTCGGTATTCATCACCCCGTGGATGAATCCAAGCTGCATCCAATGGGCAATGAGATTTGCCTGTCGCCCGATGACTCCGTCGAGCAGGGCCCGGTAAGGATTCTCTTCCTTCTGTGCATCTGGATAGTGGCGATCAACGACGTAGTCGGCCAGAATCTTCAAGTTGTCGTAGTCCTCACGGGCGGCGAACCATTGAAAGGTGCCAATTCGAATGTGCGAATTCGCAACGCGAGTGAAAACTCCTCCGGGTTCGATACCGTCGCGGACCACTTTGTCGCCGCTTGCCACTGCGGCGAGCGCGCGCGTCGTCGGCACACCGAGGGCGGCCATCGCTTCTGAAACGATGAATTCGCGCAAGACCGGACCTAGAGCTGAGCGTCCATCGCCGCGGCGAGAGAAGGGTGTCGGGCCGGAACCTTTGAGCTGGATGTCGTAGCGAATGCCCTCTTTCCCGATGACCTCACCGAGCAGAATGGCCCGACCATCGCCGAGATGCAACGAAAAGCCACCAAATTGGTGCCCGGAATAAGCCATGGCTAGAGGTTCGGATCCCTCCGGACGATGGTTGCCCGAAAGGATGGCGAGGCCCTCGTGCGAATCGAGTCGAGCTATATCGATTCCAAGCTCGGTCGCCAAATCGTGGTTCAGCCGGATCATCACCGGCGCGCTAACGGGAGTGGGTTTGATCAGCGAGAAGAAAGCGTCCGGCAGACGGGAGTAGCTGTTGTCAAAGAGGAAAGGCATAAAGGTGTCCGGTTAATATGTTCTATGATTGGGCTGTTCGCCTGGCGTATTATAGCCGTTTTCGGCAGCAATAAAGAGCCCCGAATGCCGTGTGAGCCAGGTGATGGCTTGGGTAATATAATAGTGTACTCGTGTGGCCAAATACCCAATTGCCTGGTGACGGACAGCTGCTGGGGGAAAGTGAAGCAGTTGAGGCAGAAAACAGCCACCTGGACCCGCAGCTGCTCATCCAGGCTTGGCCGACGCTGAGCCGAGAGATCCATCAGCAGATCATGCGGTTGCTGGAGAGGGATTAGTCGAATGCTTGGTGATATGTCAGGGAAATGTGTGCCCGGCTTTGCGGATTTTGCACGAGCAGCCGAAATCGATCTGACCACAAAAGACACTGGAGAAAATGACCGGCGTAAAGTAACGCATAAAACAACGCAGCACGTGCGTGCAGAGGGCTGCAGGGAGTCGCAAGCCAATTTACCCGCGCATGAAAAAAACCCCTGTTTTGCAGAGGGTTTGCGGCCGGGTGCGAGGTGGTGCAATCCGGCCGAGTGGAGGATAGGGGTCCCGAACCTGGAGCGTTTCCCCGCGGGTACAGGCCCATAACAGGGCAGGGAGGGTCAGAATCGGGGTCAGTCGTGTCAGCCGATGTGACTCTCGAATCCGAACTGGCCTGGGTGATGAGTGCGTGGGGCGGGCTGTCGCCGGACACTCGCACGGCGATCCTCGCAATCGTCGAGGCCGCTCAGGGGCGTTGAACGCCCACCCCCACGGCGAACTGCCCCCCATTCTCTCCATCCCAGGCCCGGCGTTCAACCCGCCAGATCCTCAGCTACGCGAGCGGCGATCCTTGCCGTCGTCGAGGCCGCTCGGGGACGTTGACCGCCCACCCCAGCCCCGGCGTTCAACCCGCCAGATCCGAACCACGGCCCCTGGCGTCGGGTGGGACGGCAGACAAGATGACGGCTACTTGGACGTGGCCAGCGACGAGATGTCCCAGACCTTCACCGTCTCGTCAGAGCTGCCGCTGACGATCCGCTTCCCGTCGGGGCTGAAACTCACGCTGTGGAGAGAATCTAGGTGTCCGTTGTGTAAACGGCGGTCCAAAAGTGCGCCGGGGGTCGGCCCAAAAGTGCGGCACCCGGGTTCAGGAATATCCCGCCTTTCGGCGGGAGTCAAGAGTCTCCTTCAATCTGTGGTCTGACGCCGCTTGA
>Ga0310120_10000105_pt1 | contig 62809 bp, 55 predicted proteins | sample CB27_AW_983_MG_FD_203506 | JGI IMG/M metagenome (GOLD analysis project Ga0310120, IMG submission 203506) | Marine microbial communities from Western Arctic Ocean, Canada - CB27_AW_983 | ecosystem: Environmental > Aquatic > Marine > Oceanic | place: Canada: Western Arctic Ocean | collected...
AAGCAAGCGGTGCAAGTATGGTCCATCGACGAATTCATCGCTCACTACGACGTTCCTTGTCCGAATTACATCAAGATAGATGTTCCGGGCCTTTCTCACGAGATACTTGACGGGGCAATAAAGACACTTTCCCGGCAGGGTGTGAAAGAAATTCAGATTGAAGCACATGAGAACAGTGAAAAGGGGCAAAGACTTATTCGTAAGATGAATGAACGTGGTTTTGATATCGTTCATCGGAATCTTCGACGCCGAAAGCGTTCAGGAAGAGTCTCAATTGTGTCCCACGATCTTGTATTTGGGCGATTGGTTTGAACTCTGTAATTCTCTTTCGCGTGTGCCGGTAAGCATGGATTCTGAGTCAGGTAAAAGTGAGGTGGTGACAACAGTGGTTGATGAGGGGACTGGCGATTCTTCAGGTCTTAACCAATCGGTAGCGGATGCTCCGGTAACAGTTGTCATTCCTGCATTTAATGAAGCAGAAACGATTGGGCCTGTAGTAGAGCAGCTGCAGAAACATGTCGACACTCTCGTCAAGGAGGTTATTGTCGTAGACGATGGGTCGACAGATGAGACGGGAGAAATTGCTACGCGCCTAGGAGCAACCGTCATCAGGCATGTACGAAACCGGGGTTATGGTGCGGCGCTCAAACTGGGTATTCGCCGTGCGCAAACAGAGTTTGTGCTGACGATGGACGCGGACGGCCAGCATTCGGGAAGTCAATTGATACCGCTTTGGCATGAACACGAAAATGCCGACATGGTTGTTGGCGCTCGGAAGAAGGCGCTGCACAGCCCTATTTGGCGGATGCCGGGTAAATGGCTGCTAAGTGCAATGGCCAATTACCTTATGGGTGAAAAGATTCCCGACCTGAATTCAGGGTTGCGTCTCATCCGCCGGGAAGTTGCCCTCAAGTATCTGCACATCTGTCCATCCGGATTCTCTCTATCGACAACGATGACATTGGCACTGTTGAACCGTAAGTGGCGTGTTGAGTGGGTACCAATCGAGGTGTCTCCTCGTGCTGGAAGGAGCACGGTATCGGTCGCCACTGGCCTTGAGACGGTAGTGCTCATCCTGCGTCTGATGTCATTGTTTCATCCGCTTCGCGTGTTTCTGCCGTTAAGCGTCTGTATTGGCATAGTTGGCGTGTTATGGGGGACGCCGTATGTGTTGACCGGGGGTGGGGTCAGTATTGGAGCGATGCTGGCGTTTGTTACGAGTGTGTTGCTTTTTAGCCTGGGACTCATTTGTGACCAGATCTCTCAGCTTCGCCTTGAGCGCTACGAATAATGTGTGGAATTGCTGGTGTGTTTAATTTTGATGGGTCTACGCCAGCTCCTGACACGCTCACACGGATGAGCAATAGGCTTTTGCACCGCGGTCCTGATGGAGAAGGGCACTTTGTCGACGGTTCTATAGGATTGGTGCATCGAAGGCTTGCGATCATTGACCGGACGGCTGCCGGTGATCAGCCAATGACAAATGAGGACCGCACGCTCTGGGTCGTTTTCAACGGAGAGATCTACAACTTTCGTGAGTTGCGAGTTGAGCTGCAGGCACTTGGTCATACCTTTCGCTCTCGCTCTGACACCGAGGTCATTTTGCATGGCTATGAGGAATGGGGACGAGATTGTCTCGGACGATTTAACGGAATGTTTGCGTTTGCCCTTTGGAACACTGTCGAGCGCCGGTTGTGGTTGGTTCGAGACCGGCTTGGAATCAAGCCTCTTTTTTTCTGTCGAATACCGGGTGGCTTGGCTTTTGGATCAGAAGTCAAGGCTGTGCTTTCGGATCCCCGCGTGCCGAGACAGTTGAATCACGAATCGTTAGCTTACTATCTCGCTCTAAACTATTTGCCATCGCCCCACACGATGTTTACTGGCGTGTGTCAAATTCGACCAGCGCATTATTTGGAGATTGACGAAGATGGCGATATTCGAGACGTTGAGTATTGGGACCTACCGTATGACAAGGATCTTGAACGAACGGATTCCGATTATGAAGATGAGCTTGAGTCGTTACTTGGGGATGCAGTCGAAAAACGACTCGTGAGCGATGTGCCGTTTGGCGCGTTTTTGAGTGGTGGTCTTGATTCCAGTGGTCTTGTGTATTGGATGTCGAAGCATCACGATCAACCGATTAACACTTTTTCGATCGGGTTTCAGGAATCAACATATGACGAGACACCGTACGCTCGTCGCGTCGCTGATTCGATGGGTTCGGTGCACCACGAAAAGATTGTCGATTCGGATGCGGTGTCGTCGATATTGCCTAAGCTCGTGTGGCATTCCGAAGAGCCAACCGCCGATTCGTCGATGCTTGCCGTGTTCTATCTAGCTGGACTCGCCCGAGAACATGTGGGCATGGTACAGAGTGGTGATGGGGCCGATGAAATTTTTGCGGGCTATGATACGTATTCCGCATACGACGTGTGGCAAGTCTTCAATAGGCTGCCAGCCTGGCTTCAGGCGGTGGTGACAAAGTTAGTATCTGAGATTCCGGACACAGATTCTAAGATTGGATGGACGGCCAAGGCGAAACGATTTGTTTCCGCGGCGCATCTGTCTTGGCAATCAGCCCATGCTTCGTGGCGGTTGATCTGCAATCCGATCGAGCGACGTGCATTGCTCAGTCCGATCGGAGACGACGCTGATGCACACGCAGACGCCGTGAACTTGTTTTTGGAGGCGTTCCGGAGCACGAAGGCAGTGCATCCACTTGACCAGATGTTGGATGTTGATACTCGTGTATACCTTCCCGGAGACATGTTGGTGAAGACCGATCGGATGACAATGGCACATGGTCTGGAAGCCAGAGTTCCGTATCTTGACCATCGCGTGGTGGAATTAGCTGCACGACTACCGACTCGCTTGAAATTGAACGGTTTTCGTAATGGTAAGTATCTCCTGAGACGTATCCTTGCAAATAGATTGCCGAAACAGGTAGTTCGTCGCGCAAAAGCTGGATTTAACATTCCAAAAGGAATCTGGTTCAAGGGGCAGATGCGTGAGTTCGTACATGACCATTTGGCCCCAGCACGTATTCAACGCACTGCTGTGCTCGATCCCGAGGTCGTCCAATTGTGGCTGGCTGAGCATTTTTCTGGAAAGACTGATCGGAGCCATCAGTTATGGGGGCTTCTTGTCCTCATGTTGTGGTACGAGCAATTTATGACGCCGAGGTTCAATTCGTGAGGTGCGATCCAGAATTGATCGCGCTCCTTTGTTGTCCAAGGTGTCAAGGTGGTTTGGACTTCTTGACCGAGTCTGAGATCCATGAGGATGGTCACGTTGAAGCCGGTCAATTGAGCTGTCGCGAATGCCAAAAGACGTATCCGATTATTGATGGTGTTCCTCGCTTTGTTCCCGCCTCACTGGCGCATAACGTTAATGACACGGTCGAGGGGTTCGGGTTTCAGTGGAACCGTGCCAAATCACTGGTTCGAGATGGCCATCTAAGTTCGCCGGAGGTGTTTCTTGAGTACATCGAACCGATAGCCCCTGAGTACTTCAAAGACAAGGTTGTGCTTGACGCTGGTTGCGGCACAGGTAGATTCGTCCAGCACGCGGTGGATTTCGGAGGACGGTTAGTAGTTGGCGTCGATCTCAGCAGTTCGGTCGATGTCGCTCTGGAGAACACTCGCCATCTGAAGAATGTACTAATCGTCCAAGCTGATATTTTTCAGCTCCCTTTGCGCGAAGCTTTCAATTATGTGTTTAGTCTTGGTGTGCTTCATCATACCCATGATCCAAAACATTCATTCGCGAAGCTCGTCGTTACGCTTGTGCCGGATGGTGCGATCAGTGCGTGGGTCTATGGCCGCGAGGGAAATGGATGGATAATCGCGTTCGTTAATCCGTTGCGTTATGTCACAAGCCGGTTGCCACGTCATCTCTTGGTCGCTCTGTCGTTTGTATTGGGACTTCCATTGTATGTATTAAGCAGGTTAGTCGGAGTGCTCCCTAAACACGTTACAGGATGGCTGTCGGGCAAAGTTCAATTCACCGAATACTTGAACTTTCTTAGAAGGTTTGATTTTCGAGAGCAGGCCCATATGATTTTTGACCATCTTGTTCCTCAACTTACAGCCTACATACGCAGAGAGGAATTTGCCGATTGGTTTGCTGCAGAAGGCCTGCAGGCCATTACTATTTCTCAAAAAACGAGAAACAGTTGGCGAGGATTCGGTGTGAAGTCTCTCCTGGAGAAATAGGTTCATCACGTGTCTTGGAGTTTTTCGTCTCCACGTTGCCGTTCGCGTTTCTATGGCTCACCTGGTCACTATGGAGTCGTCGGTCGGGACGTGTTACTCGGTCGAGCGAATCGAGGTGATGACGTTGCAGAGCTTGAGTCTCGATTCTCTAGGGAACTTGGTGTGCGGCATGCGATCGCTGTACCACAAGGGCGAGTGGGAATCTATTTGGTGCTGCGTGCTGTTCTTCGGGAGCGTCGAAGAGTTGTTCTCTCTCCATACACCATACACGACGTCATTAACATGGTAGTGAGTGCCGGTGGTATTCCGGTGTTTGCGGATATTGAGCGTCGGACGTGCAATATTGACCCGGAACAGATCGATGCACTGGTTGATGACGATACTGGTGCTGTTCTCATTACGCATCTTCATGGATTGGCGTGTGATGTTGAAGCCATTGTTCGAATCTGTAGGTCTAGGGGTATTTCACTCATCGAAGACGCCGCACAGGCCTTCGGTGCGACCGCGGGTGATCGTCCGGTTGGAACCATCGGAGACGCCGGTGTTTATAGCTTCGGTATGGCGAAGAATATCAACAGTTTCTATGGAGGCCTTGTTGTCACTGGGGAAGATGGTCTCGCATCACAGGTCCGATCGGAGTTGGCGAGCTATCCACCAATGGAAATATCACGATTTCTCGCGCGAGTGGGCTTCTGTGCGGTTGGCGAGGTTCTTACGGCGCCACCGCTGTTCGGATTAATAACGTACTGGATTTTTCGTTATGGTGAGCTGAATGAAGTTGAGGCTATTCGGAGGCGGGTTCGCGGTGAGGACCAACCACGATTAGTGCAGACGATCCCGGAAGACTATTTGCGATGTATGACGCCGCTCCAAGCGAGATTGGTGACTCGTTTATTGGACGTCTACAAGGATCATCAGCGGCAGCGCCAGACCATCGCCAGCATTTATCATGCTGAACTCGACGGAATCAGGGAAGTCGAATGTCCTCCGGTCGACAACGGTGGTTCGCACGTGTACCTGACCTACCCGATTCAGGTTTCGGATCGGAAAGCGTTATTACGATATCTTGTGCGAGAAGGACGTGACCTCGCTGTGCAACATATGGGCAATACGGCAAACTATCCTTGCTTTAAACCGTTTGCACGAACGTGTGCAGTTTCGGCTCGGACGGCTTCTCAAGTGTTGTTACTTCCGACATACCCGGGGTACGGTGAACATGAGGCCAGAATGAACTGCCGGCTTATTCGAAAGTTTTTTGGAGCTTGACTCGTTGTGATGGCAACAGGCGCCGCTAGTGACGTGCGGATGAACTACGTGGTTGGCTCTGGACCGGCCGGTACGATGTGTGCTGCTGCGCTTTTAGAAGCTGGAGAACCTGTAACACTCTTAGACGTTGGAAGAAGACTCGAGCCCGAACGTTTCGATATTGTGCGTGCTTTGCAGGTACGTGAACCTGAGGATTGGGAGCCCGAGGAAGTGGCGGCGATACGGGATATACAGCGGCACGGAAGTTCGGCTGTTGACCTAAAGCGGACCTACGGATCAAATTTTCCCTACGCTCTTGACCGTCTCTCAGAGATCGAACAGGTTGGGACCAAGTGCACGATCTCGTTTGCACGCGGAGGTTTAAGTAATGTCTGGGGTGGCGGGGTACTTCCGTTCACACCTGATGAGTTAGCGGAGTGGCCGATTGGACTTGAAGACCTTGCGCCGTTCTACAAATCGGTTGCTCAGTTGATCCCCGTGACTGGAGAAATCGATGATTTAGCCACAACACGTCCGTTCTATGGCGAGGCGCGTCCAGCTCTTCGACTTTCCGAGCAAGCGGAATTCGTGCACAGAAGGTTGCAGACCAACCGAGAGTACCTGAGCGCACATGGATACACCGGGGGTGTTGCCCGTCTTGCGGTTCACTCGACGGCTGACCACTTTGAGCAAGGGTGTCGTTATTGCTCACTCTGCTTGTCAGGGTGTCCGTACGGTCTCATCTATCGCTGTGACGAGACGCTTCAACTTCTTCGTGCCAGGAATTTGTTCAAGTATCAGTCTGGTTTCAAGGTTCGTCGAATCGAGGAACCAGATGCCGATGGGATTGTGATCGTAGGGGAAGATGATACCGGTGCAGTTCGGCGGTTACGAGGTGGGCGCGTGTTTTTGGCGTGCGGTGTACTGTCGACGGTTCAAATCGTTTTGGATTCATTGGACATTCCTGGCGCAGATCTGAGGCTTCCATACCCACCCTACTTTCTGTTACCAATGATGAGTTTTCACAACACGGATCGACCTGACCAAGAACGGCGTCATACGTTGGCACAGCTGTTTCTCGAAGTGCATAAGCCTGCAGAATCGTCCCATGCGATGCATCTCTCGTATTATTCTTTTGACCAATTGATGAAGTCTCGTCTCAGCCAGATTCTTGGGCCACTTCGGATTATGTCTCGTCCGGTTGAGGCTGTTGTTCTCGGTCGCTTAGCTGCTGTTCAGGGTTTTCTCCACGGAAATGAAGGAGGCGAGATTTCGGTTTCTTACAGGAAATCCTTTGGTCACGAGTTTGGGCATCTTCGTTTGATTGGGAATGTCCATCACGGCGCGTCCCGCATTATCAGGCGTTTAGTGGTAGATCTAGCTAGGCGGAGTGGTCGTACGGGCCTGTTTCCCATTTTTCCGATGCTTACGCAAGGGAAACCCGGTGATGGTAATCACATCGGCGGGGTATTTCCGATGCGCGACCGTCCCCAGCGGTTCGAGACGGACCGATTAGGTCGACTTCAGAGTTTTCGTCGGCTTCACGTTGTAGATGGATCGGTAATGACGACCGTTCCCGCAGCTCCGCCAACGTACACCATCATGGCTAACGCGTTTCGTATTGGTATGGAGACGGCTAGATCCTCTGGTGACTTTCGGAGATAGCGAAGACGAAGAATCGCTTTTGATTTTCATGCGCTTGATACTCGACTTAGGTGGGTCTCCTTGAATCGTGCTCGCTCGAACGGTATGGTTGCGCGATGCTTTGTTGCTATGACACGTCTAGGATTCAGATCAATTTGTGAGGACAATTTCCGGATGATAGTTTCGCTTCTATGGGATTCAGATGACGACAAGCGAATGCAGTAGCTGAGCTTGTTTTCGTTGTCGGAAGTGTTAGATGTGCAAGAAATTTTTGAGAGTGATCCAGTAAGTTGATTTCTTCATTTAAATGACTTTGAACGCTAACAATGAAGATCTGATCAATAGGTCGATCGGAGAATCGAACGCCACCTCTCCGGTGCCTCGGATGGTTTTTATCCTTTCCGACAGCATGGCGTCTGACTTAGCGCTTTTACCGTTCATTCAAAGACACCGAGATTCGGTTCAGGCCATTTTCGTGGTGCCCTATGTCTGGTTTTCAAGCTTTCGCTTATTGAGGAAAACAACGTCAATGGTTCGACGAGCCCCTTTGTTCTACATGTTCTACAAGATGGTTGAGGTATATCTCTATCGTGGTATTAGATTTTGTTTCTCATGGGATAGCGTGTATCGGCTTGGTTCTAGGACCGGGATTTCGATCCGACGATTGCCAGACGTAAATGATGAAGCGTTTATAGATGAACTCGATCGACTTGACCCAGATCTATTGATTACGATGAGTCCGCAGATCTACAGGAGCGAGATCGTTTCCCGTTTCGAAGGGCGCCTTTTCAACGTTCACCATGCACTCCTTCCGGAATACCGTGGGGCGTTTGCTGGAAATTTTTGGACATTGGTCAATGGTGCCGCTACATCCGGCGTGACTGTGCACCTAATCGAAACGGGTATTGACAGTGGAGCAATAGCGGCTCGGGAGATACTACAGATCGAAAACAACGATTCTGTGTACAGTCTTCACGCACGCTGTGCTCAGTTGTCCGACCCATGTCTGGAAAAACTTTTCAAGGAATGGTCACCAAAAGTGAAGTTGGTATTGATTCCGCAAAATGAACGGAATGCACGAACGTATTCGTTTCCTACGCTGTCGGCGTACCAGAAGTTGAGAGCGAGAAATCGTCGGCTTTTACGATTAAGAGATTTACTTGCTTTTGGTGTTCTTCGGCCGTCGATCTGACTTCACTGGTCTCGTTGATAATGTGAAGTTTACGATCCAGAGTAGGTGCACCATTTTTGCTTAGGTGTCGTTAGATCTGAACAAATTGATATAACTAGATTCTGAAAAATATCTCATGTCTACGGTGTTGAGTTGCTTTGCTGAAGAGAATTTTTCTCTAAAGTTCTTGCCATCAAGTACAACACAGCGACTTCCCGGTACGGATCGAGGAGGCGATCCCAACGCGTTCCGCGTCCAACCTCAGCATCAAGTTCACGTAATTGGGCTGTAACGCGGGCAATCGGTTGTCGGTCGTAACTAAGAGCTAGCCAGCCGCTAGGCAAGAGTAGTAACGCGCCGACGAGAAGTTGAATTATCACTGTTCGCATGCCGCGCAACGATGTCCACTCGGTCTGTCGCATAAAAAAAAGACAGCAAGCAAGGACGAGTCCTGGGCGCATAACGGAAAGCGCACGTCCATGGATTTGAGCCCAAAAATAGACACTCCGATCAACGTCAACGAAGAAATTGACGAAATAGGCGAGAGGATAGCTTGCTGCCCATAGAACTCCGACCGTCATCACATCAGCAGCAATAGGACCAAGGGCCATTGCTTGTCTACGCAATACTGAGACCCGTGCATTCCATGGACCGCGTAAGAACGTGGTTGCCGCCATGATGCAGGCGATTGTGATGCCGGAAGCTAGAGCGACAGTCACCGCAGGTTGGCCAAATCCGACAAAGAGATCAAGTCCGTTGTCTCGGGCCAAGAAGGTAACTAGGATGGCTCCGATCAGTAACAAGATTTTCTTTTGAGCGAACAGATGAGGTCTTAAAAACATGTCCGCCATAACCAAGAAACCGAAGAGTAGTCCGGTCAAGCTCTGGTGTAGAAATGAGAGTGCGAACAGCAGGGCGTACGACCAAGTGAAATGTCCGTTCCAGCGAAGCGCATAGAGTGCAAGTGTGAGCAGAATAAAGTGGCCTCTTGGTGTATCACCGAACGGTGAAATTGAAGTATGCGGATTAAATATTCCGCCTAGTACCCCAGACGTTAAGTAGCCAATTAGCGGTTGTTCCAACCGGTCATTAGGCGGCATGAGATAGATGGTGCCCTCGATCGGGTCACCAAGAGCGACAAACAGGATGTCGAGACCGGCCATGACGCTGACAGCAGTCGTGAGCGCTGCAACGAATCTTAGGTTGCCGATCCTGAAAAATATGCCGAGCATGATGGTTCCGAAGAAGACGTAGCTTAGCGAGAATCCCGCGAACAATGCCCGTGCAAGATAGCTAGGGTAATCGCCACTAGTTTCAGTCAACCAAGAACCGATTCTGTAAAAAATTGAGCCGAGTAGATAGTTTGGCCCGTAGTTGCTTCGGTGTTCAAATCGTTCAAGGTATGCATCGTCAAGGTCGGACCGTTCCAGTACGTCGCGTACAGTCATTTCCATGGACTCAAGCTCTGACGAGTCCGTGAGAGCGAGTCCGGTTAGGTAGAGAAAGAGGCGGTCGTCGTCCGCACCAAAACGGCTGTTGTGGAGGCCGCTGAGCGCTAAGTGCGACACACATAGGAACAATGCTAGTGCCAAAAAAATTGCCGGAGGAGTCGCTGTGAAGCGCTTCATGACCGAAGTACAATACCATCAGCATGTTATTGTCGGCACTAACGTAATGCGAGTACTCACGGTTGATCGCATCGGCAAGCGCTACATAATTGGCACTCGACAGCGACGTGAGTTGTGGGCGCTGCGTGATGTTTCTTTTAATGTTGAAAAAGGAACAATTCTTGGAGTCATTGGGCCAAACGGCGCAGGTAAAACAACCCTATTGAAGGTGCTTTCTCGCGTGACGCCACCCACCAAAGGCAAAGTTCTTGGCCATGGGCGTGTCATTCCGCTTTTAGCCCTTGGTGCGAGTTTTCAACCGGATTTATCTGGCAGGGAAAATGTGTTTCTTAATGCGGCCATGTACGGAATCGAATCGACGTATGTGGAACGTCGCATGGATGAGATCGTTGAGTTTGCTGGGATTGAAGACTTCATTGATGAGCCGGTCAAGCGTTACTCCAGTGGCATGTACCTTCGGCTTGCCTTTTCAGTGGCAATCAATATGGAACCTGACATCCTGCTGGCAGACGAAGTGCTCGCTGTCGGCGACCTCGAGTTTCAAGAACGCTGCCTTGAGCGCGTTCGACGGGAGGGTGAAGCAGGTATGTCAGTGCTCTTCGTGTCGCATGACATGGAATCGATTCGACGACTGTGCCATCAAGCGCTTTGGATCAATGCAGGGGAAATTGTAAAGATTGGACCCGCCGAAGACATTGCCGATGAATACGAAAACTCAGCATGGGCCGTAGCGGCCCGGGCGGCGAAGCAGGGGTCTTCGGGTTCGCATGTCAGCCAGGGTGGGGAAATTGTGTTTGTCAAATTAGTGAACTCCGAGTTGACTGAACTTGGTGCCACTAAAGTGACGGACGACGTACAGATATTGGTCGGATTTCGCATATTTGAGCCGAACGTTACTGTGAGGCCGCAAGTTGATGTCCATGCATACGGCACACGTGCGTTCCGTTCCGTGGCGCCGACGCGAACTCTAGTCGATCAACCCGGTGCATTTACCGCGATTGTTCGGCTTCCAGCGAACCTTCTTGCAGAGACCGTCTATAACGTGGATGTGACGATGAGTATTCGTCGAGGTGAAGCGAATTTTAATCTCATTCAGTACAACGCACTTGCTTTTCAAGTGTACGGAACGGACGACGTTGATTCTGCGCGTGGAGATTATCCAGGAAAACTCCACGGAGCCTTGAGTCCAAGGCTCGAATGGACGGTGACTTCGGAGCAGTTGCTTGATTCTGAGGCTAATGGACGTTAATCCTGACAAAACTTCGCTACGCGCTAGTACGGAAGGTCCGAAATTAGTACGAGTATTTGGTAAATTTAAGTTTTTAGGTGTTGGCGTGCTCGTTCGGGCTTTGCACGAATGGTTTCGCCAACACCGTGACAGACAGCGGATTTGCCGTGAAGATGCCCCCTCTCTCCAAGTGTTCCGACGGCTTCGACCTGAACTGAATTCTGTGCAGCATGGTCTGCTTGGACAATTGGAGGAAAACGGAATAGCTTCGACGCAAGTATCGACGTTGGTTGGTAACACCCATTGGCGGGAGTTACGCGATACCGTGAATACATGGCTACGAACCCCGGAGACGCAGGCTCGAGAAGACGCTTACCTCAGTGGAAAGGCGACGAGTGGAAAGGCGTATTTAGTGACGATGTTTGGTAAGGGTTCAAGCATCGATTGGTCATCCCAATGGCTTCGTTTTGCGGTTATGCCAGAAATTCTCGACTTGGTGAATTCGTACCTCGGATTAATGTCTAGGCTTAACACGGTTGATGTTTGGGATACTGTTCCGAGGATTCATGACGGCCCAGACATAGGTTCGCAACGGTGGCATCGAGACCCAGAGGCCACGCGCATGCTCAAAGTATTTCTCTATTTTTCGGATGTGGACCGAGATTCAGGGCCAATGTATTACGTTCGCCAGAGTCGTAAAGGTGACCGTTATGGACACCTCTGGCCTCAGAAGCCTCCGCTCGGAGGCAGTGTCCCTCCTGTTGGAAGCATTGACGCGGTCGTGCCAATGTCCGCTTTTGAGATCTGTACGTTTTCTGCAGGAACTCTGGTGTTTGCCGACACAAGTGGCCTTCACCGTGGCGGTCGAGCTTCGACCAATCGGCGGGTGCTGGGTGCGTGGACGTTTGTGCCACCGTCTTCTGTCTGGCCTCGAAGATTCTCGGTTGACAATGACATGGTGCCAAATTGGCTCTCTCCTGCTGCGCGGTACGCGCTTCTGCCAGCCGAAGAAGAAATGTTCCCGCCGTGAATGAAGCCGTCGGAATCATATTCCGCCTCCGGACACTGTGGCAGTCGACACGTACCAAGGTGCTTCGATGGTTAGCTGGGACGCTGGTCGAGGCGGGAAATTGGACTCTCGCAAGAGCGAAGACGAAATCTCGAAAACCCTCCAAGCGTGATAAACGACGGGGGCAGACTCGAGTGCCATGGTCGACGTTAATTAGGCAAGTCGGTCATCCAAAGGCACTTCGCATGCTGCTTGACGGCGGGGTCATCGGCGCTGATTTGCCAAGGCGGCGAGTCCAGCCAAGTGGCGGACGAATTCTTGTGCTCGCAGGGCATCAGGATGACGAGACGATTGGTGCTGGCGGGACATTCTTACTTTTAGCGGCCAGCGGAGCTAACTTTAACGTTGCTTACTATACGGACGGTGCGACAGCGTTTGGTAATTTCACATCGGAGGAGACGACCCGTGTTCGTTACGACGAAGCGCAGCGGATCTGGAAGCGAATAGCAAGCTGTAAACCATTGTTTTGGGGCTATCCGAATCGGTCGGATGAGGTGGCTATAGATGCAGCCGATCGTTTGGTAGCTTTGATAGCGGAGTTTCGTCCAACGGCTATTTTTCTTCCAAATTTCTTCGAGCAGCCAGTCGAACATAAGCGCCTCAACGAAGTGCTTTGTCGCGCCAACGCCATTCAATCAATCTCTGAATCAGTAGAAATTTGGGGTTACCAAATCACTACGCGGGTTCCTGGCAATAGTGTCGTTGACATCACTTCCACCTGGAAAAAGAAATATCAAATCAACAAGATGTGGCGGTCGCAAAACACCTACCTCGATTATTCACATTTGGCGATGGGACAGGATATCGCAAATTCCTATTACCTAAAGGGGGCTCGAACGCGTGTAAGGGCTCATGCCGAAGTGTTTCTTACGTTCAATGCTCCAGAATATATTGAGCTTGCGCGGACGTTTCTGGACCTTCCTGAAGATTCAGCATTACTGAAGCGAACACGTCCCCATATTTGTCCCCCTCCGAACTTCTTTATTATTGGAATGCAGAAAAGCGGTTCTTATTGGTTGACGGCGTTGCTCGACGCACACCCTTCCATTCGATGTTTTCCTTCGCGTCCCGGTCATGCGGATGGTACGGGAGAGGCACACCTGTTTGACATTCTGGCGAGGTTTGATACCGACTATCAGGGGCTGCATAAATCATTTCAACGCAAACTTGAAGGGCAGCTCGCATCTATAGTTCCAAAAAATCAGCCGAACACCAAAGAGGAACGCCAGCGTATGTTTGATGACATTCGCATCCACTTCAATGCGTACTGTCATCAGCAGCGGTTACGTTACGGCAAGCCCGTTGTCGGAGAAAAGACGACGGAAACTGTTCATCATCTCGGCCTCGTTGAAACCATGTACCCGGGTGTGAGCAAAATTTGTATCGTACGAGACCCTCGTGACCGAACCGTGTCATTTTTCTTTCATCAAATTCGAAAGGGACGTATACGGGCGCCAGCGGTCTTCAATTCGCATATTCCCGAGCAGCACGTGACTGAGTATATAGAGCGGGTCAGGAAAGATTACGAGGGGTTACTCGATGTATCAGAACCGGTGTTTGTCGTTATGTACGAAAAATTGCTTACTTCACCAATGGAGGAAACCGAGAAACTTCTTCGATTCCTCGGTGTACCATCGGACCAGGAGACAATTCGACGGATTGTCGATGCCGCGAGTTTCGAGCGTCTGAGTAGTCGTGTCCAAGGTGAGGAAGATGTCACGAGTCATTTCCGGAAAGGCGTGACAGGTGATTGGCAGGAACGGATATCGGAGTCGGAGTCGAAGCGCATTGTTCAAGAGCTTGAAGACCTGACGCATCGTCTTGAGGAGCGTTTCCAGATCGACTTGAGCCTATACCGAGAAATATCAACCTAGAGATTCGAATGAGCGTTAAAAATCTTGAACAAGATTCGCTTGAATCCTTTGAGAAGAAAGTTGAAGTAGCTACTACTGGTGTTGTCGACCCTCCGGAATGGGTAATTGTTCCTCGCCGCGCAGGTTGGGAGGCTCGGCTGCGAGAGGTGTGGAGGTATCGACGACTCACGAAATTTTTTGGATCACGTGCGCTCCAGAAACTGTATCGCCGGACCAAACTTGGCCGGGCGTGGTTATTTATTCGTCCATTATTTCCGTTGGCCGTGAGGACCCTTATTTTTGGTGGATTACTTGGTGTGGGTTCTGAGGGAGTGCCTTATTTTCTCTTTCTTGTCGCGGGAACGACGCCGTGGGAACTCTTTGCGAGCGCGCTTATGTGGGGGACTCGAAGCTTAGAACTTAATCGAAGTCTTATTAAGCAGATTTATGTGCCACGCCTCATCTTGCCGATTTCACAGATGACACCTGCCTATTTGACATTCTTTATCTATATGACGGTGCTCACGGTGGCGGTTATCGCATTCGGGATTAGGGACGGTCGCAATTATATTGTGTTTGGCACTGGCCTTATTTGGGCTGCGCTAGCAGTTGTCCTTACCGTGATATTTGCGATGGGCCTGGCGTTTTGGACATCCGTGCCAGCGATGGCGGCTCGTGACGTACGATTTACTCTTGGTTTCATACTTGGGTTTTGGATTTTCTTGACGCCAATTTTGTATCCGTTAAGTTCCGTTCCAGAACAATGGCGTATCTGGGTGATGTTGAATCCGATGGCTGCGTTAGTGGAAACTTTCAAGTGGGGGTTGCTTGGGATTGGTTCACTCGATCTGGTTTCTTTGACGGTGGCAGTCGTTTTAATCGCTGCGGTTAACATTACAGGTTTGATGTTCTTTATACGGGTTGAGGCGGATGCTGCGGATAAAACATAAACTGCTCTGTCGTGATGGCGAAGTCACCAGTCTATATGTGGCTTCGTGCAGGTGTTGGTGCTCAAGAATGGACGCTTATGGACACCTTTCCTCAAGTCTGGCCGTGACTGTATTTTCGACATACGACCGAGGCAATCTTCGATCGTAATTTTCTCGTAATGACCTAGACGAGTTCCCTCGGAGTGTCTACCGAGCGTGAGAATCGGTCGGCAATAAGTTTCAGATAGATTGCTGGTCGGTTTCTGTGAGCATCACGTCCGGGTAAATACTGCAATCCGTGAACGAGTTCGCTAGTTGCCGACGGAGTTCGTCTAGGTCAACTACGGTGCGCAGTCGAGAGTCGTGTTCTGCCATGGCGTGTATTATCCGGAGGTAGGTTTTCTCCGACCCGTGATGACCGTCGATGGCTTCCTTGTCACTTGAACCAACTGAATGGATGTCCGTGAAATCAAAGAACGAACCACCATGTTTCCTTACCATGGGTTCTACGATTTTCGATGTCTCTAACACCCATGGATACTTTTCGCCCATACTTCTCATGCGTTCGAGTACAGCATGCGCAAAGGGGGGCAAAAACGTAATCACCGCGATACCTCTCTTTTTGCAAGCTTCAAGAAATCGGTCCAATGGATCGAGATGTGATACTTCAATGTGGTCCGAGTAATCATACGGGCTACTACTTGTGTCTAGGCGCTGCAACGTTTCCTTGAATAAATGGTCTGGTGACTGTGGGTCCAGTTGTCCTCGTAGATCGAAGCGTCCATATGCTCGGCTTCCATCTTGACGAAAACCGCTGTTGGATTTCATTGCCTGAAGGCCGATACGAGTGACTCGCGTTCCACCTAGACGAATACTGCCAAAGAGCAGTTCTCTTGGCTTGAGATAGCCCAACCGGATTTCCTGCCATAGTCGTTGCCAGTCTGTTTGCAAGGTGTGCAGCGGGCGCTGTTGGTCATAGTTGTCCCAGGGCGACAATTTCATTCGTGCTAGGCCTTCTGCTCCAGGATGCCAATTGGCATTGAAATTCCACTGGTCGATTCCCAAAAGGATTAGCTCAGGCTGAGTATCAACAGGAATTTGCTCGAGCCATTGCTCAAGGTGATAGACATTCCAGATCGCACCTCCAGCGTTATAGAAGCGGTTTGGTTCTTTGAAGAATCGACCGCGGAATTTCATCACGCGTGAGCTTCCCAGCGCGATCCAATCAGCTTTACTCGACTGCGATGCAAGCATTTTGTAGAGCTGCATCGGGTTGGTGAACGCTGGACCGAATAAAACTTCGTCTGTCCCGCCGTTCCGGTGACTATCCGCCTGCTTCTGGATAATGCGATCTAAATCTTCATATTCCCCGGACAAAATTATGACGGCCAATGGTGGGCCAAGCCATATTGAGAACGGTAAGGTCAGTATTGCCAGTCTGAACAAGAAACGTTTATACATAGTGTCCGCTGTTCGGTTGCCCCGAAATCAGAACTGAAAATATATAAATTCGTCAGTGCCGAATACGCCTAGCAGGAAGACAAGCAATACTAGCAGGTAATAGATCGGCCAGCGCAGAACCGTAGGCCATTGAGTCAAATACGCGATCCGAACACCCTTATCATGCAGTGTTTGGGTTAGTTCCAGAAAGATGATTAGCCCAATGGCGAATAGCATCTCTGGTAGATTCAATCCAAGACCAAGAACGCTACTCAAGAAGTCTTCACCGGTCAGAATATCTGACCAACCTGTGGTCAAGTGCGTTACCACGAACCAGGCATCGCCTATTGAATTCGCTCTGAAAAAAATCCACGAGAAACATACAAGAGAGAAAGTCAATACAACTTGAAGCTGACCGAACCAGATAGAACGGTCTAACCTGAATGTTTTGGTTAGATGTGTCCGCACTGACTGTGTCATTATCGAGGCCAGCATGTATGTGCCGTGTAGTGCTCCCCAGAGTAAGAAGGTCCAGTTTGCGCCATGCCAGAGTCCACTGATGAGCATGGTAATGAAGAGATTGAAAAGCCAACGGTTGTGACCGGCTCGGTTGCCACCAAGTGGGACGTACACGTAATCTCGAAACCATGTGGACAACGAAATATGCCAACGCCGCCAGAACTCCGGGATCGACCGCGCGTGGTAGGGGAGATTGAAATTTTTTGTTAGATCTACGCCAAGTACACGTGCCCCGCCGATAGCAATGTCTGTGTAGCCAGAAAAATCGCAGTAAATTTGGTAGGCAAAAAGGACCGTGGCTATTACGAACGTAGGACCAGTGTATGCAGGAACGTTACTGTAGACCATGTCCACAGCGACGGCCAGGCGGTCAGCGATTACGACTTTCTTGAACATCCCCCAGGCCATTAATTGAAGGCCGGACGTCATTCGTGAATAGTCAAAGGCAAATTGTCCGCGGAGTTGAACAAGCAAGTTTTTCGATCGCTCGATCGGGCCAGCCACAAGCTGCGGAAAGAACGAGACGTACAAAGCGAAGATTCCAAAGTGCCTTTCGACTTCTGTTCGACGGAGATAAACATCAATGGTGTAGCTCATCGACTGGAACGTATAAAAAGAAATACCTACGGGCAGCAGGTAATTTGACAATGGCAAACCGCTAGTTCCAAACGACGCCGCAGAAGAGGCTTCCGTAACTTCAAGTCCCAGAAATAGGTTGTTGAGTGATGTGGCAACGAAATTCCAATATTTGAAGAAAAATAGCAGACTCAAATTCGTCACGATGCTAATCGACAATGCACACCGGCGAATGGATCGATGAGTGTATTTTCCCATTACTAATCCGGCGACGAAGTCGATCAATGTTGAGCCGATGATTAGGACGACGTAACCTGGTTGCCAGGTCATATAGAACGCGTAACTGGCGCTGAGTAGCCATACCCACCGTCGTTTAGGAGGTAGGACGAAACAGCAGACCACTACGGCGGGGTAGAAAAACAGAAATGCAAGTGTGTTGAAGAGCATTGAGCAGTTGTGTAAATTTTCTGTCCTCTTAACAGAAGAGGAAACATTGATTGTCTGTTCTTAAGACATGTTCAGTTACTGCCGTCTCTATCTGCGATGTTGTGTCTAGTGACAGCTCGTCGAAAAGTTTCGGATCCAGATTTTTATGCACGGTGAAATCTGTCTCCTGAAGTGATACCCACAACCAGTCCTATTTTATCGAAGGAGTCTCTACCGAACGCATAATGACGGAATATTGCTGTGAGTTCGTAGCGATGTTCTACTGAGAAGACGCGGCCTACCCTGACAGACCTCACATTCCGCAAATGTAACTTCACTGGAAGGTTGTAACTCGAGACAATAGAAATAGAGCCGTTCCTGTGTTTTGCCCTTGGTTGGTGTTCAAAGGATAAGTGTTTTGTCGCAGAGGATGATGCGGACTGGCTAGAATAGGATGTCAATGCTCAAACTGACATTTCAGCGGATGCTCGCCGTTGAGACTCAGCTTTGAGAAAGGGCGTGAAACACACTACGACCAAAAATCTTGAAGTCAAATTTGTTTGAAGATTCTTACTTATTTAATTCCCGAAGCTCCAACGGAATTTCTGTGGGTGATGATTTTGTGTCCTCCAAAGAGCGAGTTACTTGGCCATCTATCTTTAATGCTTGGAGACGACGGCCGGCGGGAGAGACGTTTCGCTGCCAGCTACCAACTACTCGATTGTAGGAATCTACGGCCGAGGAAAGGCCTTTTCCGACTTTGCTAAAGTGTTCCATCCATGTGAAACAGCGATCGTACAGTTCTCTTGCGGCAACGGCTATTTGCTCCGCGTTGCGGTCGGTTTCGTCCTGTCGCCAATAGATTCGAACGGTCCGAAGCAGAGCCACGAGGCTGACAGGGTTGGTAATAAGAATTCTTTTCCGTAAGGCGTCGTCCTGAAGGGTTGGCTCTATCGCAAGTGCGGCCTCCAAGAGATGGTCTCCTGGCAGAAACATCACTGTAAAATCGATGTTTCCATCGATCGTGGCTGAATAGTCCTTTCGTCCCAAATCTGTAACGTGCTTACGGACCGCTTTTGCATGTTCTTCGAGGAGTTGCTTCGCTTTGGAAGAGTCCTCTTCGTTCTTTGCTCGCTGAAAAGCGGTAAATGGGCATTTGGAGTCGACAGGAATACCGGCTCCACCAGGCAGTTTGATTATCATGTCTGGACGCTGACCATCGGTGATGGTGATCTGCTCATCGAAATGAACATGTTCTTCCATACCGGCAAACTCAATCACATTTCGCAGTAGGAGTTCTCCCCAATTCCCCCGAACTTGGTTGGAACCTTTGAGCAGGGACTGCATTTGCTCGCTGCTTCGCGTCATTCCCCCGGCAGCTTCCATCATTGCCTTAATCTGTTGGCTGATTTCTCCATAGGCTGTATCACGCTTTTGCTCAAGTTCTCCCGTCTTCACTTCCAGTTGTTTCAGAGCGTCAGACAAGGGCTTGATCTTTACCTCGGTGTTCTGAAGAAATTGCTTGTTGTTGGCAACTAAAGCATTTTGAGCAAGCCCTTTGAATTTGTCCTGCATCTCTTCTATGGCTTTGTCGAAAAACTTCTGCTCCCGAGCTATAGAGTGAGACCGCTCCTCTGTTCTGGCTTCCTCGGCTGCGAGCTTTTGTGCGAAGTCATTGGCGCGGTTGCGAAGGATATCCTTTTCAGTCGACGCCAATCGTTGAGCTATCGCCCAACCGACGGTCATTCCTCCGAAAAAGCCAACGAGTGTAATTAATATGTCCATAGCCCTAAGCTCAGATCTTAAAATGAAGGCTGGCGCGTCGTTAGACGTTGATCGTCAACTATTTTCATTTACGAAGAAATTGTTTGACTTGTATGTTCCATCATCTGTTCCCTAGTGGATGTGTTTGTCGACCTTTTTCATCTTCGGAACGTGCTTGGAGCAGTGAACGTACGCCTCTTCTATGGAAACGTAGACCCATTGATCAATGAGTCTGTCCGAGTTGGTATCGTAATGAATTGACGCATTGTTCGTGCTACGAGGGATTTCATTTGGTGGACAACGTTTGGCTGTTCCATTGACGTGAAGCCCAACGGAGGTTTTGAGAAAATCGAGAAACGGCAGCCCGATGTTCGGGTTCTCTGAAATATCTCTAAGACTCGCAAATACACCGGTCCCTCGAAATTCAGGGAAAACTAGTGTCCGTTGGTCAACAATGTCCACGAATCCGACGTTTCCGAAGTGTGGAGAACAGTCGCAGGAGCCGGACGTGTCTGCTGTAGCGATAAAAACTATTTCCTGGCGTCTGATAAATTCTTGCATTGACGGTTTTAAGTAGTCATAAACCTGACGCGCATAAAAGCTTTCTGCTCGTTTCTGACTGTTCCGTTCACGTTGGACGTTTCGCTCGCTCTCAATGCTCACTTGCGGCCCTTTCGTTCTGGCGGTTTGGATCGCTTTCGGTTGTCGTTGACCGTTTGCATTTAAGTGTAACGCTGGTTGGAAACCGCTCAATAGAGAAATGTCTAGTTGCTAGACACTGCAGGATATTCCTGAGACACTGATCGAAGCAGCAGGAACGGACATACCGCCTGTGTTCTGTTGTATCTTGTCAGCAAACTCATGCAACCATTGCGCGAATTGTGGGGGCGATTGCGTTTGTCGCCCAGTGCCGTTCCGGAGATTTTCACACCATCTGCAGTGTCTGGAATAACCGTTCTGTTCTTGCTGGGCCTATTTGCCAGCAATGTGTATCGTGCTGCTTCACAATCAGTGACGTACGACGAAGCGTTTACCTACCTCGCATTCTTGTCAGGATCACCTTTACGTGTCTTTACTGAGTACACAGCAAACAACCACGTACTGTTTAGTTTGTTAGCTAAATTTTCGATTGGTCTATTTGGTTTGTCAGAGTTGACATTGCGGCTGCCGACCGTTTTATCCGGAATAGTGTATTTCGTCTCAGTGTTTTTACTGTGCCGGCTACTGTTCGGGTACGGCCCATTATTTTTGATCACCGTTGCGGCACTTTCACTGAATCCATTTGTTCTCGACTTGCTCTCGGCAGCGCGTGGGTACGGTTTAGCGCTCGCGTTTCTCTTAGTTTCGCTGTACCAGGTGTCTATCACCTTGCGTGGGGGGGAACGCTCCAACAATCATTGGCATCGACTATTGGCGTCTTTGGCTTTAGCAGGATGCGCGAGTTCAAATTTAGCGTTTGCAACCGTATGCGTCGCGTTGGGTTGTGGAGTCTTGTTGACGGAATTTGTTTGTGAGCGACAAGGCTTTCACGTTGGCTACGCAAAAAATTGGTTTAAGTGGCTTTGCCTGCCAGGAGCTCTGGTTGCGACGGCTGTGCTTATAGTGCCTGTGCTTCATGCACAACCAGAGCATTTTTCGTTTGGTGCGAGGACTCTCAGTCGAACACTTACGTCGCTGTTGGAAGCGTCATTATGGCACAATGCTGGGGCGTGGCCGGTTAGTGCCCCGGAACTTCCGCCAGACCCTATAGTTTCCTCGATTGCGTGGTTTATCGTCGCACCGATCCTCTTTCTTTCGGCCGGTGTTGCCTGGTGGTCTGTAAAGAACTCCGCTTCGGGTGGTGGCCAACGAACTCTAGACTTCATTGAGCGTTTTCTCTTGCTGATTACTTTGACGCTTGCGTTTACTTTGGTTTTGCTAGTTTGCGGCCATTTTGGGCTTGGGGTTCCGTATCCATTTTCAAGAACAGGACTTTATTTCATACCGCTTGTTGTGCTTTGCGTCTCGACGTTGATTCGCACACTATCGAGGAAGAGTTTCCCCTTTGGAGTATTTGTAGCGAAAGGACTTGCGGTACTTCTGGTAGTGCTGATTGTCCGTTTCGGCTTCGAGTTCAACGTAACCTATTACTACGAATGGCGTTACGACGCAGGAACTCGCACTATCTTCGATAGAATCGTGGGTAGCGAAGAGGCCCAAAGCCTTAGCAGATTAAGGGTTGCATCCCAGCGGTGGTTGTATAGCCCAACTCTGAATTTCTATCGTGTCTTACGCGGGAAAACGAGAGCCGTGTTGCCAATTGATGACGGTTGGGACTCTGACTCAAAAAACTACGATTTCTTTGTCGTGGCGCCAGGTCCGGATCTTGATCGAGCACAACATCTAGCTCAAATAGTGCATACCGATCCAGTATCGGGGACTGTACTCCTTGCCAGACGTGCAAATGAAGGTGGTCCCTAATCCGGAGAGAAATGATGCTTATTATCAGGGTCCAAGTAGATGACTTTCGAAGAATGTTAGAGTCTGGCTGGTTTTAGATTCGTCATGTCGAGATTGCAGGGAGTTAAGACTAAGGTTGTCCGAATGAAAATCTCTATCTTCCCTTGAGATACTGTGGATGAGAGGAAGACTGACGCTCACAGGAATACCCGCCAGACCACTCGCGCCTAAAAGTCAGTAACTTGGCGGAAGCGCCTGGGAGTCGAACCCAGCCCCCCCGCAAAGCGGGAGGCGACCGATTTTGAAGACCGGGAGGGCCACCGGGCCCCATTCGCTTCCAAGCCTGTCACATGCGGCTATGCTGGTTGCGGTGCTCTGCAAATGCAGAGATAGCCGAGCTTCGCGACGAGATGTCTTTAAGCTCGCATGTGAAGCGATCGAAGCGGCCCGAGCTCTACTGAAAAAGGAAGTTGAATGTTCCTACGCTCGATGGTCGGACGAGAAAGGTTCAGCCCTCGATCAAGCGGATCTCACCTGCCCGCGGTCCTTTTTGGGACTCCTCGGGTGTGAAGTCGACTTGTTGGCCTTCACGGAGCAGTTCGAACACTGCTCCGCGAACAGCACTACGGTGGAAGAAGTGCTCGACCCCACCTTCATCACGAATGAAACCAAAACCCTTATCAATCAACAATCGCGCAATCGTACCGCTCGGCATACCATCCCTCCGGTGGTCCGCTGCTCCAGAAAACAGACTGGAGCTGCGTTCCTTTGAGTCGTAGGCACAAACTAGCCGACCTTCTGAGTTACGGTTCTTACGACCGTTTTGCCCGAACTAGCGCACAGAAATCTAAGGCTCCGACTCGAAGGTGGTCAGTCTAGTGAGGTCAGTTGGAGAAGTCAAGCAAACCCGCTCCAAATAGTCCTAAATCAAAGAAAACATTATGTTTTTACGTTTGCTTAGCAACGGGTTTCGGCTTTTTTGGGGGAGGATAGGTGGTCCAGAAGTTCCGTCCACACTTGGCACACTTCCAGAATTGTTGCGGTGGCCACGGTTGCCCCGGGGCTGGGTCACGAAGGTCCATTTGTTCACCGCAGCGCTGGCATCGGATCTGAATATCCATCGTTTCGACGTCGCTCATAGGCGCATTTTAGTGCCTTGTCGTGCGCTGTTTCAACAGTTACTGGCGTTGTGGATTAGCATTGTGGAGATGATTGTTCCAGGGGTGGTTCTCGCGGGAGGGCGGTCAAGTCGGATGGGTCGACCAAAGGCTTTGCTGCCGGTCGGTCAATCAGATACGTTTCTTGGTCGAATTGCTCTCACTTTGAAGCGGGGGGGGGTAGATGATGTTGTGGTTGTCACATCTACTTACACATTAGCCGAGAGTCTCGAATCCGCGTTAGAAAAGTGCATTCCTACTCCTCGAATTGTGATTAACGACGAGCCAATGCTGGGGCAATTGTCGTCACTGTTAGCTGGTCTTCGCGCAATTGATCGGCCTGGTGTGGATGCTATGTTGGTGACTTTAGTTGACGTACCGCTCGTTTCCGATAGGACTGTTCGTCGACTCTTACGTAGTTACTATCAAACGCGTGCCACGATTGTGCGTCCTCTCCACGCCGATGGGGTTGTGCACGGACATCCGGTGATTTTCGATCGCTCTGTGTTCGGTGAACTTCGTCAGGCTGACCTAAAGATGGGAGCTAAATCGGTCATTCGGATGCATCAAGACGAAGTACTTGATGTTAAAGTTGACGACGAAGGAGCTTTTCTCGATATAGATACACCACAGGAATATCAGAGGATTTTTGGGATTCCTATTCCCTAGTAAAAAGGGGAAATCCTGTTGAATCAGGATGGGTGCAACGCATAGCGTAAAATGTAATTGTGGGCCAGTGGCGCAGTTGGGAGCGCGCGTGAATGGCATTCACGAGGTCACGGGTTCGAACCCCGTCTGGTCCACCAACTAATTCGCCCTTTCGCGGCAGGAAACTTTAATATTCCTCAAACATCCGTTGTATTTCCTCGCCGTCGCGTGTCACTGTGAGGGCGAGCATCAGAAGTATCCGTGCTTTCACTGGTGCAAGGTCTTCTGCCTCGATTCGAAGTGGTGACGCTCGTGGTCCGTCAGAATCCCTGTGGGCATCGATTTGTGGTTTTCTGGCAGCAATACGGCCTCCGCCCGTGCGAGTCGAGATGACAACGGGGTAGCCAGCTTTAACGACCTCTAAAATGGCTTTGGTCTGGGAGAGAGTGGTCGAACCTGCTCCAGCCGCAGCTATGACTAGGCCCTCCGCACCCCCCTTTATGGCTGCGTCTACAAGACCACCTGGTGCGTCGATATATGTCAGCAGTATGTCGACACGTGGCAGGCGGCTTAGCTTCGTGACATCGAATTCGGATTGTTGAGTATTTCGTTGTTGAGGGCGCCTGAAGTAAACGATCCGGTCTTCATCAACGATGCCGAGTAATCCCTGAACCCCTGGTCTGAAAGAATGCAGACGTTGGGCGTTTGTTTTCGTCACGTCACGAGCGGAATTAATCTCGTTGTTGAGCACGACCAGAACGCCTCGGTTTCGTGAGCTTGGAGCCGCCGCGACACGCAAGCCTTGGAGTAAATTTGCAATCCCGTCGTAGCTGAGTGCATCTGGCGGACGCATCGAGCCTACGACGACAACCGGGAGTTCACTTTTAACCGTAAGGTGCAAAAAAAATGCTGTTTCTTCCAGTGTGTCAGTGCCACTTGTTACAACTAATCCAGAGATGTTAGAGCGAGAGGAAAAGAAATCATTGATCCGGTTCGCGAGACGAAGCCAGTGAAACTGCGTTAGCGCGTTACTAGGGATATTCGAAAACTGTTCAGTTTCGACGATGACATAACGATCGAGGTCAGGAACCGAAGCAGCTAGTTGCGCGGCTGTTAAACGTTCGCCCGCGTTGTTGGAGATTGTTCCACCGGTCGCAATCAATCCTACTATTGGCAGGTCCTGTCTCTGGCCTAGCGAGGCGAGAGCCGGTTCCGAGAGCCACACTATTAGCGACGTGATAAATAAGAGTCGCACACAGGAAAAAAGCATTTGGAACTAACGTAGATTCTACTATAGCGCTTCTCCTGAAACGTGATGGGCGAGCGAAAGCCAGTTGGTTAGCTGCCGGGCAGCCTCTTGCGGGGTTGTCCCGTAAAAAGGCATTAACGCCGTCGGTCCCCCAGGCACCCGTACGAGGAAAGCTCTCCATCGGTCCTCATGCACTGGCATGACCTCAATGGAATAATGCTTGCCGTTGATGATTTCTTCGTACCGTTGGACGTCCACTTTGCTGAAATCGAGACTTGTTTCGTTAGGAAGATGAAGGTCGAATTCTTTACCGTATCACGGTGCGCGTCAAGCGAAGCGAGACACGAAGAAGGTGTCCACAGCTCACGATATTCCACTTGCTTTGTGAAAGTGACCGAAAGAACTTCTCTTTAATTTCTAGTCCACATCACTTGCACAGTTTTTTAACAGCCGTTTCCACAACTTCTTGCGCTGCGGATGTTCAAAATGAACTGTCCGCCAGTCGTTCTGAAAGAATTTTGTCCGTCTTGCGTAGCTAAATGATCAGATTCTTTCCTTGATTTCAAAAGCGACGTCACATTTTCTAGAAGAAACAGTTGAACTGACCTGCATAGAAACTTTGGAAGTCGAACTCGGAATGCGTGTTTGATCTTTAACAGACAAGATATTCGCCCTCGCAAGAATACTCAAGAAGTCGAACAGGGCAATCCGAGAAAAGAAATAAGTGACAATTAGGTTGATTATCTTCTGTCTCCCAATACTTGACCACCGAGAGCCCTTAGGTAGAGGTATTTAGGACTGTATGGCTCCTAGAGTTCAAAATCGTTGGTTTGTTAGTGAATCTCGTGAATGATGTAGACGTCCAGAATGAGTCCGGACTCTATTTTCGAGCGTCAGTGGTTTTGGGGTTCGAGAATGGTTTTTTCGATGTGAGTTCAAATAATTGTTGTGACTGTTGGACCAGCAGTCAAGTAGACGACCAATGTATTGATTAACTACGTTCTGTTGAGATAAAAACCAGAGCCGTTGTTTTTGGAGGAACAATAGACGTTGGCTCGAAGAGAAATTTATTCTATGTATCTAAGTGCTCAAGCGGGAACGGTATTACCTCCGACAAGAACGAACCAAGCGTGTTTAAGTTGCCTGCAGTCAGAATAACTAAATATTGCCAGTTTCGGGTGCCAAAGTTCTGAGCAGCTTGGAATCTTGGGTAATTCGCTCTACCCACTGCTCGGCGTTCGCTTCGGCTTCCTCTTGAGTTTGCCCTACCAAAAGGACTGCACCGGCCGGCTTTGAGTCGGCGTTCGAAGTCGCCCACGCAACCCAATGACCTGCTCTCATCTCACTGTGAATCTCGTAATCGATTCTCATGGTGATTAGCTAGACTCCTTTTTCGTTGCTCTATCTAGATCGTATAACACTGAATCTGCGCCGAAAACCACAGCGGTGACGAGTTTTCCTTTTACGGTGAGGCTCTTAAGTCACTTACTTTAGGTGGTAAGCGGTGAGAATGCTAGGTTTTGCTAAGGACGGATAGAGCTTAATTGTGTTGATTCATCGTTGTCAGGAGATGAAGAATCCGACGCATATGCGTGATAAATATTTCTTGTCAACAGCTTGCCAATAAACAAAGGGTGTTGAGAAATTCAAATGCGGAAAACGTTGGAGTTCCTTGAAAAGTTTAATTGACGTGCCGGATTAATAGCCGCGCAACTTGAAGTCGGAAAGAATATCAGCGACTAATATGAGGCATTCGGAGGTAATTAGCTAAAACCGAAGCCGCGAAAATTCGAGACACGGCTCGGTAGTCATATCGATCGGTTGGCAGCGAAATACGACTTAGGCTTTGTTCCGAATTCTTGACAATTTTCTGGTTGCACTCCTATCGTACTTAGACAGTGGTTCAGGATTTTCGGATTCACTATGTATCGAAGCGTGTAGACCCAAGTGAGGCTCGTCGACTCTTCCGTTCCGTCACCCGAGGCATTAAACGTCACTTTGGCACGAATATTCTTGGCCGACGGGGTAATAATCGCGATCTCGCCTGTGTGGCTCCAGGTAAGCAACAATTCAAACACACGGACGATGGGCGGAATTCGCGAGCCTTTGATCGCAAGGTGACATCAGGAGATTCGGACGGAATTGCCTTCTCCTCTGACGAGGTGGGACTTGAGTTTCCCTCGATGGACAAGTTCGTTCGCAGAATCCGGCAGGATTTCACAGAAAATGAAGAAGAAGCTTCTAAGAATACAAGCATCCAGAAAATCCAATTAACGTCACGGCAAGCAACGTTTGGAATGAATGTTCCGGTAATTCTTGAGATGAGAGAAACCTGTTTGCTGTGTGGTGGACGTGGTGAAATCTGGCAACAGCTGTGCTCAGTGTGCTTGGGGATAGGCGACTATTTGTTGCCTCGTGAGGTTTGGCTCAGAATTCCTCCTGGTGTATGTCACGGTACACACCTACGATTTAATGTTGCTCCCTCGTATGTTGCTGAGATGCGTGTTGAGGTTCACATCGTGATCTCCTGAATATTGTTGATTTGCTAAATTCTAAGACGTGTGATTCAGCGTAAAAGTTCCTGTGTCCATATGTAGAACTTGCGCGTCTAGACCAAAGAGAGCCGGTATTCGTGTCGTTGTGATTCGATAGCTGATAAGGTGCTGATAAATGAAAACTCTTTCGGAAGACCAAGTGCTCGAAGCTTTAACGAAAGTTTCTGACCCCGATCTCGGTCGTGACATTGTTAGTCTTGGATTTATCAAGAACCTTGTTATTCGGGAAAATCGGGTGTCGTTTACGATCGAACTCACTACGCCTGCGTGTCCGGTGAAAGACCAGATGCGTGACGAAGCATATGCAGCGGTATCTGCGCTTCCGGGAGTCGACAATGTTGATATTGAAATGACTGCAACCGTTCGTTCCGCTACTCCGGAAAGCGATCGTTCCCCTATTCCTGGTATCAAGAACATTATTGCTGTTGGTGCCGGCAAGGGTGGGGTCGGAAAAACTACAGTAGCGGTAAATTTGGCCGTATCGCTTGCGCGATCCGGAGGTAAAGTTGGCATAATTGATGGAGATATTTATGGACCGAATGTGCCAATTATGCTTGGTATTGATTCTAAGCTCGAATCAACGGGAAAAAAGATTATTCCCGCTGAAAAAGGAGGGATTCGTGTCGTGTCAATGGGATTCTTGACTGATGACAAAGCCCCGGTCATCTGGCGAGGTCCTATGCTTCATGGCGTCGTTCGGCAGTTCTTTCAGGATGTTGAATGGGGCGAGCTTGACTATCTTGTGATTGATATGCCGCCTGGAACGGGAGATGTGGCGTTGAGTTTGAATCAAACTGTACCGGTGGCGGGAGCTATCGTCGTTACGACTCCCCAGATTGTTTCGTTGTCGGATAGTCGACGTGCCGTCGCGATGTATCGAAAACTCAATATTCCAACATTAGGAATCGTTGAAAATATGAGTCATTATGTTTGTCCTAGTTGCGATCTCGAAAGCGATCTTTTTGGAAAAGGAGGAGGAGAGAAGATTGCGACAGAGCTGGGAGTTCCTTTTCTTGGTCAGATTCCGCTCTATTCACCCATTCGAGTGGGAGGTGACACCGGAGTTCCGATAACCGAGTCAGAACCCGAGTCGCCAGCTGCTCTCGCTTTCCTCAATGTAGCTAGACGCGCCGCTGCGCAAGTCTCAATTTCGAGTTTCCGTGAAGACGTTTCCGTGAGTTGACGTTCCCACAATGTTTGCGGTTTAGCTTGCGATTGTAATTGCAATTCGATTGTCAACAATGCAGCTGAAAATATGCGGGTTGTCTTTAATTCTTTCAGTCACAATCTCCATTCACGTAGACAGTCTGGTCAGTTTTTTCAGACGTTAACGTAGTTACTGTTCGAAACTCTCTGACATGCGGTTGTGTCCACAGATCCCGAGTGGACATTTTTATTGTAAGGCCTTGTCGACTTTCAGTCGCTGGGGTCTTTTTGGACTAGATTTCGTGCCACAACTGAAGCTCCTATTAGTACCGGGTAGGGTGTAGTTATGACCGTTATCGGCATGCTTGTTACAAGTTCTTCAAGTTGTCTCTTTTCCCGAAAAGCATTAAGAAATATAGGCGACCGAAGTGCCGGTAGAATTCGACTTGCCATGCCACCACCAATGTAAATTCCGGCTGTTGCAAGCGACCGGAGTCCGTGGTTTCCTGCTTCGGCGCCGAGAGCACCTACAAATAGGTTGAGGGCATTGACACAATATTTGCAACCTTTTGCCAGGGCCGTCTCGATGATTGCAGCCGGGAAATCTTTGGGCTTCTTGACTTGACCAACGACGGCACACGCTGCATCGCTGTGGGTGAACTGGTGGATAGAGGTAAGGCCTGGGCCTGAAAGTACATGTTCGTTAGATATACGGTCAGATTTGGATTTGAGGAATTCGAGAAGGTTTTTCTCTAATGGTGTCCGCGCGGTAAAATCCGCGTGACCTGCTTCCGAAGCGACCGGTATTAGTTGGTCGCCAACACGAACCAAAGTTGTTTCACCGAAGCCGGTGCCTGGAGCTATTAGCGCATTGTTTCCATTGGGATCTGGACGTCCGGCATGCACGATAGAAAGTTCGTCGCTTGACAGCACTGGAACTGCGTATCCCATAGCTACCAAGTCGTTTAGGACATACACCTCAGGAATCCCGAATTCTTTGCTGAGTTGTGACGCATCGACATGCCAGGGAACGTTAGTCAATGCGGATGCGTTGTTACGTACAGGCCCCGCGACACCTAGAATTGCAGCTTCCAATGTGAGCACGTTTGAGGATGTTCTAAGAAAAACGGACAGCAGATCTTCGAGGCTATGATAATCAAGGGTGGAAAAACGCTGGACGTGGTGAATTATTGGTCTCGGTGTAAGGGGTTCACAGAAACCGAGAAGTGTTTTCGTTCCGCCGATATCACCAACTAAGAGCATCGATCTTTAGCCACGTAAGGTTAAGATGACTTGACTTTATGATGATTCTCATTCATGGTTCCAGCGCTTGAGCAAAAGCACACAAATCTTTTTCTTTTCTGTAGATTATTCGCGACGGTAAATGAAGTCGAAATTCTCAGAAAACGATTGTTCGCCTGTGTCAGAGCCTTTTGCGGGACAAACTATCGTCTTTACAGGAAAACTTTCGTCGCTCGGACGGCGAGAAGCACGTTCATTAGTAGAACGCCTCGGTGGAACTACCACTCCTGAAGTAAATAGTCGGACCACAATGTTAGTTGTCGGTGACGAAGGGTTTGGTTTATCACCGACACTCGTAAACGGAGACGACTCTAGCTATGCCAAGATCGAGAAAAGCAAGAAACTTCGAAGGGTAGAGGAAATCAATGCGAAAGAACTAGGTTGTGTAGCGATAGTTCGAGAAGACGAATTTTGTCGCCTGGCCGGTCTCCAATCGGAGGAATCGCTAAGACGTCGCTATCATGGTCTTCGTCAGATCCTTGAGCGCTATCCTTTGATTAGGGACGACCGCATTGGCTATCTTCAAGCATGGGGACTCATTCGTCCACTGGTTCAGACGAATGCTGATAAGTACTTCAGTTTCGCTGATGTCGCGATTATCAAGAAGGTTCATGAGGAGCTAGAACACGGCGGTTCTTTTCGTGCTGCCGTTCGAGATATTTTCGCCGCGAGAGATGGTCAGCTCACTCTGAATTTTGGCTTGAGACGAAGTGAAGTTCGACCAGCGAAGCTTATTAATTTAAAACGTCCATCGATGTCTGGCCTCACCGAGATGGATTCTGAAGAATCCGATTCAAGAAGTGCCCAGATGGCTCTCGCTGCTCGATTTTTCGTTGAAGGATCAGAGCTAGACGAAGGGTCTGCAACTGATCAGGAGCGCGCTTTAATTGCGTATCGAAAGGCGTTATTGCTGGACCCTAATTTAGTGCCGGCTATTGTCAATCTCGCGAACTTGCATTACGCAAGTGATTCATTGGTGGAAGCACAGGCGCTATACGAACGAGCGCTTGGTCTCGATTCGGACTGCTTTGAAGCCTACTTTAATCTTGGAAACATTCACCACGATCTGGGACGTTTCAGCGAGGCGTTGGCTTATTATCGCGATGCATTGCAGTTACAGACGACATATGCGGATGCGCACTTTTACATGGCAGTGACACTCGAAAAATTGGGTCGGTCGAAAGACGCCAAACCTCATTGGCGTGCGTATCAACAGCTTTCACCGGATGGTGAATGGGGAGAGTTGGCGAGAGAATTTAGCGAATAATTATAAATTTCTCGTAATTCGTCTGTTCTTTGTGATGCCATGGTAAATCCTGAAATCTTTTGCGATCGCCACTAAGGAATCGATTTGGCGATTCGACGTTTCTGAACGCTTACGGAGTGTTCGTTGTAGTTAAAGTGCTTTGACGGATTTTTCGATTTTACGAGCGTGATCTTGGTAATCGTTTCCGAGCAACGTAAGCGGCGATCCAAACGCCACACGCGCGCGTCCAGGCCGAGCCATTTTCCAGGATTGATGGAGAATAAGATCGACTCCATCAATTCTGATAGGTATAACCGGAACGCGCAATTTGGATGCGATCATTCCGATACCAGATTTGAAGCTAGCTATTTCCCCTGTCGTAGTGCGGAGGCCCTCAGGGAAAATGAGCACAGATGTTCCATCCGTGAGTAATTCTCCGAGATATCGAATTGCGTCACGGGCTCCGGCTTCCTTCGTCGGTAGCGGCACTACGTTGAAACACAAGACGGCGAGCGTGTAAGTAAAACCATTCCTCAGGTGAGCCATTCTTGAATAGCGTTCTGGGTAAAAATGGGCGGAAAACCACTCAAGCGCGGCCGCTGTGGCGACTTTATACCGTCGGGTTTTTGGTAATGCCGCAAGAATAACGGGCGCGTCCAAATGGCTTTGATGGTTAGCCGCATAAATCACTGGGCCTTTTACTTCCTCAAGTCGGTCGAGTCCTTCTATGCGGAGCCAAACGAACAGCCGAGTCAGAGGAAGCAGTACTGTTGAAAGCGCGATTCGTCGAACGAGTGCGGAAAGTCGGTTGCGGTTCCAAGTGGGAAACTTGATGGATGTTGAGCGAAAGGAAATGGTACTAGTTTGGATGGAGTCTCTTGTTCCAAGGTCCGTAACTAATTTTCTGAGTTCAGCGATCGTTTGCACATCAGCGAACTCGATTTCATCGATCGGCTGATTAAACTCGTGCTCTAGCGCCATCATTAGTTCGATTCTTTCTAGAGAACTGAGGCCGAGCTCCTCCATCGTGGTGTTGTTGGTGATCGGTTGTCCATGAGCGAATCGTTCTAAAACAGCATCTATGTCTGTGTTTGGCGCATTTGGCGTAGGTCGCTTTGAGAGGTCCCCTTCGAGCCAGCGTTTCAGCTCGTGTCGTTTGATCTTTCCAGTTCCTTCCGTTCTTGGCAGAGAGGTGGACGGCCAAATAGAGCAACTCCGAATTCGCTGATGGTCTTCTAGGTCCTCGTTGGCTCGTTTTATCATGGGTCCAGATTTATAGCCGGGTTCGAGAACGAGAATTGCGTGAACGCGTTCCTTCTCGTCTCTGGATACGCCGATGATTGCAACTTCTCGAACACCTTCTAATGTAGCCATTATTTTTTCGACGTCTTCCGGGAAGACATTTTGACCATCGGCTGTCACTATCATTTCTTTCTTTCGGCCCCGCACTGAAAGACGGCCCTTTTCATCGATACTGCCAATATCGCCTGTATGGAACCAACCGTCTCTAAAAACTGTTGCTGTCGCCTCAGGTGAGTTGTAGTAGCCACGGGTGACATTAGCGCCTCTAACCAGTATTTCGCCGTCATCGGCGATAGTGAGGTCAACCCCTCCAATTGGTGTTCCGACGGAACCTTTCCGAGCTCGGAGCGGATGGTTCAACGTCACAATAGGAGCTGTTTCTGTCAATCCGTAGCCCTGAATCACCAGAAAGCCGAGTCGAGACCAGAAGGCTTCGATCTCCGGGTCGAGAGGGGCGCCTCCTACAACGAAGGCCCAGAACTTAAAACCGAACAACCGGTGAACTTTTCGATAATGCCACCAACGCAGGGCAACGTTTGGTGAGCGCTTCGTTATTTCTGCGGTTGTTGGGTCGAAGTGGATAACGAAGTCTCGGAGCACTTCGAGAATTTTCGGCACACACACTAATACCGAGACGCGGTTTGCCTTGATTTGGGCAACGATATCCGCTGGGTTGTAACCCTGCATAAAAACTGTGATGCCCTTCAGCATGGGTGGCACGAATGTGGCCATCGCCTGCCCGAACATATGACTCAGTGGAAGAAGGTTGAGAAATCGAAGAGGGAGAAAAGGACGGGCAATGGTCAGATACTTCTGGATCTCGCGCTCTATTGGCACGATGTTGGCTAGAATATTTGCATGGGTAATTTCGACGCCCTTTGGTTCTGATGTCGCACCAGACGTAAAGATGACTTGGATTAGGTCATTTGCGGAATGTTCCGACTTGTAGCCTGCCGGGGTAGCGTCTTTACTTCGAGTGAAGATCTCATCGAAACTCCAGATGGTGGCGGTTGAAGTGACCGGTATTTCTCGGATTTCATTTCCACAAACGATGACGCGCGCACTTACAATTTCGACTACCTTAGTGAAGAAGTTTGCTGATATTCGGAAGTCAAGAGGTACCACTACGGTGTTGGCCAAAAGACAACCCCAGAAAACAGCAATCCATTCCGCACAGTTTTCTCCCCAGAGGATGACTTTGTCGGCCGGTTGGCAGCCGTTTGAACGAAGACGTTCAGAAAAAATCACCGCGGCTCGGTGGATGTCCTGATACGTATAGGAATGCGCACGGTAGCCATCGTGATAGACGACGAAAGGTGATTCAGATTGAATTCGCTCGTCAAAAAAATCTAATAGCGTCTCGCGCGTCATGAGAACATTATGCCCGCATCAGGGAAGGGGAAGTTAACTGTTGATTGTGACAGAGTTATTACTTGAATGAGGCGCCGATACTGACCACCATTATTGAAACTTGAGGAGCGCGGGTAGTATAGAACCGAAGATCAAGCGAGAACGCTACGTGCTCGCGATCGAACCAACGAGCGCCTCCCCCGTAATTTATAGTATTGGCGGACTGTGCTTCTTGGAAATTTCTCTCCTGAGAATAAATTGAAAGCCGTGAAGAGCCAATGCCACCGCTGATGTAGCTCCATCCGTTACGTCCGCCAATGTTGAGTGAAAGTTGGGACGAGATCGCTGTGAACCGCTTTCTCACAGGTGGGCCATCTGGGTTCGGCGAGAGTTCGCCGGGGTTTTGGTCAGCGAAAGAGGAGTGTAAGCTTGCGCCGAGTCCGAATGTTAGATTGTGCCATCTGAGAAAATATAAATGGGCTCCGGCATCGATTCCTAGACCTGGGCCAGGAGTTTCTGGTCCGGTAAAACCATGGAGTGCCGCCAGTGTGTCACTTCGTTTAAAAGGTACAAATGAACCGCGCAGGTCGACGACGAATCGCCCAAGCGGTTCTTTTGGTTGCGCTGTAACGGATAGTGGTCGCCCGAAGGCGCACAGTGAGATAATTCCAGCGGCGAATGCGTATCGACCGATGATTGATGAGCGCACCGAATCAGGAATTATACGACGTTGGCCAGAGATTTTTCTGCTATGGAGAAGTGGATGTCGCAGCTGATTTCTCCTGAAGCAGTCGAAATGGCAGCTGACCGTATTCGGAATGTCGTGGTCCGAACACCGCTGATCAATTTTTCGAGCCGTGTTGGTGCTTGTTTGGCACTTAAATGTGAGAATCTTCAGCTGGCTGGTGCGTTCAAGATTCGAGGTGCGTACAATTTTATTTTACAGATTCCAGAGCAGCGGCGTTTGCGAGGGGTTATTACGTACTCCTCCGGCAATCATGCACAAGCAGTGGCATATGCAGCTAGGGGGCTCGGTGCGCCTGCTGTTGTTGTGATGCCTACTACCGCTCCCAGAGTTAAGGTTGACGGTGCGCGATCATACGGCGCTGAAGTGATTGTAGAGGGAACGACATCACTTGAACGACAGATAAGAGCGGAAATGGAAGCAGATGCCCGCGGCCTCACGATGGTGCCGCCGTTCGACCATCCGAACATTATTGCCGGACAAGGGACAGTCGGCCTTGAGATCCTGCAAGACATGCCAAACACAGGCACGGTCTATGTCCCGATTGGCGGCGGTGGACTTATCGCCGGAATAGCTGCGCTAATAAAGCAGCGAGTTTCATCGATAAGAATAGTTGGAGTAGAACCCGTTGGTGCTGCGGCAATGTCGGCGTCATTGCTTGCGGGCAAGCCAATTTCTCTTGCTTCTGTGGACAGTATCGCAGATGGGCTGCTGCCTGTTCGGCCAGGAGACCTAACATATGCGCACGTGAAAGAGTTCGTAGACGATGTCGTCACCGTTGATGACGATTCCATTGGAAGATCGGTCGTGTGGCTGGCTCAACATGCGAAATTAATAGTAGAACCGAGCGGAGCGGCGGCGTTAGCTGCCGTGATGAATGCATCGTTGGAAAGAAAAACTCATGGTGGCAACACGTCTTTTAATCCGGACCGAGAAACTGTGGCTGTAATCAGCGGAGGAAATATCGGGTTCGATACTTTGGAGAATTTTATTCAGGATTACAAGAGCTTTTCTGGAGATTCAGTTTCTTCGTGGCAATGATGGTTTTTGCTGTGCCAATACCTTCGTTCAGATTTCTGATTTTTCCGTCTAGTTGATACTCGTATAACTCCCGAAGAATTTCTCCGACCAACGGACCTGGCTGAAGACCAAGTTCAAGGAGGTGGCGTCCCATTATGATGGCACGTGGCGCTTTGGCTCCGGCAACGATGGCCTGAAGTACGGCTCGTGAGCGCTCCAAAAACCAGTCCATTGCTGAGCAATCAAAATCGCCCGTTCGGCCTTGGCAGTCAGCGGCTGCGAGATAGGCGAGGAGCTCAAGGTCCACCTTGGCGGCCAGACGATAAAAGGCACCGTCCTTGATTCTGTTGCGGGTTTTGTGCCACATGCCCGGTGTGAGGTGATGAGCAACGAGACCGATTACTTGCCTACGAATGTTATACCCGTCGAGGGTGTGCACGTTTAAGCGATCAAGAAACGCTTCAGTTGGAGCGATTCCCATGGCTTCATGGTTCAGTGATCGAATTCGACCGTCGATGAGTTCTGTCGTCGATGGTTTCCCGAAATCATGGCAGATGGCGCCGAGCATAAGCGCCAATTGCTGCGGTTTGGGTAAATTCTCGATTTTGTTACGAACTTGGTCAATAACCAGAAGAGTGTGTTTCCAGACGTCGCCCTCTGGGTGCCATTCTGGTTCCTGTGGACAATCGATCAAGGCTGCTAGTTCGGGAAATAGTTGGTCAATTACTCCGAGATCTCGCGCAACCGAAAATCCGATAGATGGTCGTTCGGCCAAGAGAAGCAGTTTTTCGATTTCTCCCCAAATGCGTTCGGCTGGGAGGGTGTCGAGTGGAATTGTTCGACAGAGAATTTTCGTTTGCTGATCGAGGTCAAAGTTAAGGCGAGCGGCAAGCTGGATGCCACGAAGTACGCGCAGGCTATCGTCGCCAAAGGTTGATGGATCAACCATTTTGAGTTGGCGCTGTGCCAGATCGCTACGTCCGTCAAAGGGATCGAGGTACTCGTCTCGTAATGGGTCCCATGCAATCGCGTTTACCGTAAAGTCTCGTCTTCGAGCGGCGGTTTCTGTGGGAAGCATAGGATCGCCGATGACGGAAAAATCTCTGTGCCCGGAACCAATTCTAGATTCCGTTCTTGGAAGAGAAATGTCAAGTGAACCCAGTTTGAAAACTGAGAAGCTTGCACCGACCATATTCACTGGACCAATTCGAGCAAGGATTGCTTGAAGTTGTTGTGCTGTGAGCCCGTAGACTTCAATGTCGATGTCTGAGGACTCTTTCTGGAGGAGACGGTCACGGACGAATCCACCAACGAAAAGGGCTCGACCGTCACAGGTAGCAACGCTTCGCGCTACCCGGAGTGCAAGAGTTCGAGAATCAGACATCGCGCGCGACTCTGAAGCCATAATCGGTGTAGCAAAAACTCGGCGAGAGTTTACTACGGGCGGAGACACGGCTGATCGTAAAGGCGTGCCTCCATGAACCGCCGCGTGATGATCGACGGGTTCCACTTGCCGGACCCGTCGGATTGTGAGTCGGCGACTCAGAAAAGTACGTCTTCGAATGCCAATCGGCGCACCATTCGTGGATGTTGGTGCCAATCCCTTTGATTCCGAAATCATTCGGTGGGCCGAGCGTAACAGGCCATGGCGCTTTTAGCGGTCCCTTTCCGTCGTTTGGAAGCCAAGCCGGCATTGCATTACCCCACGGATATGTCTCGCCGAACCGTTTGCCTCGTGCGGCATGTTCCCACTCAGCTTCGCTGGGGAGTCTAAATCGATAGTTGCTCTCAGATGAACGCCATATGCAGTAAACGACTGCGTCGTTCCAGCTAACACCGACTACCGGAAACAGCGAATTCGCGAAGAGTGGATTGTCCCAGTCTCTGGGAGCAGCATGTCCAGTTTTCCGCATGAAGTCATAATAATCACCGCGTGTCACCGGATAAACAGCAAATTCGAATCTGTTGACCCACACGCGGTGAGAGGGTGTTTCATCGGGAAATCCTGTTTCGCTTCCCATGAAGAACCAGCCGGCCGGAACTGCAGTGAATTTCGTCATCAAAGTCAAATAATGACATGAGTTTCTGACGTTGGCTTGTCGCAGCGACATTCGCGCGCGCGACATTCACTTCTTGCGTGGGTCGTCGAAGTCAGACTGATATGATCAGTTGAGAAAAAGAACTAAATAATAATGAAGACTAATTCCGCGAGCACAACCGGGTTTGTCATGATTCTTTTGATAGTGATGATACTTTCGGGGTGTTCTTTTCGCTCGATGGCTGTCAATGCTGTATTGCCGACACTAGTCAATCCGGCTGTTTATCTTTCGGAGGAAGATCCGGAAGTCGCTCGTGATGCACTTCCGTTTCTACTCAAGACGATCGAGTCGATCATCGATGCAGAACCGCAACGTCAGGACACATTACTTTTTGCGAATACTGGGTTCGTGCTCTACGCGACCGCTTTTCTACAAGCAGAAGCGCAATTAGCAGAGTGGGAAGATTACGCGCGGGCGACTGAGCTAAACGAGCGAGCGAGACAGATGTTTCTCCGCGCCAGAAATTACGGACTTCGAAATCTAGAGATTGATTATCCAGGTGTATCTGAACGCCTCAGTTCAGAACCAGAGAACGCAGTCATGGTGTTTGAAACGGACGATGTCGAGAGTCTTTACTACCTTGGCGGTGCCTGGGTTCTTGCTATTTCACTTGGGCTAGACCAACCGGCGTTGGTGGCTGACTTTCCAGCTGCCCGTGCTTTGCTGGGTCGAGCTCTCGAGCTTGATGAAGATTTCCAAAGAGGCGCTTTACATGCGGCTTTTATAACTCTCGAATCTGTCGGTGAAGCGATGGGTGGTTCAAACAAACGAGCTCGTGAGCATTTCAAACGCGCAGTCGAACTTTCCGAAGGCCAGGACGTTGGTCCATATTTATCCTTGGCATCAGGTGTTGCTGTGTCTGAAGAGAATAGAGATGAATTTAGAGATCTTTTGGAAACTGCGCTCGCGATTGATTCCGATGAACATCCGCAGAACCGGTTGCTTAATCTCATCGGACAGAATCGAGCGCGAGTGCTCCTTGAGCACATCGACGATTTGTTCTTTGAACCATTGAATGCGCTCGAACTGGACGAGGAGAACAGACAATGAAAGCAATTCGGATTGTAATGGCAGTCGCAATGCTTTTCGGTTCTACAGCCGTATTCGCTCAGCGTGCTAATTTGCGTCTTGGAACGATTCTCCCGGCCAACTCGATTTGGGACCGAGCTCTCAAGCAAATGGCGTCAGAATGGCAACAAGCAACCGGGGGGCGTGTTCGGCTGCAGGTGCGCGGTACGACGGGTGACGAATCGACCATTATTCGACGAATGCGACTTAACAACCCGCAAGTTGCGTCGCTTACACAGACAGGTCTGGCCGAGATTGATGAATCGTTTAATGTATTTGGGATTCCGTTTTTCTTTGAGTCTGATGCTGAGGCAATACATGTACTTGAAGCTTTGACACCCCAATTAAGACAAGTGCTCGCCGAGAAGGGATATGTATTGCTTAACTGGGGACATGGTGGCTGGGCTCATGTTTTTTCCGCTGCTGAGGTGAATAATCTCAACGACTTGCGCCGCGCAAAACTGTTTACTTCTTCTGGCGACGACGGTATGGTGCGGTGGTATAAAGAAAACGGGTTTCAACCTGTCCCGCTTGCGCTAACGGACGTGTTGATGGGGCTTAATACTGGCTTGATCAATGCATATCCGAGTCCGCCCTACGGCGCGTTGGTATTTCAGTGGTACCGACAGACTTCTCACATGTTGGACATTCCACTTAATCCTGTGTTTGGCGCGACCGTAATGACAGAGAGAGCTTGGGCTCGAATCAGTCAGTCTGACCAGACGATTTTACGTGAGAGCGCAGTCGCAACTCAAGACTTTCTTTTCACTGAAGTGCCGCGTCAGGACCGAGAGGCGATTTCAGAAATGCAGAAACGTGGATTGAACGTTTCTTCTTTGGATGAGGCGTCCTCGGAGAAGTTAAGACGTGAAGCGGAAAAATTGACTTCGACATGGCGAGAGGACAGGGTGCCGAGTGCCGTTTACGATGCTGCGCTTCGGGCAAGAAATTCATACCGGGAGAAGTAATCTCAGGTCGCTGTCTGCATGACTGTGCCATTCCAAGCTAAATCCAGGAGTGTGTCACGCGCGCTCAACTACTTCCATGTCGGGGAGGACCTGCTTGCCATTTTTGCCCTGACCGCGATGGTGCTACTGCCTCTGGCGGAACTTCTCATCCGCCCTTTTTTTGTCGGCGGTATTCCTGGCTCGATTCCATTCGTTGAACATCTTACCTTGTGGGTTGGTTTTCTTGGTGCTGGTATAGCTGCGCGTCAAAACAAATTAATTTCTCTTGCCACAGCTTCTTTTATTCCGGATGGAGTTCTTCGAAGATGGTCAACGGCGTTTTCGGCGACTGTAGGATCAGTTATCTGCGCACTTCTTTTCTGGTCAGCAATCGACATTGTCGCTATTGAAATGGAACTGGGTGGAGAGATTGCGCTTGGAATTCCCTCTTGGGTGTTTCAACTTGTACTGCCTTTCTCTTTTGCCGTCTTATCATGTCGACTAGCTTGGCGGGCAGGGGGATGGTCGGCGAGAGCAGTTGCAGGGCTCGGCATTGCTGTAGGGGTCGTGTTGAGTCAGTTCTGGGAGTTATTCGGAGGCACTCCGGGATGGCCGTGGGTTGTTCTGGTTGTGTTTTCTGTGGTGGCTGGCGCGCCAATATTTACAATGTTAGCTGGCTCTGCAGCGTTCTTATACATGGCGGATGCTTTCGATCCTGCTGCGGTTCCACTGTATGCCTATGATTTAGCTACCGAACCTCATCTCCCATCGATCCCACTTTTTACCTTGGCTGGATTTATATTGGCGCAGGGTCAGTCATCCGAACGACTGCTCCGCTTGTTTCGCGCCTGGGTCGGTTGGATGCCTGGTGGAACTGCGGTAGTGTGCGCGATCGTTTGTGCATTCTTTACTGTCTTTACTGGGGGTTCCGGTGTAACGATTTTGGCACTTGGAGGATTGTTGCTGCCAGCCCTGCTAAAGGAGGGCTATCGTGAGAGATTTTCAATTGGCTTATTGACTGCTTCGGGTTCGCTTGGCTTGCTTTTACCGCCGGCGATGCCACTTATTCTTTATGCGATTGTTGCTCAGACGGCTCCAGAGAATCTGTTTGTGGGCGGCATTCTTCCGGGGCTGTTACTAATTTCATTGGTTGTGGCATGGGGAGTGCGTGAAGGTATTGTGACCGCAACCCGTCGCCATCCGTTCTCGCGAACCGAAGCTCTTTATTCGTTGTGGTTAGCAAAATGGGAATTGGTTCTTCCCGTCGTTGTCATTGTTGCCTTATTTAGTGGTACAGCGACGTTGGTGGAAGTGTCGGCACTCACCGCTCTTTACGCGACGTTCATTACTGTTGTCGTGCATCGAGACTTTCCGTTGTGGTCAGGTCTAGAGACGGCGTTTCGAGAATGCGTAGTGCTCATAGGTGGGGTGTTGATCATTTTAGCCGTCGCGAAAGGTTTTACCGCGTATATGGTTGATGTTGACATCCCGTTCCGATTGCTCGAGTGGACGCAGGAATGGATAGAATCGCCTCTTGTGTTTCTGCTTGCGCTTAACGTGTTCTTGCTGGTTGTTGGATGTATGATGGATATTTTTTCAGCGATTGTCGTCGTCGTGCCACTTATCAGTGAAATAGGGACTGCGTACGGTATCGATCCCGTTCATCTAGGTATTATTTTCATTGCCAATCTTGAGCTGGGGTATTTGACGCCCCCAGTCGGATTGAATCTGTTTCTAGCGTCTTACAGATTCGAGAAGCCGCTCATCGAGGTCTATCGTGCGTCTGTTCCACTGTTGGTGATCCTTGGTATTGGCGTTCTCCTTATCACTTATGTACCATGGCTGACGCTTGGCCTGCTGGAACTGTTTGGTCGTCAATAATTTGCATTTGTGTCGTTTCAGAATCTTGTTTCGAGGAGCTTCAATGTTGCGAAATCATTATCAGCAATGGCTAACGTTTTTTGCAGTTGGGTTGGCATTGGGGTGTGGAAGCTCTGTAGAAGAGGTTCCACCGGAAGGACGTCCAATCGAAATTGCTGACGAAGTAGGCGACGGGGAAGTACATCTAGCGAACATTCGTCAGCTTACTTTTGGTGGCGAGAATGCAGAAGCGTACTTCTCTTTTGATGGCCAGCAACTTATCTTCCAGACGACTAGGGACGGCGTGCCTTGTGACCAAATATTCCAAATGGACCTAGATGGTTCTAATCAACAGATGGTGAGTACTGGTAATGGTCGTACTACGTGCGCTTTTTTCGATCCCGATGGCGAATCCATAGTTTACGCATCAACACATCTTGGTGGCTTGGAATGTCCACCTGCTCCTAGTTTTAGGATGGGATATGTATGGGCTATATACGAGAGTTACGATATCTTCCGTGCAGGACCCGATGGCGAAGAATTAGTTAATTTGACAGATACGCCTGGGTATGACGCTGAGGCTACTATTGGGCCCGATGGTCGTATTGTGTTCACAAGTGTTCGTGATGGAGATATGGAAATCTATTCCATGAACGGCGATGGTTCAGACGTCGTTCGGCTTACGAATCGCCAAGGGCCAGATGGCGGTCCGTTCTTTTCTCCTGATGGCTCAAAGATCGTATTTCGCGGTAGAGAAATCCAAGATGGTGATGAGTATGACGACTATAAGGGTCTGCTTGACCAAGGGCTGTGGAGGCCGACAGCTGTTGAGGTGTTTGTGATGGATAGCGATGGCGGCAACCTAATCCAAGTGACCGATTTTGGTGGTGCGAGTTTCGCTCCGTTTTGGCACCCGAACGGAGAGCGCATTATTTTTTCATCTAATCTGCACAATCCTGAAGGCAGAAACTTTGATCTTTTTATGATAAACGTCGATGGTTCAGGGCTCGAACAGATTACTTTTAATGATTCTTTTGACGGTTTTCCAATGTTTTCTCCGGACGGAACGCGCCTTGTTTTTGCTTCCAATCGGGACGCTGCTGCCGAAGGCGACACGAATGTTTTTATCGCGGACTGGATAGATTAGTTAGGGAATTCTGGCTCTGATGAACACCGACTAAAAAAGTAAATTGCTGCTCGGAAAATGAGAGGTTTCGTTTTTAGCCCTTGTTCTTGGTGAAACTTAGAAACTCTGAGTGTAGGTGAGGTGTTTGATTTTCAATGGTCTATCTTGCACGATAGAACGAAACAGTGCTGCTTGTGACCAGTTTTTGTCGGTTGGGATAGCCGCCGATTAATGAGTCAGAGCCGAATCACCACGATCAGAGAGTAAATGGTTGATTGTGCGTGCGTAGTAGCGGAGAACAGAACGTTCTCGAATTCGATATCGATCGCCTTCAACGACGATTATTCCTCGAGTAGTAAACAAACTAGTCGCGGAGTCTAGTACCGCGCGGCCAGTTTCGACATCGAGATTAGCGTCAGACGACTTCAAGATCTCGATCAATTCGTCTATACGTTCCTCAAGCTCCGATCGCGTGATGGACGGACGAATTGCAGTCGCAAGCAGGGCAGTTGGGAGCACCTTATAAAGTTTTCCTATTTTTTCACGGACTCGCCGTTTTAGTTTGACCATGTCTCGCCCGACATCAGGATCGTAGTTAGCAAGTTTGATTGGTTCTCCGAAACTGACGAAACTCCTCGACTGATACCCAACTGCATAACGAACCATCTCGGTTAGCTCGCCGAGGAAAGGTCTCTGTGTGCGCTTGACCCCTTGCTTAGAGAGGATAAAGTCTTCAAGCACTAAGTCATATGCGATTGCGGTCGGGATGATGACAAGGTCACTCCGTTTAGTTTGGACGGCAGCGTGAAGTAAACCTGGTTTGAAAGGTTTGAGAGAGCCGTTGTAGCTCCGTCCACCTTCGAGATAGAGAAATAGGTCGTGTCTTTGTAACCGTTCGGCCACGTAGGCCTTGAGTGTGGCAAGGTAGGCGGGGTCTCTAGTTGATTCGGCATCACGGCGAATCGGAATAGCACCGGTTACGTGCTTGTGAATAAGTCCGAGCGCCCCGCCAAAAAGGTTGATTCCAGCAGCGATGACTGGCGGCCTAATTTGATTATCATCCAACACCAACGGCTGGATAAGATAATCGGTGTGACTCTTGTGGTTTGAAGCATAGATAATTCGATTTGAATTTACTGCAGCGGAGACATTACCTATATTCTCCTGAACTCGTTCGATTTTTCTGAGGATAGGGTACAGCGGATGCTGGAGCGCGCGGTACATTCGGTAGCGTTGGGTTGTGCGGAGCTCGTCCAGATACCCTTGAATGCTCTTTTTTGCCTGGTCGGGTGTTTGGCCTGCCCCGCCTTGTAAGTAGCGGACGACCTCGTCGCTAGACAGAACGGCTCTCGTAATCTCGTCCTGCTGCATTTAGGCACTATACCATGGGCTATTTGGACACCTTCTAGATTGCCGTTGGGTGGGGACTTGTTTGTCGGGTGCAGAGTGATGGTGGTTCGATGGAGGTAAACGATTGACGTTGTGGTTTTTGTGAGGGTTCTGTCAAGAACGGAACTGTTCCGCGGGTACTTACTAATCACTCAAGGCGAGTTTGTTTTAGAGCGATTTCAAGTTCGACGCTTCAAAATGGAGTGCGGGATTCAGATTGGACCTTCGTCGGCATGTGTATGATGCTTTCAGATGACTGATAAAATCAATTAATAGAGGGTGTTACGGTGGATCGTATATCCGATGTTGTAGTTGTGGGTGGGGGCATAGTCGGGTGCGCAGTGGCTTATGAGCTAGCGAAGCGCGGTGTCCAGGTGCAAGTGATTGAACGGAGTTTTGTTGGAAGTGGTGCAACGCAGGCCTCCGCAGGCGTACTTGCTCCTTATGTTGAGGCCTATCACCACAGCAACTTACTAGGTCTTGCGACGCGTAGCCTTGATTTGTATGACGATTTTATTTCGCGCGTCGTCGAAGATTCTGGTATTTCGGTTCAATATCGTCGAACGGGGACGTTAGAGGTGGCACGTGACGCTGCGGCGGCTACTAGGCTTGCTGCTATCGGCAAGATGTGCGCAACTCATGGTGTTGAGGCGAAGTGGCTCGATGCCCGAGAAGCGCGCAAAACTGAGAGTCAACTTTCGAATGAAATCTATGGCGCGCTATTGATTGCTTCTCATGGTTTCGTTGGTGCTTCTGACCTTACGGAAGCTCTTCGTCGAGCAGCAGTCGCTCATGGAACTAGGTTTCTGACATCGAAATCTGTTGTGCGGGTTACTTCTATCGACAGTGGTGTTCGCATCGAAACGTCGGGAGACACTGTAACCTGTGCCTCGGCGGTAATAGCCGCCGGCAGTTGGTCCGGGTTGGTGGAAATTACGGGTGCGAAACCTTTGCCCGTCCATCCGGTGCGTGGCCAACTTCTGCATCTTGGTTGGAGAGAGCAGCCGTTAACGCGTGTTGTGTGGTCAGACGGATGTTATCTCGTCCCATGGGGCGACGGTTCGGTGCTAGTGGGAGCAACTGTGGAGAAAGTTGGATTTGATGAGCGATCGACGGTGGCTGGGCTGAGAGATTTGATTGAGGCAGCTCGTCAGATAGTGCCGGGTGTGGTTGACGCATCTTTCGAGGCAGCGCGTGTTGGACTCCGGCCGGCCACGCCGGATGAAATGCCGATCATTGGGCAGTCGTCGGTGATTCCTGGACTTGTTTATGCAACTGGCCACTTTCGTAATGGTATTCTGCTAGCCCCCATAACGGGCATGCTCGTCGCTGGTCTTATTGTGGACCATGTTCAGGACGCCGTACTTGACTCGACGGCTCCCTCTCGGTTTGGCGAAAATTGAAATGAAGTTGAAGCAGAGTTACAGCGCTAGGGAAGTGGCAACGCTGACAGGATTGTCTGCACGGCAACTCCAATGGTGGGATTCTCACCAGATGTTTCAAGCGGCGGTTGCGTCTCGACGCACAGAAGCTGGTGGTTTTACAGAGCGGCGTTATTCTCCAGTTGAGCTCTATGAACTTGTGGCATTGGCCGACCTTCGTAAGAGAGGATTTTCGGTTCAGAAACTCAGAGCGATTTTAAAGACACTTCGCAAACAATTTAATGTTCGACTGTTTGACACTCTGGATGACGGAGCAAAGGTGACGCTTCTGACTGATGGCCAGGACGTATTTGCCCGCACGAAATCTGGTGAATTCTTTAACCTTTTACGCTCGCCAGAACAGCCTCTTTTGGTTGTTGGAAATTCAGAGCTACGGGCGCTAAGTTCTCATGTGAAGGTCCGTCGACGGAGAGCAGTCGGAAAAAAATCAAAAAAGGACAAGCCTGTACCCAAATCAAGAAAGAAGGCTTGAATGTTGTTGGACTGGGATGCAGAACGAAACGCTGTTACGCTTTCGTAACAAGATTTTTAGTTTTGCTGTGTTCCGGGTGTTCATCGTTTACCAGGTCACTTAGTTTAGTTAAGGAGTATCTTGATGATAAATGCGCGCGTTTCCGTTCCTGTTCCGTCAAACGAACCGGTCTTGAACTACATCCCAGGCTCCCCCGAGCGCAAAGAACTCAAAGCTAAGCTGGATGAGTTTTTGTCTGAGAAAATCGAGATTCCTCTCATCATTGGCGGAGAGGATGTCAGAACCGGTGATATTGGACAATGCGTGCTGCCCCATGACCATTCTCATGTATTGGCGACATATCACAAAGGTAACGCGAAGACTGTTAATCAAGCGATTTCAGCGGCTGCAGAAGCTAGGTCCGAGTGGTCTTCTATGCCATGGGAAGCGCGTGCGTCTATTTTTCTTAGAGCTGCTGATCTGTTGGCGGGAAAATATCGGCAGGTGTTGAATGCCGCGACGATGTTGGACCAAAGCAAGACCTGCATGCAAGCCGAGATAGATGCAGCGTGTGAATTGATTGATTTCTTTCGCTTCAATGTGTCGTATATGCCGAAGATCTTTGAACAACAGCCGCAGAGTTCTCCTGGACTGTGGAACTATGTTGAGTACCGACCGCTTGAGGGATTCATTTTCGCGGTCACACCTTTTAATTTCACTTCGATCGCCGGAAATCTACCAACTAGCCCTGCATTAATGGGCAATACTGTCGTTTGGAAACCAGCTTCAACCGCGGTTTGTTCGGCATATTGGTTGATGCAACTTCTTAAGGAAGCAGGTATGCCTGACGGCGTCATTAACATGGTTCCAGGTAGCGGCGCTGAAATTGGAGACCCGGCCATGAGTCACCCCGACTTGGGTGGCGTTCACTTTACAGGAAGCACAGCGGTATTTCAGGGCATGTGGAAAACAGTTGGAGCAAACATCGCCAATTATCGGAGTTATCCGCGAATCGTCGGCGAAACGGGCGGAAAGGATTTCGTTTTTGCTCATGCGTCCGCCGACCCGACTGAATTGATAACTGGTTTGATCCGCGGTGCGTACGAGTACCAAGGACAGAAGTGCAGTGCGGCTAGTCGGGCATATATTCCGAAGAGTTTGTGGAACAAGTGTGAAGATGAACTTTGTGACCAGGTCCGGGCGATCAAGTATGGGGATGTGTTGGATTTTTCAAATTTTATGGGTGCTGTTATTGATCCCTCATCTTATGCCACCAACAAAATGGCAATTGAGAACGCAAGAGAGAGTAAAGATGCTGAGGTCATTTGCGGTGGTGAGTGTGACGACAGTGCTGGCTACTTTATCGCACCAACAATTATCCGAGCGAATAATCCGCAGTATGAATCGATGGTAGTAGAACTTTTTGGACCGGTTTTGACGATTTTTGTCTACGATGATGCACACTACGAACAGACGCTTGAGATATGTGACAAGACGTCCCCATACGGGTTGACAGGCGGCATCTTTGCCACCGATCGTCAGGCTATTAATCTGGCTCACGAGAAGCTCAGAAACGCCGCTGGAAACTTTTATATCAACGATAAGCCGACGGGTGCAGTTGTTGGTCAGCAGCCGTTCGGTGGGTCTCGGGCTTCAGGGACTAATGACAAAGCCGGTAGTAATCTCAACTTGGTCCGATGGGTGAGTGCGCGTACGACAAAGGAAAATTTCAAGCCTCCACGTGATTATCAGTACCCACATATGCAAGAGGTTTGAGACGAGGTGCGGGCAATCCTCACGAAAAGCGCCTTATGCTGCTTTCAGAGAATTGGCCCGCTCCTTCTCATGCTCATAAAGTAAAACTCTATTTTGGCTGCGGCACTATCCGAATATAAGGTAACGGTGATTGCCAGCCATCTGGATATTTTTGCTTTGCTTCTTCGTCAGAAACGGCTGGAAGAATAATTACGTCATCGCCCTGTTTCCAATTAACAGGAGTAGCGACTTTCTTTGTTGCGGTCAATTGGCAGGAATCGAGAAGTCGAAGAATCTCTTCAAAATTTCTTCCGGTGCTCATCGGGTAAGTCAGTGTTGCTTTGATCTTTTTGTCCGGTCCAATAACAAAGACGGACCGCGCTGTGGCGTTGTCTGCCGGCGTTCGACCGACGCAGGAATCTGACGTATCGGCAGGAAGCATGTCATACGCTTTAACTATTTTCAGTTCCGGATCCCCAACAAGTGGGTAGTTCACGGGGGTTCCCTGAGACGACTCAATGTCCTTTGACCATTTCTCATGATCGGCGACACCGTCGACGCTGATGCCTAGTACCTTGCAGTTGCGTTTGTCGAACTCTGGCTTGAGGGCGGCTACAGCACCAAGCTCGGTAGTGCATACTGGGGTGAAGTCTTTCGGGTGAGAAAAAAGAACCGCCCATCCGTCGCCGATCCACTCATGAAAATCGATCTTTCCTTGTGTTGTGTCAGCCGAAAAATTTGGAGCTTCATCGTTGATTCTTAGTGTCATAGTCCTTACTCCTTCAAAGATACAGTCCTAGAGTGTACCTATAATTCTTTCACCACGGTCGCTCGTGTTAACCATGCGCGGTTGGATTTACCGGGACTCGGCAACGGACGACCGGAGTGATATCCTATTGGAGAAGTGCGGTGATGGGTAGACCACTTCTATGGCCGATTTCCCGCGATCGAACGGAGTAGCACAATGGATCGGGTACAGATAGCGATACCGGTACGTGGTTTCGGTGAAACTTCAAGACGCGATGCTTGGTGGATTCAGCCAGTCGCCGTTTTTCTTGGTCTGTCTTCTGCTCTTTTTTACTTGAATTGGGCAGCTTTTCAGGGTGACCACTACGCTTTTGGTGGATATCTTTCGCCGCTCTATTCTCCAGAGATTTTTGGAGAGTCACCGCATAGTCTGTTCGGTTCGTATCCTGCTTGGTGGCCTTCGTGGCTGCCGTCTTCGCCGGCATTCTTAATCTTGTGGGCGCCTGCTGGCTTCCGTGTTACCTGCTATTACTATCGTGGGGCGTACTATAAGGCGTTCTGGGCTGACCCGCCGTCGTGCACGGTCGGTGAACCTCGAAGTATCTTTCGCGGAGAAAATTCGTTCCCACTAATTGTCCAAAATGTTCACCGTTATTTCCTGTACTTGGCGCTTGGTTTCATCGTGGTTCTCAGTTATGACGTTTGGAATGCATTGTGGTTCGAGAATTCGATGGGTTCCGAATCGTTTGGCGTTGGCATCGGAACGCTCGTGCTAGCGCTGAATGTCATTCTTTTGGGAAGTTACACGTTTAGTTGCCACTCTTTGCGACATCTTGTCGGTGGTCGTAATGACTGTTTGTCTGACAATCCTGCACGGCAACGGGCGTACGATTGCGTTACCTGCCTCAACCAACGACATATGTTATTTGCATGGTTGAGTCTCGCCTGGGTCGCGTTTTCTGATGTCTATGTTCGCCTTTGCTCGATGGGCGTGTGGACAGATTTTCGGATTTTGTAGGGGCCCCATGGAGCATCAAACTTTCGAACACGATGTGTTAGTGATTGGCGCTGGCGGCGCCGGATTAAGGGCAGCTATCGAAGCCTCTGCGGCGGGAGTATCTGTAGGACTTGTCTGTAAGTCTCTTCTTGGGAAAGCGCATACCGTCATGGCTGAAGGTGGGATGGCCGCGGCACTTGCCAATGTAGATGACCGCGATGGTTGGCAGACCCATTTCGCGGATACGATGCGTGGCGGGCAGTATTTGAACAACTGGCGGATGGCGGAGCTTCATGCAAAGGAAGCTCCGGACCGGGTACGGGAATTGGAAGCATGGGGAGCTGTGTTCGACCGTACGAAGGACGGTCGAATTTTGCAGCGGAATTTTGGTGGCCACAAGTACCCACGACTCGCGCATGTTGGAGATCGCACAGGCTTGGAGATGATTCGGACCCTCCAGGATTATGGTGTACACCAGGGCATCGACGTGCATATGGAGTGCACGGTCATCGAATTGCTTCTGGAGGGAAGCCGGGTTGTCGGAGCGTTTGCATACGACCGAGAACGAGGCCGGTTCAGGGTTTTTAAAGCCAAAGCGATAGTTCTAGCGTCAGGTGGAATCGGACGAGCGTTCAAAGTTACGAGTAATAGTTGGGAGTACACGGGTGATGGTCAGGCTCTGGCCTACCGTGCCGGAGCTGAGCTAATAGACATGGAATTTGTTCAATTCCACCCGACTGGTATGGTGTGGCCTCCGTCGGTCAAAGGGATTCTAGTGACGGAGGGAGTACGGGGGGAAGGTGGTGTGCTTCGGAATAGCGAGGGACGTCGGTTTATGTTTGACGACATTCCTGAGTTATACAAGCACCAAACTGCCGACAATCCAGAGGAAGGTTGGATTTACACCCAAGGTGACAAAAACGCACGTCGGCCTCCAGAATTGCTTACGAGAGACCACGTAGCACGTTGCATTGTTCGTGAAATCAAAGAAGGCCGTGGTAGTCCGCACGGTGGGGTGTTTCTGGATATAGCCTGGATTCGTGAAAAGTTACCCAATACTGCTGAGCACATCAAGAAGAAACTGCCAAGTATGTATCATCAATTCAAACAATTGGCAGGGATCGACATTACTAAAGAACCAATGGAAGTTGGCCCGACGACGCACTATGTGATGGGTGGTGTTCGGGTTGATGCGGACTCACAGATGTCGTGTGTCCCGGGATTATTTGCGGCCGGCGAAGTGGCCGGTGGTTTGCATGGCGCTAATCGACTCGGAGGTAATTCTCTTTCTGATCTTGTAGTTTTTGGTAAACGTGCTGGTGAGTTTGCAGCAAAATTTGCAAGTGAAAACCCTGATGGGGTGATCGACCAAGAGCAACTGGACACTGCGGCGAAGATGGCTCTTGAGCCACTGGAGCGACAAGGTACCGGTGATGGTCCTTTTCAACTGCAATACGAGTTACAAGAAATGATGCAGAGTCAGGTTGGCATTGTTCGAAATGACGAGGAATTACGGAAGGCACTTGGTGAATTGGAGCGGTTGGCGGAGCGTGTGAAGCACGTGCAGACGCCAGGGAATCGGGAATACAACTCGGGTTGGCATACAGCATTGGACTTGCGGAATTTAATGCCAGTTGCGGAGGCCGTGACGCGGGCTGCCATCGAACGTAAAGAAAGTCGAGGAGCCCATTTCCGGGAGGACCATCTTGGCAAGGACGAGCAATGGGGTAAGACGACGCTTGTTATTAAGAAGGCCGTTGACGGTTCGATGGAAGTTCGCCACGAAAAGATTCAGGGTCTTCGCGACGATTTACAGAAGATAGTCGAAGAGAACCAGAAGTAAGCGAGTGTTTTAGGAGATTTGCATGGCCACTGCAACATTCAAGATTTGGCGAGGTAACGCCGACGGCGGTGCCTACGAGGACTACTCGACCGAGGTAACGGAAGGGATGGTCGTGCTGGATGCTGTTCATCAGATTCAGGCGGAATCGGCGAATGATTTAGCGGTTCGTTGGAACTGCAAGGCTGGCAAATGCGGGTCGTGTTCGGCCGAGGTCAACGGAAACCCTAAACTCATGTGTATGACTCGACTCAATAGTTTGAATTTGAATGAGCCGGTGACCATCGAACCTATGCAATCATTTCCGTTGATTAGAGACCTGGTGACGGATGTGACGTGGAATTACGAGGTCAAAAAGAAGATTAAGCCATTCAAGCCGAGGCCCCCAGACGCTGAAGATGGAACGTGGAGAATGGCCCAATCAGATGCGGAACGGGTTCAGGAATTCAGGAAGTGTATAGAGTGTTTCCTTTGCCAGGATGTTTGTCATGTGTTGCGTGACCATCGGCTCCACCATGAGTTTGTAGGTCCGAGATTCTTTGTTCATGCTGCCCAGCTTGAGATGAATCCTCTGGATGTCGAAGACCGAACCCGAGACTTAGCGTTCGATAATGGCATCGGTTTTTGCAACATCACGAAATGTTGCACTAAGGTTTGTCCCGAAGAGATTACTATCACTGACAATGCAATTATCCCACTGAAAGAACGAGTTGTAGATAAATTGTACGATCCATTGAGTCGGCTACTCCGAATGTTTCGTTCGTCCTAATTCTGGTTCAAGAGTTTGGTTTGGCTGGGGCAATTTTCGGCTGCCATGCTCCCTGAAAGGGAAAACCATGCGGTCAGTTCTGTTGTGGTGTTCTGATTGTGTTTGCGTGTTGGGCTATTGTGACGCCGACACACGTCAAGATATTCAATCCGAATGCGATAATTCCTGCGTGAATGTTCCAGATTTCTGTTTGGCCAACAAATAGCAGACTTGCGTAAGTACTACAACCGACTAACATTCCAGTAAAAGCCGCTGTTGTTGTCAGCTTTTTCCACCGTATGCCGAGAACGAACAGTGGTGCGACTTGAGCTAAGATTTCCATCTTAATCTCAGTTAGACCCCACAGTGTTATACGTGGCGACAGCGCTATTACTACTAATACACTTACTATGAACCAGGAGAGGAGTTTTCCGACCCGTGTGACTTGTGCCTCGGGTGCGTTTTTGAGGAGCGTCTTGCCGACGACGTCTTTCGCGAGAATTGACGACAGGCTTAACAGTACCGAATCAGCTGTTGACATTACGGCAGCAACGATTGCGGTAATAACGACGACACACAGGACGTAGAGGAGAACTGACCGGGCACTCCAAATTGTTAGTAACGCCGGCATCACTTGGTCTGGTTCTCCAGTCGCGGCCAGTTCCTGGATCGCGAGGATGCCTACGATAAACATCACGCCGGTTGTAACGAGTGGAAGAAACACCATGATACTGAAGGCACGTCGGAGTGTGTCGGCATCTCGTGCCGCATAGATTCGTTGGATGGCGTGGGGATAGACGGCGCCAGAGAAACCAATTAGGAGAATCGTGCTGAACCAGTTACGAGAGACCTCCCAAGATGGCACAGCAACTTTTTCAGGCGCCACCGCGGCGATTGTCATGGTGAGTTCGTGGAGGTGTGCTGGTGTCGGCAAGACCACCAGTAAAAGCCCGACGAGTCCTGCTAAAAGCATGATTCCTTGTACGCAATCGGTCCAGGCCACCGCGCGCATTCCACCGACGGTCTCATAGACGATGACGACGAGTGTCAACAGAACAACGCCGACCCAGTAAGGGATAGTTCCGCCTGACAAGCCTTCGGTGACGTGCCCCATTGCTATTAGCTGAGCCAAGAGATAATTAGAGATCGCTAGCACCAAAAGTACGTTAGCCACCAATGTCATGGACGGTGATTGAAAGCGGTGTGTGACCCAATCTCCAGGAGTGACGAACGAATGTCGGCGTGCGATGACTTGAAGACTGGGAGCATAAAGTAGATAGACGACGATAATAGCCATCATGAAGCCAACGCTCATGACCCACGCGTACCCAAGGGAAAATGCCTCGCCAGGGTATCCGAGAAGTGTATTGCCGCTGTATTGAGTCGCATACAGTGTCAGAACTAATACGAAGCCGCCGAGATTCCGACCGGCGAGGTAGAAGTCACCTAGTCCCGTATTTTTTTCTTTGCGTCTTGTCGCGTAGCCGACTGCAATCAAGAGTACGAGATAAATTCCCACCGCGATGCCGGCGCCGAGTGCGAGAGATGAGTTCACTGCGGTTTCCTAGCCACCGGAGTCGGTTTTCCGGCGTCGTCGCCGTCAAGCTCGTCATCGATTGCTAAGATTGACCAATACCGTGTAATAACAAACGCAGTGAAAATAGCGATGGTGGTACAGGCGGCAAGTGAAATGACAACCCAATAAGGAAGACCAAACCAGAGTCGTAATTGTCCGGTCGCAGGCAAGTACCAAGGGACAGATACCGAGAAGAGGACTACGTAGACTACCCAAATCCAGCGTTTCGATCGGGGTTCCCGGTAAATGATGGGATTTGGCATTTAGACTAAAAGTATGGGTGAGCGCGTCCTATCATATTGCCATTATTTAGAAAGGGGTTCTTTTGATGGAAAGAATAGGCCTTACTACGCTTGTGGTTGTCGGTTCCCTTGCGGTTTCTTTTTCGGTTTTGGCCAGCAACGGTGGTCAAGGAGACGAAATTTCGTTGAGTGGCGTCGTGGACTTGCACGTTCATGCCGGTCCCGATTCACGGCCGCGGTCGGTGGATGATTTCCAGGCCGCGAGTTTAGCGAAAGAAGCAGGTATGAGGGCCATTCTTTTAAAGAACCATTTTACGATGACTGCTGACCGTGCCGCATTAGCGATGCGGCAGGTTGAAGGCATTGAGATCTTTGGCGGTGTGGTTTTAAACAGAGCGGTAGGAGGGATTAATCCAGAGGCGGTTCGTCAGATGGTTCAGTTCTCCGGTGACAGAGGTAAGGTCGTTTGGTTGCCGACTTTTGATGCCGAGTACTATGTGACCTCTTCTGGAAGTGACGAGCCCTTTGTCGCAGTTCTTAAGGAAGGCGTGCCGTTACCGGAGGTGGTTGAGGTTCTAGAACTAATTGGCGAACATGATTTACTTTTAGCCATGGGGCATTCTTCTCCGGGTGAAGTTTTACGACTGATCGCAGAGGCCAAAATACGCGGTGTGCGGAAGATTCTCGTTACGCATGTCTTTAGTCAGCAAGCCACGGCCGAACAAATGAGAGAAATGGCTTCGGAGGGAGCTCTGATGGAGATCGATTGGTTGGCTGTTTACTCTGGCGGTCGGACGATTGATGAGTACGTATCGGCGATCAGGGAATACGGAGCGGAATCATTCGTGATGTCATCTGACCTTGGACAGTTGGGTAATCCTGTTCATCCGGCCGGATGGCGTGATTATATTGAGGCGTTTCAAAACGCAGGTGTTTCAGCGGAGGAGATCGATGTGATGGCTCGTCGAAACCCGGCTCGCCTAATCGGTCTAGAGCCCTGGTAATACGTTTTTGATTCGTGCTTTGTGCCACGGTTATCATCGCCACATCACGGTTCCGTTGGCGAGTGTAACTCACACAATCTCTAGGTAAGGTAGTTTCGGTTTCGATGTGTCTTCCATACTTCCTGCGCTTCGAGGCGTTCTTCTTCTTCCCACTGTCGCCTTCTGAGGATACGTTTTTTTCGGTGTCGCCAGATCGCGACTAGAGAGAGCATCGTCATCATGGTCCATAACGTGAACGGACTTGCCACGAATGTCAGCCATTCTTCCCAGCCGCTCCCACTGCGCCAAAACGCATTGATAGCTCCGTCGGTGGTCGTTCCGGTTGTGTTGATGAATGCCCGGTCGAACGTCTCTCCATTGGCTACACGGGAAAGAATTCGACTTATCAAGTCCGGGCCATAGCGTTGCATAAGATTTCGGACGAACGCGTGCGAAAGCACGTAAGCCCGTGCAGAATCTTTTTGACCAGAGAAAAACATCCTTTCGAGTTCGGTTGTCGACACACGACCGTCGATCATTGATTCCCAAATGAATCTCGAACGACTATCCAGAGTCCATCCGCGTTCCGCTGCAATGGAAATTCCTTCGTTGAACCAGCGTGGCACATGATTTCCATTAGCGGCGCGAGCCGTCAAAATATGGGTGACTTCGTGATTGATGACGACTTCGAGGGAATTGAACGGATAAGAACCAATCCGCTCAGGAAACACGACGATGAGGTCGTGCGTGGGGTCTGCAAATGCGGCTACCCACGGAACGGTGTCACGGGCAACGCGAGAACGTTCGGTTAGTAAGACTATTCGAATTTGTCGTTCGAGCGTTCTGGCCCCGGTAAGTTGAACTGCAAAAAGGAGTTTCTTCGGATCGAATTGGTAGATACGCGCGGCTAAATCTTGTAAATGAGACGGAGCCTCCACTTGGAATTCTGGCAGTGACACCGACTCTCTTGCGTCGACTGGAGGGTGCATAGTAGTGCCGAGGAAAACCAGTGTTAGCGAGGCTACATGGCAAAACTTTTTAACCTTTGACACATTGAGATTGAGAATCTCCGTCGGAGAAGATCGTAGAGTCGTCGAACTCATGTGTCTTCTATTGTTATTCATATAGCGAGTCGGCTGCTTGTTGTTTTCTGCGCAGCCCTGTGGACGCAAGGTCGATGCTTATTGATCAACCGGTAAAAATGGAAACTCGCCGTCAGCCCGGCTGGTATTCCGATTTCGAATGGTGGCTCCATTGCTACTCTGGTCTGCGGTTAAGGTTTACGACTGTTGCGCCTAAGTGTGATTCGGGCGCATCAGTGAATGATTTCACAAGAGGATGGGTTTCGAGTGCGGCCTGAACGATGCCACGTTGGACGCCGATACCGCGTCCATGAATAATCCGAATTTCAGTCAAATCGGCGTCTGCAGCGGCATGTATATACTCATTGACGACGTATTTTGTGTCTTTTGGCGAAAATGTGTGGAGGTCGAGAAGACCATCAATCGGAACGACTTTTGGTGTTCTACCGTTACTGTTCATAAGTGGCTTTCACTTGTGTGGCAATTCCACCTCGAACGGAAAAATCAGCGGTAACAGTCATCTGCTTTGGGTTGCACGCTGCAACGAGGTCATCGAGAATCTGATTTGTGACCTGCTCGTAAAAAATACCTCGATTTCTGAACTCTGTTAGGTAGAATTTTAGTGCCTTCAGTTCGATACACTGAAGGTGTGGTGTATAGGTGATGAGAATTTCGCCGAAATCTGGGTGGCCGGTTTTGGGGCAGAGCGAGGTAAACTCTGGACAGCGAATAGCGACTTTATAATCACGTTCAGGTTTTGGGTTTGGGAATGTTTCAATTTTTGCGTCTGCCATGGTTAATTTTAGCAGGGCTTTTTTATTGAAATCTTTGATTGGCTATTGTCTCTTGAGTGAGTCATTGCAATACAATAATTGACAGCGGAAATACGCGTGGACTAGGATACGGCGCGTTTTTACTAGATTTTCTTCCCGCGACGGTCGAATGAGCGCGAGACCGAGTCGTCGGGCAAATTAAGTGCGCTCAGAGCATGGGGGACGTCGATGGCCGGAGCTGGAAGAATGGGCAAGACCGAACTCTTCTCGTATTTCGCGGACCACGAGTTTGAAGGTGGTCAGCAGATAAACAAGAAGATGGTACGAGAATTTTTCGATGAACTTCAGCATTTGTCAGAGAGTGAGCTGAAGCGGTGTGGTGAGTTCGTACTGCCGGGGATGACTAAGTTGGTAGTCCAGAAACGTCAAGCACGAAAGGGACGTAACCCAGCAACTGGAGAATCGATCAATATTCCGGCGAAGACAGTGGTTAAGGCCCGAATCGCGAAGCAGCTTAAAGACGCGGTGTTGCCTCCGAGTTAGGAGTAGAACAACCCTAGTTACTACTCAAATTTTTGGACACCCCGCCAAGCCGTTTTTTCATCAGGAACGAGAACGGCTTTCGGTGGGGTGGTCTGGTTTTCGCGTGTTTAGCTGGAGACCCTGGGCCTTCCAGAGTTTCGACGGTGAGTAGAGCATAGAGTCGTTGTTTGAGGGTCCCGTCTGTGGCGCTACGTTTAGCGCCTATCGGTCAACGTCATTCGGTGATACCTAAGGTAATCAGTTAATGGCTTTGACGTTCCTAATAGCTTCTTGGATTTGTGGGCAAGGCGGGTGACCGTTCATTCGAGTCTTCTGGTTTCGTCCGAGCAATAGGATTTTTCGGATCACGGGAATTTTTACTCTGGTTTATGCCTACGAATGTACTCATGCCGCAGCTTGGCGAATCAATCGCTGAAGGAACCATTGTTCGCTGGATGAAAGAAACAGGAGAGTTCGTTGGCCGAGATGAGCCTCTCTTCGAGATAACCACAGACAAGGTTGACGCTGAAGTGCCGTCGCCTGCGGCCGGGGTGCTTATTGATGTCAGAGTTCAGGCTGGCGAGACAGTTCCTGTCGATAGCATTGTGGCCGTCATAGCCGAGAATCCGAAAGAAGCAAGTTCAACTGGGTCCGTCCAAAACAGCTCGAATGACGTGGGTTTCCAGGAGCCTAAGACTGGTGAAGCGGTTTCTATCGGTCGAACGCTGAAGGAGTCAGCGCCTATTCACCGACTGAGGGTGACCCCGCTGGTACGCAGACTTGCACTCGAGCACAATGTTGACTTGAAGGACTTAGCTGGAACGGGATCCGAAGGACGAATTACGAAGGCCGACTTGATGGAATTTGTAGAGGACCGCAGCACTGTTACTGGATCAAAGCTAATCGACGGTGACGTCATTGCTGATGCTGATGCGACCGGCGAGCCGATGCCTGCTATTCGACGGACGATAGCTGAACACATGTTGTTGAGTCGGCGTACCGCGGCGCATGTTCATACCGTATTTGATGTTGATTTTTCAGTTATCTCAGTTCTACGAGAGAATCATCGAGATTCTTATGCCGAGGAGGGGATCTCTCTCACCTACTTAGGGTTTATTGCGAAGGCGGTGGCGATGACGATTCCAGAAGTGCCGACGATCAATGCTAAGGTCAGCGAAGATGGTCAGCGTGTGATCTACAACGAAGACGTGAATCTCGGTATTGCCGTGGCACTCGATGAAGGTTTGGTGGTCCCGGTTATTCGTCGGGCAAACCAACAAAGCCTTCGGCACATCAGTCGGTCGGTCATTAAATTGGCTAAGCGGGCAAGATCACAGACGCTTTCGGTTGACGATGTTGGTGAGGGGACATTTACGATTACCAACCCTGGAGCGTTTGGCTCGATCTTTGGAATGCCGATAATCCACCAGCCGCAAGTGGCAATTCTGTGCGTAGGCGCCGTTGAAAAGCGTCCAACGGTCGTTGATGGTAGTGATCGAATTGAAGCACGGCCGAGATGCTATCTGACCCTCGGATTTGATCACCGGTTGATTGACGGTGCTGTCGCTGATCGTTTTATGTCAAATCTCAAATCGAGATTAGAGTCATTCGATTCTGCTCTTTTGTAGCGTATTGTGAACTTCGCAGACCAGCAGTTGACTTCGAGTTCCGATAGTAGGCACGAAGATTCAGGGGAGCGGTATCTTGAGGTAGTTCAATTGGGCAGCGTTCCGTATGCTGACGGGATCGAGCTGCAGGAAAACCTTGTTATGCAACGGAAAGCCGGGGTAATAGCGGACCGACTACTTTTGTTGGAACACCCGCATGTGATCACTCTTGGAGTAGCTTCGCGAAACAGTCGACGGAATATTCTTGTTGGGCCCTCCGTGCTCGAACAGAACGGAATAGAAGTACACGAAACCCACCGAGGCGGCGATGTTACCTACCATGGACCAGGGCAGCTCGTCGGATATCCAATTATTGACCTAAAACCAAATCGAATGGATGTCCATCGATATGTGAGGGACCTGGAAGAAATACTGATTCGAACTGCAGCTCACTTCGGTGTGATCGCGAAACGGCAGACAGGTATGACTGGCGTTTGGGTTGGTGAAAACAAACTTGCAGCGATTGGTGTTCGTTTGTCTCGATGGGTAACTAGCCATGGTTTTGCGCTTAATGTAACGACAGAACTTGATTATTTCGGCTTTATCAGACCGTGCGGCTTAGCGAATCGAGGCGTGACATCGTTAGCAGAATTAGTTGGCGAAGTCGTGTCCATGAGCGAAACGTCGGCTGTGGTCTCAAGAGTTTTCTTAGATGTCTTTGAGTAGGCCCTCTCAGAAGTTCTAACACTTTAAGCGATATCGCGAAAGCTGTATTGCTCAAACGAAACTAAACTACTGTTTTGGTCGTCGTGGTTTTGTTTCCTTCTTCAAAGAAGTGAGGTAACAACGTAGCCATTTTGGCGTACCAGGCCATCAGTCTGGTCTAATGGTGTGTGTTCGTTTCGGAACCAAAATGATTGAAGAAGTATTTAGTATTAGTGCTGAGCCATCTCAACCAAAAAAGTTACTGCTCGTTCTTGGATCTGGTTGCATTACTAGGGACTACGTTCTGCAGTAGAAACTGTTCACGTGTGCTCAAAGGCAAGTCCGGGATTTTTTTGATGCCGTTTGGAGCAAGGATTATGGGTGTGGCAATCGAAATATTTTTAATTCTGAATTCACCGTTCAAAACTGCGAAACAGGTTGGAGTCTTGTTGGTGTGATTGATGATCGACTCGGCTACGCGCGCGGCGGCGGCGGCAAGAGTGTACGGTCCTGGTGGCCATAGGTAAGGAATTTGTTCTTGCAAGCGTCTTAAGTGTGTGACTGAGAGCTGTTGATCCAGGTCGAATCCAGAAATGGTTACTTGACTCCATGGGACAATGGTTTGTTTTGGCGGTGCTCCCATAATGGTGAGACCGACATCCGAAGGTGCACGGTTGACATTGAGTGCGACGATTGCCGTGATTGCTGCTCGAAACGCTTCTGGTGCCGATCCAATTATCCGTCTTCTGGGTATTCCAACGTCTGTCACACTCCGTTCAACGACTCCTCGGTGGGAGGCGCCTGCGCAAATGATGATCTGTCGTTGGTTTTCTTTGATATGACGGTCTATGAAAGCCAGGGCAATGTCTTCATTCCATTCTGTGTCAGAAGCATGTGCTGGTCCAGTAAGAATAACGATGTCAGCATCGGCAGCAGCAGCAGCATCGTTGAAGCCTGATACGACTGTCCTGAAATGTTCAATTGGTCCAGACTGTTTAATGTCAAGTGCTTTTCCGGCTGCGATAGTACTTGTTTCGTCGATAAGGCGCACTTCTCTAAATTTATCTCTGGCTGCGATGGTGTACGCGAGTGTCCCACCCAAGATGCCAGCTCCGACAATAGCGACAATAGACATAGCTTTCACAGTATTCTAGTGCTGGATCGACTCTAGGATGTGCGAAACAATGCCACATAGTGAGCAGTTGTCTGGAAAAATAGCAGTTGTGACCGGTGGATCTCGTGGAATAGGGTTTGCCGTCACGGAGGTGCTTGTTTCCTTTGGAGTTGATGTCGTTATTTCGGGTCGCTCACATGAAGGATTGGAGTCTGCTCGGAGCCGTTTAGAGAAGGCCGCGGCATTTGAAGGAGCTGGTCGAGTGGCAATTGCACAAGGAGATTTGCGAGATCCATTGCATGCCGAGCAAGTAATCGAAACTGCGGTTGATCGCTTCGGTGGACTCGATATCCTTGTAAACAATGCGGGAGTTGGACGATTCAAGAATATCCTTGACCAATCTGTTGACGATTGGCAGGAAGTGATCGAAACCAACCTGCACGCGGTATTCTTTTGCTGCAAAGCGGCGATACCCGTTTTGCTTGGACGCGGAGGTGGTTGGATCATCAACATCAGCAGCCTTGCTGGGAGCCATCCGTTTGCTGGGGGGTCCGCGTACTGTGCGTCTAAAGCGGGTCTCGATGCATTCACGACTTCTCTGATGCTAGAACTCCGTCAGTACGACATTCGGGTGAGTTCAATCGCACCTGGCTCGGTCAGCACGTCGTTTGGTGGTGGGGCAATTCATCAAACTGCTCCGTGGAAACTCACAGCATCTGACGTTGCACGAGTGGTCACCGACGTGCTGAGTCACGAACAACACAGTCTTCCTAGCCGAGTCGAACTTCGGCCATCGAAGCTAAGTTGATTTATTGACGTCGTAATGGCTCTGCAATTGATATTCTTGAGTTGACCGGAATGTGGATTCTTGATTCGATCGATCCAACGCACCCAATTAAGCTCAGATTGACAGCAGGAGTCGTCAAGACTATTGGAAGGGGACCAATATCTGATTTCGTTGTTGATGGCACAATGCTCTCGCGTGTCCACTGTCGGCTTACCGCGACATCAAAAAATCTTGTTGTGGAGGATTTGAAAAGTACAAACGGGACATTTGTCAACGATGCTAGGGTCGAACGCTCATCGCTGATGAGTGGTGATCGGTTAAGGTTGGGACGTGTCGAGTTTGAAGTCTCTAGAAATTGATTTTTGGGTTGAGTCGATTCACAACGAAATCAATTTTTCTTTGCTGCGCCAGCTAGCCAGTTAATTAATGTTTCTGCCACACGAGGTGAAACTTGTTGGTCTATGAGTACGGAGTATTCGTCTACACTACCGGTGGTTGCTGGCACCAGTAGGTGATTGATGCCTTCGAGGTAGACGACTTCGATCGTTGTTCTGCGATAAGCCCGAACCATTTCGTCAATTCGGCTGGCATGATATGGAAGAACTTGTTGATCGAGTTCTCCTTGAATTACCAGCATCGGCTGCCGGATTCGTCTGATAGTTTCGCTCGGATCAAATTCGAGAAAAGAACGAAACCATGGGGTATCAGCTTGTGTGCGAAGACGGTCAGGAATCCCGTCCCAGGGTCCGTCATCTAATACAGCCGAGTTGATTCGACTCTGTAGCTCGATCTTCTCGTGGCGATCGGTCGCATTTGAGGATAAGCGATCAAGTTCCAGCTCTTGTTTCTCTAGGACGAAGTCTGCCCCACGTGTGCTTGGGGTTTCGAGTAGCGCAACAGCGGAAATCTTATTTTCCTGAGCTGCAGCTAGCAGGCTGGTCCAGCCGCCCTCATTGTGTCCAACGACTACTATACGGTCACGATCGACATCATCTCGATCATCGAGAAAATGCACCAAATCACGTAAGTCTTCAGCGTAGTCGCTAAGTCTGGCCGACTCTGGCCGACCACCGCTTTGGCCGGT
>Ga0310120_10000107_pt1 | contig 62524 bp, 65 predicted proteins | sample CB27_AW_983_MG_FD_203506 | JGI IMG/M metagenome (GOLD analysis project Ga0310120, IMG submission 203506) | Marine microbial communities from Western Arctic Ocean, Canada - CB27_AW_983 | ecosystem: Environmental > Aquatic > Marine > Oceanic | place: Canada: Western Arctic Ocean | collected...
TGGACGGTCGACCAATCCCTATCGGTTTCGGGTGCGACCGCCGTCCTTCTGCAATCTCCAGGCCCTGAGCCGCCTCGTTAAAGGGCATCTCGTGGCAGATGTCGTAGCTCTGATCGGCACGATCGATATCGTTTTGGGCGAAGTGGACCGCTAGAAGACGTCTCATGATCGACTCCTTGTTGGTCCCGCTTCTTAAGATCGCCGTGCTGCTGAACGCGGTGCTGGTGACCGTGACGTTCCTCGTGCTCATGGAACGAAAGGTTATCGCGTGGGCGCAGTCGCGACTAGGACCGATGAGGGTGGGTCCGCACGGCATCTTGCAAGCCCTTGCCGACCCGATCAAGCTGATCCTCAAAGAGGATATCACTCCCGCCAGGGCCGATCGGTGGGTCTTCACGCTCGCGCCGATCATGAGTCTGGTGCCAGCACTCGTGGTGTTTTCGGTTATCCCGTTTGGCTTCGACCCGCTGTTTTACATCAGCGACATCAATGTCGGCTTGCTCTTCATTGTGGCTGTCACATCGATCGGGGTTTACGGAATCATCCTGGGTGGATGGGCCTCGAACAGTAAGTATCCGTTGCTTGCGAGTCTTCGGGCGTCCGCGCAGCTCATCAGCTACGAGATTGCAGTGACGATCACTCTGGTAAGTATGGTTCTCACTTCAGGGACGCTGAACCTCTTGGGGATTGTGGAGGCTCAACGTGATGCGGGTGTGTGGTTCGGGTTTGTGCAGCCGGTTGCCTTGATGCTGGTCTTTATTGGTGGACTGGCCGAGACGAACCGAATGCCGTTCGACCTCCCGGAGGCGGAAACGGAGCTAACCGGCGGCTTCCACACCGAATACAGCGGAATGCGGTTCTCTCTGTTTTTTCTGGCAGAGTACGCCAATATTATCGTTATTTCTGCGGTGGTCGCGATCATGTTTTTTGGGGGATGGATGGCACCGTTCCCTAATGTCTCGGCGTTCTCATTTTTCCAGATCATCCCTGGCTGGATTTGGCTTGTCTGGAAAATGTTTCTCGTGCTCTACGTGTTCATCTGGCTGCGTGCCACACTGCCACGCTATCGCTACGACCAGCTGATGAACCTAGGTTGGAAGACGCTGATTCCGATCGCCTTGGTCAACCTCGTGGTCACGGGCATCGTGAAGGTCGTCTTCTGAGACTCTGATGCTTGAACCACTGGTGTTTTATACGTTGGCGGTGCTCATCGTAGCGCTGGGGATCCTTGTGATTACGGCCCGGAGCGCCGTTCACAGTGTTTTGTTCCTGGTGGGGGACTTTCTGCTCATCGCGGCGCTGTATGTCACCCTCAACGCCGAGTTCTTGGCCGTTATTCAGATCATGGTCTACGCCGGCGGGATCGTCGTTCTGTATCTGTTTGTGGTCATGCTTGTGAGTCTTAAACACGCGCCGGAGCTGCATGCTGACAGTCGTCGACTCGGGGTAATCGGGATGGTGTTGGCCTTGGTCGTTCTGGTTGAGCTCGTCGCGATTGCCTACGTTTCATCGACGCGCAGCGCAGGGGCGACGGTTACACGCGCGGTGCAATCGTTTCCTGTCGGGGTTCAGGGTGGCAACACCGAAGAACTCGGATGGGTACTGTACACCGACTATCTGATTCCGTTTGAGTTGGTGTCGATGTTGTTGTTGGTGGCGATGGTGGGGGCCATCGTGCTGGCGAAACGAAGCCTTTAGGGGTCATTGTGCTTGAGATCACGCCACTTCACTACACGCTACTTTCGGCCTCCCTGTTTATGGTCGGGGTTATCGGCGTCCTCGTGCGCCGAAACATTATTATCATCTTCATGTCGATCGAGCTGATTTTGAACGCCGTCAACATCAACCTCGTGGCGCTGGCCCACCAGTTTGGCAATCTTTCTGGCCAGGTATTTGCCGTGTTTATCATCGCAGTGGCCGCAGCAGAGGCCGCTGTTGGACTCGGTATCCTTCTGGCATTTTATCGCAACAAAGAATCGGTCAATATTGACGAAATGACGATCATGCGGTGGTGACGAGTCGCAACGTCACGAGGCAGATGACAGCAGGCAAGGGTCGACAAATTTTATGGATCTGATCTGGCTTATCCCGATACTTCCAGGCATCGGGGCCGCACTTAACGGCCTGATTGGGATCCGCTGGTTTAGTAAGCGGACTGCGGGCCTGGTGGCGTGCAGCACCATGGGCGCTGCACTGCTCCTCTCGCTGAACGCGTTCATTCAGCTACTCGGGCTGGAGGGCGACAATCGCTTCTATCAGGTCACGATCGCTCATTGGATTCCACCGATCCCTCTTCAGACGGTCGATGGGATGGGTGCGTTCGAGGTGCCGTGGGCGTTCACTCTCGACCCGCTGTCGAGCATGATGATCCTGGTCGTCTCCGGTATCGGCTTCCTGATCCACGTCTACTCGACGGCCTACATGGATCATGAGCCGCGCCCGGCCTACGCTCGGTTTTTTTGTTACCTGAACCTCTTCTGCTTCTTCATGTTGACGCTCGTGCTCGGGAGCACGTTCTTGGTCATGTTCGTGGGTTGGGAGGGCGTCGGGCTGTGCTCCTACCTGCTGATCGGGTTTTGGTATCACAAGAAGAGTGCGTCCGACGCCGGCAAGAAGGCATTCATTGTCAATCGTGTGGGAGATTGGGGTTTCGTGCTTGGGATCTTCCTCATCTTTTTCACCTTCGGAACTGTCGATTTTCACAAGGTAGCCGAGGCGACTTCCCACATGCCGGTCGAGGCTGGTGCCTTCGGTGTCGTGTCACTGATCTGTTTGCTTCTTTTTATTGGCGCCATCGGCAAAAGCGCACAGATCCCGCTCTACATTTGGCTGCCAGATGCGATGGAGGGACCGACGCCGGTCTCCGCGCTGATTCATGCCGCCACGATGGTTACCGCCGGTGTCTACATGGTGTGCCGAAACGCCGTGCTCTTCACCCATGCGCCGATCGTTATGACGATCGTTGCCGTCGTCGGAGCGGCAACGGCGCTAATCGCAGCGACGATCGGGCTCGTTCAGACCGACATCAAGAAAGTTTTGGCGTACTCTACCGTGTCGCAGCTGGGCTACATGTTTCTCGCGACAGGGGTTGGGGCGTTCGGAGCCGCCGCTTTCCATCTCATGACCCACGCCTTCTTCAAGGCACTGCTCTTCCTCGGGAGCGGGTCGGTCATCCACGCGATGAACGACGAGCAAGAGATGACCAAGATGGGTGGCCTGCGACGGTATATGCCGATCACCTTCCTCACGATGTTCATCGGTGCGCTCGCCATTGCCGGTGTCCCAGGGCTCGCAGGATTCTTTAGCAAAGACGAAATCCTGGCCTACACCTTCCGGGAGAGTCCGGCACTATGGGTCATCGGCGCGATCACGGCGGCCATGACGGCGTTCTACATGTTCCGGCTGATTTATATGACGTTCTATGGTGAGTATCGTGGACCAGCCTGGGAACACGGACACGATGAGACCCACGGTCATGATGATGCTCATGGCCATCGCGCGTGGCACGGACCGCATGAGTCACCACGAGCGATGACTGTCCCGTTGTTGGTCTTGGCGGTCGGGGCGATCGCGGCCGGGTATGTTGGTGTACCGGCTGTTCTTGGCGAGGGAATCGGTATTCCGAATGCGATCGAGCATTTTCTTGAGCCGAGCTTCATGACGAGTGAGGCAGAGCCCGCGGAAGAGGCTCCCCAACTCTCGCACGCCACCGAGTTTGGGCTGATGGGTATGTCAGTGCTGCTCGCTATCGGTGGGATCCTGCTGGCCCGGCGTAATTACGTCCAGCGACCCGAGGTGTCCGAGCAGTGGGCTCAGCAGTGGGCGGGCCCTCACCGCGTGCTGACCAACAAGTACTACGTCGACGAGTTTTACGGAGCGACCGTCGTTAAAGGCACGATGACGAGCGCCGGAGGCTTGTTCGCGTTCGACCGGGGCGTCGTTGACGGCGCCGTCAACGGAACCGGTTGGACGACCATTGTGCTCTCATGGATTGCCCATGTCCTGGACAAGTACGTTGTGGACGGGATCGTGAACTTGGTTGGGAAAACCTGTCGCGAGGTGAGCTACAGCCTGCGACGGATGCAGACTGGCCTGATCCAGAACTACGCGTTCGCCATGCTCTTCGGTGTGTTTGCGTTCGTGACCTGGTATTTAGCTGGCCGTTAACAGATGCCCGAAGCCACTGACTGAAGATCATGAGTGAAATGCCGTTACTGTCGTTGATTTTGTTCACCCCATTAGTCGGCGCGGTGATCCTGCTGTTCGTCAACAAACACAGCAAGAATGCTATCCGCTGGATCGCGAACGCCTTTGCCATGCTGGGCTTCTTGGTTTCGGTGCCGTTGTGGTTTGTGTATGACACGCAGAACCCCGGATGGCAACTGGTCGAGAGGCACTCCTGGATCCCATCGATCGGCGCTGAATATTTCTTGGGTGTCGATGGTTTTAGCGTGCTGCTTATCCTCCTGGCCACGATGACTGGCGTCATCGCGATGCTCTCGTCCTGGACGGCGATCACGATGAGGGTGAAGGAGTACTACATTTTCCTGCTGATGCTGCAGACAGGCATGATCGGCGCCTTTGTCTCGCTCGATTTCCTGCTGTTCTTCTTGTTCTGGGAAGTCATGCTCGTCCCGATGTATTTTTTGATTGGGATTTGGGGCAGTGACAACCGGCTCTATTCGGCGATTAAATTTTTTCTCTTTACGCTGGTGGGCAGCGTCATCATGTTGCTTGGCATCCTGGCGGTCTATTTCTATAACCACCAGGTAACCGGTGTATACACCTTTGACATCACGCAGTTCCACGAGCTCAACATGCCGTTCGATCTGCAGTGGTGGGTCTTCCTGGCGTTTTTCCTAGGCTTCGCTGTCAAGGTGCCGATGTTTCCCTTCCACACCTGGTTGCCGGATGCCCACACTGACGCGCCGACGGCTGGGTCGGTCATTCTGGCCGCCGTCCTCCTGAAGATGGGGACGTATGGCTTTATCCGGTTCAGCCTACCGATCCTGCCGGAGGCAACCGCGCATTTTGTGCCGATGATCGTGCTGCTGTCGATCATCGGAATCGTGTACGGCGCGTTGGTGGCGATGGCTCAACATGACTGGAAGCGGTTAGTGGCCTATTCGAGTGTGAGCCACATGGGGATGGTCACGCTGGGGTTGTTCGCCCTGACCCCAGTTGGAATCACCGGCAGCATTGTGCAGCAATTAAACCACGGCATTTCGACTGGCGCGCTCTTCCTGCTCGTCGGCATCGTCTATGAGCGTCGTCATACCCGTGAAATCTCCGAGTACGGCGGGCTGTCGAAAGTGATGCCTGTCTACGCCGCCGTCTTTCTCATCATGACGATGTCGTCAATCGGACTCCCGACATTAAATGGGTTCATCGGCGAGGTCCTCATTCTGCAAGGCGTCTTTGTAGTCAACAAGGTGTGGGCCGCGTTCGCCGCGACCGGAATCGTGTTGGGCGCCGCCTATATGTTGCGGCTGTACCAGCAGACGATGTTCGGTGAGGTGACGAATCCCAAGAACGAGAAGCTGGCCGACCTGAATCTGCGTGAATTCTGCACGTTTGCGCCGCTCTTGTTTTTGGCGGTCTGGATCGGCCTCTATCCGAAGCCGTTTCTCGATCGTCTCGAGACGTCGGTCGACCACGTCATGGTACGTGTCAACAGCGACTACACCCCACGATTGGCAGTCCTGAAAGGCGGTACAGTCGTACTCGATGGTGATCGTGGACTGGACGCGTCGCCTGGACCGATTCGCGGAGGCGCCCGCTAGATGCAGAATGCTGGTTTCGTTGCGGCCGACTTTTACTACATCCTTCCGGAAATTGTTCTCACGGTAGGAGCGCTCGTCGTGCTGCTGATTGACCTGGTGTTCAAGGATCGAGACGACCTGACGTTTCCCGCGAGCCTCGTAACGCTTTTGGGGACAGTCGCCGTACTGTTCTTATTTGTCGGTGTCGATGTCACGGCGTCGCGTGGACTGTTGGCGATCGATGGGTTTGCCACCATTTTTAAATTCCTATTTCTTGTCGCGGCTGTCGTGACCGTGCTGATGTCGTCGGCGTATCTAAGGGTGGAGCGTGTCCGGGCCGGAGAGTATTACTTCCTGATTCTGACCGCCACGCTTGGGATGATGTTCATGGCGAGCGCTGTCGACTTGATTACGCTGTTCATAGGTCTTGAGACCATGGCGGTATCGTTTTACATCTTAGCCGGCTTTTTGAAGCCCAATCAGCGGTCAAACGAAGCCGCCGTCAAATACTACCTGCTCGGGGCGTTCTCGACCGGAGTTCTACTCTACGGTATGTCGCTGCTCTACGCCGTGTCTGGCTCCACAAATTTGAGTGAGATTGCCGTGGCGGTCGACGCACAAGGGAGCGGTGGACTCGCAGTTTTGGCGGCCATTCTCATCGGCGCAGGTATGGGTTTTAAGGTTGCAGCCGTTCCATTCCATATGTGGGCGCCAGACGTTTACGAGGGTGCTCCCACGCCGATCACGGCGTATCTGTCGGTGGGATCAAAAGCGGCGGCATTTGCGATGCTCCTCCGCATTTTTGTCGAAGGGCTCTCAGGGATTATGCCGGATTGGCAGGTGTTCTTTTGGTGGTTAGCGGTGCTGACGATGACCGTTGGCAACATCGCGGCGATTACTCAGAGCAACATCAAACGGATGCTGGCATATTCGTCGATTGCCCATTCTGGATATGTGCTGATCGGAATTGTGGCGGGGACGTCACGGGGATGGACCGCAGCGATTGTCTATTTGGTGATTTACGCGTTCATGCAGCTAGGCGCGTTCGCGATCGTCACTATGCTCCGGCGGCGTGACGTCGTCGGTGATGAGCTCAAGGACCTGAGTGGCCTGTATTCTAGGAGTCCCGTGGCGGCGATCGCCATGCTCGTCTTCATGCTCTCCCTTGGTGGGATTCCGCCGACCGCCGGCTTTATGGGAAAAATCTGGATCTTCGGCGCGGCGATCGATCAAGGGTTTATAGCACTCGCGATAATTGGCGCCGTGAACAGCGCTATCTCCCTCTTCTATTACATCCGCGTCGTGGTATTCATGTGGATCAAAGATGAGGTGATGGGTTCCGAGATCACGATCGAGCCCGCCATGGCGACGGCACTCGGCATCACGCTGGTCGGGAGTATCCTGTTCGGTGTCTACCCGGAGCCGATCTTCGAACAGGCGCAAGCGGCATCAGCCTTCCTTCTTCCCTAGCCTTGATTGTGTTGGCGGCTGGCACCGTCAGAGCGATTCAGACACCCAGCCTACCACTGGACCGGCCGTCATGGAGGTACGACTGAACCCTGCCTCTTCGCAGCGGACGCCAACACGTTGTGCTAAAAAAGAGAGACTCCACGACGCACGACGTGACAGAGAGTCAGGATCGAGAAGACTGAATCTGTTTGAGAGCGTCCTCGATCAGCGCGTTGTTATCTTCTTTCGCAAGATTACGCTGAATGAGCTTCGAGGCGATTCCAAGAGAAAGGTCGACCGCTTCCTCTCTAATCTGAACAAGAGATCGGTCGGTCTGCTGTTGAATCTGGCGCTCGGCGTTTCTGATGATTCCGTCAGCCTCCGCTCGCGCTTTCGCGCGAAGCTCTTCCTGCAGCTTCATCGCGTCGACACGACTTGCGGCGATGATGGCATCGGCGTCGATTCGAGCCTTGGCCACGATTTGGCTTGACTCCTCCTGGACCTTCTGCAGGTCGGTTTTGGCTTGCTCAGCGTCGTCCAGAGACTTCCTGATCATTTCCTGCCGATTCTCGAGTGCTTGGAGCAGCGGTTTCCAGGCAAACCGCTGCAACAGGAACAGCAAGACCAAAAACGTCGCGATCGTCCAGATAAACAGCCCTGGGTCGGGCTGGACGAGTGGGTTATCCATAATGCGCTCCCATCCGGACGTCCGTCGCTACTTGAGTAGGACGACGAGCAAGATAAACACCTCGGCAAGGATAGCAACGCCTTCGAGGAGAAACAGCGGCAGGTTGACGGCACCAGTGATTTTGTCAACAGCTCCCGGCTGACGCGCAATTCCGTCTGCCGCCGCTGCGGCTAACTTTCCGATACCAAGACCCGCTCCGATGACGACCATCCCGAGGCCGAGCGCAGCGCCGAAGTAGTGTAAGACTTCCATAGAGAAAACCCCTCCGTTTCCTTCCTAGTGATGCACGTTGATCGCCATCCCGATGAAGACAGCGGTGAGTAAAGTGAAGACGTAGGCCTGAACTAGGACGACGATGATCTCTAGCGCCATGATGCCAGTGGCGAGTGGTACCGATACGGCGAGACCGACAGCGATGCCGGCAGCGGCACTCGAGAACATTTCAGTAAACACAAAGACGAACGAGAGAATCGCCAGAATCGCAATGTGGCCGCCGGTCATGTTGGCGGCAAGTCGCATGGTGAGCGCGAACGGCTTGACGAACATACCCATCACTTCGATCGGAATCAGCAGGATGTAGATCGGCCACGCAAGACCGCTTGGCACGAGATTCATCCAGTGCTTTACAAAACCGTGCGCCTTGGTCCCGGCAACGATGATAGAGACAAATGTGATGCTGGCTAGAGCCGCGGTCACGTTAAAGTTCGCCGTCGCCGTGGTGCCGCCGTGGACAATGTTCTTGATGACTGAGTGTTCCTCGGTGTGCAACACAGTGTGGTCGATCAGGCCGAGAAGGTCGAAGATCGGGATCAGCCCGATGACATTGGCGCCGAGAATAAAGACGAACAATGTCAAGATCAACGGCGTCCAGGTCGTGACGAATTTTGTTCCGACATTTGGAAGGACGATTGAGTCCCGGATGAACTGGACAACGAACTCCAAGCCGTTCATGAATCCAGACGGTACCAGTCGGTCCTGGCGCAGATACCGCCGAGTCGTCACGGTGATCGCCAAAAACACGAGGGTGGCTACGAACCACAGCATGAACACGTGCTTCGTGACCGAGAAATCAATGCCAAAAACTGGTGGTAAGTGGATGATAGGGTGGTCGAAGCCTCCGTTGGCGACGTGACCAATGATCACCTCGCCTGCGTCGAAGCCTTCTTCGGCGTGCTCGAGTTCGGTTTCGAGGTGTTCAGGTTGGCTCATGAGATGGCGTCAACGAACAAAGAACGGAGCTGCCACGCCGCTGTCATGTGGAGGCCGATGAACGAGACACAGAAGCTCAGAATGAACGGTGTTGGACTCAGTGAAGTCAGTGTCAGTACCGCCCCGACATAGCCTCCGAAAAGCACCATTTTCGTCACAAACGCCTTAACCATCAACGATGTGAGCTGTCTGGGGTTCCGCCGATAGACCCGCTCAGTAACCACACTCGTCACGACGGCGCCGACAAGTGGCGCTGCCATCCCCATCACCAGTTCGGCCACAATGCCAGGAGCCGCCGCTACCGAGATGGCCAGGCACAGTGCGCATGCCACAGTCATGTACAAGGCTAATTTCATAGTTTCCAGACTGTCTTCGCCAGCTCGTAAAATCCTACGACGATACCGATGAGCAGCCCAGCCAGAAGAAACCATGGGGACGTGCTCTGCCACTGGTCAACCAACCACCCCATTCCACCCAGCAGAAGGATGGCGCCAATCAGCGTGTAGCCTGCTGTTGCTGCCGGCCCTGCACGACGGATGTTCTCTTGCATGTATTGCAGAGACTTGCCGAGGTACGGGTCGCGTTCACCGGGCATGTGAAATGTGGTCCCGGCTGGGCAGCCGGAGTCGCCTGACGCCACCCAAGAAGAGATGGGGACAAAACGCCGTCTCCCGAGTCAGATCAGACAGACAATGATATCAAACGCTCCCGTTGGCCGGCAACAGAACTGTTCGAGACTGGAGACCATCGTGAACGTCGAACTCCTATATTGACGTCACGAGTAGACCAGAGGGAGTGAATTACCAAACGGTAAACTCGTAACATCCAGGCGTTCCCAGCAGGGCATTGGTGTTCGAAAACGACAGACTGTCCAGCTTAATCATGCCAGGCAGCCTGGAGTCTTACCGTCCGCGTCTTCTCGCCGTTCCGGTCGTACACAATAGATGACGGGGACCGTCAGTCCGACCCACAGGTGTCCGAGACGATCGACGGTAGCGGTTCTGACAGTCGGAGCGATGACAGGAAACTCGCGTCCGCGCTCGTCAGTTCGTCGAGGCCACGTCGTCGGGAGTGCTACGATGATTGGGTCAAGTTCGGGTCCCTCGACATGTCGTTCCAAGACAAGGGCGCCTGAAGGGTCGTACTTACGGAACATCGGAACGCCTGCTTGGAACACAAAGTAATAACCCCCGGTCGGATCGACGAGCGGAATTCCGCTGTTCAGTGACAAATGGACGTCTCGATCGTCTTCATGACCGGTCCGTCTAAAGAATCCAAAGGTTCGAAACGGGTGTCCAGTCAAGCCGAACTCCGTGACCAGACCACCCAGTTCAGGCTGATTCATCACGATGGATCGGTCAGTGAAGTGGAGCAATCCGACACCGTTTAGCACCATGTTGCCAAAGGTGATGCGGGGTGTTGCCCGCCCGGGTAAGGCGAACCGACCGACCGGTGTTCCGTCGGTTTCGAAGATTTGGACCCGCTCGCGACCGCCAGGAGCATCGGCGACCACGAACCGCCCGGTTGGCCCAACGTGGAGGGAGGTTGCACCTAGCAGGCGACCCTGTTTGGATCCGATCTGTACGAGTTGCTCTACCTCACCGGTCGGCGTGACCCGATACACGGATTGCTCTCTGCTGTCGAGGACGTAGTAGTCGCCGGTGACCGATTACTGAAACGCAACCGGCTGACGGAACAGGTCGACGACATTCGCCGGCAGCCCACCGGTAGACCTGATCACAGTTGCATTGCGGCGATGCTGAGCGACGACACTTGCGGTGGAGGCCACGATCGCGATGAAACAGAGTGTCGTGGTGAACCTCTGGGGCGTAGGGGTGCCAGGCATGGTCATGGTGGAGAAACGCGTTTCGCTAAGGATAATATTGGGCTGGACTGAGGACCGATATCCAAGGAGCAATCGAGTGACTGACACACGTATTTATCGATGGGATGAGCTTCCCTTTGAGAAGGTAACCGAAATGGTCTCGCGGAAAGTTGTGACCGGTAACCGTCAGACGATGGTCCAGGTCTATCTCAAACGTGGTGCCCATGTTCCACTTCATAGTCACGACAGCGAGCAGATGGTGTATGTGCTGCAGGGCATCGTGAAATGGGTGGTCGGTGGACGTGAGATGCTCGTCCGGGAAGGCGAAGTGCTATACGTTCCGTCGTGCGTGAGGCACCAAGCCGAGGCGTTGGAGGATACGTTTCAGCTTGCAGTGTTATCGGACAAGGAGTCGAGAGTGACAAGACAGGGACTCGAAAAACATCAATGAATCCTTTTATCCAAATCCTGGTCGTTTCCGCCAGAGTAGACGTTAAATTTTTTTCGGAGACGACTCATTTTCCATTTGACGTATCGGTACTTTATGTCAGCCATGATACCGAACCGGCCGAACCCAAATCGGCGACCGGAGAGTCCATGAAGACGACTCAAGTACAGGTAACCGGCTAGCAATCCGCCAAGGTGGGTGATGTGCCCAATGCCGTCACCGTACCTGGGCGTCGAGATAAACGCGATTGCACCCAGAATCATGACGAAGTATTTCGCCGGTACCGGGAAGAGGAAGAACATGAGAATCGGTGCGTTGGGGTAGTAGATCGCGAATGCCATCAGTAACCCATAGATCGCACCCGACGCACCAATCGTGACCGTCGTATAGGTGGCGGCGCTAAATGAGAATGGCAGGAGTGATGCGATAAGTGTGACGATCGCGGCTCCACACCCAGCGACGAGATAGTACCGCAGAAAGAACTTTGAGCCCCATAGCCGTTCCAGCTGCACGCCGAACATCCACAGAATCAGCATGTTGAACAGGATGTGTCCCACACTGCCGTGCAGAAACATGTAGGTGAACGGCTGCCAAAGCATGAAGCGCGTTCCAACAAGTTGCGGCGTCAGGCCAAGAAAGGACAGCATCAGTCGGGAAACTGGTGGGATCAGTTCGGTAACGAGGAACACCGCAACGTTCGCCACAATGAGGGCCTTGACCACTGGCGTCATCAAGCCAGAGCCGAACTGGTAGTGGGCGGAGCTACCGTAGGATGCACGTCGCATGTTAGTAGTGCCTACCGGTGTTCGACATTGCGAGTGAACGACTTCGGGGGAGACCAATGCCATCGTACCACGGACCGAAAGGTAAGGGTGGGGCGCGATAGCTGATACGGCAGGATGTCACGGTGCCTTGGTTCGACGGCTCAGCGTTTGCCATACATCGTTCCATTCAGCGATCCGAAGTATTTTCGCTCCGACGGCGAGCACGACGAGCCCGACGGCGATACTGCCAAAGACTTGTACAAGACGGTGGACGAGGTCAGCTCCAGGCAGGACGTCGATGATCCAGGCGTGACTGGTTAAGACCGCACCACCCATGAGTGTCGAGGCGAGTATTATCTTGGCACCCGTCTCAAGGATGCTACGGACATCGAGTCCACCAAGACGGCGGTGCAGCAGTACCAACAAGACCAGCGCGTTACCGAGGGCCACGATGGACGTTCCCAAGGCGAGGCCACGGAACCCCATGACGCGAACCAGGACCAGGTTGAGCACAATATTCAACACGACCGCCCCGACGCTAACGAGCGTTGGAGTGAGACTGTTACGCATGGCGTAGAAACACGGCACCGCGATCCGTACCGCAGAGTACCCGACCAACCCAGGTGCGTAGAACACGAGGGCAGCGGTAGTGGAGGCGGTGTCTGAGGGGAGAAAGCTGCCACGCTCGAAGATCAACGCGACGATTGGTTCGGCCAGAACGATAAGGCCGACCAGTGCGGGTACGTTCAGGACCAGCATCATCCGAAGGGAACCCGAGATCGTGCTTCGGATCCCTTCCGTTGAGTTTTGCGCGGCGTGGCGTGCCACTGCGGGGAGGGTTGCCGTCGCAATCGATACGCCAAAGATCCCGATCGGTAGGTACATCACGCGGAAGGCGTAACTCAGCCACGAGACGGCACCCGCGCCCTCTCCTGTGGCGAGGACCATGTTGACCAGCAGGTTGATTTGTACCGCCGCGCCTGCGATCGTCCCAAAACCGATCAAGCCAAGGATCTCGTGTAGACCTGGGTCCGCCGGGTTGACCCCAGGTCGGTATCGGTATCCTTCGCGATACAGAGAAGGCAGTTGCAGAGCGAGCTGTCCGATTCCTCCAACGATTGCGCCGATGGCGACGGCCGTGATTGGATGCAGGCCAAAGCGTGGCAGCAGCGGGACCAGTAGCACAACGCTGCCGATAATCCCGACGTTGACCATAATGGGTGATAGCGCCGGCATAAAAAATCGGTGGAGGGAGTTGAGCATCCCCATGACCGCGGCGGCAACAGCAACCAGGGTCAGGAAGGGCAACAGAATCCTTGTCAGGAACACCGTGAGCTCAAGTTTTCCGGGAACGTCCGCGTAGCTGCCGGCCAGCAGTCTGACCAGCGGTTCGGCAAAAACGATACCGAGAAGGACGAACGACCCGGTAATGATGAGTAAGGCATTGACGAGCTGATTACCGACTTTCCAGGCAGCCGCTTTACCCTGGAGAGTCAGGCGTTTGGTAAAAGTAGGAACGAAAGCGGCACTCATCGCGCCCTCGGCGAAGAGGTCTCGCATCAGGTTCGGGATTCGAAAGGCGACGTTAAAGGCGTCCATCGCGTTGCTGGCGCCGAAGAGATACGCCAGCACCTGGTCGCGGACCAGGCCGAGTAGCCGACTGGCCAGTGTGGCGGTGCCGACAATCCCAGCCGATCGCATGAGACGGGGTGGCGAAGGCGAGCCACCATCTGGTGTCGTTAACGAAGCCACCGCGGGCGCGGTGGGTCCGGAGGGTGCCATAAGTCGCGGTCAGCGTAGCATACGGGGGATTGCATGTGTGGGTTTCACATCTGACCGACTTCGGTGCTTGAATAGGTGATTACCAATTCAAATCGAACTTTCGGCGACGTGGTCGATGCGCATCAAGCCGAGGTGGTTCGGTATCTACGCTGGCTCACCGGCGATCCCACCGAGGCTGAAGATCTATTTCAGGAGACGTTTCTGCGGGCGGGTGATGTTGCGGAGTTGGAGCTGTTTATCGGAGCTGCGCTGGAGCGCCTAGGGTGTTGATCAAGTTATGCCGGAACGTGAAACTGTGTACGATCACTGCTTGAGGTCATTCCGGAGCCTGAGAGCGACCAGGGTGTCGAGATTGCCATCGCGCACACAAGAGAGCGTCTGCATCTGGCCTTCAGCCGGTTGGGGTGCCCGGTGGTGAGCTTCGACGTGCTACGAACGCCGATCGGACGAATTTTCGTTGGGGTCTCGGATCGAGGCGTGTGCGACGTGACCCTGGACGATCCGGACGAGGGGGATTACCGACTTCGTTTAGCCCGACACGCCCCCGATGTTTGGCGTGACCGTGCCGTCGTCGCGCCAGCCCTGAAGGAGCTCGAAGCATATTTTCAGGGGCGGTTGTCAGCGTTCACGGTTCCAATTGATCTGCAGGGCGTTACCGACTTTACCCGGCGCGTGTTACGGGCGACTCGGCGCATTCCCTTCGGGACGCTGCTCAGTTACCGTGACGTCGCTAGCTCTATCGGTTCCCCACGGGCCAGCCGAGCCGTTGGTAATGCTCTGGGCCGCAACCCGATTCCGATCATTGTGCCGTGTCACCGTGTAATTACGCACGACGGAAAGCTGGGCGGTTTCACCGGGGGCCTCGACACGAAGCGGGTGTTATTACGCATTGAAGGTCACGCGCTTGGCGCGCCAGTCTGAGGTCTGGTAGTAGAATGGATTCTAGGAGTAGCCGACGCGATGAGTCTTAAACATATAGATGCTAGGACGGCACACGAGCTTCAATCTAATGACGATCACACCTATGTCGATGTCCGTTCGATTCCGGAGTTCGAGAATGGGCATCCGGCCGGCGCGCGCAACGTGCCGCTTCTGAACCGCGACCGCCAGACCGGACAGATGCAACCAAATCCCGAGTTCCTTGCAGTGATGCAAGCCAACTATCCCCCGGAGTCAAAGCTTCTTATCGGGTGTCAGATGGGCGGTCGTTCGGCACAGGCGGGACAAGTCCTCGTGACGGCGGGCTATCAGAACATTGCAAACGTTCTGGGCGGATTTGGGGGCGCGCAGGACCGGATGACCGGTGAGGTGGTCGAAGGTTGGGCTGACGCGGGGCTGCCGGTCGAGCGTGATGCGCCACTCGAGAACGGGTATGAGGCGTTGCGGAAAAAAGCTAGCGGGTCATCCCAATAACCGATTCGTAACGCGATGCAAGTTCAAGGAGCGCGGCGGTTTTGTCACGTCGACCCACGAGCTGGGTGGCGCACGGCAATCCGCTTGGAGTCGTGCCGCAGGGGAGTGTTATGGCGGGATGTCCCGTCAGATTAAAGAGTTGAGTCAGGCGAAGGGACAGGGATCTGAGGTCGCTGGACTGCCCTCCTAGGACGAGACGTTTCGAGCCCAAGGGTGGCGCCGGAAACGCGAGCGTCGGCAGCACTAGAGCGACGACCTCTTCTAGAACTGCGTCAACCTCCGATCGTAAGACCAGCCGGTCCCGTTGAGTCTGTAGGTAGTCCTCCTCTGAGAGCGCTCGTCCTGCTGCCAGGCGTTGGTAGACCTCGGTCGAGTAGTCATTGGCACGTGTTTCCAACATGTGCCGGTGGCACTGGAACGCTTCATACAGCTGCGTGTGGCGATAGGTTGTGGCAATCGTGTCGGCGTGAGGAATGTTGACTTCCTCGATGTGGCATCCGGCCTCTCTCAGCCGCGCGAGCACACCCACGAAGGCACGACTAACGTCCGTGTCCAGAAGGTCAAGGAAATACCGCGTGGGTACTCCGAGACGCGCGGTAGCGTGTCGGTGGTTAGCGACTCGTCCATCCTGGGGATCTTTCTTGACCGTCACATGGTCGCCAGCCATGATGCGGTAAACGACCTTGACGTCGTCGACCGTCAGACCCAGTGGTCCGACATGATCCAACGTCGGCGCGAGTGGCACAACGCCGTCGGTGCTCAGCTCACCCAGTGTCGGCTTGAGACCGACGACGCCACACGCGGCTGCGGGAATACGGATCGAACCGCCCGTGTCTGTTCCGACAGAAGCCATCGCCATACCGGCGGCCACTGATGCCGCTGATCCGCTGCTCGATCCGCCCGCCATGTGGCGGGGTGCTCGTGGGTTTCGGGTCGGTCCAAACGCCGAGTCTTCGCCGGTGGTCCCGAACGCAAACTCGTGAAGATTACACTTTCCGACCACAACGACGCCGGAGGCCTTGAGCCGCGCGAGTACAGGTGCATCTGAAGTGGCTCGATGCCCGACACGGATCTTGGATGCCGCGGTGGTAGGTTGACCTTTCATATCAATCAGGTCTTTGATGGACAGGGGAATCCCGTGCAGTATCCCCAGGTCTTGGTCGTGAGCGAGTTCGCGGTCTGCTCGGCGGGCACGCTCGCGTGCCTCGTCAGCCAGAATGGTGATGAAGGCATTGATCTCGTCGTCGCGCCGAAAGATCGTGTCAAGGCATTGCTCGACCAGGTCCTCGGCGGTCAGACGTCGATCTCGGATACGGAGCGCAAGCTCTCGGATTGAAGGCATGGACGCTCCATTAAATCATCGCGTCGTCCCAGAAGAACTCGCCTCGCGCGAACCTATTCGGGATCATGTCGGCGCAGGTGATGGGCGACGCTCGATCTAATGACACCACCACCCACAATGACGATTAGCCGAGACATTACTCCGAGACAAGCCCGAGGGCGGGCAGTCTGGGCTCGGCGCCCTGCTCGAGATACTGCTTGAGGTTACCCAGTGAGTCGCTCCATACAGACGCGATCAGCTCGTAGTATCTGGCGCAACGTTCGCCGCACTCCGTGCCGCTCTGTCGCACCCGTAGGTTGGTTGCAGGCCCTTCGACCTCGCAGCTGACCTCCAGCGCCATCGGCCCGATCGCGTCGCTGTCTGGTGGAAGCCAATGTGCATCGGTGACGAGAAATTCTCGGCCGTTCCGAAACTCCACGACGGTGCCGTAGAACACACCTCCGAGGGAGCCGAGGACGTCGTCTTGAAACGGTGTCTCTTGCCACTCGACGGCGTAAACCCCGAGAGGGCGTGGCATCGTGACCGATCGTACCGCTTGCCACCACGTGGCGAGGGCTTCAGGATCAAAGAACGCCGCGATGACCTGCGTTGGTGCGGCTGTCACTCGGATCGTTTGCTCGAACTGAAGGGTCCGTCTGCCTAGCATCGATGAGCCGCAAATCGTATCATGGTGAAGAGCCGGTCGTTCCTAGTACAGGAGAAACCGCCGTCGCGTTACTTCGAAGTCGGCGATCCCAGGTGCCCAACCCGCGGCGATTTCGCTCGCCGGCACATCGTGGTCCATTTGCTCGCGGACCCGATCCGTACCCGCGAGGATATCGATTGGGAGTGCCACTTCCTCGTACTCGTACGGCGGCTCACGCCATGCGAACGCACGGGGGTCCTGTCGCTGGATCGACTGCATCAGCGCCGTGGCGACGGTCACCGAGGCGAACACGCGTCGGTCGGTCACGTGGAGCTGGCACCCGCCGCAGACCTCGCTCGAGTGTTTTTGGAACGCTGGTTTAAACCGAACCGGTCGAAAAACAACCCCCGGGAGCTTCAGGCGATCGAGAGTGTCGACAAGGCGGTCAGCGTCGATCCACGGTGCTCCAATCAGCTCGAACGGCCGCGTCGTGCCACGACCTTCGGACACATTGGTCCCCTCAAAGAGCACGGCTCCGGGGTAGACGACCGCGCTGTCGATGGTCGGAATGTTTGGCGATGGCATGATCCAGGGGAGCGCCGTGTCTTCGTAGTACATCGTGCGGGTCCATCCGGTCATTGGGATCACGTCGAGGTCGGCGCCAAGCTCGAAGTGCTGATTGAATAAGCCGGCCAACTCACCGATCGTCATGCCGTGACGAAGCGGTATCGGAAACTGTCCGACGAACGACTTAAGGCCTAACTCGAGGATCGGTCCTTCGACTGCCATGCCACCGACGGGATTCGGTCGGTCACAGACGATAACAGGCACACCATGACGACGTGCGGCTCTGAGACAGTTCGCCATGGTGTAGACGTAGGTGTAGACACGCGTGCCGACGTCCTGGAGATCAATGATCAGGAGGTCCAGATCCCGCAACATCTTCGCCGTTGGCTCCCTGGTGTCGCTATAGAGAGAGTAGATAGGGATGCCATACCGAGGGTGCTGTGCATGCGGTGTCTCGATCATGTTGTCCTGAAGAACCGCGTGAAAGCCGTGCTGCGGTCCGAACACCGCGACAACCGTTACGCCAGGTGTGGTGATCAAGCGGTCGATGACATGGTGAAACCCGGCGTCGATCGATGCGGGGTTGCACACGAGTCCCACGTGTCGCCCGTGGAGCCGGTTCGACGCCAGTAGTTGATCCGACCCAAGTAAAACCGGCGCGGAAGGCGTCATAGATGGCGGCTGGCGAGTACCTCGCATACCCGTTGGCGTTTTCCGGTGCAGCTGATCATTCGGGGGGCCTGCAGATAGGTAAGATTGAACCCGAGTTTCCGGTAGAGCGTCACGACCCGATCTGAGGCTTGATTTGTCAGGATGACCGGGCCTGGATGGGTGGCCAACCACTCGACCGTCCGCACTTGCTCGCTCCAATCGAAGCCACCCGGCGAGTACTGCGTGAACGGCACGTCATACGGTGGATCGGCGTAGACAATGTCATCCGGTTCCACCGCTACCTCTGAAAAGTCGGTGCTTGTAAACGTCCAGCTCGAAAAATCTGCTGTGTAGATGTCGAAGTTCGGGACGTAGTTGATTGTGGTGTATCGTCCGAACGGCACATTGAATCGACCGCGCCGGTTGAATCGACACAGACCGTTGTACCCAGTACGGTTGAGATAGTAGAAGAGGAGGGCGGCTTCGGCCGTGTCGGATCGACTTTCATCAATCAACCTGTTGAACCGCTCCCGACACTCGTAGAACGCTGTCTCGTCATTCTTTAGGGCAAGGTCGTTAGAGAGACCGCGCCTCACCCAGCGGTAAAAATGAATAAGGTGCGGATTAGCATCGTTGAGAAGCGCGCGTCGCGGCCTGAGGCCAAGCGCTACAGCCAGTCCGCCACAAAACGGCTCGACCAGCCGTCGACTCTGATGCGGCGCCCAGAGCTTTCGCAGGTAAGGCAGTTGCCAGCGCTTTCCCCCCGCCCACTTGAGCGGTGGTCTCAGCGGTGACGGCGCAGGCGCGACGTCGGTTCGCCGATGTCGCTGAGGCTCGACTACCAAGTCTGTGGTACGCACTGCAGATAGAGTCTACACGCTGATTTTCTGGCAAAATGAGTCTTCATTCGGTGGGTTCGGCCGTTTCCTGCGGCGTCGTGTGATAGAAGGGACACTATGGCGATAAAAGAGGGGTGGACCGGCCGTCTGTACGAGGACTTCGAGGTGGCCGACATCTATCGTCATCCAATCGGTCGTACCGTGATCAATGCGGACAATGTCTGGTTTACGCTTCTAACCCAGAATAACAACCCCATTCATTTTGATCATGCCTATGCCGCCAAGACTGAGTTCGGTCGGCCACTGGTGGACTCCACGTTTACGCTTGCACTTGTCACGGGACAGTCCGTCATTGATCTCGGTCTCAACGTGATGGCTAACCTCGGATGGGACGAGGTCCGACTCCCGAACCCTGTGTTCGAGGGCGACACTATTTACTCCCAGAGCGAGGTGCTGTCGACTCGCAAGTCGAAGTCACGACCCAACGTGGGGATCGTAGAGGTGCGGACGACCGGCTTCAATCAGGACGGCACGGTCGTGATCGAGTTCAAGCGAACATTTATGGTGTACAAGCGAGGTTGTGCGCCAGAGATCGCACGGGTGACACCACGCTCGAAGCTGTGAGACTCAGCCGGACAACCAAGGGGGACTGGATGCCAATGCTCGGACACCTGCCCGCGTGCCGCTCGATCGGGGTCGCGATGCTGGTTCTCCTTACCTCCGGCTGCGGTGGTCCGGATACTTTAATTGCCGGTGACGTCGCGTTCGTCAACGTCAACGTTTTACCCATGGACAGCGAACGCGTCCTGGAAAAGCAGGCCGTCATCATTGAGGATGGACGGATCGTCGCCATCGGTAGCGCGGACGAGATTGGTCCGGAGCAGGGTATTGATGTTATCGAGGCGGACGACATGTATCTCGTGCCAGGGCTGACTGAGATGCACGGTCATCTTCCCGACCCGAGACAGTCCGACATCGACATCAAGAACCTCCTGTTTCTGTACGTCGCGAACGGCGTGACGACGGTCCGTGGTATGCGGGGCGACGCATCTCAGTTCAGACTGCGAGACCAAATCAGCCATGGACTTCTCGTCGGTCCCCGATTGTATCTCGGAAGTATTGCGATGAGTGGCGAACGGGTGTCGACGGCGGCGGAGGCGGAGCAGCGGGTCCGTGAGTACAAGGTTGCGGGCTATGACTTGGTTAAGGTCCACGAGGGTTTAACGGTGGACTCGTTCAACGCGTTGGCTCGGGCAGCCGCTGAAGTGGACATTCCGTTTGGCGGACACGTGCCAGATCTGGTCGGTTTACGGCAGGCTTTGGCATCCGGTCAGTCATCAATTGACCACCTCGACAACTACATCGAGGCGCTTACGCCCGACGACGCCAGCCCCGAGCGTCTCGCCGGATTGCTGGGAGTAGGCGCTCTCGTGGCCAACGTGGATGAGTCGCTAATTCCAGAGCTGGTGCGTACGACGGTCGATGCCGGTGCGTGGGTGGTTCCCACGATGGTGCTATGGGAGTCGGCTTTTTTCAGCGACCGAGGATCGGTTAATTTGTTGTCCGATCGCCCAGAGGTCAGATACATGCCGCCGGAGACAGTCGGTCGATGGGTTCAGGCGGTCGACGATCGGTTCGCGGCCACCAACGTCGAGACCAATCGTCGGGTTGCCTCGCTTCGCCGGACGATCTTACAGGCGCTGCATCAAGGTGGCGCTAAGATAGCGCTCGGGACAGACTCGCCACAGATTTTCAGCGTACCTGGCTTTGCCATGCATCGGGAGATGGCGCTCTATGTCGAGCTTGGCATGACACCGTACGAGGTTCTGGAGATCGCTACCCGCCGACCGGCAGAGTATTTCAACGCGGTAGACAAATTCGGGATGGTGGCCGAGGGGCAACGCGCGGACCTACTGCTTCTGACTGCGAACCCGCTCGACGATATCGGGAATGTCGCGAGACGTGCCGGCGTCATGCTTAACGGAAGCTGGTTCTCCGAAGAGGAGATCCAGTCGCGACTCGAAGCGATGGCCCGATTCTACGGAAACTGACGTTATGGGGTGTCCGGCTGACCCCGACCGTTCAAGACGGTGAATCGAGCCGCGGGCATTTTCAGCTGACAGCGACGCGGTGGATGGCGGAAGATCCTAACAGTGGGGAGACAACGATGAGACGCGGGTGGATGGCGGTTGTAGGGGTTGTGGCTGTCCTGGTCATTTTCTCGGCGGGTGGGTCGGCCGACGAAGCGGATGACAGGTTCTGGCCGACGTGGCGTGGACCTAACTCCTCTGGTGTGGCACCCAAAGGTAACCCACCGACCGAATGGAGCGAGACAACGAACATTCGGTGGAAGGTCGAGGTGCCAGGGCGAGGGTCAGCTTCGCCGATCGTCTGGGAAAACCGCGTCTTTGTTCTGACAGCGGTTCCGGTTGGGGTGGAGGAGAGCGATGCTTCCCAAGCTGGCCTGCACCCCGAGCGTGCGCACGAGTTTACCGTGGTTGCCTACAACCGATCCGACGGTTCAGTCGCGTGGCGGCGCGTGGCACGCGAAGAGCAGCCACATGAAGGGGTGCACCAGCAGAACGGGTCTTTGGCGTCGGGGTCAGCGGTGACTGACGGCGAGCATTTGTTCGCGTACTTTGGGTCTCGCGGCCTGTACTGCTACACGCTTAACGGCGAACTCGTTTGGGAGAGTGACTTTGGCGACAAGCGAATGCGTAATGAGTTCGGCGAGGGAGCGACACCAGCTCTTGCGGGCGATACGATCGTCGTCGTGTGGGACCATCTCGGTGATTCGTTCATTGTCGCACTTGACAAGCGGACGGGCGCAGAGCGATGGCGGGTAGCGCGTGAAGAGATTGACACGTGGGCTACCCCGCTCATTGTTGAGCATCAGGGCCGCTCACAGGTGATTGTCGGGGCGATGAAACGAATCGTGAGCTACGATCTCGCAACAGGTGACGTTATCTGGCACAGTGAGGGCCTGACGATGAACCCGATCCCGTCGCCGGTGGCCGCGAATGGTTTCGTCTATTTGACAAGCGGCTACCGCGGCAATTCTCTCAAGGCCATTCGGCTCGACGAGGCGGTGGGTGACATCACGGGAACCTCCGCGATTGCGTGGAGCCTAGACCGAGATACCCCATATGTTTCGTCACCACTTCTCTATGACGAAATGTTGTACATCCTGAAGAGTAATTCCGGAATCCTATCAACGTTTAACGCCAAGACTGGCGCTCCGTACTACGAGGTACAGCGTCTACCCGACGTTCCCAACGTCTTCGCGTCACCGGTAGGTGCGGGGGGGCGTGTATACGTCGCTGGGCGCGACGGCACGACGCTCGTGCTCCGGCACGGCCCCGTGTTTGAGGTGCTTGCCACCAATGTCTTGAACGAAGGGTTTGACGCGTCGCCGGCGGTCGCCGGTGACGAGCTTTATCTTCGTGGTGTACGTCATCTTTACAGCATTGGTGACTCATGACGCCGCCGGTTCGGCTCAGACGCAGCCTACTGTTTGTTCCGGCGGTTCGCCCTGATCGCTATTTCAAAGCGCTGGCGACCGGAACTGACGCGGTCTGTCTGGACCTGGAGGACGGTGTTGCTCCCGGTGCCAAGGACGAGGCTCGTGCAGCCGCTCTCTCCGTGCTTGCTAACCGGGCCCCCACGCGCGCTGAAGTCAGCCTCCGGATTAATGATCCAAAGACCAATTTGGGCCAGTGTGACCTTGACGCACTGCTGGGCGCCGCCGTTCGCCCTGACGCGCTCATGCTGCCCAAAGTGTCTGGAGCCGATGACGTTCGGGCTGTCGAAGCCACGATAGGAGCGCGCGGACTGGATCTTCCACTCATCGTCCAGATCGAAACGGCTCAGGGGATCGCGTCTGCGATCGAGATCGGGACAGCCTCAACGAATGTGTCGGCGCTCTTCTTTGGTGCGATCGACCTCTCTGCTGAGCTCGGATGTGCCGTGGAGTGGGACGCCCTGTTGTATGCTCGATCGCAAGTTGTGTTAGCCGCGGCCGTAGCCGGTGTCGCCGCGCTCGACTCGCCGTTCATTGATGTGCCGGCTCTGGACGCGCTGCGCGAGGAGAGCCGTCGCGCCCGTCGGCTCGGCTTTGTTGGAAAAGCGGCGATTCATCCATCGCAGGTCTCGGTGATTCAGGGTTCGTTTTCGCCGACTGCCGATGAGGTCGCCTGGGCTCGGAAAGTCGTGACTGCCTATGAGGCGAACCAGGGAGGCGTACTGCTCGTCGAGGGGCAGCTGATCGAGAGGCCAGTCGCACGGGCGGCGCGGCGCACGTTGCAAATGGCCGCTCTAGCGGACGTGCGCTAGCACGCCGTGGTGGTAGTTGAACTCGACCGCGGTGGGTTCCGCCGGCAGTGGGATCTCGACGTCCACCGCCCCAGCATCGACCCAGATGCGATGGGCGATCGGTAGACGGTCGTCGAACCGGATGACGATCGGGACCGGCATGCGGAACCCATCAGGCACATCCTCCTGCTCGATGCGACCATGCAGTACGAAGGGATCAGCAGAGTCGATCAGTCGAGTGACCTTCAGATCAGGTCGGTAGGTCGGGATGTCCACACCGTGGACCCATTGGTCAAAAAACCAGTCCACCGGCTCACCGAACGCTTCCGTTACAGCGGCCTCGAAGGCAGCAGTCGTCGCTGCCTCCAACAGATGGTCGTTAAAAAATCCACGCATCAGATGTCGAAAAGGTTCGTCATCGCCAGTATGAAGGTCGACGAGCATCATTCTGAGCATGTGCAGAACGAAGGCACCCTTCTCGTACACAAGCAGTCGGTAGTCGTACGGCGTCTCGCTGCTTCTCAGGCGATACCCGACCGCGAGTGGACCTGACTCGTGGCCATCACTGAGTTGCATCGCTCCGGGTTGGAAACCGTAGTGCTTGCCGATCCCTTGACCGACGTTGATTTCCCCGAGTACGTCCAGTCGCCAAGCATCGAGGATGTCGAGGAACTGGTCTTCTCGCTCCATACCGCTGAGCATGTAGAGAGCGGCGGCGTATTGGGCGAATCCTTCCGAGAGCCACTGATCTCGGTAGTCCTCGAACTCTACCGCCGCACCCCACCACTGGTGGGCCACCTCGTGTGCGCGAAACAGTGTGGCCTCTCCAGTGTGGAGCTCGCCAAACGCCTGAAACGACAGCAGGATAAGACCAGGGAACGCGAGGCCGGTGTGTGACGCTGTCTCGGTCACGAGAAGCGAATCGAACGGGTAAGGTCCGAAGTAGTCGGTATAGGTCTGGAGGGCTCCCGTGAGGTCTTCAACGGTCTTATTGAGGTTACCAGGGGCGAATCCAGGATGTGTTCGATCGCCGTAAATCGTAATCCCAGGCAGTGCGTCACCTTCGACATCGGTAACGTTAAACCGGCCCATGTTAAATGACATGCTCTCGACTGGGGTGGGGGACACCCAACGCATGATCCGCGTGTCATCGACGATATATTCGTCGAGAAGCGTCGACCCACTGGCCACGCGGAAGCGTTCGGGGACACGGTAGGTCAGGCGCATACGAGTCCCGGCGGTGCCTCGGCTATGCGGGTGCCTCGGCATCCAGTGCAAGGTGTCTTTCAAGACGTATGTCCTCCCGTCGCGTTGGTAGTCGATGAGTTCGCCTTCATAGGCGAGCTCGACGATGAACGTTTCGGTGGGGGCGACGGTTCGCGGGAGCACGATAGTCACCCACGGTTCGTAGAGGTCTTCCGCCAGACGTCGGTCGTGGACGGCTCGAACGAACTGGACCGGTTCGCCGGCGAGGTCAACCGGTACATCCGGTGCGTCCGACGTACCCGTCAGTAGTGTCATAGTGTGCACGTTCTGCGTGTCGTCTGGCACGACCGGATGCCAGCGAACGTCGGTCACCTTAAGCACTGGCGAGAGACGGAGGCGAATCGTGTCGAGCAGCTGGTGGGGTTGGATCACGATCGCGGCGCTCGCCTTGGCGTCACCATTTCCCTTCAGGGCGAGGTCGACGTCAGCCCGCGGTGCGCTCGCCCGCCGCGTCCACGCCTCGTGGTCCGGTGTCAGCGGCCTTGGTGACAACCCGAGATCGAGGGCGTTCCAGTCGTCGTCGTCTCCGTCGCCGAAGTGACCGAGTGTTCCTTCCACAAGCGGGTCGCGCGGAAAACCTTCAAAAGCAGTGCGTTGCACCGATACGTCGAAGTCAGACGAGGCATGGAAACCCATCCAGATATCTTCGATTTCACGTCCCCGGTCGAACCGCGCGATCTGTACCTCTTCGCGCTCAAGAGGCTCGATGTTTATTGTGAGCCAGCCGTGATCGTCGCTGTCAATCTGAGCAGAGAAAAATGCTCGTGTGGGGTCCGTGCCTGGCCTTCGGTCGCGAGCGATGAGATCGACGAGGAGGCGACCGTCTGGATTGGTCAGTTGGTCTTCGAGGAGGTGGCGGCGGCGATCCTTTAATAGGCTTTGTGCGTCATCGGCATTCCGAAGTGTAGCTCCGTTGCTTTGCTCGCGGAGTCGGACTCCGGTGTCGTCGCCAAACCAGAACACGAAACGATTGAACGACGCCTCAAGAAAGTCGTCGTCATCGAGAAATCTCTCCAGTTGCTGGTGTTCGACGCCGTCTGGTGGATAGCTGCGGACGACGCCATCTCCAAGAAAGACTGCGACCGCCGGGTGTTCTTCGACCGGACTTAGCAGATAGAGCTCACCTTCGGTCAGCTCGAATTCAAAGCGGTCGACTACGAGACGGCCGTTACGGATTCGCCCAGCCGACTCAAGTGCACCCTCAGTCAGCGCCTCGTAGAGGGGCGGAGGCTCCAGTGCTGGCGAGTCGTCGTCACGAATCGCTGACGCGACTGGCGTCATGACGATCGTAAGCCCGGTCACCAGACACGTCAGCATCTGACGTCGCACAGAAGTACCTTCCATAACGTGGTGAATAGGTCCCCATTATCCTAAATCACGGGGGGGGGGGGGGCGGAGCCGATTCAGCGGGAACTCCGGGCCGATCTAGGTCGGAATGTCTCCACATTCACGAGAGGTGCCGGTCCGGCGGATTCGGGAAGGGGGTCGTCGGCATCGTGCCTAGAACCCGCGCTTACGACCACGTACGCCGCGACGGCTCCCTTTTGGCTTCGAAGCCTTGAAGCGAGACGGTCGATCGTCGGGGCCGAAATTGCCCTGGGGGCGGGGAGCTCGCTCCGTGGCCTCGTTAACCTTAAGTCGGCGGCTCTGGAACTCGGACCCATCAAATCTCGAAATGGCTTCTGGAATGGATGACGGATCGTTGAATTCCACGAATGCGAATCCGCGGGGCTGACCTGTGGCGCGGTCGATTGGGAGGAACACTTCATTGACCTCACCGACTTGGGCAAAGAGTGTTTCGACTTCTGTTTGGGTTGTGCTGAAGGCTAGGTTGCCGACAAAGACCTTGGAAGCGATGATGTCCTCCTGATTCTGAGGGTAGCCGGGATAAGAAATTGCTAGCCACAAAGTATATCACCCGCTTGTCACGTCACGTTAACCTAAGACGGCGGGTACTTGGGGGTGCGGTCGCGCCCGTGACCGATAACCTGACTCCTTCTTTTCTAGTATCAGGTTTCCATGAGAGGGTTTGCGGAGATCGCCCTTATTCTGTGACGGTCCGGCAGGTGTTTGTCCACCGAGTCGAGGTGCTCTACCGTGTCGTGGTGTAATGGTTGAAGCCCGACTAATGACATGTTCTCTTGACTCTTCCAGAGTCTGGACCGGTGAGCCCGGCGCACAAGAGGCGACGACTCACATCCTTGGGCGGGTCCAAATTGAGAACTCGTGGATCGACCAGTACCACTTTCGAGTGCTTGCGGTCTGACGAATCCTCAGCGTACGAGTGGTGTTGGCTGGGAGAAAGACGTCGATGTCAATCCATCGCTGATTCTTTAGGACCCCCTGGAGTAACTGGGGCATGACTCCGCCACGATACAGTCGTTGTTGGACCTCCCCCTGCTCATCGATCGTCTCGATGAGCAGGCGTCGCGGATAGTCACTCAGGCCAGGCTCACCCAGGCCAAGCCGCAGTAGGCCGACGTCGCGCGAACGGTCGAAGTTGACTTCGATCCACTCGCGCCCAGTCTGTCGGGAGCCGCTTAACCATCGGGACGCCTTATTACGGTCGACGGCCCTCGGCCACCGTGACTGCTGATGTGATGTGCTGACTCGATACGTTGAGAGTGGAAGTTCGACCAGAGCTTCGAGATCCGGGGCGATCGGTTCACGCCAATCCGTCAGCTGGAACACCGTGACGAATCCGAATTGTTTCGTCGTCACCAGTTGGCGGTCATTGCTCCGGATCGCCTCGAGCAGGGCGATTGCATCGGATTCGTTGTCGTAGAGCGTTTCGTTTACGACAACGTAGCGGACACCGAGACTCCGGAGACCTCGCAGAAGTTGACCCAGATGATTCCGTTCGTTCAGCGGAGAGGTGTAGTCGAGGAGTTCGCCTTCGCGGCTACTGAGGTAGTTCATGAGCCTTGACGAGTACCCGCTAAAACCATTAACCACCGGGTGCCGGTGCTCTAGCGTGGCGTACTGGTATCGGACATTGTTCAACGTGTGCTGGAATCCAGTCCCGAGTGGGAGCTCTAATACCGCGCCAGGTGGGGCTTGGGTAAGCCACTTCGTAGCGTTGTGCCGATCGACGTTAGTCGGTGGGTCGAAGGGACGCATTTGCATCGGTGCGTAGCCTTCGGTGAACGTGACTCCACCCAGCACGAGGCACACTGCCAGCGCCGCCCGCGGAGCCAGAGCGTGCGTGAGACCTGCTACGCCAATTGACGCGAGGACCGCTAGGGCCAGATAGACGACAACAGCGATTCGTGACGGTACTCGGAGACCGTCGAGCCCTGGCACGGTTGCCAGCAGCCAATCGTACGGTCCGCTCGACATCAAGACACGTCCGAACACGGTCGGCTCTGGACCGAGCGAGAGCACGACCGCGACCACAGCTATAGCCGCATAGAGACGCACGACGTACCTGATTCGAAAGCGTTTCAGGTCATGCGGTCTCAAACGGTGCCGCGGTGTCAGCCACGGTATAGCGCTGAGCGAACGCGATGCTCCATAAACCAGACCCACAACCGCGAGGACGAGCAACACGAAACCGGGAAATAATTCCCGTTCCCCAGCTCCTATGGGGAGGACGTCGCCCCACACAAGCAGCGTAGGGGTCACCTGCATATAGGAGACCAGGTCCGCGCTGTAGCTAACTATTTGGGCTCGCGACCGACCAAGGCCATACTGCTCATGTGTCTGGAAATAGGCCAGGGCGACCGGGGCTAGCACAAGCAGAATGAGCAACGTTGCGACGACTAGTTCAGGTACGAGTCGCTTCAGCGTGCGACGACTCCGAAAGAGCTCCGCAATCGCCACCATGGTCACCGGGACGGCGAAGAAGTAAATGAAGTGACCGTTCGACAGCGACTGTAGCAGGAATGCCGCAGCAAATCCGAGTAGCGCCAGGCGTGAGCCGGAATCGAAATACCGGTGGAGGGCATACAAACCGACCGGCATCCAACCGACCATCAGGATTTGTAGGTGTGGCCAATGCGCTACGCGATATGGCAAGAAGGCAAAGGCAACGGCCGAGACAATAGCCCCCACGCGGCTACCCGTGAGCGAGAACGCCAGCAGATACATACCCGTACCCGCCAAAACGTAGGAGAAGATTACTGCGACGTTGTAGACGAGGACCGGGTTGCCCAACACCCACTGCAGGGGCGCCGTGAAGACCGCGATGCCCAGCAGGTTCTCCGAGTAGGTCAGGGTCCCAGAGGAGGGGAAAAAATTAGGAGCGTCCCAGAGTCCTTGGAGTCCGTGGCGGATCCTATCGGCGTCCCAAGCTAAAATCCAGGCGTTTAGGACGGGATCGCCAAGGTCGTTCGGGAGGGCGCGGTGGGCCTCGATCGCGAGCGGATAGGTGCCGAGTAACGCCAACACAGTAAACCCGAGCGCGACCAAGCAGAGTTCGCCGATGGAGGAGTTTGCGTGAGGGGAGGGGGTCAGTTTGGAGCCGCACATGAATATTGATGCACTGAAACCACTCAAAGCATAGCTGCTTCCGTCAACTGCGCCAAGATGCAGTCGGAGACAGAGAAACGGGTAAGACCATCCCTTAGGAGTATGCCAACAACCAGAGACTTACCTGCCGGTAGCACCCGAGGAACTTCCACTGACCAGGCGTGTGATTCCTGAACTACGCGGACGTGAAGGCCGATTTACGCAGGAAATTTTGATACGTGGATTGCGGACAACGGGGATCTGTTTTATTCGCTTGCGGGGACAGACATGCAATCGACGGGGCTGATCATGGGGCGGGTGAACACGGGAGACACGTCTGCGGGTTTTCTGATGCTCAATATGTGAGGTGGGGCCGACACTGTGTCCAAGATTCATGTTGTCCAGAACTGGACCGAAGAACTCAAACTCTTCGTTCCCATCGACTGATCATGCAACTTAAACCTGGCACCACCCTCGGTCCGTACTCCGTCACCGCCACGTTCGTGGCCGCTGCGGGCGTCAAGCCGATCACCCTGCACGGACCTTCGGCACACATGTGCAACATTGCTGCTGGCGGCCGGTTTACCACCCCACGTGGTTCAGAAGCGGCTCTGCCACAAGAAGGGCCAGACGACGTTGAGCTTCTATGCTCACGTCCTGCCGGGTCAGCAACGGGACGCGGCAAGGCAGTTGGGCTCGCTACTCTGCCGTCGGTGAGCACGTTCTCAGAATTTGGTGGACGAATGGTGAACAAGCAGTGGACCTGGATCGACAAACACTCCGGTTTGCAGGTTGTTATGAGTTGTGGTGCGGAAGGGGGGATTCGAACCCCCACGATGTTGCCACCGCCAGGATCGCGTGGGTTCGGTGGTGACGATAGCGGAGTAATTCCCAGATACGAACGTCTTAGTGCGTCGACGTCCTGGGACAGTTCCCATTGATTCCGTATCAAGAAAGCGACTAGACTGCGTTCGTCACGAACGACATTACACTCCCTCCAGGAAGGAAACTCTACGCAATGGCAAAGAAACAGGCGGCGAAGCCCGCCGCGAAGAAACCGATGACCAAGAGCGAGCTCTTGAACGCGATCAGCACAGAGACCAGCCTCAACCGCCGTGAAGTTGGTGCGGTTCTCGAGTCGCTGAGCGGACAAATCTCAAAGAGCCTCGGGCGGCGCGGTGCGGGTGCGTTTACCCTGCCCGGTCTGATCAAGATCGAAAAGAAGAAGGTTCCGGCGCGCAAGGCGAGCCGAGGCGTCCCCAACCCGTTCAAGCCTGGCGAACTCATGGACATCGCCGCCAGACCCGCAACAACAAAGGTTAAAGTTAGGGCGCTCAAGAGCTTGAAGGACATGGTCTGAGCCCTCCCTTCCTTTTTTGACACTCCCCCTTGCTGGCAAAACTTCTCCACCAGCGTGTCCATATCGATGGGGCTTCAATCGTTACGGTTGCTGAATGCCCATCGGCATCAATCTCCCTCACACCCGGAGACATACCGTGGTCCCCACGTATCGTCACCCTCAAATCTCACCACCGATTTCCATCCATGAATATCCTTTGTCGCTCGCATACGCAGCGAGGATGTCGCTCAAATGTCTCAAGTGTTCCGGTGAGTTGTCACCCGGGAAGACAGCATCGTCGTCGACGACGGATTATGGGGAAGTCTTGTTATTCAAAACACACCATGCGGTCAACTTCACCTCTATCTTTCCCAGGGGAGGGTAAATGGTGGGGGTTTTGGAGCGCTCTGGGAGGGTGTAGTCACGTCGATCACGTGGTGTCTTCATACCAAGTCAATAAACCCAATGACCGCAAGGGTTTAGTGTATGGACGTGACTACTTACGTGACTACCGAAAGGAATACGAAGATCGCCCCCTTTGGGGCGATCTTCGTAAGTGCTTGTTTTTAAACTAATTATTGGTGCGGAAAGGGGGATTCGAACCCCCATGATGTTGCCATCGCCAGCCCCTCAAGCTGGTGCGTCTGCCAGTTCCGCCACTTCCGCGATAACAAAACAAAGCGATAACAAAACAAAGAGGATAGGAGTGCTGGAGCCCGCGGCTACGGTTGCTCGGGAGCTTCTGGCGTCGTCTCGGCTGGCTCTTCAGCGGGCACCTCAACCGGCACGACTGGCGCGTCGAGTCCGCTGATAACCGAACCTGGACCGCGTTGACCGATGATTCCGAGAACCATCGCACCAACAATGAACAGCGCTCCCATTACGGTCGTGGCTCGGGTGAGCACCGTCGCTCCAGCGCGTGCTCCGAAGGCTGCCTGGCTACTCCCGCTGCCTCCAAAGGCGGAGGCAATGTCCCCACCCTTTCCCTGCTGCAGTAGCACCACGACCAGCAACAGGAGACAAATCACCACGTACAATCCAGATAACACCATGCTTAGCATAAGATGTAATTATACCGTTGTGGCCGCCGTCTTTGCCACGATCTCGCTAAAGCTGTCTGGCTCGAGCCCCGCCCCGCCAACCAGCGCGCCATCGACATCAGGCTGAGATGTCAGCTCGGCCACGTTGGATGGTTTGACACTGCCTCCATAGATGACTCGGCACTGCTGCTGGGCCTCTTCACCGAACAACTTTCCCAGCCGCGATCGGATGTGGGCATGCGCTTCTTGCGCCTGGGCAGGTGTTGCGACGCGGCCAGTACCGATTGCCCAGACTGGCTCATAGGCGACGACCAGTGCGCCAACCTGCCGCCCGTTCAGACCCTGCAGGCCGCCCGCAAGCTGGCGGTTCAGCACGGTCAGGGTCTGCTTTGACTCCCGTTCATTCAGCGTTTCGCCGACACAAACAATCGGCGTGAGGCCATTTTTTATCGCGGTCTGAACTTTACGCTGTACATCTTCGTCGGTTTCGCCGAAGATGTGGCGGCGCTCGGAGTGGCCGATGATGACATGGGTGGCACCGGCCTCCTTTAACATGTGCGCACTGATTGCACCTGTAAAGGCTCCCTGAGGCTCCCAGTACAGGTCCTGGCCTGCGACGCGGGTGGTTGTTCCCGCCACCGCTGCTGATGTGGCGTGCACCGCGGTGAATGGCGGTGCCAGCACGATCTCCACGCCCGTGGCAGGAAGCTCGTGTCTGTTGAGATCAGTGACATAGCTCATCGCCTCTGAGACCGTCTTGTGCATCTTCCAGTTCGCTGCAACGAATGGGACTCTCATGGTGCCTCCCAAGGCTACCGCTGCGACGTGAGCGGTCCTATCGGTCTGGCAGGACTGCGACGCCCGGAAGCGTCCGCCCGCCCAGAAATTCCAGCGACGCACCACCACCGGTCGAGATATGGGAAATGGCGTCCGTTACCCCGGCCTTGGCGACGGCGGCGATTGAGTCCCCGCCGCCGATGACGGTCGTGGCTTCGGCCGCGGCTACAGCCCGAGCCACGGTTAGCGTTCCACTGGCGAATGCATTAATCTCGAAGACCCCCATCGGGCCGTTCCAGATTACGGTCTGAGCGGCTTTGATGTCGGTAGCGTAGCCGGCACTCGTGCACGGACCGATGTCGAGGCCGAGACGTTGTCCAATCGCCGGGTCCTGCACGTCCATGGTGTCGTACCGGGTACCCGCTTCGAGACGGTCGGCAACCAGATGGTCGGTCGGCAGAACCAGCCTGACACCTTGTTCCGATGCGTTGCACTCGATTTGTCGGGTCGCCTCCAACAGGTCAGGTTCGACAAGCGATAAGCCGGTTGGGTACCCTCGGGCACTGAAGAACGTGTACGCCATCGCGCCGCCGATAAGCAAGGTATCGACCTGGTCAACCAGGTTCTCTACGACCGCCAGTTTTTCTGAGACTTTCGAGCCTCCTAGGATCGCCACAAAGGGTCGGTCTGGTGCCGCCAGCAGCGACCCGAGATGGTGCAGCTCAGCGGTCATCAGGAGGCCTGCTGCGGCATCATCGACACGCGACACGACCCCGACGGTTGACGAATGTGCCCGATGAGCAACGCCAAACGCGTCATTGACGTATACGTCGGCCAGTGACGCCAATTGGGCCGAGAACTGTTTGTCGTTTTGCTCTTCCCCTGTGTGAAACCGCAGGTTCTCCAGCAGGACGACATCTCCCGCTTCGGCTGCTTCGACCGCGTTCCGCGCCGTCTCACCGATACAATCGGCGGCGAATTTGACCGGTCGGTCGAGCAGTGTTGAAAGTCTGGCCGCGACGGGTTTTAGTGTCAGCTCAGGCCTGGGCCGGCCTTTTGGTCGACCTAGATGGGATGCGAGCACGACGGTCGCGCCATGGTCGAGCGCATAGTGAATTGTTGGGAGTGAGGCTCGAATTCTGGTGTCGTCGCCGACGTTACCATTGGCGATGGGGACGTTAAAGTCGACACGGATGAGCAACCGCCGGCCATCGAGATTGAGGTCTTCGATAGAGCGCTTGTAAATGTCTGGCACGGGTGAGCCGGTCAGCCCTAGAGGCCCTTCTCTCCAAGTAGCTTGGCCAAATCAACGCAGCGCGACGAGTAGCCCCACTCGTTGTCGTACCAGGACAGGACCTTCACGAAGTCGCCGTCCATGACTTTCGTGTAATCGGCATCGACGATCGAAGAGTGTGGGTTTCCACGGAAATCGATTGAGACGAGCGGTTTTCTTGAGAGGTGAAGGATCCCTTTGAGTGGGCCGGCCGCAGCCGCTGCAAAGGCAGTGTTGACTTCCTCGGCTGTGGTGGTCTTTTCGAGTTGCACTACAAGATCGACGACCGAGACGTTGGGTGTTGGCACGCGCATCGCAATCCCGTCCAGTTTACCCTTGAGCTCAGGCAGGACTTGTCCAACCGCCAAGGCAGCCCCAGTGGTTGTTGGGATCATTGAAAGTGCTGCGGCCCGTGCCCGACGCAGGTCGGAATGGGGTAGATCGAGAAGGCGTTGGTCGTTGGTATAGGCGTGAACCGTTGTCATCCAACCACGCCGGAGACGAAACGTGTCGTGTAGCACCTTGGCCATCGGTGCCAGGCAGTTCGTCGTGCACGACGCGTTGGAAATAATATGGTGACTCGTCGGATCGTACTGGTCGTGGTTGACGCCAAGAACGAGCATGAGATCAGGCTCTTTAGACGGCGCCGTGATGATGACCTTCTTTGCGCCAGCCAAAATGTGCTTGGCGGCGGCGTCCCGTTTAGTGAAAAGCCCTGTCGACTCGAAGACAATGTCGACCCCAAGGTCTCCCCAGGGGAGGGCGCCTGGGTCACGTTCAGACAGCACCTTAAAAGACCGGTCACCGACGCGAATACTAGCGCCATCCACTGAAACAGGCTCCGACAGGTTGCCGAGGACAGAGTCGTATTTTAGGAGATGTGCCAGCGTGTCGGTGTTAGTGATGTCATTTACCGCTACGAATGTAAGGTCGGGTTCGTTGAGTGCTGCTCTGAGAATGTTGCGTCCTATTCGCCCAAATCCGTTAATTCCGACCTTGATGGCCATGTGTTACATCTCCAAAATGTCCAACGCCATCTATTAAGGGCCCATGCCCGTCCAGAACAGGCCATTCTAGTGAACGGCCTTGCGGACGGTCAAATACGCGACCTATACTTCCTATGCAACAACCAGTGCACCTCCTGTACAGCGTCGCCCTTCTCTTCTACTTCCTGGCGCTCCTTCCGGCAGTCGCGTACAAGCGCCTGCGTCACGGGAGGGGGGTCGGACGAATCGCGGACCGGCTGGGGCGACTTCCTGACGCGATCAATCCTAGTCATACGCGTTCGATCTGGATCCATGCGGTGTCGGTCGGGGAAGTGCTGGCTACGCGCTCCCTACTGCACGATCTTCGACGGACCTACCCAGACCATCGACTCTTACTCTCAACCACCACGACGACCGGTCAAGAGGTCGCCACGCAGCTTGGAGACGCCGTCGACGGCGTCTTCTACGCGCCACTCGATGTTCCGCTTTTCATTGCCCGCTCGCTGAACCGGATAGCGCCTGACCTGGTGATCTTCGTAGACACCGAGATCTGGCCAAACTGGCTTCGTGGTTGCCAGCGTCGTGGAGTTAGGACGCTCATTGTCGACGGCCGGATCTCAGACCGCTCGTTTCGTGGCTATCGTCTGGGTCGACCGTTTATGAGACGAGTCCTTGGAGATTTAGACCACGTGTGCGCTCAGACCGAAACCTGGGGTCACCGTTTCGTAGACCTCGGGCTCCCGCGGGATCGGCTGTCGGTCACGGGTAGTCTCAAGTTTGATGCGCTCGACGTGATCTCTACCGGCGCCGACTTGCATGTTGGTGACCGTGCCCTCCGGTTTTTTTCGTTTACCGAAGGTTGCCCGGTGCTCGTCGCTGCCAGCACACTCAGAGGTGAAGAGGAGCCGGTGCTCCGGGCTTTTAAACGACTTCGAGAGAGCGCCCGCGATGCTGTCCTCATCCTGGCGCCACGTCATCCTGAACGAGCAGAAGAAGCCCGAAGCATCGCGATTCGCGAAGGCTTCGACGTGGCGATACGGACCTCACTGTCAGTCGAGGCTTCGCGTGCTCCAGATGTCGTGGTAGTTGACACGATTGGCGAACTCCCGCGACTGTTTCAGCTTGCGACGTTGGTCTTCGTCGGCGGCAGTCTTGTCCCGGCTGGCGGGCATAACATCCTAGAGCCGGCTGTCTTTGGGAAGGCTATTGTCTTTGGTCCACATATGGACAATTTTCGTGAGATCGCCAGCCTCTTCGTCGATCGTTCGGCGGCCTTGCAGGTGTCGTCAGCCGCCGAGCTTTCTGACACCCTGAATGCGTTGCTCGGCGACCCAGTTCGCCGCGCCGAGCTCGGCGCGGCCGCCCGGGCCCTGGTTGATGCGAACAAGGGTGCCCGATTCACGACACTCAAGGTCATCGTTGATATTCTGCCCATCGGCGCTTGAGGGCGAGAGCGTGACGTGCAAACGCTGCGGGCCGTACCGTAAAGTGATACCGTGCTGAGTCGTGTCTACGGAGCGCTTGCTATGCGACGTCGACGGTGGTACGAGACACGGCCAGAGGTGCGCCGCCGTCTCCGTCGACCGGTGGTGAGTATCGGGTCGCTCACTGCGGGTGGGAGCGGCAAGACTCCCGTCGCGGCCGATGTCGCGAGGGTGCTCGTTTCGATTGGTGAACGGCCGGCGCTGCTGAGCCGTGGGTATCGTCGGACTGATCCGATCGACGGTGTCGTCGTGGTGAGCGAGCGTGGGGTGGTCAAGGCAGATCTCCAGCAGGCTGGCGACGAACCGTTGATGCTCGCCGTCCATCTTTCGGAGGTCTCTGTTTTGGTCGCGGAGAACCGATATCTCGCCGGTCGCCTTGCCGAGGAACGACTCGGTGCGTCCGTTCACCTACTTGACGACGGATTTCAGCACCTGTCGCTCCATCGTGATGTCGATCTACTCGTCGTGGGTGACGGCGACCTGGCCGATCCGAGAACGCTCCCCGGCGGACGGTTACGCGAGCCGCCTGAGACAAGCTCGCGAGCTGATGCACTGGTGGTGCAAGCGGCAGAGCGTGAGCATGCACGCGCACTCGCTGTCCGGCTCGGCGTCGGCGAGGCGTTCCACTTTGTCAAAACGTTGGGGTTACCTCGGGACGCAGCCGACCTGCAGGAGAGAGAAGTCGTGGACGGGACACGCGTGCTCGTCGTCGCCGGCATTGCGAAGCCGCATTCGTTTGTCGACGACCTGAGAACATCGGGATACCATGTCGTGGATCTCATCCAGGTACGCGATCATCACCCGTATTCGCGGAAGGATGTCTCAGGTATTGCCGACCGCGCTGCGAGTCTGAAAGTCGATTTTGTGATCACCACCGAAAAAGACCTGGTCCGCCTGCGCCTCCATGCACCCTTCGCATTTCCGTTGTTGTGGGTCCCTCTCAAGGTGATGGTGCAACCTGTCGACCATTTTCGCTCGTGGCTGACAGAGCGGTTGGCAGCTGCACGTAGCGCGACCTTTGAGACCTCACTCCTCGAATCATGAGGGAGCTTTACTAGAATGCTGCGTCACTGGGTTGAGAATGTGGCGGCGAAGTGCTTGTCGGCCGTCGTGCGCGTGATGCCGCGCCAGGCCGGGCTCGCACTTGGCGAAGCGTTGGGGCACCTGTTCTATCTCCTACATGGCCGCCGCCGTCAGCTCGCGGTCGAGAACCTCAGGGCCGCGTTTCCGTCACGCACTGAGGACGAGTGCAAGGCGGTCCTCCGGACGACGTTTGGGCATTTGGGACGCCAGGTCGTCGAGCTGTTCAATATGGAAATGATGAGAGGGACAGAAATAATGGAGCTGGTCGAGGTCGAGGGGGAGGAACGGGTGGAGCAGGCACGCGCACAGGGTAAGGGCGTGATGTACTACACGGGCCATTTTGGTTACTGGGAGTTGCTCGTGATGGACCACTCGCTTCGGTTCACGCCACTGGTGGTTGTCGCCAGGACGCTCGACAATCCGATGCTCGACCGCATCCTTGAACGAATTCGTTCTGGCGTCGGCACCCGGGTCGTACCGCGGCAAGGCGCGGTCCGAGGGCTGCTGAGGGCGCTGCTCGATCGCGGGTCGGTCGGCGTAATGATCGACCAGCATATTCAAGATCGAAGTGCCGTCACGGTCGATTTCTTTAGCCGTCCAGCTGCTACGACGTCGGCGATTGCAGCGCTGGCTCTTCGTACTGGAGCGCCGGTGATTCCGGCGTTCGGGCTCCCGCTGCCTGGGGGACGGTATCGCATGGTCTACGAAGCGCCGATCGAGCCACCGGCCGACGACGATCCGGACCCGGTCCGAACCTACACCCAGCGCTGCACCGACGTTTTGGAGATGTACGTTCGCCGGCACCCTGAGCTCTGGCTTTGGATGCATCGACGCTGGCGGATGCCCACGTCGGCGGCCGACGTCACGCCGGGTACACCAGTCTCGGAAGGGGTGTCGGCGGCCCAGGAGGACGTGCTCTGATGCTGCCGAGATCGATTCATTCCGCACGGGGCGACGAGGGGTTGAAAGCGCGTCTCATGGGCCTCGTTGATGACTTTCGAAGCCGGCAGGTGGTCGTTGTCGGTGATCTGATCGCTGACGAGTTCATTTTCGGTCGCCTATCCCGGGTATCACGTGAAGCACCCGTGCTGATTCTCGAATACGACCACACGACTATCCTACCGGGGGGGGCGGGCAATGCCGCGGCCAATGTCGCGGCATTGGGAGGGATATCGCGAATTGTGGGGGTACTCGGCCACGAAGCCGTCGACCGTCGGCTACTACGGGCGTTCCCGAAGGGAGTCGAATGCGCTGGAGTCGTACGCGTGAAGAACTACCACACCCCGGTAAAGACTCGGATCCTGGCTGGTGGTCTGCATTCAGCCAGGCAGCAGATCGTGCGGATCGATCGCGAGGCGTCCGCGTTGGATGACCCGGGTACGCGCACGGATATCGAGCGAGCCGCAACCGAGGCACTGGTGGGATGTGACGCGGTGTTGGTTTCGGACTACGGTTCCGGTCTTGTGACCCCTTCGTTTGTTGCGGCTCTCAAACGGGGCGTGGCGAAGCGCGCTCGTCGCCGACGAGTTCCGATTCTCGTCGACTCGCGATATCAGCTTCTCCGGTATCGTGGCCTGACCGCCTGCACGCCAAATGAGTCTGAAGCTGAGGCGATGCTTGGTCGTCTGATCGGCGACGATCCACGTCGACTCGAGCGTGCCGGACGAGAGATCCTCAAGCGCACAGGAGATGAGGGCGTCGTGTTGACGAGGGGGAGTCGAGGAATGTCGGTCTTTGTCCCTGGGCAGCGGACGATCCACCTCCCGATCTATGGCACCAACGAGGTGGCTGACGTGACGGGTGCCGGTGACACGGTCATCGCGGCGCTCACGCTGGCGCTGTCGGCGGGCGGGTCACTCTACGAAGCCGCCCGTCTCGCCACCTATGCGAGCGGCCTAGTGGTCATGAAGCGAGGAACGTCCACTGTTGCAGGCGATGAAATCCGACAGGCGGTAACAACAGACACTGAAGGCTGAGGGACTTCCGTGGGACGAGTTGTGACGGTTGACGGGTTGTTGAACGCGGTCGCCGCCGACCGCGAGGCTGGACATACGATCGCCCTGGCGAACGGGTGCTTCGATCTTCTGCACGTGGGTCACGTGCGCTATCTCTCTGGAGCGGCGGAACAGGCGGACCGCCTTGTCGTCGCCATCAACAGCGACGCCATCGTCACAGCACTGAAGGGCCAGGGTCAGCCTATTCTGCCGGCAGATGAGCGCGCGGAGCTGGTTGCGGCGTTGTGTATGGTCGACTACGTTGTGGTGTTCTCGACGCCGACTGTGGCCCATCTGCTCGAGGTGCTCAGGCCCAACGTGCACTGTAAGGGAACAGACTACACTGTGGATACCGTGCCGGAGCGAGAGATTGTTCGTCGCTATGGCGGCCGCACGATGATTGTCGGTGATCCAAAAAATCATTCAACCCAGGGTCTCCTGACTCGCATCGCAGAGCGGCTTCGTGACCCGGCGCGGTCTTGAGCGGAATCTCGAACATGCGAATTCTGGTAGTTCGCTTGAGTGCGCTCGGGGACCTCGTTCATACGTTGCCGGCGGTGGCCGCCCTACGACGGCGGTTTCCCGATGCGGAGATCGATTGGTTAGTCGACGAACGCTTTCAGGAACTGGTCGGCCTGGTACCAGTCATCGATCGCCTGGTCACGCTTAAGAGGTCCGGCGTCGGTGTACTGAGCAGCATGTGGCGAGCGATCAGAACGTTACGCCGTCGCCATTACGACGTCGCGATCGACATGCAGGGGCTCGTGAAGTCGGCTCTGGCGGCACGGCTCTCTCGACCAGGTCGAGTGATCGGCTTCGAGCGGTCGCAGTTACGGGAACCAGCGGCCTACTGGCTGTACACGCAGTCGGTGCCGGTAGCAGGTGTGACGCACGTAGTTGAGAAGAACCTCGCACTGGTCCAGTTTCTGGTCGGCGAGCTTGGGGCGTGGGAGTTTCCGATCACCACGTGTCCGTCCGACGCGTTGATTCGAACTCGGAATGTGCTGGGACTTGATGACGGTGACGACTTCGTCCTGTTGCATCCCGGTAGCGCGTGGCCGAGTAAGTCTTGGGAGACGCTCAGGTATGGTGCGCTTGCGACACGGCTCTGGGTAGACCATCGGTTGCGGTCTGCGGTGTTGTGGGGGCCAGGTGAAGAAGCGCTCGCGCATGCCGTAACCAGAGCGTCTGATGGTGCCGCCGCGGCGGCACCCCCCACCGGAGTCGCCGATCTGGTGGCTCACATGCGGGCTGCGGCCGTTGTGGTGGCGGCCGACACGGGACCGCTTCACCTGGCGGCAGCCGTCGGGACACCTGTCGTCGGTATCTATGGCCCGAGCGATCCAGACCGTAATGGTCCATGGTCCGCTAAGGACGAGGTGGTGTCGGCGGGTGAATCGTGTCAATGTCGTCTCAACCGTCAGGGTTACAGCTCGCGCGGGGTTGTCGTCCGACAGTGTTCGCAATCTCGACGCTGTCTCGACGAAATTTCGGTTGAGGACGTCCTGGCGTCGGTCCAACGTCGATTGAGCCTACCGGCCGCCCATGGGTGAACGGCGTACAAGTTCACCTCCGCGGTTGCTTCACCGCGTCGGCCGTGCTCGCGTTACGCTCGGGTTCGTCACGGCGGGTGTCGCGTTCTGGTTTGCCAGCCCGAGCTGGACGTCACTGGGTGCCGGCGCGGGTATCGCGTCGGTTGGCGAAGCGCTTCGAATATGGGCCGCTGGTCACATCCGTAAGGGACGCGAGGTCACCGTTTCTGGACCATATCGCTTGACACGTCATCCCTTGTATCTGGGATCCTTCGTGATGGGTCTTGGTTTTGTGGTCGCCGCCGCGAACATGGTCGTGGCTACAGTTGTTGTCGGATACCTCGTCATCATGCTCGGGGTGGCGGTTACACTCGAGGAAGCGACGCTTCGGGATCAGTTCGGGGCTGACTACGACCGATACTCCCGCGGAAAGCTGGACCCCGTTGACCGTCGGTTTAGCTTTTCGCTTGCGAGGCGCAACGGCGAGTATCGGACACTCACGGGTTTTGCCGCCACTCTTGGTGTGTTGGGATTAAAAATCTGGCTCTGATCATCGGGTTTAGGTCTCACGTTCTGACATATAATGATGCCCTGGTTGACAGCCGGCACTGGGGCCATACGTCGGGCGGTTAGCTCAGGGGTAGAGCACCGGTTTTACACGCCGGCTGTCACAGGTTCAAATCCTGTACCGCCCACCAGCCTTTGCCCGTGGCTGGTGCCACAGATCTTGGCTCGCTGACCGCTGGCACAGGCAGAGTTATAAGACACCCATGCGGGGTCGTAGTTCAGTTGGTTAGAACGCCGGCCTGTCACGCCGGAGGTCGCGAGTTCGAGTCTCGTCGACCCCGCCATCTTTAGCATTTTGTTTTACAAGGACTCCTCTCGGACAGGGGACGAGTCCTTGTCAAGAACACCGGTGTTTCGCTAACAGGAAGAGCACGTGCACCGAATTTCCAGACGAGGAGCCTGCTGGGCAGCGGGTGTATTTATCTTCCTTGCCGTGGTGCATACGTGGCCCCTTGTCACTGGGCTCGACCACTTATCACGCCACAACGATGACGAGTATCTGAATGCATGGGCCGTTTCGTGGGTCGCCCATCAGTTGCTCAGCGATCCGTCCCGCCTATTTGAAGCAAACATCTTTTATCCGCACGAGCAGGCACTCGCGTACACCGAACCACTAATCGTGCCAGGTGTTATGGGCGTGCCAATTCGTTGGCTTGGCGGCTCGCCTCTTCTCACGTACAACCTGCTCTTGCTTCTCGGACTCACGCTGACAGCACTGGCCATGTACGTGCTTGTCGTGAGCTGGAGCGGAGACCATTGGGGCGGACTCTTGGCGGGTGCGCTATTAGCCTTCAGTACCCCGATGCTCACGCGCCTTCCTCACCTCCAGATATTGCACCTCTACTGGTTACCTCTCGCGTGCTTCGCGTTCGACCGTTTGTTGACTCGACGGCGGATGCGAGATGCGGTCTTGCTTGGTGCCAGCGTGCTGGGTGCTGGGCTGACGTCTGGATACCTCGTGGTGTTCGTCACCTTTACTCTTGGGGCCATCCTACTGGCCCGCACCAGGGATTGGTGGGGACGAGATCGCGTAGGCGTTCTGTGGCAGGTAGCAGCATCTGGCGTGGTCACCCTCCTGATTCTCTTGAGTATCATGCGACCGTATCAGGAGGTTCAATTTCAGCGTCCGCTGAGTCCAGAGGCGGCCAGCATTGGCGCGGCGCTCGAGAGCTATCTGTCGTCGGCGACGAGGGTGCATCACGCTGGTTGGAGTCAGCCAATCTTCGATCGGGCGCCCGGAATCTATTTCCCAGGCGTTGTTGCGCTAACGTTTGCGGCCATCTGCTTGCTCAGCCGGCGTCGGATCGCACCAGTGGGAACGCGCCGGATGCTCGTTGTCATCGCACTGGTCGGTGTGACGCTGTCGTTGGGGCCGCTGACGCCCGTCTACACCTGGCTGTATCACGCCGTGCCACCGCTTCAAGGTCTGCGTTCCCCGATTCGTTTCGGGATTGTGGTGCTTTTTGCATTGGCGGCTCTTGCAGGGTTAGGGCTGAGCTTGCTGCGTCAGCGCGTGGCGCCCAACTGGCGAGTTGTAGGATCGGTCAGTCTGATCGTGTTCGCGACGGTCGAGAGTATTCACGGACCGATCAGCTACACCCCTCTTGAGTGGAATCCACCAATCTACGAGGCGTTGCGTACCGCCGAGCCTGGACCAGTGGTAGAGATTCCGATTTACGGCGCCAGAAATTTTCACAGGAACGCCCGGTACCTCCTGGCGTCAACGACGCACTGGAGGCCGCTGGTTAACGGCTTCGGTGGTTTTCGGCCTCCGCGATACAACGAGATGTCACAGGTGATTGACACGTTTCCGTCGCCCCTGGCCTTGGCGCGCTTGCAGGCACTCAAGGTTCGGCATGTGGTTGTGCACACCGCCGCTCTGAGAAACCCTGACCGTTACCGCAGAGTTCTGGCTCGAATGGAGAGGCTGAAGTTGATTGTCCTCCTCGCCGAAGAGGGAACGGACAGGTTGTATCGGATTGCTGATTTGCCCCAGACAAGGGTGGGCGCCCTACTTTTCTCACTGCCGTGGTCAGATTTAACGCCCGTGAGAATCGCGGGCCGTTCCCTCGGGCAGCCGTTTGGGCTTCAGGGGCCGAATCAATTTCTTGCGTACTTAGAGCGCACCAGACCGGCCTCCCGGATCAGTCTACGGCCATCCACTCGGATGACCGGGGTTTTCCTTGATGTGTTTACCGGAGAAATTCTGAGCGAGGTTACGGTGGAGGTGCCGCTTTCGACCGCTTCTTCCACCGACGTCGTGGTACCGCCGGGTCGTCGAGCCGTGCTGCTCGACCTGCGGCCCAGTCAAGACTGAGCAGCTTAGCGTTCCGAGCCTCTTGCTGACGCAGTAATGTCATCCTTGACGAGACTACTGCCGGCAGGCATGGTGTGTCGGTGGACTAGCCGACGCGTACACGCAGCCGGACAAGTGTCCAGACCGCAGAGAAAAAGTCCAACCACGAGATCTTCTTTCCCTCCGAGTGCGTGCGACCCACATACGAGATCGGGATTTCGCGGATGCGCGAGCCACCTGTCAGCAGCTTTGCCGTGAGCTCTGGCTCGACATTAAAGCGATTCGATTCGATCGTCATGTTGGCCAACACATCGCGTCGAATCAGCTTGTAGCACGTTTCCATGTCTGAGAGAGTCGCCCCATAGAGCCGGTTGGTGAGCCACGTTAGCACCCAGTTACCAGCCCGGTTCTTGAGAGCCATTCGTGGGCGTGGACCGGAAAAACGGGTTCCATATACCACGTCTGCATCGTGGTGGATGGCCTCCGCCACTAGGCGGACGTAGTCCCGAGGGTCGTATTCGAGATCGGCGTCCTGCACGATCACATAGTCGCCTGTGGCTCGTTTAAACCCGGTGCGGAGAGCCGCACCTTTTCCGGCATTGGACTCGTGAAAGACGATGATGTGATCGGGCTTGTTCATCGATCTCAGGAGTTCCCGAGTCCCGTCCGTCGAGAAGTCATCGACGATGATCACTTCTTTATCGATGTTGACGGCTTCAACTCTCGCGAGCAGCTCTTCAAGCGTCGCCGCCTCATTGAAGACCGGAATCACAACCGTCAAGCGCATCGGCACCAGGATCATACATGGCCGGTTCTGGTCCGGGTATTAGACCACGTACACCTGAGATGGTCCCTCTGCCTGCAGGCAATCCGAAGCCTGACGCCGAAGTTATTGTCCTTGCACTCGGTTATGTCGATATTGTTGTGTGTTTTTTCGTCAGGCTGGTTCTTCGACGGTGTGTCCAGTGCGGGCGGAAGCTGTTTCTTCTTCTTTTCCTCGGTGAGTGCTGACGTTAAACCTTAATGGGGTGATTTGCGGACGGCGTCTTTTTAACCAGTCGCGGAGATAGCGGTATCGAGTCCGGTTCCCTCAGTCACGGTCACCCCCAGTGGGAAGATTTCGTACGCTTGGAAAAATCGGCATAAACCGATCGTGTTTTCAGATTCCTGGTCCAAAAATTTACCCGTGACCCGTGGGCCAGCACTGGGAATGAATAGGCTTGTGACTATCAAATAGTACACAATCACCGCTCAGGTTCTGGCTAACCCGAAGTTCCTTGAGGTCCGTTAGTAGAGATGTCTCGTCCGGCTGTGTTTCTCGATCGTGACGGAACACTTATCGAGGATGTCGGCTATGTCGATCGACTCGACCGGTTACAGCTCTATCCGTGGAGTCTTGAGTCGGTGCGACTACTGCGGCGTTCAGGGTACGCCGTCGTCGTGGTGACAAATCAAGCTGGAGTCGGGCGTGGATTCGTTCGTGAGCAGATGGTGACGGATGTGTTCGAGATGATTCAATGGCGACTTGCCGCAATCGACGAGCGGTTGGACGGTCACTACTATTGTCCGCACCTGATCGACGCACCGATTGAGTCCTACCGCTGCCAATGCTCGTGTCACAAACCCCTCCCAGGAATGATCGAACAGGCGGTGGCTGCGCTGGATCTGGATGTCTCACGTTCCTATGTGGTCGGCGATCGCTGGACGGATATTCAGTTAGCCCGCTCGGTGGGGGCAAAGGCGGTCCTCGTGAAGACCGGCTACGGTGTGACGCAACTGGCCGATCCTCCCCCTGGTGAGACCGCCGACGCAGTTCTCGAGAACCTCATTGAGGCGGTTGGCTGGGTGATATCTCAACCGGTCACGTCGTTCTAGAGTCTGAGTTAGCGCGTTCGAGAGAAGCAATGCGCTCGTCCCCCACCGTGCTACGATTCGAACACGCATGCCGTTTCGGAGCGTCGTCGGACACGGTCGGCTTCTACGCCTGATTGCCCGAGCAGTCAGCCGAGACACTTTACCGCCTAGCCTTCTGTTCGTCGGGCCGGACGGTGTCGGTAAGCAGCTGGTCGCGGTGGCGTTGGCCCAGGCGCAAAACTGTCTTGCCGTTGCCGAGATCCCGCCGTTCACGGTCGATGCTTGTGGTAGCTGCTCGTCCTGTAGAAAGATTTTTCGTCGGTCGTTTGCCGACGTTGTGTTCGTCGAACCTGGCGAGAACGGTTCAATTGTGATCGAACAGATACGTCACGCCGTCAGTCAGTCTGCCTATCGGCCGTTTGAGGGACGTCGGCGGGTTGTGATCATTCGAGATGCTGACCGGGTGCTGTTACCGGCCCAAAATGCCCTACTCAAGACGCTCGAAGAGCCGGCGGAGACCTCGCAGTTTATTTTGGTGACGTCCCGTCCTGATACTCTGCTCCCCACCGTGCGTTCCCGAACTCAGCGCCTGAGCTTTGGTCAACTGACGGCAAGTGAAGTGGTTGAGGTTGTTGGTGGTGCAGATCTTGACCCGAGCGTGGTCCAGGCGGCGGCGGCGGCTTCCGGTGGCAGCGCGGGTCGGGCGCTGGCGCTCGTCTCCGGGGAGTTGGTCGCGGCTCGCGACGCGGCGGTCGGCGTGCTGCATAACGTGTCGATGGCCCGTGATGCCAGAGGTCGGATGAACGCTGCCAAGGAGTTCGTAGGCAAGAGTCGCACCGGCAGTACCGCCAGACAGGACCTGACCCGCCGTCTAAGTGCTTTGACGTCATTACTCCGTGACGTGGAATTGCTGGCGGCGGGGTCAACCAAAGGATTAGCCAACACCGACGTCGTTGATGGTCTGAAGACCTTATCCAGAACGTATGGCGGCGTACGTGGTATCAAGGCGTTCGCGTCGGTTGGCACGGCACTCGATGCCGTGGAACGTAACCTGAGCCCAAAGGTCATTGCTGACTGGCTCGTGTGTCAACTGTAGGAAGACTGGTGAACATCCATGGCCGATACCTCGAACGCCTTTATTAGCGTGAAGTTCGATGCCGTCGGTCGGGTCCATCAATTCCTTCTACCGGAAGCAGCGTTCGATCCGCCATTCCGAGCCGGCGAGGAGGTCGTGGTTGCGAACGGGGTCCGACGTGCCTATGGCACGGTTGTTCAGTCGATTCCACAACTGGCTGCCGCTCGACGTCCCTCGGTGACGTCTCACGATCGCGTCGTCCGACGAGCTTCGAAACAGGATGTGGTGCAGCGCCTCAAGCAGCAACGGCGCGAGCGTGATGTGCGCCGCATGGCGGTGATGAAGATCAAGGAACTGCGCTTACCTATTAAATTGGTCAAGGTTGAACAACAGTTGCCCGGGCCTAAATTTACTTTCTTCTTTACGGCTGAAAGTCGGATCAATTTCCGCGAGTTTCGCGAGCTGACGGAGGAGTTTCGTTACCGAATTGAGATGCGGCAGATCGGGGCTCGAGACGAAGCACGTCTACTCGGGGGGTGCGGCACCTGCGGGCGACCGTTGTGTTGCACGACGTGGCTTCCAGGGTTCGACCCTATTTCGATCAAGATGGCCAAACGTCAAAACCTGAGCTTGAACCCCTCGCGTCTTGCTGGTTTGTGTGGGCGTCTAAAGTGCTATCTCCGCTACGAACTGCCAAATGCTGCCGGGGATCAGTTTACCGGGTGTGCGAACGAGAACAACTGCTCCCGGGCTGGCGGCGGATGCGGAACTAGCTGTGACGGTGACTGCTCCGGCAGCAGTAGTTGACGGTCGAGTCACAGCGCAGTCAGGGACCACACGATGCCCCTTCCCCGTATCGGTCTCACCATCGGCGACCCGTCCGGTATCGGGCCTGAGATCGCTGAAAAGGCGGCCAGCGATTCCCGCGTGCTCGCGGTATGTGAGCCGGTTCTGTACGGCCCTTCGGGTTCCGAGCGTCGAGGTTACCACCCAGGCGTCGGCGTGGCAGAGGGCGGACGTGTGTCGTTCGAGGCAGTCAAAGCCGCTACGCTCGATGCCATGGAGGGCCGACTGGATGCAATCAGTACAGCGCCGATCAACAAGGCCGTGTGGGCTGCTGCTGGTCTCTCGTGGCGTGGCCACACCGACCTGCTTGCCTCCCTGACCGGGGCGCCGCACGTGGCCATGATGTTTTATGCGGAGCGACTACGAGTCGTGCTGGCGACGGTGCACGTGCCGATTGCCGAGGTTCCGACTCTGCTCACTCGAGAGCGGATCCGTCGGACGATTGAACTCGCAGCGACGGAGTTGCCGCGCTTTGGTATCGCGACACCGAGACTTGCGCTGGCTGGGTTGAATCCTCACGCCGGTGAAGATGGTCTAATCGGCGAGGAGGAAGCGACCGTACTGGCGCCGGCAGTGGCGTCCTGCCGATCGAGCGGTATCGACGTGTGTGGTCCGCTACCAGGAGACACGGTCTTTGTCCGTGCACTGAACGGCGAGTTCGATGCGGTTGTGGCGTGCTACCACGACCAGGGTCTCATCCCGATCAAGATTGTGGCGTTTGGCCAGGCCGTCAACGTGACGCTCGGGCTACCGATCATTCGCACTTCGGTTGACCACGGGACGGCCTATGACATCGCCGGCACAAACACTGCCGACCCGTCCAGCATGGTGGAGGCGGTCTGTCTCGCCGCGAGGCTCGCTTCTGCGCCCGTCTCTCATGACTGACCGCCCACCGACCTACCTCATCGCCGACAATCGAAAGGCTCGGCACGACTACCATCTCTTCGACACGTTCGAAGCCGGGATCGTGTTGCTCGGAACAGAGGTGAAGGCGATTCGTGAGGGCCGGGTCAACCTCAAGGATAGCTACGGGCGGGTCGTGCACGGCGAGGTGTTCCTCTACAATGTCCACATCAGTCCGTACAGCCACCGTGGGTATGCCACCCATGAGCCGCTGCGTTGCCGAAAACTCCTGCTCAACCGGGCCGAAATCAGAAAGCTCATCGGAAAGACGGTAGAGCGTGGTTTAACGCTTGTTCCCGTGCGGATGTACTTCAAGAGTGGCCGAGTGAAGGTCGTCATCAGTGTTGCCAAAGGAAAGAAGAACTACGACAAACGTGAAACGATTCGACGTCGAGAAGTCGACCGTGAGACCAGGGCGATAATCAAGGGGAGGACGCGATGAAGATCCTCATCACAGGTGCCGGTGGTCAACTGGCACACGCGGCAGCGGCGCGGATGCAGGACGAGCATCGAGTGGTGTCGTTAACACGTGCGCAGCTCGATGTGACGCAACAGGCTGATGTGCTTGAGTCGGTTTCGCGTGAGCGTCCTGATGTCATCATCAACGGCGCGGCATTTAACGACGTAGACGGTGCCGAGGACGATCCGGCTGCTGCCCTGGCAGTCAATACCTTTGGTGTGCTCGCATTGGCGCGCGCGGCTACAGTCGTCGACGCGATCCTTGTTCACTTTGGTACCGATTTCGTCTTTGATGGCACGGCCCGTCGTCCATACACTGAAGAAGCGTCGCCGAATCCTCAAGGTGTGTACGCTATGTCGAAGCTTCTTGGGGAATGGTTCGCGTGTGAGTCGAGACACTACATCCTCCGGGTCGAGAGCCTGTTTGGAGGCGGCCTGCTGCGTACCCCGGACGGACGCGCCCGTGGCAGCAGCCTCGATCGGATCGCTGATGCCATCCTCGCCGGTGAGGAGGTGCGCGCCTTTACAGATCGAACGGTCACCCCAAGCTACGTCGATGATGTCGTGGATGCGACTTCGGCGCTTTTGGCAGCCGAAGCGCCACATGGCGTCTATCACTGCGTTGGTTCGGGGATGGGTACGTGGATGGACGTAGCGACCCGCCTGGCGGTGGAGCTCGGACGTCCGGCCCAGATCGTCCCGGTGCAGACGTCCAGCTTGACGATGAAGGCCAAACGGCCTCAATTTTGCGCATTGTCGAACACTAAGCTCAGGTCGGTCGGTATCACTATGCCGACGTGGGAAGATGCACTAAGTCGATACGCGCGGGCACGTCTGGCAAACGCCTGAGCCTAGGTCTAGCTAATGACGTCGTCGACGAGTGGAACGATCGTCTCGGCAATGGAGAGGCACGCCGTGAGCCCTGGCGAATCGATACCGGCCGCGTGGATCAACGTGGGGACCTGCGTGTCTGCTCGGATAATGAAATCGGCAAATGCCTGGGTCGCCGGAGCAGGACGCGCCCGAATTCCTGTACCACCGTGGCGCAGATCGGCCAGGTCGAGTTTCGGTAGGAGACGGGTCGCCGACTCATGGAAACACTCAATGGGTAGGCGTTCGCCCTCGTAGTTATCCTTCGCGGTCTGATATCGAGCGGTCGGTCCCAGCATCACGCTTCCCCAGGTCGTACGTGTGAGATGGACCCCCAGGCTGTGTCCCGATTTATCTGGAAGGGGGTAGACCGGTCTCTTGACGAGGTGGCATGCTCTAGGGAGGATTTCGGCATACTCGCCCCGAACCGGATAGATCGTAAACGTCTCGCCGCCGAGCATCGTCGAGACATCGTCTGCATAGAGCCCCGCGGCATTCACGACGGCTCGTGCCAGTAGCCGCTCGCGGTTCGTGCGGATTTCGATTCCGCTCGAATTCGGGGTGCCTCCGGTGACCCACGTCCCCGGTAGAAGATGAACCGAACCCTGGGCCACACGCGTCAACTTCCGGACCAGTGTCTCGGCTTCGACGATGCCGGTCGAAGGCGACCAGATCGCAGCCACACCCTCGACGTGCGGTTCGAGTCTACGGAGGAACGGCCGGTTGACGACCTCCAGGTCATCGACCCCGTTTTCGTGACCCTTGGCAGTGAGCGCTTCGAGATCCGCGACCTCTTCGGTGGTGGCCGCCACAATCAATTTACCGCAGCGATCGTGCGGAACATTGTGGTCCCGGCAGAAGCGATACAGACGCTCGCGTCCGTCGACACACAGACGAGCCTTAAGTGAGTCGGTTGGGTAGTAGATACCGGCATGGATGACGCCGCTGTTGTGGGTGCTTGCCTCCTGCCCAGGCCGTGGCCATCGTTCGATGAGACATGTCGTGTATCCGCGCGCGGCGACGGCACGAGCGGACGCAAGTCCGATGACTCCTCCACCAATTACAGCGACGTCAATCCGTTCCATGTTGGGTTGATCGTAGACGACTAGACAAGTTGCGCGAGGGTGAGACTGGTCTAGGGAGCATCCGTCGGCTACGGTGGCGTATAAACGCGCTGAATAACCAGTCTCGGGCCATCCAACATCGCGCTGCCACTTCAGAAGCGTGGAAAGGTATCGGTATAAACAATATCTTCAAACTGTGATCCCAGCTCGCATTCAAGGCCTAAGGTCCGACACAATGAGATGTTGCGAAGGATTAGCAGCGAGCACTAGAATCTAGCCAGACAATTATGTCTAAACGCGCGGTTATTACCGGAATCTCAGGGCAGGACGGTTCGTATCTTGCTGAACTCCTGCTGGAGAAGGGATACGAAGTCGTGGGAGTGGTCCGCCGTCTGAGCACTCCGAATCATTGGCGCATCGAGCATCTACTAGACCGCATTGAACTCCGGCCGGCCGACCTGCTCGACCAGCTCTCGCTGATTCAGGTGATCGAGGATGTCCGCCCCCACGAGGTCTATAATCTCGCTGCGATGTCGTTTGTTCCGGCATCGTGGGACCAGCCGCTGTTGACCGGCGAATACAACGCCCAAGGCGTCACACGGATGCTGGAGTCCCTACGCCAAGTCGACACATCCATTCGATTCTATCAGGCGTCGTCCAGTGAAATGTTTGGAAAGGTTCGGGAAACGCCGCAATCCGAGACCACGCCCTTTTACCCGAGAAGTCCCTACGGCGTCTCCAAAGTGTTCGCGCACTACATCACGGTTAATTACCGAGAGAGCTACGATCTTTTCGCGGTGTCCGGCATTCTGTTCAACCACGAGTCACCCCGGCGCGGTCTCGAGTTCGTGACCCGAAAGGTCAGTGACGGCGTAGCCCGGGTGAAGCTTGGCCTCGCGGACACGCTTGCGCTGGGGAACCTCGAGGCTCATCGCGACTGGGGGTTTGCGGGGGATTACGTCCGGGCAATGTGGTCGATGCTCCAGCAAGACACGCCCGATGACTATGTGATTTCGACTGGTATCAGCCATTCCGTGCGAGATCTTGTCCGCATTGCGTTCTCTCACATCGGACTCGACTGGCATGATTATGTCGAAACTGACCCGTCGCTCCTACGACCTGCCGAGGTTGAGCACTTAATAGGTGACTCGACAAAAGCTCGGGAGGTGCTCGACTGGTCGCCCACTATTGACTTCGACCACCTTGTGCGGAAGATGGTCGATACCGATCTCCAGCGTCTCCAGCACAGCCATCAGGTCGACACCGAGATCACCGCCGCTCCGCGATGACCGCGTAGTCCTGGTCCGCGAATAAGAGGTCGTTTAGTTTCTCCACGTTCCTATTTAGTGTCATCGCGAGCGCGATCGACGATGGCGTGCCATCCAACGACTGAGAGGACACTGGGATCGGTTTCAGTTTGAAATCGTCCGGGTGCGGCGACAGATAGCGAATGTGCACGTTCTGAAACCCGCTGGCTCTGACGAAATACTCGAGCGTCTCGGGGTGAAGCGCACGCACGTGGGTGATGTCGCGGATGTAGCTGAAAAAGAAGGCTGACCACGACGCGGCGTTAATCGTTTCGAGAATCAGCTTCGCACCGGGCCTGAGCTTTAAGTACGCGGTGTCGAGTAGTGTGAGCAAGTACGACGGTTCGAGGTGTTCCACAACCTGGGCCGCGAAGAGCCCACCTACTGATGCGTCGGGCTGTGCACGCAGAAAGCCGAGGGCATCAGTTTCGTCGCAGACTAGACCGCGTTCTTTACAAACTTCGACCATTTCGTGGTTACTATCGATACCCCTTGCGGCGATCCCTCGGTCTCGTAGTAGCTCGAGAAACTCGCCCCGTCCACAGCCGATATCAACGACATCGGTTGCCCCTACGAACTCCTCAAGATAGCTAGCGAGGTGGTTTCGAATGTCCTCCCTTGAGCCGCGATACAGATCTTCGAACCCCACATATTTGTGGCTATCGAGCGACGAGCCGGTCACTTTGGCGGGTGTCTTTGTGTCGCTCCCTGGCGTGATTACTGGCGGCGCTGCCTGTTGCAGGCGCTCAAGCTCACGCTTGACCGTTTGGGTCACCTGGTTTACCACTGCGAAGCTGGCTCTGACGTCCTTAATTTGGGCTTCATAGCGCCGTTCCCGCGCCGTCATAGATTCCGAGCGTTTGCGCAGCTCGTCGGCTACGTCCCCTAGGGCACCGGCCGATCCCATCAGGGACTCGCCGACGTCCTCATTGATCCGTCGCATGAGACCGGCGATTTCGCGGTCTTTCGTGTCTACATACGCTGTGATGGTCTGAATGTATTGAACGATTCGTGACTGAAACTCGATCGTCTTGGTCAGTTCTTCGTGCATGAAGGTGAGTGTGGTTGCTGCTGAGGTGGCGACTTCCCGATGAACCGAGGTATTCCGATTGAGGTGCTCGACGAGCGCCGCGTTGAATGCATGTTGTCGTTCAAAGAGCGGTGACACAGCTGACCAGATGGCTGACCAAAAACGGCCTCGCCAGCCAGTGCCTATAGGCCTGGCCGCTAGCAGATTCCACTGCTCGTTGAGTGGCCTGAGCTGATGCTCGTCGTACGGCGGTGGGGGATGCGGCACGTCACGCAGACGTAGCAGCGCCCGGTCGAGGGCAGTCAGAGCGGCGTTGTACTTGCGGTCGGCGTCTTCTCGCTCGCGCTTGAGACGGGCAAGGTCGTCGGTTGAGACAGTTCGTGTAAACATAAGCAGAGTACTTTGCGATTTTGGTGCCTACTGGCCAACGACGCCCTCAATCGGGCTACTCGCCGAGGCGTACCTCTTCCGAGGTATCCGCCCGGAGAGATATCCGAGGCGTCCCGCCTTGACGGCCAACCGCATGGCGGTTGCCATACCCACGGGGTCATGTGCGGCGGCGATTCCTGTATTCATCAGAATCGCGTCGACGCCGAGTTCCATTGCTAGGGTCGCATCGGAGGGTGTCCCAACACCCGCATCGACGATGACCGGAATCGATGCAAACTCCTTAATGATCTGAATAGCGTTTCGGTTTTGGATTCCCAAACCCGATCCAATCGGCGCTCCAAGTGGCATGACCGCTGCCGCGCCTGCGTCTTCGAGCTTCCGGCAGACGACCGGATCATCGTTGGTGTACGGCAGCACCACGAAGTCGTCTTTGACCAGGCGGTGGGTCGCATCTAATAGGGCTTCGTTGTCTGGAAAGAGAGTCTTTTCGTCGCCGATCACCTCCAGCTTTACCCAGCTTGACAGGCCGGCCTCGCGTCCTAGGTGTGCTGTTCGCACCGCGTCGTCGGCGGTGTAACAGCCGGCCGTGTTTGGGAGGAGGGAGTATCTCTCCGTGTCAATGAAGTCCAGGAGCGACTCCTTCGACCGGTCCGAGATGTTCACGCGCCGGACGGCGAGGGTCACCATTTCGGTCCCGGATGCTTCATGGGCTCGCGCCATCAACGGGTGTGACTGGTACTTTCCGGTCCCGACGATTAGTCGCGAGTGGAAGGTGCGCCCGGCAATCGTCAGTGTGTCTCTATCCACCATGCTGTTGTTGTGCGGAGATGGTAGCGTGAGCCGCCGCCAACGAAGTTGACGACCTCAACCGTGTCACCGTCGTTGACGACGACGGAATCGTACACTGTCCGCTTCACGATGACGAGATTGTGCTCCACCGCCACCCGTCTCTCGTCGAGGTCAAGTTGGGTGAGGAGCGCAGCGATCGTTAGCGGGCCGGCCAGATCCATCGGGTCGCCGTTGAGCTTGATTGTCAAGACTCTGAGGGTACTTCAGGATTCGCGGCGGGCGCTAGATCAGAGAGCCCTGGCAGCCACACGCCAAACGGGGCGAGGAGCGACCGAACGCATTCGGTTCCATCCGCCCGAAGGTGGGCGGGAAGTTCTGCCTGTCGTACGTCTGACAACGAGATCTTGAGGGCTCGCCTGATGGCTGCCTCGAAGTCCCGCACGAGGCGGTCGAACGTGAAGCGACGCTTCCAGAGTGCCTGCGCCCCGCTGCCGAGTTTTGCTCGTAGAGCCGGGTCACCGGCCAGCCGAGCCATAGCCAAGGGCAATGAGCGATCTTCGTCGAGAATGTCGATACTGACGCATGCTGCGTCAGATGAGAAAGCGTCCGCTCCACCGTGAACACTTGCCAATGGACGAAGGCGCCAGTCGCGAGGATCCAACGAAGGAATGTCGACCCGGTCGGCGAGGTCTGTCACGATTGAGGGCCTTGCCGCGGCCAAAGACTCCACGAGGCTCATCATGGCATGACGGCCAGACGGCCATTCCAGACAGATACAGACGTCGGAGGCCGATACGAGTGCGGACGTGTCAAGGGCCTCAGCATTGCTGAGCCAGGTCACGGGCGTGGTGATGTCGAGCTGATGGGGCATGTTTCGGTGCACGTCGGCAGCTTCTCCGCAGATCAGGAGATGGACCTGCGGCACTTCGTGCCGGAGTAGCGCCATCGCCGACCACACAGAATCGGCCCTGCACTCCGGCGTGAGCGGACCAACCATACTGAAGACCACGGTGTCGGCCGCAATACCATGTTGGGAACGGATCCGTTGACGGTTCTCAGGTGACACGTGGACCTTGGGTGCGCCCGGTTCGATGACCTCGATCCGATCGTGCGATGCTTCGGCCTTGAGGGTTGCCGCCATCCATGCATTTGGGGCTACGAGCAGTCGGCTCGATTCGATGACCACGCGCCGCATGGGCCACAGTTCGCTCGTGGCGCCCACGAGCATTGCCAGTTTTAGCTCCGGTATGTCCGGATTGGCCTCTGGGTGGTTGTAGTGAAACTCAGCGTGGTAGGCGTCGCCGCGCGCTTGGGCGAACAGGGTCCTTGCCCGCGAACGATGGAGCCGCTCGTCGTGCAGCACTACGAGTCCTGGATAACGTACGAGGTAGGGCCAGACGAAGTCGTAGTGCGGTGAGTCGGCGACGTCGTAGATCGTGAGGGCGTACGGATTTTGGAGTTGCTTCCAGACAAAGTCGTGCGCACTGAACGTTCGGGGTGGCACGTTGTGTAGCCGTCCCGGAGCCGTTCCGATGTATCGATCGATGGCGTAGCGATCTTTGAGTCTGGTCAGTAGCGCCGTCCGGTGACACGGGAGGCTAGCCGACGACGATGGCAGAGGAGAAAACCAAGCGATTCGAGTCATGCGGGATCAGCGATTTTGAAGGAGGCAGGAGTCTGAGATTCCACACCATGAGCATCGGTACCATAACGGCGCGGGATGCTGGAGAATCAGCGTCGTCATGATGATGTGAGCTTTTCGATGACGCCGTCCCAGGTGACGCTGCGAGCCCGCTCAAGACCGGTGCCACCGCACTCGGCAGCTCGCCTCCGGTCAGAGCCGAACACATTGACGGCACACCCGACCGCTTCAGCGGTCGGGTCACACACGATCCCGTTTACGCCGTCGCGCACGAACTCAAGCGTCCCCCCTGAGTCTGTGGCCGTGATGACCGGTTTCCTCGAGAGAAACGCCTCCAGCGTAATGTACCCATAGTCTTCATCATACGGAGCGTAGAGAACGGTGAGCGCACCGGCATAGAGATCAATCAACTGCGTGTCGTTTACCGGTCCGAGGAATGTCACACGATCCGACACCTGGAGCGTCACCGCAAGTGTCTCGAGAGCCTTACGCTCGGACCCGTCTCCCACCACGACCAGACGTGTCGGTGGATCGACATACTGCATAGCCCGAAGCGCAAGATCGATCCGTTTGATCGGCTCGAGCCGGCCGACGGATAGCACGTAATCGCCGTACTCACCCGGACGTAGCCGATCGGCGAGCGGAGGCGGATGATATAGAGGTGCGGCATCGAGTCCGTTGAAATGGCGCAGACGTGTCGCTGTGTTTGCCGCGTTGGTAAACCGTTTGTGGCACTCGCCCAGCATCTGGCGGTCTAGATCGATGATTCGTTCCCGCACGCCGACATCCTTGTCGGTGTGGTTAAAGTTGCTGAATTTCGTTCCGCAGAGTTCATAGGCTGGCCGACACTGATGAATCAGCCAGACAACCTTGTTGTGGTGCCGGACAAAGTATGTTGGGAACTTGGTACCGATCACGAGGTCAATCGGGTCACCGTTGCTCTCGCTCAGGTCGATGAGCCGCCAAGCGGCAGCGTGGGGGAGGATCTCCTCTACGGGATACTCCTTGAACGGTAGCCGGACAAGCTCGGTCGAAAAACCGTGTTTCTTGAGTTGATCGACGAGGGCTCGAACGTGGTATTCAGAACCGCCGGTGACGAACGGCACCTGGGCTTCGCAAACGACAACTGTTCGAATTGACATCCTACAGTTACGGGTCGGTGGGGACGGGAGACACGCTGCCGGTCCCGCATCCGTTCCGCTCCAGCGTCATGGTACCAGAAACCATGCATCCCCTGAAAAACTGGTCTCTGGCGAAGTTCAGAAATTGACTTGGTTCGAGGCAGGCGGTACGATTAAGACGTTCGGATGTGCGAGAAAGCGGTTGGCTGGCCCGGCCGCCGTTTTTTTTGGCCAAGCTTGAGATATTTTTCACAACCGAAACATTCAAGGCGTTGGTCCCGTATTTTTGAGCCGTCTTGAGAAAATATTCGCATTAGTACCCCAGTCTCTACGTGGACGGCCCACGAGGGTTGCATGTTAGGCGCGTACCTCAGCTCATGACCTTACTCACCGGAGCCTTCTATTACATGGCGGGGGCCAGCGTGGTAAGCGCACTTCTGGCAGTGACGCGGAGAAATCCAGTCCATAGCATGCTCTGGGTGCTGGCGCTTTTCCTCCATGTGGCGGGCATCTTCTTGTTGCTGGGCGCAGAGTTTCTCGCGGCCGTACAGGTCCTCGTATACGCGGGAGCTATCCTGATCTTCTACCTCTTTGTCCTGATGCTGCTCGACCTTCCGGACGAGACGGCTCGGCCGCCGTTCGGCGCGCACTGGCCGCTCGCCGCAGTCGTGGGGCTCTCCTTTGTTGCTCTGGCCTGGCTTGCCGATGTCGAGATGCTTGCCCCTGCTGGAATTGGTGTCGCACCAGCCGCAACGAGCGTCGAAACAGGTCCGCCTCAGGGGAGCCTTTCGAAGATAGGTCTTGAGCTCTTCGGTCCATTCGCGTTGCCCTTCGAGATAGTTTCCCTTGTGCTCTTGGCCGCCATCGTCGGCGCCATCGTCCTCGCCAGGAAGAGAGCCGCAGGCGCATGATTGTGCCCGCGAGTACGGTGCTGGGATTGAGTGCTGTCCTCTTTGGAATCGGGGTGTTCGGCTTCCTGGCTCGGCGCAACATCATCCTGATGCTCGTCTCGGTCGAGGTCATGCTCAATGCGGTCAATCTCAGTCTGGTCGGCCTCGGCTCACACTTCGACGACTTGCGCGGCCAGATCCTGGCTCTCTTTGTGATCGCCGTGGCAGCAGCAGAAGCTGGTGTCGGTCTAGGGCTTGTAATCGCCTTAAATCGGAACAAGCCAGGGGCTAGTGTGGCGGACCTAACCCAACTCAAATGGTGATGTTTTCGGTCATGCCCCTGCTCGCGGTGCTGGCCCCGGCCGTGGGCGCGCTCCTCATCGCGTGCACGGGCGAGCGTCGCGCCAACTTGAGGGAGGTCTGTTCTGTAGCGGCGGGCGTGCTGTTGTTTGCTCTCATCGCCTCCATGATTCCGGATGTACTGGCTGGCCGCACGCCGGAATGCGTGCTCTTCAAGATCCTTCCCGGCATGGAGTTCGCCTTTCGGGTGGATGCCTTCGGTCTACTCTTCGCGTCAGGAGCATCGCTGTTGTGGATCCTGACGTCGTTCTACTCGATCGGCTACATGCGCTCGCTTCGGGAGCACGCTCAAACACGCTACTTTGCGTGTTTCGCCCTGGCTCTTTCTGCCACTATTGGGGTGGCCTTCTCCGCCAACCTCTTCACGCTGTTTCTGTTCTATGAAGTGTTGACTCTGGTCACTTACCCCCTCGTGGGTCACAAGGAGACGACCGAGGCCAGGGCAGGCGCCCGCAAGTACGTCATCTATCTACTGGGCGCCGCCAAGCTGTTCCTGCTCGCCGCCATCATCCTTACCTATAACGTGGCCGGCACCTTAGACTTTCGGAGCGGCGGGATACTGCCAGATGCGCTGCTCATCGAACAGCCCGTGCTTCTGCTCACGATCTTCGTTCTCTTCTTGTTTGGATTCGCCAAGAACGCGCTGATGCCGCTGCACAGCTGGCTGCCGGCAGCGATGGTGGCTCCAACGCCGGTGAGTGCATTGTTGCACGCGGTGGCAGTTGTCAAGACCGGAGTATTTTCTACACTCAGGATTTTTCTCTTCGTCTTCGGGCCTCACGCTATGCGCGAACTCGGCGCGGACCAAGTGGCCCTGGTTGCCGCGTCGGTGACGATCCTGGTCGCATCGCTCCTGGCGATTGGTCAGGACAATCTCAAGGCCAGGCTGGCCTTCTCCACAGTGAGCCAGCTGTCTTACATAATCCTGGGAGCTGCGCTTTTGAACTCCAGCGGAGTGCTCGGCGGAGTTGCCCATATAACCAACCACGCCGTTTCGAAGATCACACTTTTCTTGTGCGCCGGCTCCATCTATGTGTCCACACGCAAAACCGAAATCAGCCAGTTCTCCGGCCTGGCCAAGCGCATGCCGTGGACCATGGCCGCATTTACGGTGGCCTCATTGAGTATCGTGGGCATTCCCCTCACCAGTGGGTTCGTTTCAAAGTGGTACCTCGCCCTCGGCACGCTGGAAAGCCAAAACCTTGCGTTGTTAGGGGTAATTCTCCTCAGCTCTCTCCTGAGCGCAGCTTACCTCGGTCCGATTGTGTACAAGGCTTACTTTGAAGAAGAGGTGCCGACTCACGAGGAAGTCCGCGAGGTGCCCTGGATGGTGGCTCCCTTGGCCGTTAGCGCTGCTGCTAGCCTGCTCCTAGGACTTTACCCAGGTCCTATCCTGGAACTGGCCGGAAGGACATTACCTTGAACTTCTTGGAGAGCCAGCTGGAAGATCCGGTTCGCTTCACCAGGATCAAGCGCTGGTTTTATGTCGGTTTGGCGGTGGTGGCACTCGCCGAAATCGTTCTTCCGCGCGTCTTCGGCGGCCTGCATTCCCATTTCTCGTTCGAGAGCTTTCCGGCGTGGGGTTCGTTGTATGGATTGGCCTCCTGCGTTGCGATCATAGTGGTGTCAAAGGCCCTCGGAAAACTGTGGCTCATGCGCCGCGAGGACTACTATGACTCTTGAGTGGGTGCACCCGGGGATCTTGCTGATCCTGGGCGCCTGGCTCCTGCCGTTTCTCAAAGGTCGGCTCAAGCGCACGGCGATGCTCGTCCTGCCTGCCGCGGCACTGGTCGATTGCTTGCTTATGATGCCTGGGACCTATGGCGTGGCGAGCTTCCTCGGGCAGGAACTCGTGTTCGGCCGTGTGGACAGTTTGAGCCTAGTTTTTTCCTACGTCTTTTCACTCATGGCTCTCCTGGGCATGGTCTACTCGCTCCATGTTGAAGACGATTGCCAGCACGTGACCGCTCTGACTTATGCGGGGGGAGCACTCGGTGTGACATTTGCCGGGGACCTGCTCTCTCTGTATGTCTTCTGGGAGCTCATGGCGATTTCATCATCGCTGTTGGTGCTGCTGCGCCGGGAACCATCAGCCGTGGCAGCCGGGTTCCGTTACCTTCTGGTCCACGTATTCGGGGGCCTCATCCTCTTGGCAGGGATAGTGCTCTATTGGTCCGAGACAGGGTCTCTTGCCTTTGGGGATATGGGAGCTTCCTCCGGCGGACTAGCTTGGGCCATGATCCTCGCCGCCTTTCTCCTCAACGCGGCGGTTCCACCCCTCGGGGCATGGCTCCCAGACGCGTACCCCGAGGCTACAGTCACCGGCGCGGTCTTCATGACTGCCTTCACAACGAAGTCCGCCGTCTATGCTTTGATCCGAGGCTATCCTGGGGCGGAGATCCTGGTCTGGGTGGGAGCCCTCATGGCGGTCTACGGCGTAGTCTACGCGGTGCTTGAAAACGACGCACGCCGACTGTTGGCCTACCACATTATTAGCCAAGTCGGCTACATGGTCTGCGGTGTGGGAATCGGGACCGCGCTGGCCACAAACGGGGCCACGGCCCACGCCTTCGCGCACATCCTGTACAAGGCGCTCCTCTTTATGGGAGCCGGCGCCGTCCTGCAGATGACCGGGGTACGAAAGCTCAGCGAAATGGGCGGGCTTTACAAGACGATGCCGGTCACGCTCGGCCTCTACATGATCGGTGCCTTTGCTATTTCTGCAGTGCCGCTCTTCAGTGGCTTTGTGAGTAAGTCCATGGTGATTTCTGCCGCCGGTGAGGCTCACCAGGGTCTGATTTTTCTCATGCTCACTCTAGCCTCGGCTGGAACTTTCTTGCACACGGGCCTGAAGCTTCCCTATTTTATGTTCTTCGGCGTAGATTCAGGCCGTCGAGCACAGGAACCACCCACGAATATGCTTGTGGCTATGGGCCTTGCTGCAGCCGCGTGCGTCTTAATTGGGGTTTTCCCAGGGCTCCTGTACGCGTACCTCCCATTCCCGGTGGACTACGTCCCGTATACGATGCAACACGTCACAAGCACACTTGGGATGTTGGGCTTCACCGCGCTGGGTTTCTTCCTGCTACTCAAGCACCTTGACCCCGAGCCCGCGATGAGCCTCGACACGGACTGGTTCTACCGCCGAGGTTCGGTCGGGTTTGTGAGGTTGGTCCAGAAACCCTTAGCGCGTCTGGAGTACGACTTTGTCTCAGAGATCTATGAGTTTGTGATACAACGGCCTGTTTTAGCCGTGGCAAATCTCTTACGTAAATTCGACAGCACCGTCATCGATACAGGAATCATGGGCGTGGGACATTCGGCCCAGAGCCTGGGCCAAGTCTTGAAGACGGTGGCTAGCGGACATACGCAGCACTATGGGCTAATCATGGCGGTCGGAATTCTGGCACTCGTGGCCCTGATATCGCTTGTGTCATGACGACCTATCCAGTTCTCACCGTCACGATATTTCTGCCTCTCGTGGGTGCGGCTTTGATTCTGCTTTTTGGCGGCGAACGACTCGCGCGCTGGATCGCCCTGGCCACCACCCTGGGCACTCTTGCTGTTTCGGCTCCGCTCTATCTGCATTTCGACAAGGCCTCGAGCACCCTGCAATTCGTCGAGTCTCGAGACTGGATCCCGTCGTTGAACATCGCCTACGCCCTGGGCGTCGACGGTATCAGCCTCCCGTTCATCTTTCTCGCCACACTGCTGAGCATCCTTTGTGTCAGCGCTTCGTGGACTGCAGTCCAAACGAGAGTGGGAGAGTTCTACGCGGCGCTTTTGGTTGCGGAGACGGCTATGATCGGGCTTTTCGCCGCATCGAATCTTTTACTCTTCTTTATCTTCTGGGAGCTCATACTTGTTCCGCTCTTTCTCCTCATCGGTGTGTGGGGAGGCCCGGAGCGCGTCTATGCAGCTGTCAAGTTTTTGATTTTCACTCTGGCCGGAAGCGTCTTGATGCTTGTGGGCATCATCGCCTTGTACGTTACCTTGGGCACGCTTGACTTCAAGGCCATGGCCCAGGCCGGGGAGAGCCTTCAGCCTGTTCACCAAGCCTGGCTCTTTGCGGCTTTTCTGGCTGCCTTCGCGGTCAAGGTACCCATGTTCCCGGTGCACACCTGGCTCCCGAACGCTCACACCGAGGCCCCTACTGCGGGAAG
>Ga0310120_10000108_pt1 | contig 61992 bp, 64 predicted proteins | sample CB27_AW_983_MG_FD_203506 | JGI IMG/M metagenome (GOLD analysis project Ga0310120, IMG submission 203506) | Marine microbial communities from Western Arctic Ocean, Canada - CB27_AW_983 | ecosystem: Environmental > Aquatic > Marine > Oceanic | place: Canada: Western Arctic Ocean | collected...
ATAGTTTAACTGGTACGTCGTGTGCAATGATTTCCGGTATCCTTTCATCCGGAGACCGTACCGCATGCCTCCTTAAGGCTTCTCCTAAAGGCGAGGGGTTTCAACCATCCCCGAGTGAGACACTAAACGGCAGGATCTGGGTTGACCACGCAAACGTTCGACCCAATGGGAGGCGCCCGTTGGCCTCGACGGAAGGGCCAACGGAGGGGCCAACCAAACCGTTGCGCGCACAGAGCTTGCGTCCCGAGGGCGAAGTTGCTATCAACTTAGAAACAGCTATGAAAGAGAAAAAGGTCTCGGCCGCACTCGGAAAGCTTCAGGCGCTCGCCCAGGAGCGTATCCTCGTCTTCGACGGTGCTATGGGAACGATGATCCAAAGCTACGGCCTCGACGAAGACGCTTTTCGCGGCGACAGCTTTCGCGATCACCCGAAATCTCTCAAAGGCGCCAACGATCTCTTGTCGCTCACCAAGCCCGCGCTCATCGAAGAGATCCACCACCGCTTTCTCGACGCGGGCGCTGACATCATCGAGACCAATAGCTTCAACAGCACGTCCATCGCCATGGCCGATTACGACCTCGAGCCTCACGTCTACGAGATCAACCGGCAAGCCGCGAAGGTCGCCCGCCGCGCCGCCGACGCCGTTTCCGAGAAGACTCCCGATAAACCGCGCTTCGTCGCAGGTTCGATGGGCCCCACCAACCGCACCGCTTCGATCTCACCCGACGTCTCCGACCCGGCCTTTCGCGCGATCACGTTCGAGCAGCTGAAAGAGGCCTATTACGAGCAAGCGCGCGGGCTCGTCGATGGCGGCGCAGACGTCTTGCTTGCGGAGACGGCGTTCGACACGCTGAACATCAAAGCCGCGCTCGCCGGCATCCAGCAGCTGCTCGACGAGCGCGCGATTCTGCTCCCGGTCATAGCGTCAGTCACCATCGTGGACGAGAGCGGCAGAAACCTCTCGGGCCAGACGCCCGAAGCCTTCTGGATCTCGGTCTCACACGCGCCGCTCTTGGCTGTAGGGATCAACTGCGCGCTAGGACCGTCCACGATGCGCCCCTATGTCGAGGAGCTCGCGACGGTCTCAGATCGTTTCGTTGCCTGCGTCCCGAATGCCGGCCTTCCCAACGCCTTCGGCGGCTACGATGAGAGTCCCGAGCAAATGGCGGCGACGCTCTCGGAGTTCGCGAGCGAAGGCTGGCTCAACTTCGCCGGCGGCTGTTGCGGCACTACCCCCGAGCACATCGCCGCCATCGCCGAAGGGGTCGCCCGATACGCGCCGCATAGACGATCCGAGCGGTCGAGCTTTACCCAGCTATCGGGCTTCGAGCCCTTGACCATCCGGCCCGATTCGAACTTCATTCTCATCGGCGAGAGAACCAACGTGACCGGCTCGCGAAAATTTGCCCGCCTCGTCAAGAGCGGCGCGCTCGAAGAAGCTCTCGAAGTCGCCCGCCATCAAGTCGAAGGCGGCGCCAACATCCTCGACGTCAACATGGATGAGGGTCTCCTCGACTCCGAAAAAGAGATGACGACGTTTCTCAACCTCATCGCTTCGGAGCCCGATATCGCGCGGCTGCCGATCATGGTGGACAGCTCGAAGTTCTCGGTGATCGAGGCCGGACTCCGCTGCATCCAAGGGAAAGGGATCGTCAACTCGCTGAGCCTCAAAGAAGGCGAGGAGGTCTTTACGGAGCAAGCGCGGACCGTTCGCCGATACGGCGCGGCCGTCGTCGTGATGGCGTTCGACGAACAAGGGCAAGCGACGGAAACGGATCGCAAAGTCGCGATTTGCGAGCGCGCCTATCGCATCCTGACGGAAGAGGTCGGTTTCCCGCCTCAGGACATCGTCTTCGACCCTAACATCCTCACCGTCGCCACCGGAATGGAGGAGCACAACGGCTACGCGCTCGCCTTCATCGAGGCCGCGAGCAAAATTCACGAAAAATGTCCCGGGGCCAAGATTTCGGGCGGCATCAGCAATCTCTCGTTCTCGTTTCGCGGCAACGACTTTGTGCGTGAAGCGATGAACTCCGCGTTTCTTTACCACGCGATCCGCGCCGGGCTCGATATGGGTATCGTCAACGCGGGGCAGCTCACGGTCTATGACGAGATCAAGCCCGATTTTCGCGAGCTCATCGAGGACGTGCTCTTCAACCGCCATCCCGACGCTACCGAAAAGCTCATTACCTTCGCTCAAGACCATGCGGGCCCGGGCAAAAAACAGGAAAAAGACGAATTGTGGCGCGAGGGCACGGTCGAAGAGCGGCTGAAGCACGCGCTCGTCCGCGGGGTCGTGGACCACATCGAAGCCGACGCCGAGGAGGCGCGGCAAAAATACGACCGTCCTTTGAAGGTCATCGAAGGCCCCTTGATGGACGGCATGAACGTCGTCGGAGATCTGTTCGGCGCGGGGAAGATGTTCTTGCCCCAAGTCGTGAAGAGCGCGCGGGTAATGAAAAAGGCTGTCGCCTATCTCGAACCGTTCATGGAAGAAGAAAAAAAGCGGACCGGCCAGACGACGAGCAAAGCGAAGCTCGTCATGGCCACCGTCAAGGGCGACGTTCACGACATCGGCAAAAACATCGTCGGCGTCGTGCTCGCTTGCAACGGCTATGAGATCATCGATCTCGGCGTCATGGTGCCAGCGGAGAAAATTCTCGACTGCGCGGAGAAAGAAAAGGTCGATTTCGTCGGGCTCTCAGGGCTAATCACGCCGTCGCTCGACGAGATGGTGCACGTCGCCACCGAGCTTGAGCGGCGTGATCTCAAAGTACCTCTCCTCATCGGTGGCGCCACCACGTCGCGCATGCACACCGCCGTAAAAATCGCGCCGCGCTACAGCCGGGACACACTGCACGTGCTCGACGCGTCTCGGGCCGTGACCGCGGTGAGCAGTCTCCTGAGCGCCGACGCGCGTGCTGCGTTCATCGCCGATAATCGCAGCGAACAGGAACGTCTCCGGAAGAGCTTCGAGGAACGCGACCTGAAGCTTCTCGCCTACGGAACGGTCCGCGATGAAAGGCCCGATCTCGTGTGGAATTCGGAGACGATCGCAAAGCCTGATTTTCTCGGCACCCGCGTCCTCGACCCCATACCGCTCGCGGGCATCGTTGACTATATCGACTGGACGCCTTTTTTCAATGCCTGGGAGCTCCGCGGAGTCTATCCGGACATTCTCGACAAACCGGATGTTGGCGAGGCGGCCCGCGAGCTATTCGAGAATGCCCAGACGTTGCTGGGCGAGATTGTCGACGGCAAAAAGCTCACGGCGCGCGCGGTCTACGGCTTTTTCCCCGCAAACCGGGACGGCGACGACTTTATTGTTTATGTAGACGAGACGCGCAGCATCGAGAAAGCGCGCTTCCACACGTTGAGGCAGCAGCAGGAAAAAAAGAGCGACAAACCCTATCTCGCCCTCGCGGATTTTCTCGCTCCTTTGGGCCATCCGGATTATTTCGGCGGATTCGTCGTGACCGCGGGAATCGGGGCGGAGACGCTCGCCAAGAAATACGAGAGCGACAACGACGACTACAACGCCATCATGGTCAAAGCCCTCGCCGACCGGCTCGCCGAAGCGCTCGCCGAAAAAGTACACGAGCAGGCACGGCGGGACTGCGGCTTCGGTCGCGATGAGAACCTCACGGAACAGGAGCTCGTCCGCGAGCGCTATCGCGGCATCCGCCCCGCACCCGGCTATCCCGCATCGCCCGATCACAGCGAAAAAGGACTCTTGTTCGAGCTCCTCGGCGCCAAGAGGGCAACTGGCGTGTGCTTGACCGAGACCTATGCGATGCTCCCAGCAGCCTCCGTGAGCGGTCTTTACTTCAATCACCCCGACGCCCACTATTTCAGCGTCGGCAAGATTGGACGCGACCAAGTCGAGGATTACGCTCAGCGTAAGGGTGAGACCTTGGACGCCGTCGAGCGCTTCATAGGCCCAAACCTCGGCTACTAGAGGCTAGAGAATCACGCAGCGCCGCAGCATCAAATCGCTGTATCGCTTGCCAACCACCTCGACGATGAGGTGTATAGGCTCCCAATCTCGCACCGGTCGAACGGACGGCTGGGCGAGGCTACATTCCACGAAGGAGAGCTCGTAGTCGATGGAAAGGAGAAGCGGTTCGTGGACATAGGGGTCTTGGTCGACGAGCTTGAAACCGTCCGCGAAGTCTTTCATGTTGGCCGGGGCGACGGTCCCTTCTAGAAGCACGAGCTTGCCTTTGTACTTGGCGTCTATCTCAGCCGTCACATTCGGGAAGAGGTACTCGGCGTAGAGCACCTCGACGTCGCGATACGGAAGCTCGCCGTCCCGCGCGAGCTCGGTTGCGCGCTCCCGGATGCGAGCCGCGGCGTCAGGATCGGGGCGTTTTTCGAATGCCTTCACGAGAACGTCTAACTCGCGCTGCGCCGCGAGGAAAACCCCAGGACCGAGCGCCTCGGCACGGGCGGCGGCCGCGGTGGCCTCCGCCTCATCCAGAAGCGGCGCTATCTGCGGCGGGAGACCAGGCGTGTCTGGCGACGGCCTTTGCGTGAATCCCTGTTTCAGGGGCCGGCTCTCGGTAACATCTGGGGCGGGCTCCCGTGGAGTGGGTGGCGTTGGCTCCGGAGCCTGGCAACCACCCAATAAAGCCATAAGCACGAGGAGCCAACGGGTCATCTCGTCGCGAGGCTAACACAGCACGACAAGCCGCAGCAAAATCTCGATCCAGAGCCAAGCGCAGCTCTCGCCGAAAGCCGCGGGCCTCTTTAACGTCAGCCCACCCATATGCGATCTTCGACTAACAAAACTACAATCTACTTCCAGTCTCTATGGAGACTCATCCTGAAGATCAAAGACAAAGGCGTCCCCTTTTGTGCGGCGTTCTACCTGGTAAGCGTCCTCGTGTATTGCACCGCCACCTATTTCTCGACGAAGGGTGTGCTGCTGCAAGACGTGGACGATCGTCTCGTCGCCGGAGCACGCACCGCCTTGTTTCTCGCATCCGAGCAGCACCACAGCTCCGATGCCAGCAACGCGCTCGACCCCGATGCCTATTACGAGCTCCAGGAGCGCTTGAACGCGCTGTGCCGCGATCGCAGCCTCACCTATGCCTACACGATGATGGAGAAGGACGGAGAGGTGTATTTCACGAGCTCGAGTTTTGGAGACCGCCCGGACGCCGTCATCGCGGATTTCGGAATGCCCTATGACGAAGCGAGCGACGAGCTCAAGAACGCCATCATCAACGAAGAGCTCACATTCGAAAATTACGAGGACAGCGAAGGCAATTTTCAGTCCGCTTTCCTTCCGGCGCGTGATGATCTCAAGGACAAAGTCGATGCGGTCAGCGGCGGCGCCGCATCTCAGCGCGAGCGGATGCAGGAAACGGCGGCCGCAATGGAGCAAATGACTCTCGCCGCTTCCGAGATTGCGCGCCACGCAGGACGGACCTCGGATACGGCTGACAAAGCCCGGCTCGAGGCCAGACGGGCGAGCTCGTCGTGAGCGAGATGGCGGATGCGATCAACAAGCTGCGGGAGAGCGCAGCGCGCACGACGGAGGGTCTCAACGAGCTCGGCACCCACGCGGAAGGCATCGGACGGATCATGGCGGTCATCCAGGACATCGCCGACCAAACCAACCTTCTTGCCCTGAATGCCGCCATCGAAGCGGCGAGAGCCGGTGACGCTGGGCGCGGTTTTGCCGTCGTCGCCGACGAGGTCCGCAAGCTTGCCGAAAAAACCGTTGACGCGACGCAAGAAGTCGACCGGGCTGTGCGGCAGATACAAGAGGAGACGCGGCGGAACGTCGCGACCATGAAGCACACCGCGGAAGCCGTCTCGAAGAGCTCGGAGCTCGCAGAGGACGCTGCCGAGGCGCTTCGGGTCATCCGCGACAGCGCCACCGAAAGTGCGCAGCTCGTCACGAGCATCGCTGCGGCTTCCGAGGAACAATCGGCGACGCTCGAAAGCGTGAGCCGCACGACGGACGAAGTGAACGTCATCGTCGGCCGTACGGCCGGTCACATGAACGACGCGAATCAATGCATGGAAGAGCTCTCGCAGCATGTTCGCCACGTCCGGGACGTCGTGCAGAGCTCAAGCGCCGCGTTACGTAGCGATCATTGCATAGAACAGGAAACGTTGTCGCGTGAAGAAGCTGCTCTGGTTGTTCGTTATCTTTGCCGCCGCAACGACTGTACGGGAAGCGGTCGACTATTTTGGGCCGATGGCCGCGGCGTTTCGGGCTTATCGGGAGGAGGCACACAAACAGGCGCTCGAGCGCGGCAAGAAGAAGGTCTTTCCGCCACATCGAGGGGAACATCGTCAAAGTCAGCCACAAGCTCGAATCGTCGGAGCGACCCGATGAGGACACAGTGAGGCTCGTCGTCCTCGAGGCAGTTCATTTCCAGAAGAGCAGCGAAAGGGAGCGTTCGGCAACCGCCGTGTCGCCCAAACCCGGCAATACGTGCTCATGGTCCGCATCGATGGCGAGTGGCTCCTCTCTCAGCTCGAGGAAGACGCGACCATGGTCGTCAACCTCTCGGAGATTGCCGAGAGCCTGCTCGAGTGACCGTGCAACCGTAAGCAGGCTCTGCTGACGCCTGTTGTGATATTCTTCGCGGGGCAACTTGTTGGAGCAAGAAAATGAAGCGACTTTTTGGTTTCCTATCCGTTTTTGCCGTCATCGTTGTGGCCCAAGTGCTCACAGCCCAGGACGGCCCGACCTCGGTGCAAGCCGGCGTCTATACGGACGCCCAGGCCGAACGAGGCGAGAAATTTTTCGGCGAAGCATGTATGGTGTGTCACCAGCCGGAGGAGTTCAGCGACGGCGGTTACATGGAAGGCTGGTCCGGACAGTCCGTCAATGACTTCGTGGAGTTCGTGCGCTCGACCATGCCCGAGGACAACCCCGGCCGGCTCAAGCGTCGAGAATATACCGACATCATCTCTTACTTTTTCAAATTGAACGGGCTACCTGCCGGAGAGACCGATTTAGAGCCCAAAACGCTTCGGGGCATTCAAATCGAAGGTCCCTACGGCGACGCGAGCCAAGACCGAGATTAACGCGATTTTTTCGGTAATCGCGCAAGACTGACACCGGCACGGCAAGGACCGCGATGATAACCAAAGGCATCATCCTAGCCGGAGGCTCGGGGAGCCGTCTCTATCCCATGACGACGGTGGTGAGCAAACAGCTCCTCCCCGTCTACGACAAGCCCATGATCTATTTCCCGCTGAGCACACTGATGCTCACGGGGATTCGCGACATTCTCGTCATCACGACCCCGCGGGATCAGTCTCTGTTCGAGAGCTTGCTCGCAGACGGAAGCCAGCTAGGCATTCAGATCCGTTATGCCGCGCAGCCGAAGCCTGAGGGGTTAGCCCAAGCCTTCATCATCGGCGCGGATTTCATAGACGGCCAAGGCGCCGCCCTCATTCTCGGAGACAATCTGTTCTACGGCCACGAGCTCACGAACAACTTGCGCTCGGCGGCGGAGCGCAGCTCGGGCGCGACCGTCTTCGCCTATCGGGTTCGTGATCCGGAGCGATACGGTGTGGTCACGTTCGACGGCGACGGGCGAGCCATAAGCCTCGAAGAAAAACCCAAGAACCCCGCGTCGAACTTCGCCGTCACCGGGCTCTATTTCTACGACGAGCGGGTGGTGAATTATGCCTCGGCGCTGAAACCGTCCCCACGCGGCGAGCTCGAGATCACGGACTTGAATCAGCTTTATCTGGACACGGGCGAGCTACATGTCGAGACTCTCGGCCGCGGTTACGCATGGCTCGATACCGGAACCAAGGAGTCGCTCCTTCAGGCCGCGATGTTCATCGAGTCCATCGAGCAGCGCCAGGGGCTCAAGATCTGTTGCCCGGAAGAAAGCGCCTATCGCATGGGGTTTATCGACAAGAAGGCGCTCCGCAAGCTCGGTGAGGCCCGCGCCGAAAGCGAGTACGGGCAATATTTGATCTCCATTGTCGATCAGGACAGCTCGCTGTGAAGGTCACGACGACAGCTCTACCAGAGGTTCTGCTCTTCGAGCCCAGATGTTACGAGGACGCGCGCGGATTCTTCCTCGAGACTTTTCGAGAAGGCCGATACCGCGACGCCGGGGTCGACGCCCGCTTCGTCCAGGACAATTTTTCTCATTCGACAAAGCACGTGCTGCGCGGGCTGCACTTCCAAAGGCACGAGGGAAAGCTCATCAGTGTGGTCCGAGGAGAGGTCTTCGATGTCGCCGTGGACATTCGCCCCGACTCGGAGCGCTTCGGCCAATGGGTTGGAAGTCAACTGAGCGCGAGCAACCATTGGCAGCTCTACGTTCCCCCGGGGTTTGCGCACGGGTTCTGTGTTCTCTCTGACGAAGCGGACGTTTGGTACAAGACGACCGACATCTATCGGCCGGAGGAAGAAGGCGGCATTCTCTGGAACGACACGCGGCTCGCGATCGATTGGCCTATTTCCGAGCCCCTGTTGTCCGATCGGGACGCCGAGAATCCCGGGCTCGATGAGCTCGACCACTCGGCGCTCATCACTCGCGCCGAGCTTGCCTAGCGATCCATCTCGGGACCCGTAGATGGCTGTGCGCGGCCATCGTCGGCCGTCGACCATCGCCCAGGACCTCGCGCAGCGCCGCGATCCGACCCCTGACGGTGACTTCTTCGCAACGAGCTCGTCCGAGCGCTCCGCGATGGTGCGCGCGATCTTTTAAGCTAACTCCTCGACCAGGGGCGTAACCTCATCGGAGCTTCGCCGTTGCACGCTTGCGCCAAGAACGCGGCTCGTCTCGGTGCCGATGATTCTTGCGACGATATGGAGCGAGGTGTCCGCCTCCATGACGGAACCGCTGATCAAAATTTGGCGCCAGTCAACTGTCCCAATTGTGTGGCCCGCCCGACGCCGACCATGCCCGACAGATTCAGCTCCTGCTCTGCCAGTAGCTTGTCGATTTCGACTCGACCCACAAGACATATATGCTATCCGACGACCAGGTTCGCGAACAAAATATCGCTGACTTTCTCGCCTGACAACCGAACGACGCCCCGCCGCTCGAAGTGCTTGCGGAGGCAACCTAAGCCGCAGAAATGCCCATCAGGGCGCGAACGGACCGGACGTGCTCACCCGCGACCGCGGCGTGGACCCGTCAACGAAATGCTCGACCGCCGCGATGTAGAGACCCAAGTGTTGGGCGACCGCATCGCGATCCGAGCGTCCCGGCCACTCATCTCCCGGGGTGTGGATGTTGCCGAAGCGCTTACGTCGCTTCGTGGCCTCGTTTCTCGAAAGCCCACGATAGGACGGACCTTGCCACAAGGTGATCCCGACGAGGCCGCGCACGAGAAACGGTGCGGTGTCGAACGCAAAGTGCATTCCTTCCTGCCACGACTCGCTCACGAGATGCATCGCCACGCGTTTGCCGATTACGGACAAAGCTTCGCTCACCTCGATTCCCTGGCTCGGAAAAACGATGAAATCATCGGTGGGCGCCACCGGGTTGATACCGTCGATATTGAGCACTATAGCGGTGTCGCCGAGCGGCACGAGCGGATGGACGGCATAGAAGCGGGCACCTAACGCTCCGTGTTCTTCCGCCGTGGTGGCGACGAAGACGAGTGTTCTATCGAGGGGCGCATCGCTCGCGGCAAAATGCGCGGCGAGCTCGATGAGGGCACTCACGCCCATCGCGTTATCGAGTGCTCCGTTGTAGATGGGGTCGCCTGACGCGTCCGGCTCGCCGATACCATAGGCGTCGTAATAGGCGATGAGCAGGACCGCGCCAGCGTTTGGATCCTTCCCCGCAAGGGTTGCGACGACGTTTGGCGAGGAGAAGCGCCGAACACGCGAGCGAAGCCGTATTTCGAGCTCGACGTCCTCCGTCGGGTCGAGGACGCCACGAGAAGCCTCGACGCGCGCGACAACCTCGAGCCCGCGCGCGGCCTCCCAATCCGGCGCCCAACGCGGCTCGTCTGGTCAAGACGGTGGCTCGTCGACAATAAGAACAACGCCCCGAGCGCCGAGCTCACGCGCTCGGGCGAGCACGATGTCCTCGTGCCGGTCTCCAAGCCTCAGCGCGATGATGGCGCCGGCGGCATCTTCAATTTTTTCGAAGACGACAGGTGCTTTCAACTCCACCATCTCGTTCGCGGTCTCGCTCGATAGCCTGAACGCCTCGGCCAGGACTACGCGCGCCTGTCGGCCGCGAGGACTTTCAGCGAAGCCTCCTCTGGAGCCGCTCGCGCCACGAGCGGAACTTCATGGAGCTCAGGAGCAAGACCGGCCTCGCGCAGCTGCTCGAAGATATAACGTGCGGCCCGATCGCCTCCCTCGGTCCCGGGGGCGCGGCCTTCCATCGCGTCCGAAGCTAGCCGGGCAACATGCTCATCGAACCGAGACTCGGACACGAGCTGGCCCGAGACCCATAGCATCCAAAAAAGCTTTCGACATAAGTCTCCCTTGGGAGGCTGGACGCTCGGGCGCGCCACTCGGTTAGCTCGAAATACTCAGGAGGCGCTTTTTCTGGACAGTTCCTCTTCGAGGTCAGTGCGTGGGCACCAACCGTTTGAGCTCTTCGGTCCAGTTGAGGACGACATGGATTTCGGCGGCCTCCGCGTTCTCGCTCCTGCGAATCATGAGGAAACGCTTGCCGTCGGGACTGATGTCGTACTGACGGCCACCTCCGCGCACGTAATTACCGGCAAACAACTTCCGTGGTGCCCCTGCCTGGAACGTCGGCTTCGTCCGAATCGGAACGGCGAAGTAGTCCATCGTGTAGCTCTTCGAGATCGAACCGCGCGTCCCCCATGTCTCTCAATTAAACGGTCACCGGCTAGATAGACCTCACCCATTCCGCCTTTGCCAATGGACTCGCGGATCACGTAGTGCGCGAGCTTCTGACCATTTTCAAGCAACACGGCGCGACGACCTTAGGATGCTGAGGCTCTGCAGACAACCACGTCGTCGCCCCCTTACTCCTCCACCCACCCGAGCGTTCGCTCTACGGCCTTCTCCCAGCCGCTATAGAGACGCGCGCGCTCGTCTGCCGCCATTTTCGGAGCCCATTCCTTGTCCACCGCCCAGTTATCCCGAAGCTCGTCCTCACTCGTCCAAAAACCCACCGCGAGCCCGGCGGCGTAGGCCGCCCCGAGCGACGTCGTCTCGCTCACCTTGGGCCGCACGACCGGCACGTCGAGCATATCGGACTGAAACTGCATGAGAAGCTCGTTCACGACCATGCCGCCATCGACTTTGAGCGCCGTCAGTTCCACGTTCGAGTCTTTGCGCATCGCGTCGAGGACATCCTTCGTTTGGTAGACCGTCGCCTCGAGGCTCGCGCGAGCCACGTGCTCCTTGCGGATGAACCGTGTCAAGCCCACCATGACCCCGCGCGCGTCGCTGCGCCAGTGCGGTGCGAAGAGGCCGGAAAAGGCCGGCACGAGATACATCCCGCCATTGTCCTCCACGTTTCGGGCGAGCGCCTCGACCTCCGGCGCGCTCGAGATGAGCTGAAGGTTGTCGCGAAGCCACTGCACCAGAGCCCCGGCGATCGCGACGGAGCCTTCGAGCGCGTAGACGGGTGCTCTCTCTCCTATCTGATACGCCACCGTCGTCAAGAGTCCCGAGCGCGATGCAACGATCTCCTCTCCCGTATTCATGAGCAAGAAACATCCGGTCCCATACGTGTTCTTCGCCTCCCCGGAGGCAAAACAGGTCTGGCCGTATAGCGCCGCTTGCTGATCCCCAAGGTCTCCACAGACGGGTACGACACCGCCAAACGGTCCATCGGCGCGCGTCGAACCATAGTAACTTGGGTCTGAGGATGGCCGTATCTCCGGCAACATCGCTTCCGGGATTTCCATGATCGATAAGATCTCCGGATCCCAGTGCAGCGTTTCGAGGTTCATCAGCTGGGTACGGCTCGCATTGGTGACATCAGTGACGTGCGCTCCGCCATCCGGGCCACCCGTCAGGTTCCAGATGAGCCACGTGTCCATGTTGCCGAACAGCGCGTCGCCGCGCTCGGCGGCCGCGCGCAACCCATCGACCTCATTGAGCAGCCAGCGAATCTTGGGTCCCGAAAAATATGTCGCCAGTGGCAGGCCGGTTTGCGCCCGAAATCGGTCTTGGCCCCCGTCCTCGGCAAGCTGACGGCAAATCTTGTCCGTCCGCATGTCCTGCCACACGATGGCTGGATGGAACGGCTCGCCCGTCTTCCCATCCCATATCACGGTGGTCTCCCGCTGGTTCGTGATCCCCACCGCGGCCACAGCCTGAGGCGTAGCCCCCGCTTTCTCTAGGGCGAGCCGGACGACGTCTTGCGTTTTCTGCCAGATCTCGCCCGGATCGTGCTCCACCCAGCCGGGCTTGGGGTAAATCTGACCGTGCTCGATTTGGTGGGAAGCGACCACTTCCCCTCCATGGTTCACCAGCAGACACCGCGTGCTCGTCGTACCCTGGTCCAAAGCCGCTACCACTTTTTCCACTTTATTCTCCATAAATCCTTATGTCACAACATTTTACACATATCAAGCCCTGTAGGCGCGATACGAGTAAAGAGCTAAAGTAAAATCTTAGGATCTTGCATAAAAACAGTTGCAAAATAGTGATTTTCCGTGTACATTCCTTCGTACGGATGGGAGGGGTCGCACTCCACTGAAACGCTTCTTGCGCGACTCAACCTTTCCGCAGGAAGAAATACCAATCTCACCAGGACGAAGTTAATGCAGGGCCAGGACGGACCATCGAGACCCATTCTTCTCGCGTCGCTCCTGGCCCTCACTTTTTGCCTAACCGGGTGCACGCTCGAGGATACCCTGCTTCCAACGGGTGAAACTGGGTCGGATGCTGTCAGCGGGGCCGCCAGCATCGCTGCCAGCGGCAATGGTGCTTTTGGCGTCACGGCGCCCATTATCGCGGATCCGCTCTCGGGGGGCACGGTTTCGGACCCGCAGCCTTCGCTCACGGTGCTCAACTCCGCTCACCAAGGCGGCACGACCCCAACCTATCTCTATCAAGTCTCGACGGAATCGAGCTTCGTGACGTTGATCGCGCAGTCGGCGCAAATCGACGAGAACGCAAGCGGCAGAACTACATGGACAGTGAACCGCGCCCTTCCCGATGGCGACTATTCCTGGCGCGTACGAGCACGCTCAGGCGCCACGGAAAGCGCGTTCTCGGCGACCGCTCAGCTTAACGTTAGCGGGGGCAGTGTTTCGAGCCCGCCGCCGCCGTCGTCGCCAAACCCTCCGCCCGGCCCCACCCCGTCCGGCAGCATCATCGCAGATCCTCTGATTGGGGGAAGCATAGGCGAAGTTCACGGCGGAAGCTTCACCAACGGTGGCTGGGTCGTGAGCTCGCCGGGGAACTTCATTCGCTACGAAGTGCCTCCGATGGCTCGCGGTTGGGTCGAGTTCGAGACGAGCGGCCTCCGGCCTGAGAACCCTGCACATAACCAGTTCATGCTCTTCGGAATGTGGGACCCCACGGCCGGACCGTTCCGGGCGAATCCGTTCCGCGTCAATATCCAAAAGCTTCATCCGAACCCGCACAACCCGCCCTATCTCCGGTTACGGTGGATCGCGAACGGACAGCAGCACGACGACGGGGCCAAGTTTTTCGCGTGGGATCCGAGCCACACTTATCGTTGGCGTCTCGAATGGGGGCCGGATGGCTCTTCGAATAGTGCCCGCCTGTACCTCGACGGCGCCTTGATGATCCAAATTTCCTATAGCCGGGCTTACACCCCGAACGTCCACTTCATCGAGCTCGGGATCGGCGAGCGCGGTGAATCCATTACCGGTGTGAGGTATTCGAATCTCGTGATTGGAAACTAAGAGCCTCGGGACCGAGACGACCCCCTCGGCCCGAACAGCCTCCGCTGAAGTCTTATCCTCTTCACCGAGACTTCAGAGGAGGCCCCCCTCCTGCGGGCGGGGGTCGGTGCTGCCGGCTCCCGCTTTTTTTCGTTATCGCAAAAGATCTCCAGACCCCGCTCTCGCTAGGGCTTTCGACGGCTGGTATACTGAAGCACCGACTGGGAGCATTCGCTCCCAGTCGGACGTCCACATGAGCAGCACGAGCCTCACCAGCAACCCACAAAAAACGCGGGACGAGCGCCAAAGCCTCGTCGTGCTCGTGGACGACGATCGCAATCTGTGCGATCTCGTGGAGCGTTTTCTCGAGCGCGCCGGCCATCGTGTCCAAATCTTCCATGACGGCGAGACCTTCCTTGCCACTCTCGGCACGATAATGCCGACGCCATCTGCCTAGACTTGAGCATGCCCGGAATTGGCGGCCTCCACACTGGAGCTCATCAAAGATCGCCAGGAACAGCTTCCCGTTATCATTCTCACGGCTGACCATGCGGTCGCGAGCGTAGTGGACGCGATGCAGCGCGGAGCCTATGACTACATCGTCAAGCCCATCGATCGCACCAAGCTCATCACGACCATCGGCAACGCTGTCAACCACTACCGCATGTCGATGCGGCTCCGGCAGCTCGAACGTGAAATCGAAGGCGAAGGCTACGCCAATATCATCGGAGAGTCTCGCCCAATGAAAGAGCTCTACCGGCAGATGGACCGCGTGGCCGCGAGCGACATCACCATTCTAGTCCACGGCGAGAGCGGCACCGGCAAAGAGCTCGTGGCACAGGCTATCTACCAGGCCAGTGGGTGCAGCTCCGGCGCTTTTGTCGCCCTGAACTGCGCAGCGATCGCGCGGAAGTCACCCGCATCGCTAAGGAGCTCGAAGAGTACCTCGCCGAAGTAAAGTGGCAGGCCCGCAGCTAGCCCCCTCCGAAAAAAAATTGTTTTCAGGAGCTGGGCGGGTTCTCCGAGTGGAAATCGTTCTAATCTAAGAGAGCACGACCGCGCTTATCTTGGGTAGTCGGGCTTCGTGCTATAGATCCCCATCATGAGTGTCTATAACTATATAAACTTTCCCCTTGACGCTGACATGCAGGATTTCGCCGCGTTTCCCGAGGGGCCGCGTGTGGGGAGCAAAGCGCCGGATGGGGAGCTGGTCGACGGGCGCGATGGCCGGTCGGTCCGTTTGTCCGAGTACTTTCGCAGAGGGGTCACCGTCATCGAGTTCGGGTCCTTTACGTGACCTTATTGCGCGCTGGCGGGACCTGCTCTGGATAATATGGCCGCGGAATATGCCGAGCATGACGGCCAGTTCCTTTTCGTTTACACGCGTGAGGCCCATCCGAGTGACCGTTATCCCGGACATGGGAGCTTCGAGCAAAAAACATCCGTTGCCCGAACCCTGGCCAAGCAACTAGGGTTCGCGCGGCCCATGCTCGTCGACGAACTCGAAGGAATAGTGCACCACGCCTATGGGCGCCTCCCCAACATGACTTACATCATCAACCCCGGCGGCACCATCATCCATCGCGCCGCTTGGACGGATCCGCGCACGATAGGCCTTGCTCTCGAGTAGACTCTATTCGAGCGGCGCGAGCGACGCGCCAAAAAAAGAATGACCCCGTACCATCTGGAGTGGCTGCCGCAGCGGCTGAATGACGACGTCACCTTCGTTCAGGATCTCTTCGAGCTCGGCGACGGGCGTCCCGTCGAGGAGTTCATCGCCGCAATGGATGAAGTGCAAGGACCTACAGCAACGAAACGTATGCGAGAATGGTGGACAGAGAAAAAAACGACAATCTGAACGCGCGCCTGCGAAAAGTCTTCGGCTATACGAGCTTTCGCGGTCAGCAGCAGCAGATCATAGAGCATCTGCTCGCGGGGAATTCCGCCCTCGTGCTCATGCCCACGGGCGGCGGAAAGAGCCTGTGTTACCAAATCCCGGCACTGGTGCGCGACGGTGTCGCCATCGTGGTATCGCCCCTGATAGCTCTCATGCAGGATCAAATCGCGTCGCTCCGTCAGGCCGGCGTGCGAGCTGCGTTCATCAATTCGACGCTCGATTATGAGACGGCGCGTGAGCGCGAGTCCGGCATGGTCGCCGGCCGTTTCGACCTCATCTATGTCGCACCCGAGCGCCTCACGACCGAGCCGTTTCTCGAGCGTCTCGATCAGACGAAGCTCGCTCTTTTCGCGATCGACGAGGCCCACTGCGTGAGCCAATGGGGCCACGACTTTCGCCCGGAATATCGGCGACTCGACATCCTCGAGTCGCGCTACCCCTCGGTCCCGCGGGTCGCGCTCACCGCGACGGCCGATGCGCCCACGAGGGACGAGATCCAGACCCATCTCGCGATTCCCAAGTCGGGTGTTTTCATCTCGGGTTTCGACCGGCCCAACATTCGCTACGAGGTCGTCGCGAAAGCCAGTGCGCGCCAGCAGCTTCTACGTTTCATCCGCTCGCGGCACAGCGAAGAAAGCGGCATCGTCTATTGCATGAGCCGCAAGAAAGTCGAAGACACCGCGGCGTGGCTTGGGACCCAGGGCGTCGAGGCCCTTCCCTATCACGCCGGGCTGGACAAGCGGGTCCGCAGCACCCATCAGGAGCGCTTCATCAAGGAAGAGGGCCTCGTCATCGTGGCGACCATCGCTTTCGGCATGGGAATCGACAAGCCCGACGTCCGTTTCGTCGCCCATCTCGATCTTCCGAAAAGCTTGGAGGCGTATTACCAGGAGACGGGCCGCGCCGGACGGGACGGGCTGCCATCCGATGCCTGGCTCACCTATGGCTACGGCGACGCGGTCCTGATTCGTCAGCTCGTGGAGCGCTCCGATACCCCGCTCGAGCGCAAGCGGCTCGAGCACCGCAAGTTGAATGCTCTATTAGGTTTTTGCGAAAGCGCGGAGTGCCGTCGGGCGTTGATGTTACGATATCTTGGCGACACCGTAAGTGAGCGCTGCGGGAACTGCGATACGTGCTCGAACCCTGTCGAGACCTATGACGGCACGACGGAAGCTCGAAAAGCTTTATCGAATGTCTACCGCACTGGCCAGCGCTTCGGCACCACCTACCTCGCAGACGTTTTGTTGGGGGCGTCCGACGGGCGCATTCGCCAAAACCGCCACGAGCAAATCTCGACGTTTGGCATCGGCGCTAAACGCGATCGCAACAGCTGGCTCAGCGTCTACAGGCAGCTCGTTGCCGCGGGCCGTCTCGACGTGAACCCGGACCACGGAGGTCTATCGCTTTCAAAAACGGCGTGGCCACTTCTCAAAGGAGAAGAGACGATCCGGCTACGACGCGACCCCAAACCCGTCCGAGCCCGAGGCAAGGCGAAACCCACTGGCGGACGCTCCGTCGAACTGGTATTGGGCTCAGAAAATGAGCGCGAGCTCTTCGACCTGTTGCGCGCGAAACGGCTCGAGCTAGCACGCGCCCAAAGCGTCCCGCCTTACGTCATCTTCCATGACCGAACACTCATCGAGATGGCCAAAGACCGACCACGAACCCAAGAGGCGATGGCCTTAATCGTCGGTATCGGCGAAGCAAAGCTCGCAAAATACGGCGACACGTTCCTGAAGCTCCTCTACCCCGACACCGACGCCGACCCCGACGCCCCGCAAGATCAATACTAGCTTCTTTCTTATCCCCACCTCTCCTTGCTTTTTGAAGCAGTTAAAGGCAATGGGGATGTGGGGATAAAAGCGGGGACGTGGGGACGAAAAGGAAGAATCGTCTCGGCTCAAAATGATTTCAAGTTTACCTCGCTAGCGCTAGTTGTTGTCGTCGACGAAGCCCTGTCAGTGCGCGCCGTCACAAAAGGGTTTGTTCTTCGAGCGCCCACAACGACAAAGCGTGTATTGGCTGGGCGTCTGTGGTTTCTGCCCTGTGACCGGATCGTCGAACTCGACGCCGCCCCTCACTGCATAAGGTCCGTTTTTCGAAATGTAGATCACCGGATCCGCGCCGAAGTCATGATGCTCGACGCCCTCCACGCTGTAGCTCAAGGCACCCGACGGACAGGCGGCGACTTGCTTTTTGATTGCCTCGACTTCGGCGCATCTGGGTCGATCCAAGGCTCCTCACCATACTTGAAAACCGACGCGAGCCCCTCGGTACAAATCGCCGCGTGCGCGCAGATGGTGCGATCGTCATGGATCGTTATCGCGCGACCCTCGTAGGAGGCCGGTCCGTCCTTCGAGCCGTCCCTCTCGCGTGCTCCCGAGAATGCCAACCTTCGCATGCGCGCCGTCGCAATAAGGCTTGTTCTCCGATCTCCCGCAACGGCAGAGCGCCGTCATTTCTTTGGACTCGAGCGTCTCGCCCTTCGAGTTCTCGAGCCGGGGTGCGTTCTCGACGAGGTAGGGCCCGTTCGGCGCCGCCTTGATTTTTCCGTTTCCCATCATGTCCTCCGTTTCAAAAGCGCTTACTCACCGGGGTCCGGCGACGCGATGAAAGTTTACGACGCGGAAACGCTCGAGCTGCTACGCGTCATCGATGTCGGCGGCGATCTCATGAGCCCGCCCTTTCCTCTTCCGCGGAACGTGGTCCTGTCTCAGCCCACAGGTCCGTGAGAAACATGTGTCCGGGGGCATGGCTCACCATGAGCTCGGGTCTTGCTCGCTCGACAACCGCTTGGGGCGTCACCCCACACGCCCAGAATACCGGGATCTCGCCCGGCCGGATCTCGACAGCGTCACCGTAGTCCGGAACACTCAGATTTTCGATCCCGAGCACTGCCGGATCGCCAGCGTGGACCGGCGCCCCGTGTGATTCGGGAAACCTCGCGGAGATGGCACGTGCCTCGTCCACGCGCGCCGCCGGGATGGGTCGCATCGATACGACGAGAGGACCTTCGAAAGGTGCCGCGGGCGTGCAAGCACGATCGGTCACGAACATCGGCACCACGGTTCCGGCCTCTTGATGCCGCAGGCTTATGCCGGCTCGTCCAAGGGCCGCTTCAAAGGTAAAGCTGCAGCCGAGGAGAAAGCTCACAAGATCGGCTCGCCACAACGACCTCAAGTCCGACGTTTCGCTCACGAGCACGCCCCTCCGGTACACGCGATAGCGCGGGACGTCCCTCCGGATATCGGCATCCGGCGCGCTCAAAGGCGCGATCGCCCCGGGCTTTGTCTGTTCGATGAGCGGGCACGGTTGCGGGTTGCGCTTGCAAAACTCACGGAAGGCGGCTGCGAGCTCCGCAGGCAGAATAACCAGATTCGCTTGCACATAGCCGGGGCAAAGACCGGATGTCGTAACCGTCCACTCGCCACGACGAATTCTGCTCCGGATTTCACTCGGGGTCATCTTTTTCGATTGGCTAATCATGATCGAGGCCTACGGACCAACGAGCGACCAGGCAATTTCCTAGTTTAGTCCTTTGGGCGCATGGATTGCCATGAACGTCGCGCCGGCATCACCTCGAATAGGTGGGCCAGGCTGGACAAGACTCCGTTATAAAGGTAGTCTCGTTCTGTATATGGATAAGGGAGGCTGCGGATCGACACCATCCACGACAATGCCGCGGCGAAGGGACCCCACGAAACACTCCTGCGCGAGCTCGGGTTTTTCCGCGACGTCTCGTCGATGGTCCACGCACACACACCTGTGGTACCCGCGCGCTAGTTTCCATTCTTCATCGAAGACGTATCGAACGAAGTGATTCTCGAAACAATAGGAGTCTAGATAAATGCGAAAGACAAACCTTCTATGGATGGTCGGGGCCGTTGTCGCCGCGACGATGACCGCCGCGGCCGCGCAAGAGAGCCTGAACCCGCGATTCGGCAAGTGGAAGCTCAAGTCGGATCGGCCGGCGCCCTATCTCAACATCATGACCTACGAGCCTTATGGCGACGGCGGCATGCGCATCACGGTCGAGGCCACGAACGCCAAGGGCGAGAAGAGAACGTGGGGCTATGTGACATTCTTCGACGGCAAGTACCACCCGGTTACCGGTGACTCGAGTACGGAGCTATCCGCCGTCGAGATCGTCGACGAGTGGACCAACAAAATCATGAACAAGACGGGCGACCGCGTGAACGTGATCATCAACGTGCTCTCGGAGGACGGGAACACCATCAAGAACGAGTACCGCAACGTCGACGAGGGCGGTAACGAGACCGTCTCCCACGCAGTCTACGAGCGCATCCAGTAAGATAGGAGATAGACTCGAGTTAGGAAAACTACAGAACTTGTCTACGAACTGACGAACGCCGGAGCCTATCGCCGTGCTCGATACTCGCGAGCGAAGCGTCTTGACCGAGGGCGCACGTATCCTCCGACCTCGAAGTGGGCGGAGTACTCTTTCGCGTGGGCGACCTCGGCGACAGCATGTACGTGATCGACGAGGGCGTAATCGGCTTTCATTTCCGGAAGGCAAGGAGCCAAAGATCCTGCGTTCCCGGCAATTCTTCGGCGAAATCTCGCTTCTGGCTCGCGGAAGCCATCGGACGGCAACCGCCACGACACCGCCTCAAAGAGGTCGGGTCCGCGACAACGACGCGTCTGAAGCAGGAGCATCCGCAACTGCTATGTTCGCTTCTGCAGGAGACCTGTGCTTATCTCGTCGCCTCGGAGCAGGCTCTCGCCGGCGACGTCAGAGCACGCGACGAAGAGCTCATACGCGCTATCGACTACCTCAGGCGTACGCGCGAGGAGCGAGAGGCAACGCACGTGCTCGCGCATACCGAGGAGCTCACTGGCCTCTACAACCGTCGTTGTCTGAACGACCAGCTCGCCAAGTTCGTCGAAAGGGCACGTGAGACCAATTCCGGGCTGGCGGCGCTCGTCATCGACCTCGATCATTTCAAGGCCGTGAACGATGCGCATGGCCACAGCGTGGGCGACAGGCTACTGGCGCTCGTAGGATCTCACTTGGGCAACATCGTGCGCCGCACGGACCTCCCTTGCCGCGTCGGTGGCAACGAGTTCGTGGTGCTCCTGCCCGAAGTCGCTGGCGACGAGGCCGCGTTTCGGGCAGCCGAGATCCACCGCTCCCTCTCGGACCTCTCGCTCGTCTGCTCAGACGACATCCGTATCGAGCCCAGCGCAAGCATGGGCGGAACGATATTCGTCGCGGGCGACGATGCAGAGCGGCTCATGAAACGGGCCGATGACAGCCTCTACGCAGCAAAAGCCCAGGGACGCGGCAAGCTGGTCTGGAACGACTACACCTGGTCTCGTCGAGCATCGTAATTTCATGGCACAACCGGATCCCGAGGAGCTGCGACGCCTCGGACACAAGGTCGTTGATCTACTCACCGACTATCTCGTGGGTGTAGAAGACAGCGCTCTTTTTCCCAACATCGAGCCGGCGCGTCTCGACGAGCTGTTCGACGAGCCCGTGCCCAAAGAGCCCATGTCAGCGGAAGACGTTCTCCGTGAAGTGCGCGAAAAACTTCTGCGGCACTCGACCGCGGTCAACCATCCAGGCTATCTGGGTCTGATCACGTCGACGCCGACGCCCATCGGCATTCTCGGAGACTTCATCGCTTCCGCCTTGAACCAGAACATCGGCGCTTACAGCATCGGCCCGAGCGGCGTAGCGATGGAGCTGCGCACCGTGCGCTGGCTCGCCGATCTCGCGGGATATGACGAACGCGCGGGTGGCAACTTGACGAGCGGCGGCATGATGGCAAATTTCATCGGGCTCAAGCTCGCCCGCGATTGGGCTTCCGGCGACCGTGCCCAGCACGACGGCGTTCGCGATCGCTTTGTCGTCTACACCTCGGAGGAGCACCATGTCTCGGTCGACAAGGCTGTCGACGCCATCGGCTGTGGCCGCAAAGCACTCCGCGTGCTGCCGACGGATGACGATTTCAGCCTGCGGATCGAGGCACTAGAAGTCGCCATCGCCGAAGACAAGGATGCCGGGCGAAAGCCGATGTGCCTCGTCGGCACTGCCGGAACGACGAATACCGGCGCTACCGATCCACTGGCCGAGCTCCGAGTAATCGCCGACCGGGAGCGCATGTGGCTACACGTCGACGCGGCTTACGGCGGAGGCATGCTCGTATCTCGAAAGCGTCCCGGGATCGAGGCGCTCAAGCTCGCGGACTCGATCACGATCGACCCGCACAAATGGTTCTACGCGCCCCTCGACGTCGGCGCCATCCTCGTTCGAGATGCTTCCCGCTTGAAGACGTCTTTCGGCCTCGAGCCGCCTTACCTTATCGACAACCGGGATACCGGAGAAGACCGCTTTCAATTCTACGTCCACGGATTCGAGCAGTCTCGAAGGCTGCGCGCCCTCAAAGTCTGGATGAGCTTGAAGCGTTACGGGACGAAGGCCATCGGCGAATGGGTAGATGCGAACGTGGCACAGGCGGAGCACCTCTACTCGCTTGCAGAGGCGAGCGAGGACTTCAAGCCCATGTTTCGTCCACGTATGTCGGCGATCTGCCTGCGTTACGAGAGAGCATCGAGCCGGCTCGACGAAAAGGCCATGAAGCACCTCCACAAACATGTCGCGACGCGCATCGAGTCCGCGGGACGGTTCTGGATCTCGACGACGATACTCAAAGACCAGTGGTGTTTTCGCGTCAACCCCGTCAACTTCCGCACCCGTCTCGAGCATATGGATGAGCTCTTCACGCTGTTACGAGAGGAATGCTCCCAGGCTCTAGATGAAGCGCTCGGATCCGCGTGAAGATCCGTCTCGTGAGATACCGATAGCTGCAATCACGGTTGGCCGGAGCGATCGGGCACCATCAGAGGTGAAGCGTAGGTTTCCAAATAACTTCTGTACTTGTTAACGCCAAAGACGCCAAGGCTCATACTCAACACCAGCGCCGCGATGAGACCGGCGCGGCCGCGACGGGAGAGTTCGGCCAGAGTGAGCCCCGAAAGCATCGCAATCCAAGGCCCGATGAAGGTGATCTCCTTCAGGTCGTTGAACGTTCCTCCGCCAAACGCCCTCAAGCTCAGCAGCAAGACGAAAGCGAGTCCGTAAACGACGAGGAAGCGATATCCCACCATCGTCGCGCGCTGCCGCGCAAGGGCAAGACCGACGAGAGCGAGTGCGGGATACACATAGCCGTAAAACAAAGGGATACGTGACAGCGCCGCGAGTGGCGGCGTTGCCGATCCCGATGCGCTCACTTCCGCGCTACCGGCCATCATCGCAGGGATCATCTCCGTCGCGAACGCCCAAACGAATGGCCAATAGAGGCCGAGAATAGTGATAGTGCCCGTCACGAGAAGCACGCCGAGCAAGCGAAACGTAAGCCGCCAGTCGAAAAGCGCAAAGAGGCCCATAAAAGCCGTAAGGCTGAAATAGCTCGACGTATATTCGAGAAAGCTCACAAACGTGGCGCCACTCACGGCGGCGAAGCGTTTAGAGCTCTCTGGTCTCAAGGAAAGAAGGAGCACCGCCGACATCACAACGAGGTCGAGAAAGTGCCCAACCAAGGTAGCGTGTAGCGCGAGGACGAGTCGACTGAACAAAGGCGGTAAGAAGGCCGAGAGGAACGCCGCGGTAAACGCAACGCGCGCATCGAAAAGCGTTGTCGCGAGCCAAAAAACGGCAAGAATCTGGAGCGACGCGGTGGCGAGACCGAACAGGCGCACGCCGTCTTCGACAGCGCCCGGTGTCGGCAGGAACGTGAAAGGAAAAAAATAAAGCGGTGAATAAGGAAAGGCGTAGTCCTTACCGCCGACGGTGCGCGGATAGCCAACCCCCGTCCGCTCCTGCGTGGCGACCCCGCGCTCCGCTATGGTTCCCGTCATCTCCGGATAGATGTCGACGTAGCGGCGCATGTTGGCCACGTCGGGGTAGAAGGTGATCGGATGGAAAAGGCCCGCGCCCTTCACCAAGAAGCCGAGCACGAAAATCGCGAGAACCCACCGGCCAGACTCTCGCTTCCGTAACCACCAAGCCGCGAACAACGACAACACGATGGCGGCAGCAGCGATCTTCTGGATGACGACGGCGAAGCTGAAAGGGTCGAGACGCGCCCAGATAGCTGTCGTTACGACCCAGGGAAGCACGAGAACGAGCGCGAGCAGCCACTCGAAGCGAGCGGCACGAAAGAGAACGAAGAGAAACGTCGCGAGAATCCCCGGAAGCCAAAGGGCCCAACCACGCGCGCGGATCCGCGCGCGCTCTCCGGTCTCGAGAGACACCCAGTCGAGCCTCAGGCCGAGATTCTGGCGCTCGTGAGAGTCCACTTTGAAGTGGATCGAGACCGGCGATTCCGAGACGGCCGCGAGCGTCACATGCCTGAGGCGCGTCTGGCCGCCCCGACTTTCGAACGTGTCGATGAGCTGGTCGTCGAGATAGACTTCGGAGATAGCAGTTTCCGGAAACACGCGCCAAAACCGGTAGGAAATCTCGAGGGGCCCTCCTTCTACAGAGACAGGAAGCTCTATAGAAGCCTTGTAGCTTGTCCAGCGGGACGCGGAGACGCCGTCCGTGATCTCATAATACGGTGCAAAGCCCGAGAGGTAGGACGCGTCGTTCGGGCCGAGCTGAAAAAGAATCGCGTTGTCGCCCGAGCGTCCCCTTCCCGTGAAAAACACAGTCAAAGTCAGCACGACGAGTGCGACGACAACGTCGCCCCATCTGCCCGCGTTCAACCTAGTGAGGTATGCTTGGCCGCTCACGCCAGTCGTAACACTAACACTTCGCGAGCCTTGAACAGAAGATGTGTGGAATTTGCGGTATTTTTGACAGAGAAGCGGAAACCAAGCCCGAGCCATCTCTCATCGAAGAGATGAATCGAGCCCTAACCCATCGCGGCCCCGATGACGGCGGCACGTTCTTCGATCGCGGCGTCGGACTCGGTGCGCGACGTCTCTCGATCCTCGACGTGGAAGGCGGCCACCAGCCGATCCACAACGAGGATTCCTCTATATGGATCGTTTTCAACGGCGAAATCTACAACTGCCGCCAGCTCCAAGCACTTCTGGAGAAGCTGGGTCACCGCTTCTACACGCGTACGGACACCGAGACTGTCGTCCATGCCTATGAAGAATTCGGCGACGAATGCGTCAAATATCTCAACGGAATGTTCGCTTTCGCCATCTGGGACCGTCCTCGGCGCAGGCTGTTCGTCGCGCGAGACCGCTTCGGCATCAAGCCGCTCTATTACACGCTCGTCGACAAGGCGCTCGTTTTCGGCTCGGAGCTCAAATCCATTTTGAAGCACCCCGCGGTGGAGCGCCGGATTGATTTTGTCGCGTTCAACGAATATCTCTCCTTCGAATACGTGCCCTCACCACGGACCATCTTCAAAGGCATTCACCGGCTAGAACCGGGACACGTGCTCGTAGCCGACGACTCCGGCGTCAACGTGAAGCGCTACTGGGACATGAGCCTAGCGAAGAGCGAGCGACGACCCCCGGTGAGCTGGCGCGATTTCAAAGACCAGCTGCGTGTCAAGCTCAAACAGGCGGTCAAAAAAGAAATGCTGAGCGACGTCCCGGTTGGCGTCCTCTTGAGCGGCGGTATCGACTCGAGCGCCGTAGCCGCGATGATGGCGCAGATAGAACCGGGCGCCGTCAAGAGCTTCTCCATCGCCTTCGAAGAGAAGTCCTTCGACGAGTCGCGCTACGCCCGGATGGTAGCTGACAAGATCGGCACGGAGCACCACGAGCTCACCGTCACGTCCAGCATGATGCTCGACCTCGTGCCGAAGCTCATGGATTTTCTCGACGAGCCCTTCGGCGATTCCTCGATCGTGCCGACTTATTTTCTGTCCCGATTCACGCGAGAAAAGGTCAAGGTCGCGCTCGGCGGTGACGGCGGCGACGAGATGTTCGCCGGTTACCCAACGCTCCAAGCCCACCGACTCATCGAATATTACGAGCGCTGGGTCCCGTTTTTCATGCGCGCGAGCGTCGTGCCACGCCTAATCGACGCACTTCCCGTTTCGAAAGACAACATCAGCTTGGACTTCAAAGCGCGCCGTTTCATTTCCGGCCGAGGCGTTCCGGTCGCGAGCAGGCACCATCGATGGCTCGGCTCGTTCACGCCCGAGCAGAAAGCAGATCTCCTCGTCCCCGAGCTCGTGCAAGAGGAAGTCGATACTTACGAGGTCGCCTACGAGCACCAGCGGAGATGCGACGCCGCCCAGACCTTCAACCAGATCCTGTACATGGACACGAAGCTCTACCTCGAGGGCGACATCCTGACAAAAGTCGACCGCGCCAGCATGGCCAACTCGCTCGAGGTGCGCGTGCCGCTATTGAATCATCGCCTCACCGAATGGGTCGCCGAAGTGCCCCAAGAGCTCAAACTGCACGGACTGACATCGAAGTCGTCGAAGTTCATCCTCAAGAAAGCCATGGAAGGCATCCTTCCGAACGAAGTGCTCACACGCAAGAAGAAAGGCTTCAACGTGCCGGTGGCCTATTGGCTCAACCGCGACTTGAAAGAGCTCGTCCAAGATCAGTTCGCGCCGGCCAAGCTGAAGCGCGAAGGTTTCTTGAATGCGGATTACGTGCAGAAGCTTCTCGCGCAGCACGCCGAAGGCACGCATGACAACCGCAAGCAGCTTTGGACGCTCCTCGTCTTCGAGCTCTGGTACGAACGCTACATGAGCTGATCTTGGCACCGATTAGAAAAGTGCGACCTCTACTCGACGAACGCGGCGGCCTTTTCCCGTGCTCGCTCAATGAGCCGTTGGAACCGCTCATCACCGTGAAGGTACTCGAAGGACCCGTCCGTGCTCAATGTCTGAACGGAACGACAGCGATGGAAAGCTCTTCGGTAGTCGGCGCCCATCCCGCCAGCACCAATCCAAGAGACGATCTCGTAATCACCTAGTCGCGTTCGAACGGGCAAGGGGATCAGGAGGTAGATTCTAAGACGATCGATAACGCGCGACAACCCGGCCGGGAAGGACGATTTCGCCTAACACAAGCGGGTCGAAAGCAACGAGGTCCAAGAATCTCATCTCATGCAGCCCCCAAACTTCCACGAGTTCCCGTTACGAAAGACGACGTAGCGCGAGTCCGGCTCCACAGCCGGATCCTCGAGCCACCGCTCGACCGTCGCCCGGTCGATATATTGCGTCGTCGGCGTCACGAGCTGGTCGAAAACGACGTGGTGGAAGAACGAAAAGCCCCGCTTCGCGATCCAGAGGCTGTAGGCTCCGAGAGGCAAACGACGGATGACCGACTCGCCAAAGACCGCGGCAAGAGCACGAAGGAGTTTCGCGTAAAGGAAGTACTTGGCCGCAGCCGGGAGCGCGACAGCGTATTTTGTCAGCCACCAAGGGAGCCGCGACGTCACCCGGCGCAGCGGATCGACGAGGTAGCGGATGACGGCGTTTCCCTCACGCGCATAGACCCAGCAATGGAACCCGCCGCGAGCGCGGGTGTGCCGAAGCACCGCTCGAAATCCTTCCGCAGGCTCTTTCAGATGATGGAGCACGCCAATGCAGTAAACAAAATCGAAGAGACCGAGATCGACCGTTGTAAGATCAGCTTGGTGCAGATCGAGCTCGGTCGCGAGCGCCTCGCCGAGATTGGCTTTCGTTCGCTCGAACGTGTCTCCGAGCTCGACACCGGATAACCGCGATGGTTGGCACGCCGCCATGTGGTACAGGAGCGAGCCGTTGCCGAACCCGAGCTCGAGAACCGACTTCCCCGAGAAGACCTCCGGCTGGAGCGGCGTGAACCAATCCAGAAACTGTTCGCGCGTGTAAACGGAGCACTCGCGCTGCCGATTCCAAGAGCCGGCAAACGCCGCGGCCGTCTCGCCGTCTGGTGAGCGCTCGACGCTCACGGCGCTTCCTCTCCCTCTCGCTCGATCGCGGTGAGCTTCAGAGAATGGACCGCGAGCTCCAACCGCTTGGACGGATCGTCGTTCTCGGCACTGAGATTGAAATGCAGCTCGAGCTCGTTGAAACCGGGACGCAGTTGATGCACCGTGACCGGAAAGGCGTAGTCCTGCCACCGCGGTACCGCGTCGACGAGACCCGCAGTGCTTCCATTCACCACGAGCTCCACGCCGAACGGCAGGGATTGAGGGTCCGCATGGGCGCGGATCGTCACGGTGAAATCGCGCGGGTAGCGAATGGGCACCGTCAGCGTCGAACGGCGTGTTCGTGTCCGGCGGATCGGCAAGCCGAACTCTTCGCTCGGAGGGCGCCATCCGTCATCGAAGAGAACGTGCGGTGCCTCGTCTTCGTCCAGCACCCAGCCGATATAGCGCGTCTTCTCGTCCGACCACCAGCCCGCGCCGTTATCGAACGGGCGCACTCGAATGGGCTCGAGCCCCGTAGGAACGTAGTGCTCTTCGAGAAACGCCGAGATCTCGGGAGTGACGGCATCGCGCAAATAGTGGCTCCAGAAAATGAACTTGGGCATCGCACGTCCGCTGCGAAGGGCCTGATACATCTCCCCGTGCTCTTCTTTCGACTGAAGCATGAACACGTGCGGATACTGGAAGTGGTGGAAGAAAACTTGAGGCCGGAACATCCCCAGACCGGTGAAACCGTCGAACGTCGTCTCCCAAGGCGCGCTGTTCCGCAACACATATTCGATCGCTTGCGTCGTTCCCCAATTGCCACGATCGAACGTGTTGCGAAGGCGTGTGAGCGGATAGGCGCTCAGAAGAACGACGATGACGATGAGAGTTGCTTCTCGCGAGCCCCGCCAGAGACAAACACCGAGGGCCAATGTCAGCAGGCCGATCACGAACGGCGCAAACGAAGGCAAGACGAGGTCCGGGGGCGCTAGGCTACGAAGCCCATAGACGCCGAGTGCCCCCAGCACAAGTGTTGCAGCCAAAAGAAGCGCCTTGCCGTGAACACGGTCCGTGACGGTCTCTACGGCTCGAAGAAGGCCGCGGGCGCTATACAGCGAGGCCAGAGGAAGAACCAGCAGAAAATGCTGATAGGACATCGCCGGATGCGCAGCTATGGTGGTCGCGACCGAGAGCGTCGCGAACGTCACGACAGGCTCCCCGCGAAGGACGGCGTCGCGCGCGAACGCGCGCTTCGCACCGAAGAGAACCCCCACCACCATGAACAGGACGAAGAGCGGGTCCTGCCGTGCAAGCTCGACGAGAAAGGGTCCCGCCGGCAGACCGGGCCAGCGCGTGTTGACGATGAAGTTGGAATCGATGAACGCCCAAGCCGCACCGTGAAGCGCGAAATATCCGAGTGTCCCGACCACGGGAAGTGCGAAGCCGGCGAAAAGCACCGAGACGAGGCCGAAGCGTGTCGCGCGAGGAAGCTCGAGCCGCCGGTCGAGAAGAAGCCAGAACACGATGGCTGCATAGCCAGGCCCCACGAAAGCGACCTTCTGGGTGATCATCGTGGCTGCGCCGAGCGCGAGACCCGACGCGAGCAAACGTGCCGGTCCTCCCCGTTCATCGGCGACCGCGCGTCGCGTGCCGAGGAGCAAGAGCCACACCGACAAAAGAAGAAGCACGGCAGTCGGGACGGCGGGCCGGATCTCGAAGCTCTTCGTGAGAAAGAACGCCGTGTTGCCGAGAAGCAAAGCTGCGACGAGACCGGTCCGCGTGTCACGCCAGGACCGTCCGAGAAGAAAGGTGAGACCCAGGATCGCCCCGGCTGCGAGCCACATGAGGCGCCGAGCCATGAACGTGAAGCCGAGTGCATCTTCAGGAAGCCGCTCGACGTCGTAGAAATCGAAGAACTGTGCGAGAAAAAAATGAAACCACGGAGTGTGATGGTCGAAATAGTCTATGTAAGGAAGGAGGCCTCGCCAAACGCACCAAGACCAGTGCAAATGCTCGAGCTCGTCCGGGTTGTAGCCGCGTGTCTCGATGAGAGGAAGCCGCAGAAAAAAGGGCACAAGCACGAGCAGAATGCCGACGGCGGCAAGGACGAGAACGGGTCGGTCAGAAGTTTTCATGCTCGGGCGGAGGCATCGTAGCCTAACGACCCGCCGCGGCAAAACGCGGCCACGCTTGCTTGATACCTGTGAGATTGCCTATCCTTACCAGTTGTCAAACACCAGTGGAAGGATAAAAAGGGGAATCATGGGAAAAGCTTTGGAGGGTGTTCGCATCCTTGATATGACCCACGTGCAATCGGGGCCGACAGGCACGCAAATTCTAGCTTGGTTCGGCGCCGATGTCATCAAGGTGGAACGGCCCGGTAAAGGCGATGCGACTCGCGGCCAGCTGCGTGACGTCCCCGACGTCGATAGCCTTTATTTTACGATGCTTAATCACAACAAGCGGAGCATCACCCTGAATCCGAAGACCGAGGCAGGCAAAAAAATCTTTACGCGGCTTATCGAAGAATGCGATGTGCTGGCGGAGAATTTCGCGCCTGGCGCCATCGATCGGATGGGCTTTCCTTGGGAGACGATTCAGGAAATCAACCCACGCATCATCTACGCTTCGGTCAAGGGATTCGGCCCTGGCCCATACGAAGATTGCAAGGTTTACGAGAACATCGCGCAGTGCACTGGCGGAGCGGCGTCGACAACAGGAGAGATCGATGGCTTTCCAATGGTGACGGGCGCTCAGGTCGGCGATTCCGGTACCGGAATACACTTCGTCGCTGGAATTCTAGCGGCGCTCTTGCACCGGGAGAAGAGCGGCAAAGGCCAGAGGGTCGTATGCGCGATGCAGGACGCGGTGCTCAACCTTTGCCGGGTGAAGCTCCGCGACCAGCAGCGTCTCGCCCACGGACCACTGACGGAATTTCCCCAATACCCAAACGGCACGTTTGGCGACGCCGTGCCGCGCGCGGGCAATGCCTCGGGCGGTGGCCAGCCGGGCTGGATCGTCAAATGCAAAGGATGGGAGACCGATCCAGACGCTTACGCTTATGTCATCACGCAAGCGGCAGCCTTTGACGGGCTAGCTAAGACAATAGGCCACAAGGACTGGCTCGAGGATCCGGAGTGGAACACGGCCAAGGCGCGGCTCGGGAAGCTCGACACGATGTTCGATGAGATCGAGAAATGGACGATGACCAAGGACAAGCTCGAGGTCATGAATATTCTCAACCCGTTATTAGTGCCTTGCGGCCCGATCCTGTCGATGAAGGAGATCGCCGAAGAGCCGTCGCTCCGCGCGACAGGAACCGTCGTCGAGGTCGACCATCCGGAACGCGGCAAATACTTGACCGTCGGCAACCCGATCAAGCTCTCGGATTCACCTTCTGACGTCGTGCGCTCACCGCTTCTCGGTGAGCACACGGAGGAAGTGCTCAAGACCGTACTAGGTCTGGACGACAACGAGATCAAAGAAGCCCGCGAGCAAGGTGCTATCTGACAGGAGCATTCGTGAATCCCAAATATGACGTTCTCATTCTGGGAGCTTCCTATGGCTCCCTGTTCAGTACGAAGTTGCTATTGGCGGGACATTCGGCGACGCTTGTCTGTACCCCACCCACGGCGGAGATCATCAACCGCGAAGGCACGGTGGTGCGGCTTCCGATCCGTGGGCGCGAAACACCTGTCGAGGTCGCCTCCAAAGGACTCGAGGGTACGCTCTCCGCGAGCGCTCCCGACTCCGCCGATCCCGGAAAGTTCGATCTGGTCGTACTGGCCATGCAGGAGCCGCAATACGGCTCGGACGACGTTAGGGAGCTGATGGGGCGGCTCGCGGACGTGCATACGCCGTCGTTGGCGATCATGAATATGCCGCCCCTTCCCTATCTCGAGCGGATTCCTGGCCTCGCAACCGAGACGCTGACCGAGTGCTACATGGATCCCGGTGTCTGGGAAGGTTTCGAGCCGGGTGTGGTCACGCTTGCGAGCCCCGACCCGCAAGCCTATCGCCCACAAGGCGAGGCGAAGAATGTCCTTCAAGTCGGCCTTCCGACAAACTTCAAAACGGCCCGATTCGAATCCGACGAGCACACCACGATGCTGCGAAACCTGGAGGCCGACATCAACGCGATCCGTTTCGATCCGGCTGATGGCACGGGCGCCATCGAGCTGCCCGTGAAGCTGAGGGTACACGACTCCGTGTTCGTGCCCCTCGCGAAATGGCTCATGTTGATCACGGGCAATTACCGATGCGTCCAGCGCGACGAGATGATCTCCATCAGAGACGCGGTCCATGGCGACGTCGAAACGTCCGCGGAGATCTATGACTGGGTCCGGCAATTATGCGTTCGCCTCGGCGCCAGCGATGCCGACTTAGTCCCGTTTGAGAAATACGCCAAAGCCGCTCAGGGCCTAGGCAAGCCGTCCTCGGCGGCGCGCGCTCTTTTCGGAGGTGCCGAGCGCATCGAGCGCGTCGACTGCCTCGTGCGTCGCATTGCACGTCAACACGGAATGGAGTCCGAGGCTCTCGATGAGGTCGTGACCTTGGTCGACGCGCGCCTCGAAAAAAACCGCGCGTCAGCCTGACCGGCTGAGCACCGATGCCCGCGAAGCGGCTCGACACGCTGGATGTACGGAACCGTCGAGACTTCCGGAAGTGGCTGAGAAAGTACCACGACTCCTTGTCCGAGATCTGGCTCGTGTTTCACAAACGCCACACGAGCGTGGCGTCCGTCAAATACGAGGATGCCGTCGAGGAGGCCCTTTGTTTCGGCTGGATCGACAGCATCATCCGGCGCCTGGATGACGCCCGCTACGCCCGGAAGTTCACCCCACGAAAGGCAGACAGCAAGTGGTAGATTGTGAATCGGCGCCGATATAAAAGCCTCGAATCACGGGGGCTATTGGCGCCACCCGGGTTGAAGCGTCCGCCAACAAATCGCAGCGGCGACACCCCCAAACTGACCTTGTCGACCATTCCGTCCTACATCACGAAGGTGCTAAAGGCGAATCCACGTGCTTGGCAGTTTTTCGAACACTTGGCTCCGTCCTATGGACGGGCCTATGTCGCTTGGATCCATTCGGCCAAGCGCGTGGAAACGAGGGAGAAACGTCTTCGCGAGACAGTCAGCCTGTTGGCGGCTGGGGAGAAGCTCGGGCTAAAATAAGTCCCGCTACCTGAGCAGGCTGCCGAGATCAACTAGCTCGTGCTCTTTCTCTTCGGCCGATAGCCGGGCTGGGTATCGTGGCGAGATCGCTTCTGCGATCGTTTCTTTTTTTCGCTCTCCAGACCGTGCACGTAGTCCCCCGCGAAGCGCCGGTTCGCGTCGATACGTCGGCGCTCGAGGGCTTCTCTAGGAGGCTTTTCCGCGATCAACGCGTCGCACCCCTGACCGATCAGGTCGCGGCGGCCAGCCTCGAGCAGTGCTTTTCGTACTTCGAAATAGTTCTCGGGTTTGAAAAACTGCATCAACGCGCGCTGCAGTTTGCGATCGCGCAAATGTTTCGCGATGTGGACGGGCTTCTTCGTAAACGGATCGATGCCGGTGTAATACATCGCAGTAGCGACGTCGAAGGGGGCCGGGATGAAATCCTGCACTTGGTCCGGCTTGTAGCCGTTGCGCTTCAAGAACACCGCCAAGTCAATCATCGCGTTCAGATCACTTCCCGGATGGCTAGCAATGAAATAGGGAACGATGTATTGCTTCTTGCCAGCCTTCTTCGATTCTTTTTCGAATACCTTCGCGAACTTCTCGAAGTCGTCGTTGCGCGGCTTGCGCATCAGACCGAGCACCGACGGATCGGTATGCTCGGGCGCCACTTTGAGATGGCCGCCGACATGATGGCGTGTGAGGGTCTTCATATAGCGCGGCGACAGCCGCGCCAGGTCCATCCGAATACCGCTTGCTACGAGAACCTTCTTGACGCCCGGAGCCTCGCGGGTCTCGTTCATGATCTGTATCAGCGGCTCGTGATCGGTGCCGAGCAGCTTGCAAATCGTTGGGTGCACGCAGGACTGGCGCCGGCAAATGGCTTCGACCTCCGGCCGCGTGCACCGCATGCGATACATATTCGCGGTCGGCCCACCGACATCGCTGACGACCCCCTTGAATTTAGGGTCGCGCGCCATGGCGCGCACTTCGTCGAGGATCGATTTCTTGCTGCGTGACTGAATGATCCGACCTTGATGGGTGGTGATAGAGCAAAAGGTGCAGCCACCGAAGCAGCCGCGCATGATGGTGACCGAGTCCTGGATCATTTCGAACGCGGGAATGGACTCTTTGTAGCTCGGATGTGGCTTGCGTGTATACCGCAATCCGTAAATCGCATCCATTGCGCCGGACGAGATCGGCAGAGGAGGCGGGTTGCAGACCACGGTCCGACGATCGTGCCGCTGCACCAAGCGACGGGCGTTGAAGGGGTTGGTCTCGTTGTGAATGATCCTGGTGGCCTCGGCGAAGGCGTGCTTGTCGCGCTTAATTTCTTCGAAGCTCGGGAGCTCTCGCGTGGCAAGATCATCGGCCAGCGACTCCGAGGCGCCCAACACGTGGACGACGCCTCGCATATCCCTGAGGTCCTTGACCGTCTCTCCCGCCTCTAGCCGTTTCGCAATTTCGAGGATAGAAGACTCGCCCATACCGTAGACGAGCAGGTCGGCTTTGCAATCGAGCAGGATCGAGCGGCGAACTTTATCGCTCCAGTAGTCGTAGTGACCCAGCCGCCTCAAAGAGGCCTCGACGCCTCCGGCGATGACGGGAACACCTTTTGCCGCTTCACGGGCCCGCTGACAATAAGCGAGCGTCGCGCGGTCGGGTCGCCTTCCAATGCGGGCGCCCGGCGAATAGGCATCATCGTTCCGCACTTTGCGATTCGCCGTGTAGTGATTGATCATCGAATCCATGTTGCCCGCGCTGATAGCATAGAAGAGGCGCGGTGGGCCGAAGCGCCGCCAGTCTTCGCACGACCGCCAGTCGGGTTGCGACAAGATACCGACGCGAAAGCCCGCCGCTTCGAGCACCCGGCCGAGGAGAGCCATCGCGAAGCTCGGATGGTCGATATAGGCGTCGCCGGTCACGAACACGACATCGACGCGCTCCCATCCCCGCACGCGCATCTCCTCGACGGACATCGGAAGCGGGCGCTCGGCGTGGCTTCGTCCAGGCGCCTTCAGTTGCGCCAGCCGGGTATCGTCGAAGCTCGTTGCGGGGGCCATACACACCATTCTATCTCGTTGCTCGGAGACAAGCCGTGGGATCTCGGTGTCGATTACACTATGCGGATGGCGGATCTCTCGACATGACCGCGACGCGCGCCATTTCGCCTCGAGCCGACGTGTGGCGCCTCCAGACTCTCAACTGGGGCAGTGCGATTTTCGCAGTTGCCACCTTCCTCGTTGTTTCCCAGCTCAATCTCGCCCCGTCTTCGCTGCGGACGATGCTGAACCTGCTCGTGACGGTTGTGGCCATCGCGGCGGTGTGGCGCGCAGCTCCATACACGGACCGCGTGCTCGCGTGTGTTCTGGCCATGTTCGGCTTCCAAATGTTGGCCACGCTCTATCGGTCTCTTGCGCCCAGCGCATTCATGATGGGAACGCTCGCGGTGTTCGCCTGTGGCCTCCTCCTGAGCCTTCGCTGAGCCGTTAGCGCGTGGCTCATCTCAACGCTGGGCTTTGTCGCGAGCGCATTTCTTTTGGCAGGAGACTATCTCGACCTACCACAATCCGAAACCCTCCTCGATCCGCACCACCTCGCGACCGGCATCCGCTACGCATTCACCTACACGGTTCTTTCCGCCGCAATCGCTCTCGGAGTGTCCGCGGTCATGAGCCGTCTCTCGAAGAGTCTTTCGGACGTTAAAAAGGCGCTCCGTGACCTCGAGGAGGAGCAACGTGAACGCGCGCGCAGAGCTCGCGCTCCGCGCTAGCGAAACCGAGTGGCGGTCCGTCGTCGAGAACGCTCCTGACTTAATCTCCATAGTGGACCGAGACCACCGTGTGCGGTTCATGAACCGAACCGCCATCGGCTACACAATGGCGCAGGTACTAGGCGCGCGCGGCGAACAATTTGTGGACACAGAAGATGCCAAGGGCTTGAGTCGAGCGATCGACTTCGTTTTTGAGACCGGCGAGATTCGTTCGATCAAATGCCGCGCCAGAGGGCCAGGCGGGGAAGAGCATTGGTTCACGTCACGGCTCGGTCCCACCTTGAAGAGCGGAGAGGTCGACCGCGTCATTCTCATCTCGGCTGACACGACAGACGCGAACAAGATGGAGGAGCTGCTTCGGCGATCTCAGAAGATGCAAGTGATAGGCGAGCTCACCGGTGGAATCTCTCACCACTTCAACAACTACCTCACCGTCATCCTGGGCAATCTCGACCTATTATCGGCCAAGCTCGGCCCCGATCACGCGCAACAGAGGCTCGCGACCAAAGCACTCGAGGCCGCCAACCGAGCGCCACGCTCACGGAACGTCTGCTCGCCTATGCGCGCAAGCAGACCTTGAGACCGGAGGCCTTGGATCTGAAAAAGCTGGTAGCAGGGATGCGCGTTTTGCTGCAAGGCGCACTCGGCGAGACGGTGGTACTCTAAACCCGCTCCGGAAAGGGACGATGGCGCTGCCAGGCCGACCTCTCACAGCTCGAGAACGTGATGCTGAACCTTGCGTTCAACGCTCGCGATGCCATGCCCGAGGGTGGCAGCTTGCTCGTCGCGTGCGCGAACGCCCGAGTAGCCCAAGACCACGTGCCAGGCGACATGGATCAAGTGGCCGCCGGAGACTTTGTCACGCTGAGCTTTACCGATTCGGGGACGGGGATGTCCCACGAAGTGGTCGAGCAGGCCTATGATCCGTTCTTCACGACGAAGGATGTCGGCGATGGCAGCAACCTCGGCTTGAGCATGGTGTACGGCTTCTGGAAGCAAACAGGAGGGCATGGTGCAAATTCTTACCGAGCTCGGCAAAGGCACAACAGTCCACCTTTATTTGCCACGGACGCACACGGACCCGCCAGGACCCGTGGCTGAACCCTCGCACGATCGGGCCGAGGTCCCCTTAGGTCATGGTGAGCGTGTTCTCGTCGTCGAAGACGAGCCCAGTGTGCGTGAGCTCACCGTGGAGCTCTTACGCGATCTCGGCTACCGCACATCGGAAGCGAGCGACGGCGCGGAAGCGCTCACCTTCCTTTCGAAGGAGCAAGACACGGTGCTGCTTTTTACGGACGTCGTCTTGCCTCGTGGAATGAGCGGGGCCGAGCTCGCCCGTGAAGCTCAGGCCCACCGACCAAGCCTGCTCGTGCTTTTCACGTCGGGTTATACACGAGAAAAGATTGCTCACGACGACCGCTTGGATCCGTATGTCGAGCACATGGAGAAACCGTTCTCGAAGGTGACTCTCGCACGGAAAATCCATGCCGCGCTCAGCAGCGTGAGTGAACCACTCAATCTGGGCGACAGATGAGCTCATCCGAAGCACTTGCCGCTGAGTTCGCGTCGATCGACATCTATCTCTTCGACCAGCTTCTGCGCGGTCGCATCCAGCCGGGAATGCGCATCCTCGATGCGGGCTGTGGTTCGGGCCGGAACCTCCACTACCTCGCGCGAGCGGGCTACGAGATCTTCGGCGTCGACCGGGACCCGCCCGCCGTAGCCGCAACCCGAGCGATGGTGCGAGAGCTCGCGCCCGGGATCCCGGAATCCAACTTCCGCGCGGAGCCCATCGAGGCTATGACTTTCGACGATTCGACAGCCGATGTCGTCATCCTGAATGCGGTGCTGCACTTTGCTCTGAACGACGATCAGTTCGACGCGATGCTTCGGGATGCGTGGCGAGTCTTGAAGCCGAGCGGTCTGTTCTTCTGCCGCCTCGCGTCAACGATCGGTATGCCGGAGGAGCGCTTCAAGCGCCTTGAGGGTCGTCGTTTCTTGCTTCCCGATGGATCCGAGCGCTACCTGGTTGACGAGACTTTCTTGATGCGCGCGACCGAAACGCTCGGCGCCACGCTGGTCGACCCGCTCAAGACCACCGTCGTCCAGAACCAACGTTGCATGACCACATGGGTCGTGCGGAAGTCAACCTGAGCGCCAGAGGGCAGACTGTCGCGCTCCGCGGGGTGGATCGGTTAGATTTATATACTTGGAGGACACAATCTATGGAACACACTTTCGATGAGCTCAGCAAGAAAACCGTGGCGCAGCTGCGCGAGATCGCGGACGGCCTGGACCACGAGAAAGTCGAGGGCCACAAGTCCCTGCACAAGCCGGATCTCGTCAAGCTACTCTGTGGTGCGCTTGGCATCGAAGCCCACGAGCAGCACAATGTGGTAGGGCTTGACAAAATGAAGATCAAAGCCCAAATCGCCGTCTTGAAGGTAAGACGCGACGCCGCGGTCGCCGCACATGACGCTACCCAGCTCAAGCGAGCTCGGCTCAATATCAAGCGCCTGAAGCACAAGGTGCGAAGAGCGACCGTGTAGCCCGTCGTGGCCACGGAGCGGCGTCGCTTGACGGGGAGCGTGCTGCTCGGCATCTTCATCGCGACGAACGCGGGCTACTTCTACCTCGACCCGGAGTCGAGCCGCTTCGCTCCGTGGCTCGCCCTCTATAGTCTGCAATTCGGTCTTTTCGCGGCGATCCTCCGTTTCGGGTCCCCTGCTTTGTCGCACGTCATCGCGGCGGGCATCGTTTCCCGAGTCATCCTGTGGTTCACGATCCCAGTGCTCGAGAGCCGGCGCCAGTCGTTCATAGCCAATCCCTATATTACTTATGACCTCGATGCCGCCGGGAATTTGCTGCCACCCGCCATCCCGCCCGAGGGCGGCGTCGCCACCGAGCTTCTCGAGAAATTGATCGCGACGAAGACCGCAAGCGACGCGTTGCCGTTTCGCATGTTACCCAGTTTCTTCCGATCCGATCATGGAACCACCTACGTACCTCTTTTGATCGAGCTGGACGGAAGCACGCTTGCAAGCTCTGATGGTCGCGTCGACGTGAGCTTCTTCGGCGCGCTCTAGAATGCGAAAGGCGAGGTCGTGCAGCGTTTCGAGGAGCGCGCGGAGCTCGAAGCAGGGGACCACGTGCGTTACGAGATCCCTCTGCAAATACCGCCGGGAGAGTATAGGGCGCTTATCGGCGTGCTGGATGAAGAATCCGGAACACATCGCAGCCGTGTCAGCATGTTCGAGGTCCCGGGCTTCGATCGAGACGACGTCCTGCTCTCCTCGGTCGTTCTGTACGACGCCGCCATACCCACATCCCCTCCTATCCCCACACCCCCCTTTGCTTTTTAGAAACGCCCAGTTGCTCGCGCGTCACGCGAGGCGGGCGCAGGGCTCGTAGCGGAAACAGCGGATGACATGATCGTTGACCATGCCGACGGCTTGCATGTGGGCATACAGAATGGTGCTTCCCACGAAGTTGAACCCGCGTTTCTTGAGATCGGCGCTCACGGCATCGGACTCTTTCGTCTTCGCGGGGATGTCCTTCATTCTCCGTCTGCGGTTCACTTTCGACTTACCGCCGACAAAAGGCCATACGTAAGCGTCAAAGCTTCCGAACTCTTTCTGAATGGCGAGAAAGGCTTGCGCGTTCCTGACAGCACTGTGCACTTTGAGTCGGTTCCGTACGATGCCTGGATTTTGGAGCAGCTTCGCGATTTTCTTGTCGCTGAAGCGAGCCACCTTCACGGGATCGAACCCCGCAAAAGCCCTGCGATAGCCTTCGCGCTTGTTCAGGATCGTCGACCAGGAGAGCCCGGCTTGGGCGCCTTCGAGAATGAGAAATTCGAAATGTTTGCGATCATCGTGAACCGGCACGCCCCACTCTTCGTCGTGATAGGCGATGTAGAGGTCGTTGCCCGACTCGCACCAAGCGCAGCGCTTGCGCGGCGTCATACGTCCCTGGCAAGACGAATGCCCGAGAACTGCCAACGGTCCTGCGGGTAGAAGAAATTGCGATAACTCGGTCGAATGTGGTCCGCGGGGGTCGCGAAAGAGCCGCCGAGAAGCACCATCTGATTACACATGAATTTCTCGCTATATTCGCCGAGAGCGCCTTCACTCGTTCGGTAGCCCGGATATGGAAGGTAGGCGCTTTGCGTCCACTCCCACGCGTCGCCATAGAGCTGCCGCGGAACTTCTATGCGAGGCATGTGGGGCAGGTAGGTGCTCGATGCCGCGTCCATCGGCACGAGATCGTCGCTCTCTTGCAAGTTGCCTTCGATGGGGACGGTCGAGGCCGCGAGCTCCCACTCGTCTTCGGTCGGAAGACGCTGCCCTCGGAAGCGCGCATAGGCGTCGGCTTCGTAATAGCTCACATGACAGATGGGAGCGTTGGGGTCGACGGGCAGCATGCCGTGAAGTGTCATGCGCCACCACGTCCCCTGCTCGCGCTCCCAATAAAGAGGGCTTCCCACCCTTCGCTTTGACCCCGCGTCCAGCCATCGCTCAACCAAAATTCCGGCCGATGATAGCCGCCCGCCCTCAACTCCATGAACTCACCCGCGGTGACGAGTCTAGATGCAAGCTCGAAGGGGTGCACAAAAACGCGGTGGCGCGGATATTCATTGTCGAAAGCAAAGCCCGCGCCGTCATGGCCGATGCGATGCACGCCCTCGGCATAAGGGAACCACTCGAGTGGCTGCGCGACCGCACAGCTCGACGGCCCCGACTCGCGATAAGCGGCCTCAACGGGTTGCTCCAATGCACGTGAAGAATATCGGTCAACATGAGCTCCTGATGCTGCTGCTCATGGTGGATACCGACACGGACGGTGCCGGAGCACTCCTCGAGAGTCTCGTCGCTCAAATTGTCGAGAAGCGCCCGCATGCCGCATCCGTCGCATGACGGTAATCGACGACTTCATCGAGCGCGGGACGGCCAAGCATCCCGCGTCGTGGGCGCGGATGCTGCTCGCCGACAGCGTTGTAGTGCGAATTGAAGAGTACCTTGAACTCTTCACGCGGCGAACGATACCCGGCGTCGAATTGAAAAAGGAACGTCTCGAAAAACCAGCTCGTATGACCTAGATGCCATTTGGTCGGGCTCGCATCGTCCATCGATTGGACCTGCGACTCTTCGGGCGCAATCGACGAAGCGACAACCTCCGTTTCTGAACGCACGTGCCGATAGTCGTTCCAGAGTCTTTCCCTGAGAGAAAACGAAGCTAGCCCACTCGGCGACACCTCGGACAAAGGACCCCTCCCGCGCTCTTCGATGTACGACCCCAACGCCGCGAGAGACAGAAATATTTTTCCTGTCTTGGCGGCACACCTTAGCGGGAGCGGGACCGGGCAAGTCGTGTCAAGCGCGTTTAGCGGGGGAAGAGTTCTCGAAGGCTCGGATGGCGTCTTCTCGTTGCATCAGGAAATCAAGTTGGTCTATCCCATCGAGAAGGCAATGATGCGCGAAGCCGTCTAGAGGAAAGCTGACAGCACGGCCATCGGGGAGCGAAAGCGTTTTTTTCTCGAGGTCGATGACAACCGAGGCGCCCGGGCTCCCTACGAGCTCTCGATGAGTTTTTGCGTCAACTTCGATGGGAAGAAGCCCGTTCTTGACTGCATTGTTCTTGAATATGTCGGCGATGGACGTGCTCACTACGGTACGGAATCCGTAATCGACCAAAGCCCAAGGGGCGTGCTCCCGCGAGGAGCCGCACCCGAAGTTCTCTCCGGCAACGAGGATCGAAGCGCCGGCGGATGCGGGCTGGTTCAACACGAAATCCGGGTTGAGACGCCAGTCGGCAAAAAGATTCTTGCCCATGCCGCTCCGCGTCGTCACTGTGAGAAACCGCGCAGGGATGATCTGGTCGGTATCTACATTGTCTAGAGCAAGGACGACGGTCCTCGATTCGAGTGTCTTGAATGGCTCCATTTCCTATTCTAGTCCATGAGCTTTCGGGGGTCCGTGATCGTCCCGGAAACGGCGGCGGCGGCGGCCGTCAGCGGGCTCGCGAGGATCGTTCGGCTGCCTTTGCCCTGCCGGCCCTCGAAGTTACGATTGCTCGTGCTGACGGCGAGCTGGCCTTCCGCGACACCATCCCCGTTCATCGCCAGGCACATCGAGCAGCCGGGCTCGCGCCACTCGGCACCGGCGTCACGGAAGACGCGATCGAGCCCTTCGGCAATCGCGAGATGTTTGACCTCTTGCGATCCGGGCACGACGAGAACACGCACTCCTTCCGCGACTTTGCGCCCCTTTAGAACTTCGGCCGCCATACGTAGGTCTTCGAGGCGCGCATTCGTACAGCTTCCGATGAAGACGACGTCGATGGGCGTCCCGACGAGCGCATCGCCTCGCTTCATCTTCATATAAGCGAGAGGCTGCTCCTCCGCGTCGTCGGGGATCGACGCTCCGATAGCCATCGACATACCCGGGTTGGTCCCGTAAGTCACCATGGGCTCGACTTTCGAGGCATCAATCGCCACCGCTTTGTCGTACCGCGCGCCCGGATCACTCGGGAGCGTGCGCCAATCCGCGACGGCTTCGTCCCAGGCTTTCGGCGAGAACTCGCGGCCTTCGAGATAAGAGAACGTCGTTTCGTCCGGCGCCATGAGTCCGGCACGCGCTCCCGCCTCGATCGACATGTTGCAAATCGTCATCCGCTCCTCCATCGAGAGCGAAGCGATGCAAGAGCCCGTATATTCGATAACGTGCCCGAGGCCACCGTCGACGCCGACCTCGCGGATGATGGCGAGTATGAGGTCCTTTGCGGTCACGCCTCGCGCGAGCGCTCCGTCGATACGCACCTCGAGAACTTTCGGCTGTCGCTGCAACAAACACTGCGTGGCAAAAACATGTCCGACTTCGGTCGTCCCAATGCCGAACGCCCAAGCGCCGAACGCGCCGTGCGTGCTCGTGTGGCTATCCCCGCAAACGATGCTGCGCCCAGGCTGGGTGAGCCCGAGCTCCGGCCCGATCACGTGCACGATACCCTGACGCGCATCACCCATCGGGTAGAGAGTAATTCCGAACTCGTCGCAATTTTTTTGAAGCGTGTCGACTTGGTTGCGCGTCTTTTCGTCGGCGAAAAGAGGCTCGCCCCCATCGAAGAGCGTCGGGATGGAATGGTCCATCGTCGCAAAAGTGCGCTCGGGCCGACGCACAGCGAGTCCCCGGCTTCTGAGCTCATCAAAGGCCTGGGGCGATGTAACTTCGTGAATCAAGTGGAGGTCGATATAGACCACCGCCGGGCGCTCCTCGGTCGCCGGCGCGACAAGGTGCCGCTCCCACAGTTTTTCGAAGAGTGTGAGCGGCTTTCCACTCGGAAGCTCCGTCATTGACCGAAAACGTCGACGAGCTCTTTTTGCTCCTCGCGGGCAGCCAAAACGCGGTTGATCACTTTTAGAAAAGCATCGGCGCTCGCGCGCATGATGTCGCCGCCCGTAGCGCGTCCGCGGTGACAGTTTCCCAGCTCTTCGATCTCGACGCTTACCTCACCTCTTCCGTCCAAACCGCCTGTCAGACCGCGCACCTGATAATCCGTCAAGGACAGCTCGGCACCGCTCGCGCGTCCCATCGCCCGGAAGATGGCTTCGACAGGGCCGTCGCCGCACGCGGCTTCTTTCACCGTGCGTCCAGCGCGGTCGCGCAAGCAAATCGTCGCTGTCGAGGCCGATTCAGAGCCCGAGCTCAAATGCATGTCGACGAGCTCCCAAATATCGACGATGTCGGCTTCCGCGTCGCCCATGAGGGTCTCGAGATCTTCGTCGAAGACTTCTTTTTTCGTGTCGGCGAGAGCCTTGAACTCGACGAACAATGTTCCTAGCCGCTCATCGCTGAGCTCATAACCGAGCTCTTCGACCCGTTTTCTGAGCGCGTGCCGGCCGCTATGCTTTCCCAGCACGAGCGCATTGTTGCCAAGACCGATATCCTCGGGTTTCATGATCTCGTAGGTCGAACGATGCTTTATCACGCCGTGCTGATGGATTCCGGCTTCGTGCGCGAACGCATTCTGCCCCACAATGGCTTTGTTGCGCTGCACGACGAGCCCAGTCACTTGGCAGAGAAGCTGGCTCGTGGGATAAATGCGCGTCGTGTCGATGCCGGTCTCGATGCCGTGGAAGTCACGACGGGTCTTCATCGCCATCACGACTTCCTCGAGCGACGCGTTCCCCGCACGCTCGCCGATGCCGTTAATGGTGCACTCGATTTGGCGCGCTCCGGCGCCGACCGCCGCAAGGCTGTTCGCCACGGCGAGCCCCAGATCATCGTGGCAGTGCACGCTGATGACGGCCTTGTCGATGTTTCTAACGTGCTTTTTCAAATAAGCGATGAGCTCCGCAAACTCCGACGGCATGGCGTAGCCGACCGTATCGGGAATGTTGACCGTGCTCGCGCCCGCTTCGATGGCTTTCTCGACAACCTCCGCGAGAAAGTCCGGCTCCGTGCGAGCGGCGTCCTCGGGCGAGAACTCGACATCTTCGCAAAGCTCGCGCGCCATCGAGACGCTCTCGACAGAGCGGCGAACGATTTCTTCCTTGGCCATCGCGAGCTTGTATTCTCGATGGATCGCACTCGTCGCGAGAAACACGTGAAGCCGCGCCTGCGGTGCGTCCTCGAGCGCATCCCAGGCACGCTCGATGTCGAGGCTATTGCAACGCGCGAGGCCCGCGATGACAGGGCCTTCCACCCGACGCGCCACTTCACGAACAGCTTCGAAGTCGCCGTTCGAAGCAATCGGAAAACCTGCCTCGAGAATATCCACGCCGAGCTCGGCAAGCGCGCGCGCCATCGCGAGCTTGCCCTCGAGATCCATGCTCGCACCAGGCGATTGCTCGCCGTCTCGCAGGGTCGTATCGAAAATGGTTACTCTTTGTGGTTCCGTCGTTCCGATCTCTCTCTACATGGGGATGCGGAGGATAAGTAGTTCAGAGCCAGCTCGCTAGTATTACTTACCGACCGACAGGTAAATTACCTCAAGAAAGGTACGCCTGTCAAGTTTTTCTGAGCGCATCTCTATGGTTTGACAAGACTTGTCCCGGTTCTCTAGTCTTGAGACCAAACCATGCGCGTGTTGGGTATCGATGCCGGGGCCACGAAGACCGAGTGTCTCCTCGCGGACGGCCAAGGCAACATCCTGGCTAAAGGGCGGGGCTCCGGTGCGAACTTCCAACTCTACGACGAAGACGAGATCGAGTTCGTACTCGAGAATCTTACGATGAGGGTGCTCGCAGGCCATCGCGGCATGGTGGACGCTCTCTGTCTCGGGATAGCTGGCGCCGGTCGCGAGCGAGACCACCGCGCGATGCGCCGCATTCTGAACCGGCTCGGTCGCGCCCGAGAGAACATCGTTACCCATGACACGCTCATTGCTCTCGTTGCCGGCGCTGAGGAGCGCTTCGGCGTCGTGCTCATCGTGGGCACCGGGGCGGCGGTCTACGGCGTAAATCGGAAGGGCGAATCCGCACGGGCCGGAGGTTGGGGGCCTCTTCTCGGCGACAAAGGCAGTGGCTACTGGATGGGCATGCGCGCTTCAGAGCATCGTCCGCGACGATGACGGCCGGGCACATCCGACGTTGCTCAAAGGGGCCGTGCTCGAGCAGCTGCGCATCCCGGACTCGGAATCTCTCGTTCACCGCGTCTATCAAGAGCTCGCGCGCGAGGAGATTGCCGCGCTCGCACCTCTCGTCCAACAAGCTGCCGATCATGGGGACGAAGCCGCGCAGACGATCATCGACGACGCCGTGCGTGAGTTCATGCGAGCGGTCGAGTCGGTCATCGGACGCCTCGGGCTCGCCGGCGAAAACTTTCGTCTCGTTCTCTCGGGCGGCCTGTGGAAAGCCGTCCCCGTGATCCATCAAGATTTCGAAAAGCTCGCTAAGAAGATCGCGCCGTGGGTGCGCGTACACCGCCTCGCCGTGGAACCCGCCCGCCGCGCCGTACAGCTCGCCATCGAGCATATTTGGAATACCTCGCACTAGCATCCAGGATTTGGCGTCCGACGTCTAGCATCCGGTCCTGCGTTCCGCTATCAGCTACTTCAATATCTTACGCAGATCGAAAGAGGCGTCTTCGAGACGACGCATCGCCTCGCTGCGCGACACGTCAAGGCGGCCCATCACCACCGCGGTCTTTACGTGGTCGCCGGCTTCTGCCATTAGCGTCGCGGCACGTTCCCGATCGACGCCGGCGAGAGCAACGACCATCCGGAGCGCCCGATCGCGAAGCTTCGCAGAGGTCGTCTTCACGTCGACCATGTAAGGGCCGTACACTTTGTTGAGCCGAATCATGGCGAGAAGCGTCATCTGATTGAGCACGAGCTTGGTCGCGGTACCGGCCTTCATCCGCGTGGACCCTGCTAGAAGCTCCGGTCCGACCGCGGTCACAACCACCACGTCGGCGATGCCGCGCCTTCGCGGCCCGCAAGTGACGAGTACAGTTGCAGCGCCGCGCTCTCTCGCATAAAGGAGAGCTCCCGCGACGAACGGCGTCACGCTGCCCGCGGAGATCCCGACGACAACGTCTTTCTTGCTCAGCCTCCGCGCGCGCAGTGCCTTCTGCCCCTCAGTCACTTCATCTTCGGCGCCTTCTTTCGAATGGAAGACCGCCTCGTCTCCGCCCGCCATGACGGCGACGATCTCACGCAGTGAGGTGCCGAAGGTCGGCGGGCACTCCGCGGCTTCGAGCACACCGAGGCGGCCACTCGAGCCCGCGCCAACATAGAAAACGCGCCCCCCCGCGGAGAGCGCCGTTGCCAACTTGGCAGCGCCTTTCCGAATCCGTGCCGCTTCGCCGCGCACCGCTTCGACCACACGATGGTCTTCCTCCGCCATCGCGTCGAGGATCGAGCTCTCCGAGGCCCGGTCCAGCTTGCGGCTGAAGGCGTGGACCGCCTCGGTCGGAAGCGCTTCCCATTGAGAGTAATTGGACACGAGGCTCAGTCGAGAAAAGTCCCGCGCTTGTATTCTTCGAAAGCCTCATGGATTTCTTCGCGCGTGTTCATGACGAAGGGACCCTGGCGGGCCATGGGCTCGTCGAGGGGCTTGGCGGCGAGCAGTAAGAGGCGCATCGGCTGTGCCGTTGTCACGAGACGCACCGCTTCACTTTGACCTCGGGACAAGACGCCGAGTTGGCCGGCGGCAGAAGCTTCTCCCCGACAACACCTTCGCCTTCGAAGACATAGACGAAACTGTTATGCTCGCGGGGCACAGGAATGACGCATTCGGAGTCCTTCGGAACCTCGACGTCCACGTAAAGAGGCGACGTAGCAATCCCTTCGACGGGACCATTGGTGCCTTCCACGGTGCCCGCGACCACGCGCAACGTGGCGCCTTCTTTGGTCGTCGCTGTCGGTATCGCCTCGGCAGGGATGTCTTGATAGCGGGGGGCGGTCACCTTGTGAGCGGCAGGCAGGTTCACCCAAAGCTGAAAACCCCAGATGAGACCGTCCTCTTGCATCGGCATCTCCGAATGTACGATGCCGCGCCCCGCTGTCATCCACTGAACGCTTCCCGGCCCGAGCTCGCCCCGGTTGCCTTTGTGGTCTTCATGCCGCATCGAGCCCGCAAGCATATAGGTCACGGTCTCGAAACCGCGGTGTGGGTGATCGGGAAAGCCAGCGATGTAGTCGGCGCCCTCAGTAGACTTGAACTCGTCGAGAAGCAGGAAAGGGGTCCCGACGGTGCGGCGAATGCGCACACCCGCGCCCTCGAGCGCTTCCTGCGCGCTGACGATTTGGGCGACATTGCGATATTGCATAGGTCGCTACTGTAACATTTCGCGATGCTAGGCCGTATCTGCCTATGTTGACACGCTCGTGGCATTCGCCCTCGCAATTGCTGGTATCTTTGGGGTCTTGTCCTACTCCGTCGCCGCGCGCTCGCGCGAGCTCGGCGTGCGTCTGGCGCTCGGCGCAGAGCGAAAGGACATAGGGTGGATGGTGCTACGCCAGGCCTTTACTCCCGTCGCCACTGGCATCGCCGTCGGTTGGCTCGTCGCTCTCGGCCTCTCTCGATTCATGGCCAGCTTCGTCTTCGGTACTACAACTAATACAGTATTCGTGCCATTCAGGCCAAAGCGCCGCGAGTGCCGAGTCGCGCTCCGTGCCCTACAGCTCACGTTTCACGAAAGAGACTTTCGAAGCCGCGAAGATGGACCCGGGCCCGCCCGCAGCAACGACCTCATCGTTGGGCTCGAAGGCCATGTCGACGCGCGGGCCTATCTCCTCCGGCGGCTCGCAGACCAACGCTTCGTCGAAGAATGGTTCGAAGGGGCTCCTATTGCGGTCTACCTGAACAAAGACTTCTCGACAGCGCGGACCTACGATCGCCAAGTCGATGGCCGCGCAGACGGGCTCTCGGTGGAACCCGGTAAGCGGCGAAGCCCTCTCCGAACCGCTTCGAGGGAAGGAGCTACAACGTTTGATCTCGACCTTTGCGGTTTGGTTTGCCTGGGAGCACTATCGCCCCGACACGACGATTCATGGAGAGTCGGACTAGCTCGTACTGCGTATTCCAGGACCTGAGCGCTACTGATTATGCGTCAGCTGCGCCGTCATCCCAATCGTCTTCGTTGTCCTCGTCCTAATCATCGACGTCGTCATCGTCGACCGTAGCGTCGGCCTCGTCCCAATCACTGTCATCCTCGCGCAACTGCTCGTCTTCTTCGTCGCTCTCATCTTCTTCTTCGTCGTCACTCTCATCATCGTCGTCGAGATCGTCGTCCTCGAGCTCGGGCTCATCGGGCTCCGACCATTCCTCATCCTCCGAGCTATCGTGTGAACGACTCCGATTGGGAGGTGCCATGAACGCCGATTATACAGCAGCGTCAATAGAGCAAGTATGCGCGCCGATGCTCAATGAAACGCGCGAGCTCAGAAGCCTCCTGCCCGACGATCGCGTCCACTGCCATCCCCTCATCGAGCGCCCGCCGAGGCCGATCGGTGCCGAGGAGCAAGTCGATCCAGTAGCCCTCGCCGCGCCGCACCCACTCGAACGCTTCGGGATGCAGTGCTTTGATCGTGGTGAGTCCGGTCCGCACGGCTTCGAAGCACGCTTCATCCGTGATCGTCTTCGCAACGCCGTAACAGATCTCGTCGCGATATTTGGGCCGGGGCGCGGCGGTGATTGCGCGGGGCGTGAACGAGGTCGTGCGGAAGCGAACACCGGGAAGCTCCGCCTGCGAAAGCGCCACCGCTAGCTTTTCCCCATCGATCCAAGGCGCGCCGATCCGCTCGAACGTATCTTCGATACCGCGGGCTTCGTTCACGTTGATCCCCTCGATCAATCCGAAGGCCGGATAGGCCAGCGCAGCGCGGGCCGTGCGAATGTTCGGTGACTGAGGATTCCACAAGAGCCCGGTATCCTTCCATAGCATCGAGCGCCGGAAGCCTTGCAGCTTTACGACCTCTAGCTCGAGCCCCGTCCCGGCCCCAGTCAAAGACGCAGCGAGCAGCCCGGCCAACTCACCCGCCGTCATGCCATGTATAAGAGGGATCGGAGCGATCCCGACAAAGGACTCAAAATCCGGCTGTAGTACGGGACCCTCGACCCGAACGCCACCGAGCGGGTTCGGTCGATCGAGGACGACGAAGCCAATCCGTGTGGCCGCGGCCGCCTCCATGGCGAGCTTCATGGTGCTCATATAGGTGTAGAAACGGACACCAATGTCCTGAATGTCGAAGACGAGCATATCGATCCCATCGAGCATCTCGGGAGTCGGCGCGCGCGTATCGCCGTAGAGGCTGTGAACGGGGATCGCCGAGATCGTATCAGAGCCAACATGGTCCCCCGCCGCCACATCTCCCCGATAACCGTGCTCCGGTGAAAACAGCGCGACGACATCGACGCCTAGCTCGTCTCGCAAAACACTGAGCGTGGACACCCCGTCGCGAGCGACCCCGGTATGATTCGTAATGAGCCCAACGCGCCCCGAAATCGCCGCTCCATCCTTCCGAAGCACATCAACTCCGAGAAGAACTGGAGTGTCAGCCCCCTGAACGGAAGAATCACGAGAGCCGAAGCGAGGATAACCCCGTCAAACATCAACGCCGCCTTGGTAGCAGGTAGCAGGTAGCGCCACGAACTACAGTTCACATATCAAACGAGCTCAATCCATCCGTGAACATCTTCGGCCAAACCGCGACGGATGTCTGTGAGCTGCTTCAAAAGAGCCGGGCCTATTTTGCGCTCGGCATCCGGCTTCAACTGAAGAACGCCATCTTCGCTGCCAATCTCGATGACGGGAGAGATCGTCGCTGCTGTGCCGGCACCGAACGCTTCGTCCAGCTTGCCAGCCTCGTGCGCCTCAGTGATTTCATCGATGGAAACACGTCGCTCTTGTACCTCGACATTCATGTCCTTCAGGAGCGTGATGGCGCTGTCGCGCGTGATGCCGCGAAGAATCGTTCCCGACAAGTCGGGCGTTACCGCGACGCCGTCGATGACGAAGAACATATTCATCGTGCCGCATTCTTCGATGTAGCGGTGGTCCTGGCCATCGAGCCAAAGCACGTTGTCGTAGCCACGGTCCTGCGCTTGTTTCGCCGCGTAGTAGCTCGCGGCATAGTTGCCCGCCGTCTTGGCTTCGCCGACGCCGCCCTGGGCTGCCCGAACATATTCGCGCGTGACCCAAAGCTTGACCGGCTCCGAGTAATACTTCCCCACTGGACAGGTAAAGATGACGAACTTGTAAGTGTCGGACGGTTTCACGCCGATATAGTCGTCGCTCGCAAACATGAGAGGACGCAAGTAGAGCGAGCTGTCTTTCTGGTTCGGAATCCAATCCACGTCGAGGCGTACGAGCTCTTTGATGCCGTCGAGAAAGATCCCTTCTGGGATCGCCGGCATCACCATACGCTCCGCCGAGCGGTTCATACGCGCGAAATTGTCGCGAGCGCGAAACAAGACCGGCTTACCGTCGGCATTTCTATAGGCTTTCATGCCTTCGAAAATGGCCTGGCCGTAATGGAGCGTCGGCATGGCCGGTGCGAATTGCAGCGTACCGTAAGGCACGATCTCCGGCGACTGCCACGTGTCATTACTGTAGTCGGCCACGAGCATGTGATCGCTGAACACTCGGCCAAAGGGAATGTTGTCGAAGTCGACCTCGGCTATCCGTGAGACCTTGGTTCGGGAGATTTTGATTTCGCCAACCGTCTTCATCTTTCTTCGCCTCGCTGCTAAATTGTTTCGTTACAATATGTTGGAACGTAGCGTCCCGCGTCGAACTATTGTAACGCGTTTTCGCGGCAAATCAGATGCACGTTGCGCCGCCCCTCGATTCCCTATATAAATGTCCCCTTTTGTGAGATTTACAAGTAGGCCCTACACACGATGACCAACAAGGACGACGTTCTAGAATCTCTTCCCCTTCCCGAGATGACGCCGGTCGGTCTCGCCCGGCAGTTCGGCCCCGGATTGATCTTGATGATGACCGGCATCGGTACTAGTCATCTCGTTACCGCGCCGGTCGCCGGCGGCCGGTTCGAGTTCGCGCTCCTGTGGGCCATCCCGGTCGCCTATATCTTCAAGTATTACGGTTTCGAGATGGCGTTTCGCTTTACGAACGCCACAGGCCGCAGCATGCTCGACGCTTATTCTACGGCGTGGCACAAGTGGCCGGTTTGGTATGTGCTTATCACGACGATTCTGCAAGCCGCTCTCGGCCAAGCGGGACGCCTCACTGCGGCGGCGGCGGTCGCCTACTTCTTTTCGCTGTACTACTTCGGTATCGAGGTCGACGCTTATATCTTCGCCCTCGTAATCGGCGTCCTCAGTGTGGTTCTCATCTTGAGCGGACGTTACAGCCTCGTGGAGCTCGTGACAAAGATCTGCGCGGGTATTTTGCTGCTTTCGACCGTGTCTGTTTTTCTGCGCTCGCCGGCCCCCCTATCCGGGATGGCGCATTTTTTCATCTTCGAGACGCCCGAAGGATCCTGGCTCATCCTCGCTGCTTTTCTAGGACTTCTTCCCACGGGAATGGATGTCTCCCTCCAAGCTTCAGAATGGGGCAAAGCCAAAAAGGCTGGTATGGGGCGCATACGCTCCCATCTCGAGCATCGCGGCCTCGTTGCAAGGTTCGACCCCTTCAGCTCGAGCAAAGAAGATCTTTCGGTCGATACATCCAAGCTCCCACCCCATGCCCTCGAATATTGCCAGCGGTGGTTTCGCATAGGCCTCTGGGACTTTCGCGTTGGATACATCATTTCCTTCGTCATCGCGACGATCTTTCTCGTGCTCGCGGCAGTGTGGATCTATCCGAGCGAAGTCGAGGGGCGCGCCGTCATCGGACAGATTGCGCAGATATTTACAAAGAGCGTCGGTCCGTGGATGATGATCGTGTTTCTCGCCGGTGCTTTCGCTGCGACCTTTTCGACGGCGTTCAACTATTTTGACGGCTGGCCTAGAGTCGTCGGGGCCTGTTGCCGGAATCTCTTTCGAAAAACCGCGGCGCTCTCCGGCATCGCTCACGGTGACTTGACGGACGAGCACCGCAGCAAGTGGTACTCGGAGTTCAATATCTATCGCATCACGATGTTCTACTCCCTCATCGCGTCGGTCGCCATCATCGCCGGCGTCGGCCGCCCGGTGTGGCTGGTGCTCGTCGCGTCGGCGCTCGCTTTTTTCGTAGCCCCGATTATCTTCGGGTTGAATCTTTATTATTGCTTCACCGTCATCCCGAAACAGGACCGCCGCTTCTATCCCAACACCTTCGATACGTGGTTTGGATGGGCAAGCCTCGTGATTTTCACCGGAATGACGGTAATCCTCATCGCGGCGCGGATTTTCGGGATTGAGCTGTTCGGCAGCTGAGGCTCCACCACGGGGCACGGCCCCGTGGTGGAAAAGTCAGCTCACGGCAAGCGGTTCTTTTTCGAGCGTGTCCATTGCCGCCGCCAGTCCCGACTTTAGATCGGTTGCGTGGCCTTGCGCCGCGAGAGAGTGGCTGAGGCATGACATGAAGAAAAGAATCCGCTCCGGCGAAGATGAATAGCCCATGAGCCCGACGCGCCACACCTTTCCGGCGATGGCGCCGAGCCCTCCGCCAATCTCGAGATTGAACGTCTCGAGCAAGTAGCCGCGGACCTTCGCGTCGTCGATGCCGTCGGGCACCCACACCGTACTGAGTGAAGGCAATCGATATTCGGGTGCTATGAACATCTCCAGGCCCATCGCTTCGACCCCAGCCACGAAAGCACGATGGTTGCGCAGATGCCGATCGATGCGATTCGAAAGCCCTTCTTCTTCGATCAAGTTGAGCGCTTCGAGAAGCCCGTAATTCAACGTGCTCGAGCTCGTGTGGTGGTACTTGTGTCCCGTCCAGTACTCGTCGAGAAGCTGGGCGTCGAGGTACCAGGCACGCACGGTGTGGCTGCGCTGCTTCATGGCTTCGACGGCGCGTTCGCTGAAAGTGATGGGCGCCAGGCCGGGCGGCGAGCCGATGCATTTCTGCGAACAGCTATAGGCCGCGTCGATGCCCCACTCGTCGATCTTGACGTCCACTCCGCCGAGCGACGTAACCGTATCGAGGAGGATCTTGACGTCATACAACTTTGCCAGGCGGACGACATCGTCCATCGGCTGCAGCACTCCCGTGGAAGTCTCCGCGTGCACCAGCGTGATGACCTTGTAGCCGCCATCTTTGAGCGCCGCTTCGATGCGCGCGGGATCGTCAGGCATGCCCCATTCGCTTTCGAGAACGGTGACGTCCGCGTCTTGTCGCTCTGCCATCTGACGGATGCGAGCGCCGAAATAACCGTGGACACAACAAAGAACGCGATCGCCCGGCTCCAACAGGTTGGCGACACACATCTCCATTCCCGAGGTCCCCGTCCCGGGCGAGGCGTGGGTCAAGTGGTTTTCCGTTTGGAACACCATGCGCAGACGTTCCCGAATCTGGTCGAGCACCTCGATATAAGCGGGGTCGAGATGGCCGATAACCGGGGAGGCGAGTGCGCGGTAAACGTTGGGATGGATGTCGAGCGGGCCTGGTCCCATCAATGTTCTCATGGGAGCCGCGGGCCGTTTCACTGTCATCTGCTTTGCGCCTTTCATTGTTGCGACGTTTCACTCAACGTCACACTTGCATCCCCTCAGACTTTACACTAAATTACCACAGTTCCCGTTGCCGTCCCGTCTCATTTCAAAACTTTTTCAAGAATTCGAAGGCTAGCAGGTCGCTTCGTCTTCGATGGTGCCAAACGGGAGCGCACCTTGAGCGAGGGAAGCAATGACAACGATTTCGTACGCAGACGGACGGGTCGCGCCGTACCCACCACTTCCGTTACCGTCGCTCTAATCGAAAACAACGTGCCGGTCGTCTATGGCATCGTGCGTAATCTCTCCGCGATCGGCGCCTGCATCATGACGAATACGGTCTTGCGACTGGGCAGCAGCTACCAGTTCCGCATGAGTTTTTTTGGCGGCGAGGTTCTCGAAGCCGTCGCGACGATTGTCTGGAGCGAGTCCCGCGGCCCCGGCATCGCGACGTCGATCGAAATCCCCCACGGACTCGCGCTCGACGAGATCAACACCGCACATCTCGATAATCTCAAGCGCATTCTCGATTCCGGCCAATTCGGGCAACCAACGGAGCACTAGTGGACTGTAACAGCTGAACGTTTAGTGGTTTTGATGCGCCGAGAGGGATCGTTGTAGGTCCACTTCACGGGCTTGGGGTCATCGTTGTACCTGCGAATGTAGCGCATGATCCTGCGCGCCAAGTCTTTGGTCGACGTGAACACTCCGCGATGGATCAGGTCGCGCTCGATCTTGGAGAACCATAGTTCGACTTTGTTGAGCCAGGAGGAATAGGTGGGTGTGAAGACCGCGTGGCCACCGAAAATGGACCACATGTCCACCACGAGCACGGAGGCGCCGCTTCGAGCGCAGCGGAAATGCCGGAGATCCCGGCGCCGACGATGACGACATCCGCGTCCGTCGTTGCGTCGGAGGGCGCTGGCCCGCTTGGCACGTTGCAAGCTCCCATCACGAGAGCGGTCATCAGAATCAGGTGCCGCATCAATTCGCTCCTCGAGGGTGGATCTCCATGTCGACGATCGCTTTCATGATCGCGTCGTGAAACTTGGGACGCACGTCATAGAGCTTTCGATTCTCGCGCGTCGGATGCACACGGTTCGTGAGAAGGAGGGCGAAGAGCTCGCGCTCTGGATCGATCCACATCGACGTACCGGTGAAGCCCGTATGGCCGTAGGATTCCACGGAGAAGTAAGCCCCCGAAGAGCTAGGCTCAGAAGGCGTATCCCATCCGAGAGCCCGGCTGCTGTCGGGAGCAAGCGCGGCGCGCGTCGTAAAGAGCTCTATGGTTTCCGCGTTGACGATGCGCCGGCCGTTATACGCACCGCCGTTCAGGTACATTTGCGGAAATGGTGCCAGGCTCGACGCCGTCGAAAAAAGACCGGCATGGGGCGCGAGACCTCCGAGACCGAAAGCATTTTCGTCGTGCACTTCCCCGTGCACGACGCGGCCGCGCCACGCATCCTGCTCCATGGGCGCGATACGCGCGAGCAGAGACTCAGGAGGACGAAACATGGTGTCGTCCATCGCGAGAGGATTGAAGACTTCCTCCTGCGCCATCACATCGAGCGGCTTCCCCGACACGCGCTCCAGAATCTCTCCCAAGAGCAGAATCCCGAGGTCCGAATAGGACGTCTTGCTGCGAGGCGAGTAATCGAGTGGCATCTCGCAAATCGTTTGGATATAGCCCCGACGAGCTCTGTCGGGCGGTTGGCCTTCGAACTTCATATACAGGTCCGTCCACCAGAGAAGCCCTCCCGAATGGGCGAGCAGATCCTTCACCAGAACCCGATCCTTGTCTTCACCGCGGAACTCGGGAATGTAGGAGGAGACCGGGCTCTCGAGATCCAGGAGACCCCGCTCGTAAAAAATCATCGATAGCGTCGTCGTAGCGAAGATCTTGGTGAGCGAGGCAAGATCGAATAGCGTATCGAGCCGCATCCGCTCGGCGCCGTCGTCATAGCTCATGTGACCGAAAGCTTTCTCGAGCACGATCTGGCCGCGCCGCGCGACGAGAACGACGGCCCCCGGCGCGGCGCCGTCTTCGATAGCCTCTTCCACGAGGCGCGCGGCCTCTTCGAGTCCGTTCTTCGACATCCCGACATCCTGCGGATGGGTCACTTCGGCGAGCTTCATGCGATGCGCATCCACCTGAATTCCATACCCCTGAGGATATCGCTCCGAAAGGCCAACGGGAAGCTTCCCGGAGATTTTGACCTCACCGAAAAGGGCACGCGCAAGGGCACGCTGCGACCCAGGCGCTCCGTCATAGGTCGTGACGAGTACGGCTGCGTCGGGAACCGTGTTCAATGTGTAGGGGTTTCCGAGGCTCGCGAGCACGACAGTCGTGCCATTTCTCGCGAGTGTGCTCAGCCTTTCACCCAATTCTGACGCGAGCTCGCCTTGGCCGAGAAACGATCGCGTCCGCGCGTAACTTGCCACGAGAACAACCTCGCCGTCCTCCGGTCGGATCTCCTTGGCGCGGGTGGCAGCGGTGCGCGGGGTCAGCCGGATGCGGCACAGCGCGGCGGCACGTCTTTCGAGCTCCTCCGCAAAGATGTCGGGCTCGGAATCCCGGTCGTTCGAGAAAACGAAATCCACGAGCAGCAGTCGTGGTGGCGCGGCACCGGCAAAGGGCAAGAGATCGCGCTCGTTCTTTACGAGTGTTATCGTCTTGTCGAAAACGCGGTCGAGGCGATCCGCAAATCCCGGTTCGGCGATGCGCAAGGCGAGCGCTTTCAGGTCGACCGTTCGGGTTCGATGAAGCCCCACCCGCGCTTTCGCCTCGAGGATGCGCCTAACCGCGCTATCGATCCGAGCGAGCGGGATATCACCGCGCTCGACACCTCGGAGCACGGATTGATAGGCCACCAAGGCATCGGGAGGCACGAGCAACATGTCCACGCCCGCGGGCACCGCTATATGTCCGGGCATGATAGCCGCGACGCCGGCGTCGATGGCGGCGCGAAAAGGCGCCATCTCGACCCGTTTCAACCTCTCGAGATCGAAATCGAGCACTGGAAGCCCGAGATGCGAATCGACCACGGTCGCACCGTGACCGGGGAAGTGTTTCGCCGTCGTCAGCACACCGAGCGATTGGGCGCGCTCGATAAAGGCGACGCCGAGCGCTCCCGAGCGCTCCGGATCTTGGCCGAAGGACCGCGTCGTAATAACGCGGTTCTTTGGGTTCGTGCTCAAGTCGAGGACGGGATTCAACAGCAGATGAATCCCGTAGGCCAGCGCTTCACGCGCGGTAACCTCGGCTTGAAACTCCATGTCCACAAGGCTCGCGCCCGCACCCATCGCCATGGCGCGCGGGAAGCGGCGCCCGCCTTGGACGCGCATCGCGGTTCCCCACTCGTAGTCCGACGCCATGAGTAGCGGGAGCTTCGAAGCTTCCTGAAGCCGATTCACGATGGCGGCTGTTTCGTAGGGCTCTCCTTTGAAGAACACGACCCCGCCAATGCGCCCCGAACGCGCAGCCTCAGTGAGCGTGCGCGACTCGGGATCCGAGGCGTTCACAAAAACGCCGTCGCTGCGCGGATAAATCATCTGCCCGACTTTCTGCTCGAGCGAAAGACCGGCGAGGGTCTCATCAACCCAGGTCTTGGCCGCGACGGTGGCGTGCTCCCCGCGGCGCGATCCGGCACAGGCAACCAACGAGACGGCGAGCACCAACAGGCAAAAGTTTCGTTTCATGTCGCGCCTATCCTACCCATAAACACCGAATATCTCCCGTTCGCTCGAGCTGGGGCGCTCCTCGCCGCACCGTTCGACCTCGAGCGGCTCGAGCTCGTGGGCGAGCCGGTCTCCGTCGTCCAAGCCGTTCGACACGTGGGGGACGGGCGTGGCGAACCATCCGCACTACAGCATCTCGAAAACGGGAACGCTGTCCTACGTGCCGGGGGCGGTAAGTTCATCCAAAAGACGCAGCTCGTCTGGGTCGTCGACGTCGAGCGGAGCAGCACGGCACGCTTCACGTTCGAGGGCCCAGCCTACGTTTCAGCATGGCGTCCCGATGGCGACGAGATCGTCTTCAGCTCGGCTCACGAGGGACAGGGACTATATCGGCAGAACGTCTCAGCCGGAAAAGCCACGGCGTTTTCGGTTCTGCCACAAAATGGGCCGATGCCTGGGCGCCCGACACTTCCGTTCTAGCATCGACCGAGGTCAGCCCCGACACGAAAGGCGACATCTGGGTTGTGACTCCGGACGGTGCCGAACGCATTCCAGTGGTGAACAGCCCGTTCGACGAACGCTTGGCCGACTTTTCACCAGACAGCAGCTATATCGTTTTCAACTCAGACGAGTCTGGACAGGTCGAGGTCTACGCCCAGCCTTACCCTGGGCCGGGGCGCAAGGTGCTGGTCTCGACGGTGGTGGTCGCGCGCCGCGCTGGTCTCCTAAGGGCGATGAGATTTTCTATCAGCGCGGTGACGAAATGCTCGCGGTCGACGCCGAGCTCACGCCAGAGCTGAAGCTCGGGCAGCCAAGAGTTCTCTTCACGCGTGATTTCGGCACTCCGCTGGTGCACAGAAACTACGACGTGACCGCGGACGGCCAGAGGTTCGTCATGGTGAAGAGCGCCGACGATGTCGAGACCCGAATCCACGTCATCGTGAACTGGCACGAAGAGCTCGAGCGTCTCATGGCCGACGCCCGCGCCCGCTGATCTAGAGAGAGATGCCGATGGCGAAGAGGGCTACAGACGACCAACCCGCCTGAGCACTGCCCAGCCTCAATTCAATTTTAGAATCCGCGCGTAGTAAGTGTTTTGGTTGCGCCGCCCGTCGCATGAGCTGCCGGCGCGAATATCGACGCGGGTGTCCAGGTCACGTAGATCCGTCCACGCGGCGAAGGCAAACGTGTCATTCGCGGCAAGACCGATATCGTCGCCAATGAACCCATACGGTTCGGGACCGGCTTGTCGCTCTTCCTGTCGAAGGGCGAGTCTATCCTCGCCGGCGGCCAGCAAGTAGCCCTCCTGTTGGACGAGAGAGTCGAGACTCGCAGTAGTCGGGCGCGTGCGTGTGAAAACAGGATGGTTGGCGGGCTGGGTTTCCGACGTGAGGCGGAGGACGTATACAAGTTTCCGTCCCGGTCGAACGCGACCGCGGGGTCCGGCTGTTGCGTGATCGTCATCGGATCCCCCGCGGCGAGCCCGCAGGCCCGCTCGTCGCGGTCTTCAAGCCTTGATAGGGCGTACGGTTCTGATAGAGAAGGTTGCGCCAACCGCGCCCTCCATCGTCCGACCAGTACAGACCCGTCCATACGTGGTCATTGTAGATGGTGCTCGCGATCGGCCCGTAACGGTAGTCCTTCGCGGTTGCGGCGAGGGCTCCTGCCGGGGACACGTCCATCATGACCTCGCCCTGCGGCATGTTGTTCAAATCCGCGCTTCCCACCGGGAGCTGGCCAGGATCGGTGCATTGCATCGACCTTGGATCGTCGTTCGTTACTTTGCGTACGAAAACGTCCTGTGCGAGCGCTGTCGAAGCCGCGCAGAAGAGCGCGGCGAACTTCACTCTCTGCGTAGTAGAACGAGCTGTCAATCCATCCCTCCACAACCAGGCCGAAGCCCCTCGTTGTGGCGGCGGCACGACCATGGCAATTCAGCCACGTTCGCACTCGATAGCAAGTCCCATGCGTGAGAAGTATCGCTCCCGCAAGTAATTCCCACGCGCGTTTTAGAGCGGACTAGAATGCCGTATGAAACGTCTCATCGTCACGGCCGACGATTTCGGGCTCACCCCCGGGGTCGTCACCGGCATCGTCGAAGCCCACGAGCAGGGCATCGTGACCGCAACGTCTTTGATGGTGAGCGCCGAAGCGGCAAAGAGCGCCTTCGCCTGGGCGCGGGACCACACGTCTCTCGCGGTCGGCCTTCACTTCGTCCTCACTTTTGCGCGCCCCACCGGCCCGCGTGAGCCGCTTCTCGATCTCGTCGACGCCGAGGGACGTTTCCGTAGGCTCGAATCCGGCGCCCATGAGCGCGCCACGCCAGAGCAAGTCCGCGGTGAGCTCCGCGCTCAGCTCGAGCTGTTCGAAAAAGGCGTCGGACGCGCACCCACCCACATCGACGGTCATCATCACGTCCATGCCTTTCCAGGGATCTTGGCCGCGGTTCTTGAAGAAGCGGCAAGGCTGGGCGTGACGGTGCGCGCCCCCGACGACGCGACGCGCGAGCGGATTTGTCGAGACGGTGTCGAGACGGCAGACCATTTTCTCGCGAGTTTTTACGGCTCCGATAACGTGAGCGAAGACCAGCTGCTCGAGATCCTGGGCACCGCTCCCGATGGCACGTCGGAGCTCATGTGCCACCCAGCACACAAGGACGACCGGCTCGAGACGTTGAGCAGCTACGTCGGTCCACGCTGGGCGGAACTTGCCACATTGACTTCACCCCGCGTCGTCGCGGCCACGACCAACTTCGCCACATAGCTTGAACGCTCCATCTTTTTGCCCGCTTCGGGCTCCGGCTCGAGCGCCGTGAGCGTGACCGTCAGACCGGCGAGTGATTGCGCGTCCTCCCCGCCCGGAGGTATTTCGAAAGTGAGCGTGGTCTTCTCACCGTCAACGACCGCATCAAAGCGAATAATGGCGCTCCCCGCCACGATGCACGAAACCTCTTTGGGATATCAGGAGTCCCGCGTCACGTCAAGGAAAGCCAGCGAGAGCCCCGCATCGTCCAGGCGAGCGGTCTCGCCGATCGCAAGCGAAAAGGGCTCGTCGAGCCGGGACCGGGAGTCCCCCTGAGCCACCATGAGGAAAACCCCGATCCACAGAATGTGCTTCATCTCTCGATCACCACCCTTCAACGAGCCAGAGTAGCCTCCCGGGAGCGCCACCGACAAGGCATTTTGTGAGCGTTGACATCCGCTTCACATAAAGAGACGATCCGTGCAGAGGGGAAGGAGGTAAGTGTGGAAATTGATCGGAGAGCATTTATCGGCAGCCTGGGTGGCGTGGCCGCGGTCCAAGCGATGAGCCCAAACCCCCGCGCCGAGGCGCTCGAGCACTACATGATCGAGCAGCTGAACAACTCGGAAGGTATCAACGAAGAAGACAATGTGACTCTGCCATTTTACGATCCCGAACGGCCGGTGCCGCGCGGGACGGGACGGCTCTTCGCCGAGAACAAGAACTTGAAGCCGATGCCGGCCAAACCGACTCTCGTGGACTTCTTCGAGCTGCGGTTCGCCCCCGCACGGCACGTTCTCCAGAGTGCGGCCCGCGCGATAAAAACGGGCAACCGGAACGCACTGTGCTCGCCTGCCTACTGCACGACACTGTGCTCGGCCTGATCAAGCCCGACCACGGATGGTGGGGCGCCCAACTTTACGAGCCCTATGTCGACGAGCGCGTGAGCTGGGGCATCCGTTACCACCAGGCGCTCCGCTTCTTTCCCGATCCAGAAATCGGCTACGAATATCCCGATTTCTATAACCGCATCTTTGGCAAAGATTACGAGCCAGATGCGCATATCCAGGCGGCCCACAAAAAGGCTCGCGACCACAAGTGGTACATGGAAGCGCGGCTCATTACGATGAATGACGAATACTCGTTCGATCGCGAGGCCAAAGTCTCGATCGAGCCTTTCATCGACATCATCGGCCGCCATTTCAAGCAGCCCGCAGAGGGTCTGGGTGGGGACGATTCACCGTCATCCCACATGTGGCGCACGATCGCGAACCCGAACCGGCCGCTCTAGTTCTCGAACCCGTCCCAGGCATTTACGTCCAAGCTGAAATGGATCGTGAGGACGTGAGAAAAAATTTAGGATTCGTACGGGTGTACGCTCCTGGAGCTTGTGGGCTGAGCTGCCCATCGAATCTAATAAAGGCGCCCGGTCGGCGGTCCGCGAGGAGCGAATCATAGCCAGATATAAGTCTGATACATATAGACGCGCCCTACAAGGAGGCCAAGCGGGATGCAACGGCAGCCAAGAATGGGAAGTTAAGTTCCGGCTCGACGCGGCGCTCGCCGCAAATCGTTCCGCAAAACGAAAGTTCCCATCGATTGTACTCCGTCCGGAAAGAGTGAAAACGAAGGCGCCGACTCACGGACGCGATCGGTGCGTCGGCGGTACTGGTCCATCTTCTCCTTGCCGTAGTCTTTTTCCGCCATGTAACGATTATGCGCGCGACATGAGAGCCTGACATTCTTGGCGCTTCGGTCGCCGACGAATCCGTAAGGGTCGTCGTGATGGAACTCCAGATTGTGACATGACGACGCTTGTCTCACAAAAAGTCCGCGTGCATCTACTTCGGCGATGTGTGCAACGAGCACCGACTCGACACGCCGCGCCGCGACTGTTTCAACACATCGGCGAGTTTGAGAAACAGGTCGCTATCCGGAAGGTCTTGCAGTTCGTATTTTTTTATCCATGCGCTTTTGTAACATGGACTTTTTCGAGCCTCTGTGTTCGCGCGGGTTGCACGCAGAGGCATCGAAACACTTTCGTAGTTT